>Ga0307378_10007541_pt1 | contig 14623 bp, 14 predicted proteins | sample UN1MG_FD_202238 | JGI IMG/M metagenome (GOLD analysis project Ga0307378, IMG submission 202238) | Soil microbial communities from Risofladan, Vaasa, Finland - UN-1 | ecosystem: Environmental > Terrestrial > Soil > Coastal area > Acid sulfate soil | place: Finland: Risofladan, Vaasa | collected...
ATCAGGCCGATGTTCGTCCCTTCGGGGGTTTCGATGGGGCAGATGCGGCCGTAGTGCGACGTGTGGACGTCGCGGACCTCGAAGCCGGCCCGTTTGCGGTTCAGGCCGCCCGGCCCCAGGGCGCTCAGGCGCCGCTCGTTCGCCAGTTGGGCCAGCGGGTTCGTCTGGTCCACCACCTGTGACAGTTCGCTGCGGCCGAAGAAGAACTCAATGGAGGAGGAAACGCTTTTGGAGTTAATCAGCGTCCGGGGCGTCAGTTCCTTCGGGTCCTTCAGGTTCATCCGCTCCTGAACGGTGCGGCGGAGTTTCAGGAACCCTTTGCGGACTTCGTCGCCGGCCAGTTCGTCGATCGTCCGCAGCCGCCGGTTCCCCAGGTCGTCAATGTCGTCGGTGTAGCCTTCACCGGCCCGCAGCCGGAGGATGTAGCGGAGACACTCGATGAAGTCCTCCGGCCGCAGCGCCATCTCCTTTTCCGGCACGTCGGTGCCGAACTTGCGGTTCAGTCGGAAGCGTCCGACCTTGCCCAGGCGGTAGCGGTTCGAGTCGTAAAACTTCTCCCGGAACAACTGCTTGGCCTTTTCCAGGTTCAGCGGGTTGCCGACGCGCAGGCGCCCGTAGATATAAAGCAGCGCGGCCTCGTAAGGCCCCCTCTTCTCGTCTTTGTCTGTCTTGTCCTCGGCCAGGGTGTTGAGGATGAGCGGGTCGCAGTTCGGGTCGGCGACGACCTCCAGTTGCTTGGTCTTCGAGTTGCGGATGGTGTCCCACTTTTCGCCGATGCGCTGGCCGGTCTCGAGGATGACCTCGCCGGTCTCCTTGCTCACGACCGGCGCAGTGACGTAGAAGTCCTGGACCGGCGTGCCGGGCTTCACTTTCGACAGGATCAGCCGCTTCGTCTCGTAGAACAGGCGGATGAGGGTCTCAGTGTCGGCATACTTGGCGTCCATCGCCCTGAGGAACGCTGTTACAGGAATCTTGGACGACTGGTCGATCCGCATCTGGAGCACGTCTTTCTTCGAGACGCTAATCTCAATCCAACTGCCCCGCTCGGGGATGATGCGGCACGAATGGAGGCGCTGGTCGCCCGCCTCCAATGCCACCGAGAAGTCCACGCCGGGGCTCCGGTGCAACTGGCTGACGATGACCCGCTCGGCCCCGTTGATGACGAACTCGCCGCCGCCCATCATGATCGGCACTTCCCCGACGTACACCTCTTCCTCGATCGGCTCGGCATAGGCCTGGCCGCTCAGGCGCACCGTAATCCGGAACGGCATGCCATACGTCAGACGCAACTGGCGGCACTGGTCCGGGGTATAGCGCGGTCGGCCGAGATGATAGGAGACGTAGTCCAGACGCAGGGACTCGTCGTAACTGGTGATCGGGAACGCCTCCCGCAGGATGGTTTCAAGGCCCGTATTCAGGCGTTTCTCCGGTTCGGTGTCCAACTGGAGAAACTCGGTGTACGCGCGGGTCTGAACCTCCGTCAGGTTCGGGATCTCCAGAACCTCGCCCACACGTCCAAAGTGCCGTTGCTCCATTGCAATCACCTCGTCAAAGATACGTGTTCATCCACACCCCGAACGGCGCCCAACCCGCGCACACAGGACTCGCACGTGAAGAGCCGCGCCCGGCGCGAGCCGCGGGCTTTGCTCGCGCGCCCAATCGCTCGGCCCTCATCTCAACTCCACGCTTGCGCCGACCTCTTCCAGTTTGGCCTTGATCTCCTCGGCCTCCTCTCGGGAGACGCCCTCGCGGACGGCCCTCGGCGCGCTTTCGACGAGTTCCTTTGCCTCCCTGAGGCCCACGTTCGTGATGTCCCGCAGGGCCCGGACGACCGGGATCTTCTTATCGCCGACCGCGGTCAGAACGACGTCGAAGGAGTCTTTTTCCTCTTCGGCGGCCTCGGCGGCGGGCGCGGCGGGCATCATACCCACTGCAGCCGGGGCCGACGCCTTAATCCCGTGCTCCTGTTCCAGGTAATCGCCCAGTTCCTTCGCCTGAAGCACGCTGAGTTTGACGATTTTGTCCCCCAGCGTCTTGATCTCTTTGCTCCAGGTCCGCCCCTCAGTTTCTTCCGCCATTGCACCTGCCTCCATGTTTCTACGCCTCGCTGGATTCCGTTCCCGCCGATTCGGCCGGCGCCTCATCGTCGGGCGTTTGTGATTCCTCTTTTTGTGCCGATTCGCCGGGCGGCTCCTCGGCGGGCGCTGCTTCCGACGCGGGGGCGATCTTTTCGTATTCGCGGATTTGCGAGAGCACTCGCCCCGCCGGCGCCGTCGCCAGCGCCGCCACGCGGGCCGCCTGGCCGACGGCCCTGCCCACCACCTGGCCGATTAGTTCCTCGCGGCCGGGCAACCTCGAGAGCGCCTCGATCTCGGCGCTCGAGAAAATCCGGCCATCGGCGAACCCGCCGCAAATTTCCATTCCCGCCAGGCCCTTGGCCTGTTCCACCAGCGTCCTGGCGATTTCGACGAGGCTCTCTCCACCCCAGACCAGCGTGCTCGGTCCCGCCAGCAGCGTTGCGGCGGGTTCGAGACCCGCCGACCCCAACACTCGCCGGCAGAGACGGTTCTGCACCACCATTGCCCGGATGCCACGCTCCCGTAGCGTCCGGCGAAACGCCACCATCCGACCCACGTCAACCCCCTTGGTCGAGACCACGGCAAGGTCCGACACCTCGCGGAGCCGCCGGGCATACCGTTCGGCCATCATTTCCTTGATAAAACGGCTCATTGCCTCGTCTCACTCATCTTCGCGCTGCCGCAACGCTTATGCGGTGACGGCCAGGCTCCCGATGTCAAGCGGGATGCCCGGCATCATCGACGCGCTCAGGGCCGCTTTCTGGAAAAACTGCCCTTTTGCGGCCGCCGGTTTTACCCGCCGCAGGTGCTTGAGCAGCGCCTCGACGTTCCGGACGATCGCTTCGGTGTCGAAACTCAGTTTGCCTACGATAGCGTGGATGTTGCCGCCGCTGTCGTTTCGGTATTCGAGTTTTCCGGCCTGGAACTCGGCCACGAGCGCCGGCACGTCGGGGCCGACCGTGCCGGCCTTCGGCGTCGGCATCTTACCCTGGGGGCCGAGGATGCGGCCGAGTTTCGCCACGTTTTTCATCACCTGGGGGTGTGCCACCGCCACATCGAAATCCGTCCACCCACTCTGGATCTTCTCGACCAGGTCGTCCACCCCGGCCTCGACGGCGCCGGCTTTTTTAGCCTCTTCGGCCTGCTCAGGCGGGCAAAAGGCGACGACGCGCCGCGTTTGCCCGAGCCCCGCCGGCAGGCTGACTGCCCCGCGAACGTTCTGATCCGACTGCTTCGGATCGATCCCCAGTTTCACGTGCAGTTCCACGCTCTGGTCGAACTTTGGCTGCGGCATCTTCTTCAGGAGTTCGACCGCCTCGCCGAGCGCATAATCCGGCCGGGTGACGCGCTTCGCGGCTTCCCGGAACCGTTTTCCGTGTTTCGGCATGGTGGCCTCCGTGGTTCAAGCCCCGCCTGCGGGCCGAAGCCCTTCGGCGGGCGAAGGCCCACCTCGGGCGGGTCCCACAAAATGCGGCGTGCAGCTCAAGGGGCGCTCGGTTCGGTCGCGGGGCTTGCGGCGGCCTCCTCGCCCTCGGTGGCCGCCTCGGTCACCGCTTCGGCCGCGGCGGCTTCCGCCGCCGCCGTCGCCGCCTCGGCCGACTCGACGATCTCGATCCCCATACTCCGAGCCGTCCCCTCGATGACCCGCATCGCGGCTTCCAGGCTTCCCGCGTTCAGGTCCTGCATTTTTCGTTCGGCGATCTCGCGGACCTGGTCGGGGATTACCCAGCCGACCTTGGTCTTGTTCGGTTCTCCGCTTCCGACGACGATCCCGGCCGCCTGCTTCAGCAGCGCCGCCGCCGGTGGACTTTTCAGAATGAAGTCGAACGACCGGTCCTGATAGACGGTAACCTCGACCGGGATAATCGTCCCCTGCTGACCCCGCGTCCGGTCGTTGAACTGCTGGACAAACTGCCCGATGTTGACCCCGTGCTGTCCCAGCGCCGGGCCGACCGGCGGCGCAGGCGTCGCCTGCCCGCCCAGGCACTGCAGTTTAATCTTTGTCATCACCCGCTTGGCCATCGAAGCCCTCGCATCGCGCCGCCCGCATGCGGCTAATCGGCCGGCGCCGTTGCTGCTACTCCGTCACTTGTCGTTGGTCAAATCGCCTCGACTTTCCAGTATTCCAGTTCCACCGGGTTGGGTCGGCCGAAGATGTCCACGATGACCCGCACGAGCCCCTTGTCCAACAGGACCTCGTCGACGGTTCCCTCGCGGTCCGCGAACGGCCCTTCCTTGATCCGGATCTGGTCGCCCGACGCGTAGTTTACTTTCAGGGTCGGCGATTCCTCGGTCGCTCGTTCGACCTCGCCCAACATTTTATCGACCTCGTGCGGCTTCATAGGGGTCGGTTTGCCTTCGGTGCCGATAAAATCCCCCACGCCGGCCGTCTCGCGGATCAGGAACCAGACCTTCTCCGGCACACTGCCGTCCTCTTCGGCGCCCATTTCGACGAAGATGTATCCCGGATAGAGTTTCCGCTCGGCGACGCGCCGCCGTCCGCCCTTCATCGTCGAAACGCGCTCGGTCGGCACAATGACCTGGGACAGGCGGTCCTCGGCGCCCTCAATCTTGATCTTGCGAGCGAGCGTGTCGCGGACCGCCTCCTCTTTGTTCGACTGCACGCGCAGGACATACCAGTTCTTCGCCATAGCCTGTGTCACCACAATCCGAAACCTTCGCCGAACAGGTAAATGAGAAACGTGTCCGCCACGTAAATGAACACCGCCAGCAACAGCACCGTCACGATGATGATCGTCGTCGAGCCCCACAGTTCCGCCTTGCCCGACCAGCGGACCTTCTTCATCTCGCTTTCGGTCGCCACCAGAAAATCAACGATCTTCGGCTTGTTCAGATACCAGAACACCAGCACGCCCAGCGTGGCAAACACCACGCCCGGGATGCCGTAAACCAGGTACGCCTTGTAACCGAACTCGCCCGCCACATTGCGCTCGAGCAACAGCCCGATGTAGTAGCAGAAAGTCAAGTCCACCAGCGCGGCGGCGACGGCCGTGCCGATCCGCACGTATCGTCCCTGGCCGCTCTTGTAGATCCGGATCGCCATACGCCGTCCCTTTCGGCCTTCGGGGCGGCACGCCGCAGGATGGCAGGGGCGGAGGGACTTGAACCCCCAACATCCGGTTTTGGAGACCGGCGCTCTACCAATTGGAGCTACGCCCCTGTGCCGCCGATACCTCGCCGCCTACTTCTTCCGCTCGCGGTGTTCGGTGTGCTTGCGCTCGCGCGGGCAGTACTTCTTGATCCGCAGTTTGGAGTTTCCGCGGGTTTCCATCTGGGTCCGGTAGTTCCGGGCCCCGCAACTTGTGCATTCCAGTGTCACGTACTCGCGCATCGCGCCCGTCCAAGAAGGCAAGGGAGCCGCTTCCCCCGCACACGCCGCTGTGCGGACGATGCGGCCGCCCTTTCCGGCTCCACCGTCAAGGCAAGCCCGCCCCCAACCGATTACTCAATCACTTTCGACACCACGCCGGCGCCGACCGTCCGCCCGCCCTCGCGAATCGCGAACCGAAGGCCCTGCTCCATTGCAATCGGCGTAATCAGCGCGCCCTTGACCGTCACGTTGTCGCCGGGCATGCACATCTCCGCCCCGCCCAACAGTTCCACCGTCCCCGTCACGTCCGTCGTCCGGAAGTAAAACTGGGGCCGATAGCCCGTGAAGAACGGCGTGTGCCGGCCGCCCTCCTCTTTCGTCAGCACGTACACCTCGCCCTCGAAGACGGTGTGCGGCGTGATGGAGCCCGGGGCCGCCAGCACCTGGCCGCGCTTCAGTTCGTCCTTCGCCACGCCGCGAAGCAGCACGCCAAGGTTGTCGCCCGCCTGCCCTTCCTCGAGCGTTTTGTTGAACATCTCCACGCCCGTGGCGGTTGTCTTGCGCACCTCGTCCGACAGGCCGACGATCTCGACCTCGTCCCCGACCTTAATCCTGCCGCGATCCACGCGGCCGGTGCCGACCGTCCCGCGGCCCTTAATCGAGAACACGTCCTCGACCGGCATCAGGAACGGTTTCTCGACGTCGCGCTCCGGAATCGGGATGTACTCGTCCATCGCCGCCAGAAGGTCGATGATCGACTTGGCCGCCTCGTCCTCCAGGCTGCTCGCCTGAAGCGCCTGCCACGCCGACCCCATGATCACCGGCGTCTCGTCGCCCGGGAATTCATACTTGTCCAGCAACTGCCGCACGTCGTCCTCGATGACCTCCAGCAGTTCCTTGTCCTCGTCCCGCAGGAGGTCCACCTTGTTGATGAACACGATGACCCGCGGAACCCCGACCTGCCGCGCCAGAAGAATATGTTCGCGCGTCTGCGGCATCGGCCCATCGTCCGCCCCCACCACCAGAATGGCGCCGTCCATCTGGGCCGCGCCCGTAATCATGTTCTTCACGTAGTCCGCGTGCCCCGGGCAATCGACGTGCGCGTAATGCCGGTTCTCCGTCTCATATTCCACGTGGGCGGTGGCGATCGTCAGAATCTTCGTCTCGTCCCGCCGACCTTGCGACTCCGACGCCTTCGCGATCTCGTCGTAGGACTTGTACTTCGACAGCCCCTTCATCTCCATGACCTTCGTCATGGCCGACGTCAGCGTCGTCTTCCCGTGGTCCACGTGCCCGATCGTTCCCACGTTCACGTGCGGTTTCGTTCGTTGGAAAACTTCCTTCGCCATGGCTTCAACTCCGCTTTAGTCGTCCCCTGAATTCCAAGACCCCGCGGCACCCGCGACGCCTTCCCACACTCGCCCCTCGCCTCTTTATCGATACTGGAGCTGCTGACGGGACTCGAACCCGTGACCTCGTCCTTACCAAGGACGCGCTCTACCAACTGAGCTACAGCAGCCTGCCCGCTTGTCCCCGTTCGGAACTGTATCGGTCGCTGCTTCCGTCAGGGCTTGCCCGTCTCTCCCCATTCAGACCCATATCGATCCGCATGGGCCGTCGCACGTGGCAGGCCTCGCTCGCCTCTCGGCCACCGGGTCCTGCTGCGTCCGTCCTTGCCGCCAGACTCCCCCGAAAAGGCCTCTTGCTAGGCGCACACCGACACCATGCCTAGGGTCCCCACTATGACGTGCAAGGCCGGCCCTGTCAAAGAAAAAATTTTTCCCCTCAACATGCCTCGTAGTTGGCCCCAGTGAACACACCAGAATCAAGGGTGGGTCCTCTCCAGACCCACGTGGAGTCTCCGTGAAGCATAGGCCGCGTGGTCGCGGAGCACCCACCCCACACTCCGCGTGCCGCCTTGCGTCGGCTGGCTGTTGCGGATACGATTCGCTCGTGCGGATTATTGCGGGAATGCATCGCGGGCGGAAACTGGCCGCGCCGGAGGGCATGGCGACGCGACCGATGACCGACCGCGTCCGCGAAAACCTCTTCAACATCCTCGCCGGCCGCATCGAAGGCGCCGTGGTCCTGGACCTATTCTGTGGCTCAGGGGCGATCGGGCTTGAGGCCCTAAGCCGTGGGGCTCACCTTTGTCACTTTGTGGACACGAGCCCCGATGCCATCCGGACGGTGGAAATCAATGCCGCCCACCTGTGCCTGGGCGGGAAGGTCCGCATCACCAAAGGCGACGCCCTCGCGCCCGGCGACTGGCTTGCGGCGCCTGAGGACAAATCGTACACGCTCGTCTTCGCCGATCCCCCGTATAAACTGACGGCGGACCGGCCGGGGCGCAAACGCCTGGCCGAGATGGCCGCGCGGCTCGTCCGGCTCGGACTGGTGGCCGACGGAGCGACGGCGATGCTGCGGACGCAGCGCGGCACGGCGATGGACGAGTCGTGGCCGGGGTTTGAGTTGACGGACGAGCGGACGTACGGGACGACGACACTCTGGCTCATGGACTACAAACGAGTGACGGCGAAGCAGAACACGGTCGAAGGGAACCGAAAATCAAAAATCAAAAATCAAAAATGAGAACGTCCCATGACCCGGATTGACACGCAGGGACCGGCCGCACGGTACCGGTATCTGGACCCGGAAGCGCTGGCGCGGCTGGGGAACATCAACCTGGTGTCGCGGCAGGTGGTGGAAGGATTCATCTCCGGCCTTCACCGCAGCCCGCACCACGGTTTTTCCGTCGAGTTCTCGGCCCACCGGCCGTATGCGCCCGGCGACGAGCTGCGCCATCTCGACTGGGTCGCCTACGGCAAAACCGACCGATATTACGTCAAGCAGTACGAGCAGGAGACGAACCTGCGGTGCCACATCCTCCTGGATTGCTCCGCCTCGATGAATTATTCAAGCGGGAAGGGGCTGACAAAACTGGAGTACGGTTCGTTCCTGACGGCGACGCTTGCGTTCCTGATGGCGCGGCAGGCGGACGTGGCGGGTCTGGTGACGTTCGATTCGGAGGTGCGTCTGCACATGCCGCCGGCCGGGTCGCCCGCGCACGTCAACGAAATGTGCCGCCAACTCGAGCGCCTCCAGGCAGGCAAGGTGACGCGCCTCGCCAAACCGTTCCACGACCTGGCGGAGATGATCAAGCGCCGCGGCCTCATCATTATCATCAGCGACCTGTACGACGACGAGGACGAGGTGATCCGGGCGCTTCGACACTTTCGCAGCAAGCGGCACGGGGTGATTCTGTTCCATATCTTCGACGCGGCGGAACTCGAGTTCCCGTTCCGAAAGATGACCCAGTTCGTGGACCTGGAGACCGACGAGCGCTATCTGGTGGACCCGAAAGCAATCCGCGAGACCTACCTGGCCGAACTTCGGGCCTTCATCGACCGCTACAAAAAGGCGTGCTCCGACTCCGACTCCGAGTATGTCCTCGCGGACACGAGTGTGCCATACGATTTCCTGCTGAGGTCGTATCTGGCGCGGCGGCAGCGGTTTCGGTGAGCCGATGGATGTGATTGCGCAAACGTGGGCGCCGTTCGTCTCGTCGTGGTGGGTGGCGTGGCTGGCGGCGGGTGCGGCCGCGGCGGCGATTCCCGTCGTCATCCACATGATCCACACGACGCGGGCGCCGCAGGTGCCGTTTCCGACACTGCGGTTCCTGAAGACGGCGGCCGAGCGAACGGCGCGCCGGCGCCGGGTCGAAAACATCCTCCTCATGATCCTTCGGATGTTGCTGTTCGCAATGCTTGCCCTCGCGCTTGCGCGGCCGTTCTCGAGCCGCGAGTTCGGCCTGTTCGGCGCAGGCGAATCCGGAGCGGCGGTCATCGTGCTCGACAACTCCTACTCGATGAGTGTCCAGCACGAGGGGACGACGCGGCTGGCCAAAGCGAAACAGGAAGCGCGGGCAATCCTCGAGAGCCAGTGGCGGCCGGCGCGGGCGGCCGTGCTCCTGACGAACCCGGGGCCGGACCCGATGCCGAAGCAACTCGTCAGCGACCGGGCAAAACTGTTCCGCGACCTGGATAAAACCCAGGCAGCCGGCGGGCGGGCGGACATGGCCGGGACACTGAAGGCGGCCTACGCCTTGCTCGACGGAACCGACGCCGCAGAAAAACGCCTCTGGATTCTCACCGACCGCCAGGCCCTCTCCTGGCACGGCGCAGAGAATATGGCGCCGCCGCCGAAGCACCCGGACATTCCCGTCGCCATCATCCGGGCGACCGAAGCCTCGTTCACGAACGTGGCGATTACGGGCGCCAAGGTCGTGTCGCGGAGCCGCGTCGTCGGGATGCCCGTGCGGATTGACGCGACGGTCTGCAACGCCGGCGTCGGCCCGGAGAAGCGACACGTGCTCCTCTTTGTGGACGATTTTGCGCAGGCGCGGCAGAAACACGCCGTCGAACTCACGGGGGCGGGCACGCCGGGCGCCACGCGCACCGTGACCATGACGCACGTCTTCGAGCAGCCCGGGCCGCATCGGATCCTCGTGGCCGTCGAGGGGAGCGATTCGCTGGCGATGGACGACACGCGCCGGATCGCGCTCCAGATCGCCGACCGCATCCCCGTTCTGGCGGTCAAACAGGAGGAGGCAAAAATTCCGTTCCAGGACGCTAACTTCTATCTCATGCGCGCCCTGGACCCGGTCGGCGAGCGCTCAAATTTCCCGTGGGCAATTCGGCCCACCGAAACCACAATCGCAAACTTCGACCCCGAGACGCTCGACCGATACGACGCCGTTTTTCTGAACGACGTGGGCGACGTTTCGACGGATGCGGCGCGGGCGCTGGCCGACTACGTCGCCGCCGGCCGGACGCTCGTCATTTTCTGCGGGCCGCACGTGGAACCGAAAACCTACAACGACCTTTTCACCGACAAAATCGCCCGCCGCGGGGGCCTCCTGCCGGCGGGGCTCCGAGAGCGGGTCGGCAGCGCCGTCCTCAAGACCGAGACGCAAAAGGTGACCCAAGTGCAGGGCAAGTCGCCCTACCTGGAGGATCTCGTCGAGGCGGCCGACATCTATCAGGGTGTCCTCGTCTACGAGCACCTGCGCACGGAAGGCGCGCCGGCGGACGCCGTGCTGGCGCGGCTGGAGGGGGGCGACCCGTTCTTCCTTGAGAAAACGTTCGGCGACGGCCGCTCGCTCCTCTTTACCAGCACGGCGAGCACCGAGTGGACCAACTTCCCGGTTCGGAATCTTTTCCTGCCGCTCATGATGCGAATCGTGCACCTGGCGTCGCGCGGACAGGCAGAGCGGCGGAACCTCGTGGCCGGACAACCGTTCGAGGCGAACCTTTCTCCGGACCTCAAGGAGGTGGCCACGGTGGAGGTCACCGGCCCCCTGGGACCCGCCGGCGAAACCGTGACCGAACAGGTGGACACGAAGGCCGGCGGCGGGAAGAACATCCTGGTGTTCGAGAAGACCTGGCAGCCGGGATATTATACCTACGCCGTGCCGCAACGGGGCGACGTGGGCGGCATCTTCAGCACGAACCCGGACGGGGCCGAGTCGGACCTCGCGGAACTTGCCGACGAGGAACTTACCGAGAGAATCGGCGCGCGGGAAACGCACGTCGCCGCCGGTTTCGACGAGTTGGTCAAGCGCTTCGAGGAGACCTCGCGGCAGGAACTGTGGCAATACTTTCTGATTCTCTGCCTGGTGCTGGCGGTGGCCGAGCCGCTCCTTGCAAACTGGATGCGCCCGGAGCGCCGCCGCCAAAGCGCCCATCCGATCCCGCCGCGCCGGGACCACGAAGCAGCCTAAGAGCATCGCGCCCGAATCCCCCCGTCCCTAAGCCGACCCATTCCGCCGCCCATCCGGTCTAGCATCCCCGGCCTTCGCGCCGTTCAGCCCGTGGAGCCAGCAGTGAGCCGGGGGACGAAGGGCCCTGGCTTGTCGGATTGCTCACGAGGGATGAATCGGACAATTCTTTTGCCTATCTTGCCAATGGGGATCAAGTTGGATACCTGACTGGACGGGCGAACCCAGGAATCCCACGCAAGCCTTGAACGACCTATTGTCGATATTGTATGATGGAGCGCGTGGCGCGGGCCGTAGGGGTGGATTGATGCTCAATAGGCAGAAATGCTTACTCCACATGATTGAGAGGGCCGAACGCCCACTCACGCGCTTTGAGCTGATGAAGTGGGCGTTCTTACTTGCGCACGAAATGCCTTCGCACGGTGGCACGGCGTTCTACCAATTCCTGCCCTACCAGTATGGTCCCTTCTCCTTCTGCCTCTACAGGGAGACCGACGCCCTTGTCCGCGACGGCTATCTGGTCGACCGTGACAAGTCCTGGAAACTTGTCGAGGATGTGCGCAGGCTCACTGCTGACCTGCCGGCGCGGGTTCGGGAGGATATTGCTCGCGTGGTAGAGCGTTTTGCGCACAAGTCGCCCGGTACCCTTACGGAGTACGTTTATGAGCGATTCCCCTGGTTCACAGTGAACAGTGCGCTCCGAAGGCTCGACGATCGCCCCGTGGCGCGCCCAGCGGTCCATACTGCTGGCTACCAGGGATGGCTGGTGGACGGGTTCCTAAACATGCTCATGCGGGCTGGCATTCGACGCCTGGTTGATGTTCGGAACAACCCGATCGCGAGGCGGTATGGCTTCCACAAGAGCACGCTGAACCGTCTCTGTGGCAAGGTTGGGATCGAATACATGCACGAACCGCAGCTTGGCATCCCCTCTGGCCTCCGCCAGAACCTGAAACGCCCATCGGACTACGAAGCCCTCTTCGCCCGATATGAGGGGGAAACGCTCCCTCGCGAAGCCGACGCGGTTAACAGGGTCGCGGGGCTCATGGGCGGGAAGCCCACCGTCTTGATGTGCATGGAGGCTGATCCGCAGCGATGTCACCGCAGTCGCTTGGCGAAGGCAGTTGCCAAAGTGGCGGCCCTGCCCGTACGCCATCTCGGGGGAGAGGATGAGACCGGGCTTTGAAATTACCAAGGTGCTGATCACCGTCATGACGTACCCGCAGCCCTCTCGGAAGTACCAAGAAACAGTGTGCACGGCAGGGATCACCGAGTCAGGCAAGTGGGTACGTCTCTACCCTATAGACTACCGCTATCGGCCGGAGCACCAGAAGTTCAGGAAGTGGCAGTGGGTCGAGGTCGCACTGGCCCCCTGGGGGCATGGCACAGACCAGCGTCCTGAAAGCCGGGAGCCCGAGCTCTCGACCCTTCGAACGCTCGGTGAGCCCTTGTCGACCAAGGGCGATTGGCAGGAACGCAGGACCATCATCGATGGAATGCCTCACTACACGGTCAAGGAGTTGGAGGCGCTTTACGAGTCCGACCGGACATCTCTGGGCATCGTGCGTCCCAAGAGGGTGCTGGACCTGAAGGTCACGCCGGTCGAACGGGATTGGCCCGCCAAGCACAAGGCGTTGTGGTCGCAGCTGCGGCTTTTCGGAGAGCAGAAGCCACTGCGGAAGATTCCTTACAAGTTCCAGTACGTGTTCGAGTGCGAGGATAGCGACAAGCCTTACAAAAAAATGAATGAAGACTGGGAGCTCGGCGTGCTCTTCCTGAAGGAGCTGGATAAAAAGGGCTCGGAAGAGGAGGCCATCCGCAGCGTTCGCCACAACTTCCTTGAAGTCATGTGCCGCGAGGACCGCGACACGCGCTTCTTCGTGGGCACCTACCATCCCTACAACGAATGGCTCGTCGTCGGCACGTTCTGGCCACCCAAGCAGTACCAGAAACCCCTCTTCTCTTTATAGCCAAGGTTTATGTTCCGTGAGAATCCTGCCTGAGCCATGCAATGGATCGCGCGAATTGGCATTAATAATACCGAGTACTGACAAAATGGCTGCATTAACTTCCGGAACCTGACCTGGCTCTGCGGTGGCCGCCGCACTTCCCCGTGCAAAACTTACCCAACCCCGCTTAGCGGGCCGCTTTTTGATTCTTCCACGCGCGCCGAAACCGCTTGCGTGAGGCGGGTGGGGGGTTATGATGGGGGTTCGCAGGGTCCCTCGCGTGGAGGGCAAGGACCGATGGCGGATGCGGCTTATCTCGAAGACCTTTTCGGCCTGGGCGGCAAGCGGGCCGCCGTCATCGGCGGCGGGGGCGTCCTCGCGGGCGCTATGGCGACCGCTCTGGCCCGCGCGGGCGCCAAAGTCGCCGTCCTCGACCTCAACCTCGACGCCGCCAACGCCAAGGCCGACGAACTCAAAGCCGCAGGCGCCGACGCAATGGCCCTCCGCGTGGACGCGGGCGAACGGAGCGACTTGGAGGCTGCCGCGAAGGCCATCGAGGAGGCCTGGGGCGGCGCCGACATCCTCGTCAATGCCGCAGGCCTGAATTCCGACACGCCTTTCTTCGACATCACCGACGAAGAGTGGGAGAAACTCATCGCGGTGGACCTAAAGGGCGTTTTCCTCGCCTGCCAGGTCTTCGGCCGCGGAATGGTCCAGCGCCGAAGCGGGAGCATCATCAACATCTCGAGCGCATCGAGCGGCCCGCCCCTTTCGAAGGTGTTCACCTATGGCGTGGCCAAAGGCGGTGTGAACCAGATTACCCGGTTCCTCGCCCGCGAGTGGGCCGAGGTCGGCGTTCGCGTCAACGCCATCGTCCCCGGCTTTTTCCCCGCCGACCAGAACCGAAAACTCCTCACCGAAGAGCGCACCGCCCAAATCATGAATCACACGCCGATGAAACGTTTCGGGGAACCCGGAGAGTTGGTCGGCGCCCTTCTCTGGCTGGCCGGCGACAAGGCCTCCGGCTTCGTCACCGGCGCGCTGGTCCGCGTGGACGGCGGGTTCTCGGCGATGACGATCTGATGGGGGACCGTCGGCCTCCGTGTGCAGTGGGCGAAGGCGTGGCTGAAATCCCGATGTATCGGGATCGAGGACGTTTTGGGCCGACAACCCCGAACGGGGTCACGCCGAAAGGGACGACGGAGTCGGCCTTCGCAGCCAGCCCCGCCGGGGCCAGCCGCAGCGGAATCGGCATCCCGATAGAGGCTCTTAATCACAATCTGATTCGGCGCCAGGCCGGCACGGTGAACTCCTCGGCCAGGCTTTCATACGTTCGGTACCGGTTGTCACTGTCACTGATCAGGTCCGCGCGTCCGGACCAACCCTTCGGGCCGCCCATCTTCCCCAGCAGTTCATTGAAGGCGCTCTCGGTCTCGGCAAGTTGCCGGCAGCGGGCGTTCCACTTGGCGATATCCTCTTTTTCCGC
>Ga0307378_10007542_pt1 | contig 14621 bp, 11 predicted proteins | sample UN1MG_FD_202238 | JGI IMG/M metagenome (GOLD analysis project Ga0307378, IMG submission 202238) | Soil microbial communities from Risofladan, Vaasa, Finland - UN-1 | ecosystem: Environmental > Terrestrial > Soil > Coastal area > Acid sulfate soil | place: Finland: Risofladan, Vaasa | collected...
ATCCGAAGGCGGCGGTAATCAATGCAGCTAATTTTTCAACCACTTCGGCTTCCAATTATATCCCTCCCAAAAATATATTGAACGCTTGGACTATATAAATTTTTCCCTCATACCGGCTTTGCACGTTTAATCGCATCTGCACTTTTAATCCGTAGGTTGCACTTTTATTCTTAGTGCGTGATGAATGGAGATGATTAGTAACTGTAAAAAGGATGGTGGTAGGTTTTTACCATATCTGATTTTTTACCTAAGGGGGTATTGAAGTTGTAGTGCCCTTAGCGCTATCTTGGTGGTTTTGCTTTTTCCAAACGTTCAATAGCTCGTATATCATCTAAACCTAATATTGCGATTGCTTCATTTGTCTCATTTTGTTTGTTAATAATCTCTCGCTCAAATTGTAGTAATGAACGGCAAAGGTCGCCTATGTATTTTTGTTTTGGATATGGCAATAAAGGAATACGTTGATTTTTTATTAGTTCCCAATCAACATAATGCCTACCAAAACCCGTAGTGTGCGAAAGCCATTCAGCGGTAATAGCAGGACTTCTTAAAACAGACCAAACATACATCGTATCAATACTTTTTTGCATGGACGTCTTAATACGCAAGATAGTAAATGCTGGAGATATTAAGCAATCAACCAAATCAGGGGGCATGATTGCTATCGCTTTATTAACTGCGTTTATATTGCTGATTATTATATCATTTGCTTCTGCTTTGTAAATTTTAGAATAAGAAACTTCTTTACCAAGAACTTTATCACCTATTTCAGCCCGGCCTTCATACGTAACTCTTAAAAAAGTATACCTTTTATTGGCTTCTATTTGAACTTCGTCCTCTTTTAAATCAGCGATTTTATTTATTATATCAGAATTTGCGCCAATTTTTTCCCAATTACTTTCAAGCTCGGAAACAGACCACGGTGTAAGATGTTTTGCATCTAATCTGTTATCTAATTTGTCAGGCAAAACAAGCCAAGGTCCAGTTTGACCTTTCTCAAAAGACTGAAAAGAATTTAATATTTCTTCAATTTCTTCAATAGCAAGTTTCATGGCCTTTTCTGCATCACTTGGCCTTGTTTTTGGTGGGACATCATCTCGACCAATATATTTGCTTTCGTAAACAAAACAAGCACCCTGACTCTCGTTGTTAGATTTTTTTATTAAGTATAAAATTGATGTTTTTGCCCTTGCACCAGACCTTCTAAAAGCATCACCGTGAAGACTAATAACTGCTTTTATGATAAAGCGATCTCTTAGATAATCTCTAACAAATGGGAAGTTTTTACCGGCGAGAACGCTATCATCAATAACAGTTAAAATTCTACCACCTACTCGAAGCAACTTCCAATATCTTTCGATAAACATCACTGAAGAACGAAGGCTGCTACGTTTTTTCCCACCAAAAGATAAAAGTTCATAATCTTCAATTACTTCTTTTTCATCGGGAACTAACAATGAGTAATCCATAGAAAATGGGGGATTTGTTAAAACAACATCAAATTTGGTTTCTTCAAGAAGCTTTTTTAATTCGTTAATTTCTTGAACATTTTCTGGATTATCTGCACCTGATGCTTGTGGTATATTGCGTAAAGCATCTGTTCTGTATATTCTGCTGCCGCCATCTCCGTGCAGATACATATTTATTCTTGCAATTCTTGTTATGGGTGGATTCTTACCAGCATCAATTCCAAATATGGCTTTATTAGCAACTTCATCTAAAAGTTTGGTTCTTTGTGTATTAGTAAGCGATCTGTTGTTATAAATTTGTCTTCTCATTTCTGTAAGGGCTTCAATCAAGAATCCACCAGTGCCACAGCATCCATCAATAACTCTTTCTATTGAATTTGGCTGTGCTTTTAATTCTGAAAGCCTTGTCATAAGTTTTACGATGCTTCTTGGTGTGAAATACTGTCCCAATGCTTGACCACGCATTGTTGCTGTTAAAAAGGCTTCAAACATTCTTCCATTTAAGTCTTCATCAATACCGAATAAATAATACTTTTCTAATACTTCAACAACTCTTCTAACTGTACTTGGAGAAAGTTCGAGGCGTTCATCAGCCTCAAAAATTCTTTTTCTTTTTCTTTCTTCTATCTCTTGCTCCAGATATGTTACAAGTTGATTAAATAAAATCATATCAATGGGATTTGGTGTATTGTTTTCCTGCATCTTGATCCAATGTGAAGAAAACCTGACTTCTTCCCTGGGCAAAGAATCACCATTACTAATTAGGGCAAGCAACTGTGGATTATCCCTTAATCTTCTATCTTCCCACAATTTTACAAATAAGAGTTTAGCAAATTCAACAAAAGCTGCTTGCGGACTCATTTTTTCTGATTTCCAGATAATTTTATGACATTTTAAAAAAGCCTTTTTGATAACATCCATTGACGGTTTTGTCAGAAGATGACCAATCGCTGGTTCGTTTTTATTAATATCGGTAAAAGCATTTCTTACATTTATTGCTGATAAAAGCTTTTTCAGTGCTTCATATTTGATATTGCCATTCTTAAAATCCGAAAATCTTAAAGACATTACCGCTTCTCCTTTGTCCCAATGATATACTCTTGTAAGTAATCCGTTTGTAATCATATAAAATTTGAGAGGATTATCATCATATTTCTGATTGATTTGCAAAGAATAGTTAGAGCATTGGTAAATAAAGGATTCAATTCTTTCATTTACTCCTTTTGCATCAATAATCCACCGTGGCTTTTCTTTGCCCAAAACAATGAAATCTGGTTTATATGGTTCACCACGCTTTCTACCTTTACCTGTATTAAGACTTTCAATCGAGTGCTTAGTCTTTATTTCGTTGTCATCATAACCGAGGTCTTTTAATAACCGTAAAACAAAAAAAGACTCAACACTTGCTTCATTTGTTAGATCTATTGAACGACAATACTTATTCTGCGATGAACTTTCTTTTTCTTTCATATTTTCTTCCCTAAGACGATAATGATTGTAATAGGGTTTAAAGGTTGCCCCATTCTTCACCTACATCATCCTTCGTTTTCATCCCTCTCTCAACCACCAGTATATCGCATTTCCATGATGAGTGTAATGCACATATCCGCCTCTGTTGAGGCTCATCAGGTATTTCTTCACCGTATTGTATGAGTGACCCGTATACTTCGCTATCTTGCTCGTTGACAATGCCTTGTGGTGCTGGTACAACACTTTGATTATTCGCTTTTCTGTGTTATTAAACACCATCCTTTATTACCTCTATCGTTAGCTTGGGTTCCTCATCTGTCCTCGTTTTCGCTCTTATAAGCGTGAATCGAACCTTATGCTCCGTACTCAATCCCACTTCCTCCGCAATCTCCTTTGGGAACCGAACCAGATATTGCCTTTTATCAAATGTGATGTTAGCCGTGAGCGTTATCTTTGCCCGTTCATCGTCAACAACATCCTCCACTTCGCTTGGCAGTTGCCGATATTTAAGCTTCTTCGGCGGCATGCCTTCGCTTTCATCCGAATTATCTATCATTCTACATTATATATTCGTATGATGAGTATATAAATACATCTTTTTATTTATGAGATTCATACGAAAAACCTATAACCTTTATATAGGGGCACCACCAATATACAATTAGTAGGTGATAATCCTACGAAAAACGCTTAAAAGCGGAGGTAAAAAGATGGATAGAAGAGAAATGAAGGGGATGCAGATGGCGCATCTCGGAAGGATAAGCGAAACGCCTAAAGGGTGGATTGTGCCATCGGAAAGTGGACATGGCGCTTATCTCGTTTACAATGAAGGAGAAGAAACGCAGTGTAACTGTCCAGATTGTCAGATGAGGAAAGTTAAGTGCAAGCATCAATGGGCGGTGGAATATTTCACAAAAGAATCGGTGGATGAATTGGGCAATAAGACCGTAGAGAAAGTTGTTAGGATGGCTTATACGCAGAATTGGCAGGCATATAATGAAGCGCAAACAAACGAGATAAGGCTGTTTGATGAGTTATTAAAGGACTTAGTAGCGAATATAGAAGAGCCAGAGCAGGAGAAGGGAAGGGGAAGACCTAAGCGGAGTTTAAGTGATGAGTTGTTTTGCTCCATCCAAAAGGTCTATTCGCAGCTATCAAGCAGAAGGGCACATACGCTTTATCATAACGCAGAAGAGCGGGAGCAAGTAACTCATGTACCTCACTTCAATGTTTCCAGTAATCTCCTTAACAGAGAAGATATAACGCCTTTACTACATCGCCTTTTGCTGCTCTCTTCGCTGCCGTTAAAGGGAGTAGAAACGAGTTTTGCACCTGATAGCTCAGGGTTTAGAACGAGCCAGTTCGACCAATACTGCGTAGAGAAGCACAATACGAAAAAAGAGCATAAATGGGTAAAGGCGCATATCCTCACAGGCACAAAGACAAACGTGATAGCAAGCGCGAGGATAACGGAAGGCGAAAGCGGCGATTCACCGCAACTCAAACCAATGGTAAAGGAAGCACATGAAAACGGCTTTGATATAAAAGAGTTAGAAGCGGATGGCGCGTATTGCAGTCGTGAAAATTACGATCTGATAGATGAGATAGGCGGTAAAGCGTACATACCTTTCAGCACAAACGCAACAGGCAAGTCAAAAGGCTCAAGGGTGTGGAATAAGATGTATCACTACTTCATGCTAAATCGGGATGAGTTCAATGAGCACTACCACCAAAGAAGCAACGTGGAGACTACGATTATGATGGTAAAGACGAAATTCGGCGATAAGCTGAAGTCAAAGAACTGGACGGCACAGAAGAACGAGCTATTGTGCAAGCTGATAGCGCATAACATCGTGGTGCTGATACATGAGATGCATGAGTTGGGCATCACACCCACTTTTTGCTCTTCCTCGTGATACCATCGCCTTCTTCTTCTCCTTCTTCTTCGTCGTCATCGCTTTTTAAATAAATAAATTTCGATAGAAAATCGAAAAATATCGAAAAGCTTATATATACCCAAAAGAAATATCACAGGTAACTAAAACGACGGGTGGTAGGGCAAATACCTTTAGCGGGTAAGTTTTTACCCGCCTACCACTCGGCAATTAAACTATTTTCCATTCCAGTTTTATTTGATCAACAACTTCAGTTAGATTAAACCATTTATCTGGGATTCTTTTTATTTCTTCTGCGCAGGAATGGTTGAAAGCGGCAGCATATACCTTTTTCCCTAAATCTTTTACAGCATGTACCAGAGGTATGAAATCTTGATCGCCACTACATAAAATAGCACAATCATAGTTCTTGTTATATCCAAATTTCAGTATTTCAATCGCAAGCTTAACATCCACCCCTTTTTGGATGTTAGTAGTACCTCGTTTTGTAATATCCACCAATCTCACGTCATAACCAAACACTTCTAATAAGTCAAAGAATTTTTTTCGCTGGGGGGCTCTATCATCTGCGGTGTAATAATAAGGTCTAATTAGCTGATAGCCCTGCTCCTTTAACCACTCCTCTAAAAAAACCTTTAACTTCTTGTAATCAATTCTAAACCCAAGATCCTCCGCGGAACGGTTTAAGTTCGCACCGTCTATAAACGCCATACCTTTTTCTTCAGGCATAAATGACATAAAATCTTCAGGAAGTTAAAAGCCTTCCGATTTTCTCCGTTTTTTTCATCCAGCTCCTAAACCATTCCATTTTTTCAGTCTGCACTTTTAATCATGTGTCTGCATTTTTATTCAGTCAAAATCAGTATTTAAAGTGCAAAGCCCCTCATACCCATTAATTAACGGGAGGAAGGTTAAGGGAGGTGAAGTTTTGATCTCAGATAGTCTTCTATACCATGCTTTTGGATGTAACATCTCCAGAGACAATGTAAAGGGATTTATTCATTTGGTTTTCCTTTCATTTATATCTATCCAAGGAGGTATTAGTTAGCTATGACTAAGACCATGAACGTCCCCAAAAAAGTTATCATTATGGGCGCAGCCGGCCGGGATTTTCACAACTTTAACGTTTATTTCAGGGATAATCCCGCGTACCGTGTCGTCGCATTCACCGCGACCCAGATACCTGATATAGAAGGCAGAACGTATCCTGCGGAACTGGCAGGTCGCTTATACCCGGACGGCATACCCATTTTCCCTGAAGAAGATCTGGTCAGTCTGATAAAGGAACATGCGATTGATCGTGTCGTCTTCGCGTACAGCGATGTGCCTTATGAATATGTGATGTCAAAAGGAGCAGAAGTAAATGCCGCCGGTGCGGATTTCACCATGCTGGGCCCGCTTGCGACCATGCTGCGAAGCCGCGTGCCGGTGATTTCCGTCTGCGCGGTGCGTACCGGCAGTGGCAAGACCTCGGTAAGTAAAAAGCTCTGTCAGCTCCTGCGAGCACGTAACAAGACCGTGGTCGTGGTACGGCATCCCATGCCCTACGGCAACCTGGCACAGCAAGCCGTACAGCGGTTCTCATCCTATAAGGACATTGAGCGTATGGGGTGCACGATAGAGGAGCGGGAAGAGTATGAAACGCATATCGATGTGGGCTGTACCGTCTATGCCGGTGTGGACTACGAGAAGATCCTGCGGCGGGCGGAGACCGAAGCGGATATTATCATCTGGGACGGCGGCAATAACGATTTCTCCTTCTTCAAACCTGATCTGAACATCGTGGTTGCAGACCCGCACCGTGCCGGCGATGAATTGACGTACTACCCGGGTGAGATCAATGCACGAATGGCAGATGTGGTCGTGATCAATAAGCAGGATACCGCGGAACTGGAAAAGATCGAGCAGGTACGCCGGAATATAATGAAAGTGAACCCGGATGCGAAGATCATTGATTCTGCATCGCCGATCACCGTCGAGCACCCGGAGCTCATCAGGGGCAAGCGGGTGCTGGTGGTCGAGGACGGCCCCACACTGACACACGGCGGCATGAAGTACGGTGCCGGACTCATTGCTGCTCGTAAGGCGGGCGCAAAAGAGATCGTTGACCCACGACCGTTTACCACCGGCACGATCACGGAAACCTTCAGCGAGTATCCTGAGATCGGCCCGCTGCTGCCTGCTATGGGCTACAGTGATGAGCAGATCAACGACCTGGAGCAGACCATCAACGCAGCCGATTGCGATGCGGTGGTTATTGGCACGCCTATCGACCTGACGCGTGTGATTACTATCAACAAACCCGCAACACGGGTGCGGTACGGTATTAAGGAGATCGGCGATGCCAATCTGGAAGCTGTGATAGAGGAGTTCTTAGCGCGGTCGGAGGCATGAATGGCTCTGATAGTGGCTGCACTTGGCGGAAATGCAATAATCAAAAAGGGCGAGCAGGGCACCTTCGCACAGCAGTTCCGCAACACCTATGAGAGTATGGGCTATATTGCGCATCTGATCAGAGCAGGGCACCAGGTGGTGCTGACCCATGGGAACGGACCCCAGGTGGGGTTTATCATGATCCAGGTAGAAGCAGCCTCGGGTAAAGTCCCGACTGCACCGTTACATGTGGATGTTGCCCAGTCACAGGGCAGTATGGGGTACATGATCGCCCAGAGCCTCATTAACCAGTTAAAAGAGCACAGCATTGATACCTGCGTGGCCGCCGTGATGACGCAGGTGCTTGTGAATCGCGATGATCCGGCTATGACGCATCCGACAAAACCGGTCGGTGCGTTTTATACCAGGCAACGAGCCGCGGAGCTGGAACGCCTTGGTCATACTGTCGTCGAGGACAGCGGACGCGGCTGGCGGCGTGTCGTACCTTCTCCCAGACCGATCAGGATCATTGAGACGGATATCATTAAAGAGCTCGTACAGGCTGGGACAATTGTAGTGGCATGTGGCGGCGGCGGCATCCCGATAGCAGAAGAGAATGGTGCGCTTAACGGTGTGGATGCGGTGATCGATAAGGACCTGGCGTCCAGCCTGCTGGCGGTCGAAATAGAGGCTGATGTGCTTATTTTCCTGACAACCGTGGATAGGGTGGCGCTGAACTATAATACGCCGCAGCAAATAGACTTGGAACGGCTGAGCCTGGATGAAGCCCAACAGTACTTGAGAGAGGGGCAGTTTCCGCCCGGTAGTATGGGACCCAAGATAGAAGCGGCGGTGGAGTTCGTCGAAAACGGCGGCGATCGAGCAGTGGTATGCCGGCCCGAGTTGGTCGTTGATGCGCTTGCAGGACGGGCTGGAACGGTGATCGAGTGAAAGTAAATTTCAGAGTGAAAATTGCACGTGTAGTGGTTTTTGAAAAACTCACATCAAACAAATATGAAAATCAAACCAAGTTGATACTATGGACGAAATAGCCGAATTTGAGGTAAAATGTTTACAAGCATGGGGAAAAAGTGAGAGGGATATTAATCAGTTACTCGATCTAAATTTCCCAAACATCCGAGATATATTAAATTCACAATTTTGTGATCTATCTCCGGCTCTAAAAATCCATATTGCCGAAAAGATTATAAAAGAATCAACTAGTGGTGGTTCTGTTATTGATTCTGGCGATGGAATCTGGTATCTTAGGAATTTTGGCAATGAAATCGAATGGAGAAGGGGGATATTTGACTTTAATAGATTACGACCAATTCAAGCGGCAATTTTATTGTTTAGTTTTAGTTTTATCCCTGTAGGCATCGAACCAGAATTTGAAAAGAGAAAAGAACTTGATCACATTATTAGCGGTGGGGCACCATTAGCCACCTCATATTTAGTTTCTCAATTAGAATATATCTTTAGAAAAAAATCCAGGTATTTAGATGAAGAAGGGCATATACTTAGAGAAATTCCAGACCAGCTATTACAAAAAATTGGTTTAAATAAAACCCCTAGAAGGATCAATCAAATAAACCAAGAATTTCTCTTGTTTTTATATAGAAATAATGACACTATAGCGCGAAAATTGAAGAAACTTGAACGAAAAATAAAAATTTCTGAAAGATTAAAGCACAGACATCTAATATTGCATGGTACTTATCCTGATATTTCTTCGCTAGGATTCTTATTCTCATTGGTAATTGCGATGTTTTACTATAATGAACCTAAAACAGACTAAATATACGAATATCTTATCCATAAAACTATTACCAAAACATGAAGCAGATTCTTAAGAATTGTTGAGTAAGTCAAAACTTAATTATAATGCCATATCCAGTTAGTTAACTGATAATCTCCCGTCAACTGCAGATTAACAAAAATCCTCTATAAAATTTGTGAAATAACTTAGCGTCCTCCCAACCACATCGGAGTATCAATCGAATCCCTAAGAACTCAGGCAAAAACCTTTTTACACACCACTTTGAACCTGTCCAGACCCGTATCCGCCTCCTCCTTGGTGATGACGAGCGGCGGGCAGAACCGTGATCGAGTGAAAGTAAATTTTACGGTTACGAGTATAAAGCGGTTTTCGAAAACCCCCCCCTCCAAAAACGTATAAAGGGTGGAACAAAAAAGAAAGGGAAGGAAAGAGAATCAAAATTCTCTACAACCTTTGTTTCTTCTTTTTTATTATTGGAGATGGATGGTATTTTTCAGAAAATATCTCATACCTAATCATTGCTAACCTTTTTCTCGCTTCGGCTAAATCGGAGTCATATTCTTTTTCTTTTTCTTTATCTACTCCTAATACCTCATCCTTTTTACTTTTAGATCTCATTTCCACCATCTCAAAAAGGCAAATTTTTAACCAATTGACTTATTTCTTCACGCTCGGGTTTGGTTTTTTTTTCATAAATCTCTCCCAATTTTGTCATTTCATCCATTGAAAGGTATTTAATTCCTTCGTTAGTTATTAAACACATGTCCGTTGATTTTCCTACTCCCTGGGATACTTCTGCATTTCTCTTTGCTTCATAAACTAAATATACTGCATGATTTAGAGAGTTTTCAGGCGTATAATTGTTTAACATAAATGTTGAAAGGGCATGAAGTTCACCAGACCCAATAGCATGGTATCCTAATGAATCATAACAGTCTGAAACACCTGGATCACGAACACCATGAATATGTGCACCTTCATTATCTAATCCTACAATTAGAATCTCTAAGTCATATTCTGTCGCTTCTATTTGTCTATCTATACCGATAACTATCTCAGCAGGTAATGAATTTGCATACTCTTTATAAAATGACTCCAAAGTCATCCCCTTTGGTTTGAGATATATCTCTTCTACCCTATTTTTTCTTTGTTCCACAAAACTATCCTTAATGCTCTTGGTGATTAATGAAACCAATGGCTTGGAGATGATAGCAAGGTCAGATTTCACCTCCCTAAAGAGTTCTGTATGAGCTAAAGCAGAACCTGCCGTTAGGGCTACGCAAGCGTCTGAAAGTTCCTCTATTTTTGGTGTATCATGTTCAAACTCGATTGGCGGATACCAAGCAGTCACCATCTTGTCAGAAGCAACTACAGCAGCCTTATATTCATCACAGATTGCTCCGATACATATTGTCATCTTATCTCTTTACTCCTCTTTTCTTCTGTTCAATATTAGTTGTAGTTCGTAATATAAATTAATGTGTGCTACGAACTAACATATACAAGAATGCCAAAGAAAGATTATTACGAGATACTTGGCGTTAGTAAAGACGCTAAAGAGGCGGAGATAAAGAAAGCGTATCGGAGATTGGCGAAGCAGTATCACCCTGATATTTATAAAGGGGATAAGAAAGAGGCGGAAGAGAAGTTCAAGGAGATTTCAGAGGCGTACGAGGTGCTAATTGACAAGGAAAAACGAGCGAAGTACGATCAAATCGGGGAACGGGTAGTGGATGAGACCTTTGGACCCCAGGGCTTCGATTGGTCTCACTTTACGCATTACCGGGACGTTGAGGACATCTTCGGAAGCGCGATATTCGAAACGTTCTTTGGCGGTGCATCGAGCCCGGGTTTTTCAAGTCGTGGCGGAATCTTCGACACGCTCTTTGGGACACAAGAGGGTATCGAGAAACCAGTTCGCGGGGCTGACGTCCGTTTACAGTTGGAGATCACACTTGAAGAAGCAGCTCGTGGTGTGGAGAAGAAGATTGAAGTCCCGATGTCCCGCGTATGTAAGGCCTGTGGAGGTTCAGGCTCGCGTTCCGGTAAATCAGAAGTGTGTCCCTCTTGCAAAGGTGCTGGTCAGGTAAGGACCGTGCAAACCAGAGGGGGTGCTCGTATAATGCAAACTGCGGTCTGCCCTCAATGTAACGGCACGGGAAGAGCTGCTGTTGACCTCTGCAGCGTCTGCGGAGGACGAGGCAGAGTATCAAAACGAACAAAGATCGCACTAAAGATTAAGAAAGGAGTTCCTACCGGCTATGAGATAAAGATTCCGAAAGCTGGGAGACCTCCAGAGTCAATGATTGGTGGAGAACCGGGTGATCTGCATGTGGTGATAAACGTGTTACCACATCGAATCTTTGAACGGCGTGGGGACGATCTTCATATGAGTGCACCGATAAGCTTCGCTCAGGCAGCTTTAGGCGGTGAAGAGACGGTAACGACGATAGAGGGTAAGCAGGTGAAGGTAAAAATCCCGGCGGAGACGCAGACACACGCTAAATTCCGCTTACAGGGGCTGGGAATGCCGCGACTCGCAGGTGGTAAAGGAGATTTGTATATAGAAGCAGTCGTGCAAACGCCACGGAATCTCACGAAGAAACAGAAGGACCTGTTACGAGAAGCGTTAGGTGGTGCGTAGCGTAAAATCGTAATATGCGAACGTTATATAAGCTATATCGTGAAATAATGACTTAAAAGAACATGTGCTAAGAAAAAGTGGGATAGGAAAACACAAATAGTTAGTTATACTCTGCAACAATCTTTTCAGTTGTAAGAGTGAAATGCGAGTGTGGATTATAGCAGATGATAAAAATCGTTCAGTAAAAATGAACCCGGCAAATATTGTTGATACACTACTAAAGGATATTAAGGAACGATTGACGTTCGATGGCAAGAATAGGGTTTTTAACGAAGGCAAGGAACTTCGGTCTGATTTTATGAAAGAACGAGCAGAGCCGGAAGCCTTCACTCGCGAGTTTTTGATCGATAAAATTTTCAGTGCACTAGAACTGGAAAAACTGTCTGAAAAACAATTTGATATTCCTGGCAGTCGTAGAAGCGTTGATTACCTGATCAAAAGCTCAAGAGGCATGTTCTTGGTTGAAGCGAAACCGTTGAATGCCAATTTAGAGAAGGGTAAAGATAGTGGAGTTAACCAAATAAAAGGTTTGTTCAAACTCGCAGAAGTGCAAAAGAACTATGATTTTGGTGTCGCAACGAATGGATTGCGATGGATATTCATTGACAGGAACGAGGAAATAGTGGATAATTTAAATTTAGAAGAGCAGTTTGACAAAATAAAGGAGTTCCTGGTTGGTGAAGAGAAAGTCGTTTCGCCAAAGACAGAGGAGGAGATCAGTAAGAAGTTTTACGGCTGGTATAATGCGCTGTTGCATGGTGGGCGATACAAAGATCATGAAAACAACCAGAAGACGATTGCTGAAGAAGATTGTCTGGTCAATAATGTCATTGGCGTAAGTGATTTGGAAGAACAGGAGCAAATAGCTCAGGTTGTAACAAATCGATTGATTTTCATCAAGTTCTTACAATCAAAAGGCATTATAGAGGAAGATATCCTCAAATATCTGTCTGAAGTCAAAGAAGAGGATTTGACACCGAAATTACGGCAATTGTTCTTTGGCGCGATGAACACGCCGGTGAATGATCGATTTGATATCGATGAGCGATTTTGGAGCATTCCCTATTTAAATGGGAGTTTATTCGTGTATACCGACGTTGAACGGAATAATCTCGCTTACAAAATAAAAGCGGAGATTTTAAAGAAGGTAATCGAGTTTTTAGACAGCTTCAAGTTTGTGCATAAGGAGCACTTAGAAAACGGTGATTCGATCGATCCTGAAATCCTGGGCTATATCTTTGAACGGGCGATGACCGCCACGGACAGAAAAGGAACCGGTGCGTATTACACGCCCAAGTTTATAACGAAGTATATCTCAGAGAATACGATTTATCCTTGCATAATAGAGAAGACGAACGAATTTCTTAAGACAGAAAAGGGCTATAAGGAGACAGAACTCATTAAGAATATCGAACAGCTGTTTGTTCTTGCGGATACGACTTTAAATGAAATATGGAACAAGATCATTCTGAAGGTACGGGTGCTGGACAATGCATGTGGTTCTGGCGCGTTCTTACTTGCAGCGGCGAATATCCTGTTTGAGCTGAACAGACGGATAAATGACAAATTGGGAGCAAAGAATCCCGACACTACTTTGAAGTTTCTTATTCTCGTGAATAATCTTTATGGCGTTGACATCAATCCGAACGGCATCGAGATAGCGAAATTGCGGCTCTGGTTGTGGCTTGTTGACTCGTATGAGCCGGAGCACATAAAACCTTTGCCCAACATCGACTACAACCTCAGAGTTGGAAATAGTTTGATCGGGTACGTGGATTTGAGCGAGTTCAAGGGCGCGGAACTCACCCTCTCGGATTGGCTCTGGGATGAAGACAAAGCCACACTGGACAAGCTCCTCAAAGAACGAAATGATTTGATCCGCGAGTACAAAATAACTTGGGGTGAAGAAGCGAAAGAATTAAAAGCGCGGTTCAAAAGCTTGCTAGTGAAATAAGCACGTTGCTTAACGCAGATCTGTATCGGAAGTTCCGGGATCGAAAGATCAAGATTAGCCGGGAAGAGTTTTTGAAGTTGAGCCCGTTTCACTGGGGCTTTGAATTCTATGGAGTTTTTGACCTGGAAAAGTCAAAAGAAGAACGAGGGTTTGATGTCGTCATCGGCAATCCGCCGTACGTGAGACAGGAGGCGCTCGGTGAACTGAAGACGTATTATCAAGATGCGTACAAGGTTTACCACGGCGTCGCTGATCTCTATGTCTATTTCATAGAACGGAGTATTTCATCGTTGAACGAGGACGGCATCTTTTCCTATATTGTTGCTAACAAATGGCTGCGTGCTAATTATGGCAAGCCGCTGCGGCACTGGCTGAAACGGCAGTGTGTCGAAGAGGTTGTGGATTTTGGTGATCTGCCGGTATTTCAGGCAACGACCTACCCGTGCATCATCCGTGTTTCGAGGAATCAACCGAAATCGACGTTTGCTGTGACAGAAATGGAAACACTCAGTTTTACGAGCCTTGATGAGTACGTACATGAGCACCACTTTGCGGTAAATCGGGAAGGATTAGACAATTCGGGCTGGTCCTTAGTGGACGAAAAGACGCAGGCACTCCTGGAAAAAATACGGCACGTGGGTGTGCCGTTGGGTGAATACGTCGACGGGAAAATTTATCGTGGCGTTTTAACAGGGCTTAACGAAGCATTTGTGATTGATGCCGCTACACGAGAGAAGCTGATTGCGGAAGATCCGAAGAGCGAGGCATTGATTAAGCCATTTTTAGTTGGCAGGGATATAAAGCGCTACCAACCGTCTGAAAGTAAGCGGTATTTGATTTTTACACGTCGGGGTGTGGACCTACAACGATATCCGGCAATAGAGCAGTATCTTCTTCAATTTAAAGAGCGGCTGATGCCAAAACCAAAAGACTGGAAAGGGGGAAAGTGGCCAGGACGTAAACCAGGCGATTACAAGTGGTATGAAATTCAGGATACGATTGTTTATTACGAAGAATTTGAAAAGCCGAAGATATG
>Ga0307378_10007543_pt1 | contig 14621 bp, 20 predicted proteins | sample UN1MG_FD_202238 | JGI IMG/M metagenome (GOLD analysis project Ga0307378, IMG submission 202238) | Soil microbial communities from Risofladan, Vaasa, Finland - UN-1 | ecosystem: Environmental > Terrestrial > Soil > Coastal area > Acid sulfate soil | place: Finland: Risofladan, Vaasa | collected...
TCGAACTTTGTTGATTTTATTTTCGCAATATTTCCGGCCGTTGTCGCTGCGACGACGCCGGCGTTGATGCCTTTCGCGATTGATCCAAACGGCTCCGGAATAAGTGTCGGCGCTGTCAAGGCGTTTATGACGCCCTGAATTCCGGCGATCGTTGCTTGTGCGATCTGTAATTTTTTAGAACGTTCAAACGCTTTCTTTCTTATTTGTTGCTGCTTTTCTTCGCTGCCTTCGGCGTTGTTGATTTGTGTTTGTGTGACCAAATCATTCAATGACGAAAGGCCGTTCAGTAACGCGGCCGACTGGCTAAAGTATTCATTTAATAACGACAATTTTTTCGCCTGTTCAACTTCAGCTTCAGCGATTGCCGCGTCTTTTACTGACTTGTCAAGCGCCTTTTGTCGGTCTGCGAATTCTTGTTCCTGAAGTGCTTTCAGTTCAAGGAATTCCGCTTCGGTGATCAAATCGAGTTCAAGACCCGACTTCAGTTGTTCAAGTTTTACGTCTTGATCTTCTTTAAGTTGCTGAAGTTCAAGTTGATTGTCCGTCAATGTTAATTCATTACGAATCCCGGCGATCGTCTGAATCAATGCTTTTTCTGATTCGGCCTTCGCTTTGTTTCGTTCGTCATTTAATGCTTTTTCTTTTGCGAAAAAATCAAGTTGAATTTGTTCTTTCAGCGCGTTCGCTTCTTCTGAATTGGATTTGACTGAAGCGATTTCACGTTCGAAAGCGATGTCAAGCGCGGCAAGTTGTTTGTCAAATCCGTCTTCAATTAATGAAATTCTCAAGTCTTCCGTCCGTTGTGCGAATGCGATGTTTTCTTGTGTGATGCGTTCAAGTTCACGCGCGGCTTCAAGTTCGGCTTGTTCGCGTTCCTTTTGCGCCTTCGCGGCGGCTTTCCTTCCATCTTCGCGGCGTTTTTCTTGTTCCTGAAGTCGTGCCGTTGCGGCTTCCTGCTTCTGAATAGCTGTCAAGACTTCCTTGTCATTCGATAAATTGTTGAATTCTCGAAGACTGGTCGTGTTCTTCGTGATCAAACTTCCGACTTGTGAAAATCCGTCGCGGACCTTCTGAAATTCTTCCTTTTCAGCTTCGCCAAGTTGACGGTTGAATTGATTGAGTTTTTTTGTAGTCGATGAATATTGTTTTTCTAAACCTTGAAGCGCGGCGATCTTTTCGTCTGCTCCAATGTCTGAATTCAAGACGTCTTCAAGTTCTGTCTTGAATCCTTTTATTTCTGCTCTGACTTTATTATAGTCAATATCATTGACACCGTCTTCGATGTCTGTCAATTCAATTGCGTTGTCGATTGATTCGAATTGAAGCGCGAACGATTCCGCGAAGTTCTCCGTCTTCTTTCGTGCGTTATCAATAGCCAAGCCTATCCCGTTGACGTTGTTGGCTTGTCGTTCCGTTAGTTTCTTTTGAAGTGTTGCTTCTTCTTCTTTTGACCTTCCTTTGATCGCTTGCAAATATTTGATTTCTGAATCGATCAACTTGTTTGTGTTGTCAAGCCGCTTCTTTTGGTCCGCGAATTGAGCGTCAAGAATTCCGTTTTGACGTTCAAGCGCTTGATTCACTTCGTCAACCGCGTCGGCAAGTTCTTCTTGTTTTTCTTTTGCGTCATCGGCTCCACCGGTGAACAATGCAATTGCACCAACCAAGGCCGCTATTCCGGCAATTAATAAAGCGATAGGATTCGCATTCATGATTAAATTCAACGCCCGTTGTGCGACGGCGGCGGCCTTCGTTGCTATGCTTTGAAGAATAGAACTTTTCGCGGCGTTCTGTTGAACATTGTCAAGAAACAAGTTCGCCTTCGTTTGAAAGTTTGTCAGACGAATCGAATTCGCTTGAAGTTGTTGTTTGATGACGCTTATTGAATTAAGAACGCCTTGCGCCGCTTCAAGCTTTGTAATTGTTTCAAGAAGTTCTTCGTTCTCTGTACCAAGTAACGCCGTGACACCTGTGAATGCTTGAAAGCCAGCGACGGTTCCTTCCGCAATTGATAAAGCGCCCGAAAGCGTTTTTCCTTGTTCCGACAACTGATCAACCGCGCGATCGGTTTCAATTATCGTTCGTTTATATGCCGCCGTCTTTTCTAGTAAGTCTTGAAATTCATCGCCGGCCGTTTCCCCTGCAAGCGCTAATTCATACATCCGATCTTCCATCTTCGAAATCGATCCGGACACTTCGACCTTGATCGTTTCGCCAAGGTGTTCCATGTCGCCAAGAAGTTTCTTTTCTTCTTGGCGCAATGATTCGACCGCTTTTTCCAATTCGCCAAGACCTTCAGCGTTGTCGCCTTCTTCTTTTCGTAGCTTGTCCATTACTCCCGTCAACGAATCCAATTCTTTCGACAATGATTCGACTGTTTTGACGGAATCGTTCGCGTCAATTTTTACGTCATATATAACTTCTTTTTCCATTTTAAAATATTAGTTTCCTTCCGGAACTGTTGGACTTCCTGTTTTGCCTTTTTGAGTTTCTACAAATTTAATCAATTCGCAAAGCGTCGAAGCGTCGTTTTTTGTTGGATCATAATTATTGACTTTTTGCAATCTGAAGATCACGCCGTCAATATTCTTCAAGATAGACATATCAAGTTGATTGATGTCGGCCTTTGTTAAATTGAAGGAAGCTTTCAAAATTTTGCCATATCGATCGACAACTTCAAGAATGAATCGTTCATGATATGTATATAAATTGTTACTCGTATAACTGGCCGCCGTATAAAACACGAATTCCGGGACGCCGAAGTTCATGTCGAACGTCGGCGTGATATGGTTGTCAAGGTGTCCGACATACGGATAATTGACGAACGGAACATTCGCCGGAACTTCATCGATAAGCGTCCACGCCGCCGGAAACGTTCCAAGCGAAGTCGCACCGATTAATACGTGAAACGGGGTCCCCTTTTTCGGCGCGATAAGTAAGTCTTTTATTTGATATGATCGCGGAACAATCAAGTCAGTCGTCGGAATAAGACAAATCGGTTTATTTGAAAAAGGAAGAATCGTTTGTAATTCCGATTGACTGAAGTCGATCCCGGATTGAATCTTTTTTGAACCGTATTGAAGCGCCGTGTCGTTTAAATAGCGTTCATTAAATTCGTCTTTGTCGTCTTTGAACCCTAAGAAATAAGACTTCGAAGCGATTGAAGCGGTCGGAATGATTTCGAACGTCTTTGAATAGTCAACTAATTGCGTCCAGTCTTCCGCGTCATTCGAAGGTTTATAAAAATCTTCAAGCGGTTCAATGTATAAAAGTTTATCGTCGTTCGGGTCCGGCATGACATGAAGATTCCATTGCTTGAAAATTCCTTTCAAATATTCAGAACAAGACATCGACGGCGCGAAGTATCGAAGACTTACATTTTGACCGGGAACAAAACTTGTGTCGGTCTTTTGAATGTCGACGGTCGGTTGTGGGCCATTGATTGAAATAGTGTAATCTGTAAAAAAAGAAGTTGATCCCGAAAGACCTGTTCCGTCAGGAAAGAATGAACCTTGAATCGGTTTGTTTGTTATTCTCAATTGAACATCAATGACGTCACTTGACTTCAGTTCAAGCGGTCGTTGTATGTCGAACGCGATGAACTGTTGTCTTGGATCACCGGCGACGGCCGTGTAAAATTCCGAAATCAAAATCGTGTCGATCACGACGTTGTTCTTTTTTAACACGATATAAAAGTCGTAAGTCATGAACCCTTCCGAATATATCAAAGCTTCGGTTCCTTGGTTGTCCACGATCTTCGCGTTGAATTCAAGTGTTCCCGAATAAAGAAAGTCATAAATACCATCATTCAACAACGTCACCGTGAACGGATAGTCGTTTGTTAATTGGCTTGACGGGTCTGTCACGACGCCGATGTTCATCGGATTAAAGACCGACGCAATTAAGGCGCTGTTTGCCGTTATCCAATAATAAAGACGACCTTCGTTCGGCGTTCCTTCGTCGGCTTGATTGTAGTATGGAAATATTGGAAAATGTCCAACGATGCTAAAACCGCCCGTGATTGAATTTTCTTCAAGTGTTGTGACTGATTGATTCGCCCGGTCGGCAAGCGTGACAATTGGCAACTGTCCGCCCTCCCAAGCACAAAGAATCTTCTTATAAAAGTCAGACTCAAGAAACGTCGATTCAATAGTAATTCCAACCGCTTCAAAAGTTTTTTTAATTATGTCATAGCTGAAGATTTGCGGCGCGATTTCTTCAATTCTAAAGGTCGAAGCGTTGACCCTTGTGAATCCGTAATCAATTAGCCCGTAATAATACCCAAGACCGTCCCATTGTCCAAGTGTTTGGTTTGGGGTTGTTAACGCGTTGATTTCAATTTGACCCCCCCAAGAATTTTGAACGTTTAAATTAGTCAAGTCGTGATCGTATTCAGACCAGTCAAGCTCATTGACTTTGATTGTGTCAAGTGTGTTCATGAAGTTAATGAAGTCCGAAAACAATGTCAAGTCAAAAGACCACACGCCGCCGTTTAGCTTTGCGGATAACAATTGACAAACACCATTGAAGACAAGAATTCCGTTCGAATATACTCGCGCCGTTGATTTGACCGTCGGATCGAAATTGAAGAAGCCGTTGTCCGTTGTGCTTGCTTGTTTTGATATTGAAAGCGAAAACACGCCCGTCATTAATCGAAGCGTCGTTTCTGTTCCCGGAATTGTGATCGTTTTCGAATTCGCTCCTTTCCTTTGTTGCGGATTCTTAATATCGGCGATTTGATACGTGATCGGAAACGGTATTGACTCCGATAGCGGAACAAGTGTTCCGTTGATGAATAGTTCGTCATTCATAAATCAATCGATTTGAGAGTTGTATGAATAAGTCCTTTCGATCTGAATCGTTTCTTGAATCAGTCGGTCGACCTTTCTTGTTTTTAACTTATATTTTTTTGTGCTGACGACACAACGTTCAAATCCTTCAGGTTGTTCAATGAATACCTTCGGCGATTCAATCAAAGACCGAACAAGCCAATTTTGAAGTGTTTCGCTAATCCAATCCGAATTTATTGTCAACGTGTCCTTTGCACGTGTCCCGAAAGACTTCGCTTCGCCTTGGCTCAAAGGAAACGACCATTCGTTTGAAGCGTCCCATGTTCCGCGTGTACTTTGATAGGTATCTTGTTGAACTGAAGTTTCGTCCGCTGAAATCATTTTGAACGTGTACGCGTCCCAAATGCCGTATTTGTTCAGCCAATGAAGACGCGTCCATGTGTATCGTTCACAATCGCGATCAATATAAAGCTTGTAAGATTCCGAAGCGCCTTGTGTCGTTCCTTGAATGTCAGCATCGTCGAATTGAATCGTATAATAATGGGCCAAATCAAACATCGCTTGCGTGATTGTCGTTTGTGCGATAATGTTTTGAACTCCAACGTTGAAGACTGTCACCGCTTGCGATGCTAGGAACGTGTCAGAATATAGCGATCCCGGAACCGGAACGCCGTTGATGTCAATAAGATTTACCTTGAATTCGATTTGAAAAGTCTTTGATAATATGCCGAGGAATTTTTCTTGATTCATTCCAACGAAGTCAAGTTCAGTCCGCGGAAACATTGTCAAAAATTGATACGGTTGATTCGTTGTGAATGGATTGAAGTTCCAAGGCAAATATTGAAGATAGTTGAAATTTATCCAATCGATTTGACGAAGTGCGCCATTGAAGGCGATCACAATCGAAGAAAGAAGACCGCTTCCGGCATCCAATACCGGCGGCGTTCCTGATTTTTCGAATACTTTTATTTGATAGGTGCAATAAGCTGAAGAATAATCTTGAACTAAATCGGTGTTTAATATCAACGGCGAAGATAATGTCGCGCGAACCAATTCCGAACAATCGAATTTTGAACGATCCCCGGACTGGACAAATACTTGATGCGTTGAATTAATAAAGCCGTTAATATATAATTCAACAACGAAAGAAAAATTCGCGTTTGTTGTGACTGTTGAACTAAATGAAAAAGCCAACGGATTCGACGCTGTTGAATATTCTTCCGGTTCTTGTGTTATTGTGATTGCCATTTTTATATCTTATTAATTTGATTTGTGCTTAAATCGAACGTGAACGACAAGATCAATCCGGTCGCTTCAAGAAGTGATTCTTCGACCGATCTGAAGAACTTGTCCGTGATAACTCCGGACGTTATGTTTCGCGCCTTGATTCCTTTCCTTTTTATTGAAGAAGCGATCGCGAACGCGAAAGAATCGAAGTTCGGTATTGTCGGCGGCAAAGATAATGATCTTGAAGGAATCCATTCTTTGATTGCTTGAACATGGGACAAAGACGGGATTCGATATTTGAAGCTGAAGTCCGATCCGCGTTTTGTTTCAATACCGTTGACACCTTGATCAATGAACTTGTAGTATTCATCCGCCTGAATTTGAACTTGAAGATTGCCAACCGGTACCGCGACGATCGATTGTTTCAAGCCACCAGTCGCGGAAATGTCATTTTTTTCAATGTAGTCAATAAACGCTTGCGCGACGGCCGCGCCTAATTCAAGAATATATCGTTCGTAAACGTTAACCGGCGAAACGACGTCCGTTTTGCTGATCCCTAATTTATTAATATCTAAATCACCGAAGGCCATGTCAATAATGTTTGAAGCGTTGTCACTTCTTTCGTGCGTTGAATTGTGCTTCCATGAATTGAACCTTTCGAAATTTTGTCCAAAATAAAAAGTTTATATAAGGAAGCGACGTCACTTCGTCGACCGTTTTTCCCGTCGTACTCGCGACCGAAGTGATATTCTTGGTCCAAAGATACCATTCCGGCCAAGGGCTTTCTTCGTGTCCTTCTTCATTGTCTTCATCATTTGATCCTTCTGAATTTCCATCTTCGCCGCTTGAATCGTCAAGGAAGCGATGTTCATTTTTGTATAAAAGCGCAAAAAAAAATCAAGCATATTCAAGAAGACATCGCCCGGAAATTCCTTTTCAAATATATCCGCGCGAATGGATGTCGGGTTTTTTATGATTCCATCTTCGTCCGGCTCCGAATACTTCAAGCCGTTTTCAACGTACAAAATCGCCATTGCACGCGCCGCGTTCAAGTGTATATCTTCAAGAAGCTTCATGTCGACAACTTGACCGGTCGTGATCTTCGTGAAGTCTTTGTTGAATTTGTACGCCTTCCCGGCGACAAATATTTCTTCCAAAGGTTCCGCGATTTCGTGATTCGATAGCATCTTTTGAATATTGAAATATATGACGCAAAGTTCCTTAAATGAAATAGTCCGAAGCACTTCAGGCTTGACACCTGAAAAAATGGAAACGACGTTCACACGGAAGTTCAATGTTTCGAAACCCTTGTCGCCGTGTGTACCTTCCGCCGCCTTCGCCCATTGCCCAAGCTGCTGAAGTGAACACGACTTGACGCTTGAAGGAATTTTAATTTTTATTCTTTTCATTTTCTATTCAATAATATTTCTAAAATAAACGCAGGGACTAGCCACCAACAAAACAATGATAGTGTCAAATGATAGGCGACGACCCAAAAAAAACCTATTTTATCTTGAATTGATCGTTGTGTCTGAAGGATTCTCCTTGTTGATGTTGTTCTAATGAATGCAATGAAAATAAACATCGTCAATATCAAAATGAAAAACGTAATTAAAATGATCATACTTTTTGAATTTTATTTTTTATTAATTCTTTGAATTTTCGTGACAACTTGCGGACCTGTTGTCGGGATCGCTTCACACCAGTCGAATCAAATTCCACTTCATGAACACGTGTTCGCGCCACTCTGACGTGTTCGGGGTCATTGGTGTCGCAATTCACGCCGAAATACTTCGCGCATTTTTCAACAAGTTCTTCGTTTGTGTATGTTTTCATTTTATAAATATTACGTAAATTAATAAAAGTATTGAAGCGAAAACAAAAAGTTTGATTCTTCGTTCTTTTCGTTCGCGGATCAATGGCCGCTTCTTTCCGGTGTCAAGTTTTTTCATTTTCTGTAAATTGTTTTATCCGTGTACGGAATATTAACTTCGGTGATATGCTTCAAGTGATCACTTGAACAATGAATGAATCCGCGCTTGTGAAGAAGAAGAAGAACGTGATCGAATTCGATTCCCTGAAGAAAGTCGCGATAATAAACGCCAAGTTCTTTGTCGGTCTTCGAAGACTGTTCCTTCTTGAACTTTTCCGCTGACTTTCGCCGTTCAAGTTCCTTCTTCAGTTTAACGATTGTTTTATAATCGCCAAGCTTAAACGAATCACGAATGTCGTTTGTGATTGCTTCGTCTGAAATTGGAGCGCCGACACGATTGAAGAAGTCATCGTCGGCTTGTGAATGTACAATCATTTATTTTCATTTCGTTTGTCAAGTTCTTCTTTGCATTCTTGCGCCCATTCATACCGTTCTTCTTCAACGGCTAGTTTAATGTGAAAAAGAATAAATTCGTCAGACCAAGCCTTACCATCACATCCGACAAATCTGTCATCATGTCGCTTGAAGTTAAGTGTGTTACACGCCATTATTCAAATTTTTAGTCGATAATATTTCACCAAGTTCAAAGACAAAATAAACGACACCGTCTTCGGCTCCGTGTTCGAGATTCCCGGTTCTGATTTTTATATCAAGACATTCGACGACAATTTCAGGAACGCCGGAAGAATAACCGTTTTTAAACGTTATAGTCTTGAACGGATTGAATGGACACATTTGAAGGAACAACGGCCGCGACATCATTTCGGCGATCGTTTGTTTGCTTAATGTTTTGAAGTTTGTGCTGAACATACGACAAACGAATTTAGGTTCAAAAACTATTCGCTTGAACCAATACGGTTTTATTTCACGATATTCTTCAATTTTTTCACCTGAAGCGATCAAATCGAACCACTTCCGGGTCAATGTTAAATTTAAATTTTCGACGACTGTTTTTTCGTTGTTCATTTTGATTTGTTTAATTTTTTTAATTCTTTGTACTCTTGTTTTATTTTTTGACATTCCTGTCGTTCGATTATTGTCAGGCCGAAAATCAAAATCGTCAATGTTGTAATAATAATAATCAAAGAAACGAAGATAATTTCGACAAATCTGATCATTTCAATAGTTTTTTATTTATTTGTTTGTGTTGCTCAATTGCTAAATTCAAAGACATTTCGATAATTTTGAACCCCGGGTCCGATCGATTTGTTTGAAATTCTTCGGTTGAATCAAGCCAAGATTCCCATTCGGAAACGGTTTTCATTTCGCATCCATATCGAATGTGATTATCCGTCAAAGTTAAGTTGTGTTTAAAATTCAAACAAAAAGCATCCCCGGACACCTCCGCATCATCGGACACCCTCGCATCACCGGACACCTTCGCATTACCGTATACCTTCGCATTACCGGACACTATCGCATCACCGGACACCCAAGCGTCACCGGATAGATTGTTTTCTTTTTCTATCCATCCGCCAAGATCGCCAAGTTTCACGGAATTAAACGAATTTAAAGCCTGAATTCTAAACAAAACCGCGCCCGAATGCGTGATTTGTGTTTCTTCTGTTAATTTATAATTTTTCATTTATTATTTATTTGTTTCAACAAAAATAGTAATTAATTCCAATAATCAACTAACCGACAAAGTTTTTTCCTGAATATTTTTGATTCAAATCGAAATATGATCGCATCATAAACACGTCGCGCCAATCGGGCGACCGACCGATCAAAGGCTTGATCAATACCTTCGGAAGTATTTTCATTTTACCGTCCGAATCGGATTCGTATGACTTCAGTTGTTCAAGTTCTTCAATGATTTCTTCTTGATCTTTGTCGGTCAATTCTATATTAATATAAAAATCAAAGTCGTTAATTCTATCCGCGAACCAGTAACAACATTGACTTTGTAAATTATTAAAATTTGGCGCCGGAAGCTTCTTTTCGCGTTCCTTTTTCGTTCGGTGATCTATCGGCGACGATCCGTTCACGAAGTCAAGAATTCCACAATTGTCGACCACACCGCCGCCGACACCGTCACCGTCGGCGACACACCTTTTTTTTGGTATTTTATACTTCATACGGAAATGATTGATCGAATCTTGAATTTGTGTCGTTGATGACGTCTTGAAAACTTTGTAGTCGATGACGGTCCATTCGTCCCAAACGCAAACAATTGCTTTGTCTGATCCGAATCTTGCAATATCGGCGGTCAAGTATTTATTGCCGTTTATGACGTTGCCGTTTTCATCTTTATAATTGTGATCATTTTTAAATATTTCAAGTATATCTTCATAGTTACAAAGAACATTCGGGTCGTCGTCATACTCCCAGTTCCCCAAAAGAAGGCGTTGTTTTTGGTTTGGATTATATGTTCGATTCAAGTGTTCAAGATAGCCGGCCGGTAAACGCTTGTTGTCCGTCGGAAGCGCTTGAATAAATCGTTTATGATCTTCAAGCGTTCCTTCCTTGAATGGTTTGTACGCTTTTTTATAAAGATAATTCTTCGCCGGGTTGCAAGTCTGAAGAACTTTTCCGTTGATATTATAAACGTCATTCTTCCAACGTCCAACCGTACCCATTAACGCCGTGACAGCTTCTTCTTCAGCTTCGCCGGCTTCTTCATACCATCCGCGCGTCATTTGCATCGAACCGAAGCGCGAATAATCCGGATCACTTGGTTCATATCTTGCTTGAATGAAGAACACCTTTGAACCGTTGTGAAGTTCATAAAAGTTATCATTAAAATTGTATTTATAATAACATTCTTCAACGCCAAAGTGTTCCATCACTTCGCGGACCGATGACATTGTGTGTTTTCGAAGATCGTTCAATTTCTTTCGTGCGATGAAATAATGTGTTCCGGGGTAAATCAAAGCATCACCGAAAATCAAAGCGCATCCAGTGTAAGATTTCGCCGACCCTTTTGAACCGCCATAAACAATATCAAAAACAGAATTGTCAACCCATGCGACCGCACATTCGCGTTGTTTATCGTTGCCGCGCGTGTTGAATTTTATTATCATTCGTTGTCATTTACTTCGTCGACAATGTTCATTCCTGTAATCGGTTCAAGTGTCTTGATCGTCGCTTCGATTTTTGTCTTCGTTTGATCTGACATTCCAAGCTTGTTCTTTGCGAAGAATATTCCTTTACCTTCATTGGCGACAATATCAACCGCAAGCGCGTCAAAAAGTTCACTTATGTTTTTTATAGTGTTCATTTTCAATTTGATCTTCGCGTTCTTTTGCTTTGTGAATTCATCGGATTCTTCAAGATTTATCCAAAGATACCACGTTCCGCGATGAATCGCTTTTCCGGCTTCCTTCGGCAACCATATACGAAGAAAGAATTGAATCGTCGGAATATGTCGATCCATCAACTTCAAGACCTTCCCGGAATTCGTTGGCGCTTCTTTTGTGTTTTCAAGACATTCTTCAATATACTTATCAGCAAGCGCCGGAAGCTTCTTGATGAATGATTCCGGTATCGACATTTATATCTTTTTGATTCCGGCCATTGCGTTCACGCCTTGACCTTTGGTTGTGAATTCTTCGATCTTCGGTTCGTGATCTGTTCCGTTGATTTTGTCCGCAAGCGTTTGGAGTTCTCCAACTGATTTCTTCTTCAAGAATGATTTTGAATAAACTTCAACGGATTTGTGTTCCGTTTTTATTGGCCCCACTTCTTCAGCAATTTCGACAACTGGGTCTTCAATCGTGTCTTCAGAAATTTCGACAACATGGTCTTCGACTTCAATGTTCACTTCGACGGCTTTTTGTTCTTTCGATATGTGATCATTCACTTTGTGCATCGCGTCGAGTATGCACGTTTGACAATAAGTGTTTAATTTGAACCCGAATAAATGGTCGTTGATTAAAGACAATTCATTCTTCAATAGTTGATTCAATGAACACGCGCCAACCTTGGCGACCCTTTGAAGTTGGACGTGAAGTCCTTTTGAAATTTTTAATTCTGTCATAATTTTAACTTAAAAAAGATTAGTCCAAGCGTATAAGCGCCGAACATAATTGTGAATTCTATTTCTGTAAAAGTTTTTATTCCGTGACAATTGTGATGAATAAGAAGAAGCGCGAACGCCGTCCAAAACGAAAGACACGGAAGGCACGTGAACGGCTTGAAGTTGAACTTCTGAATGACTGAAGTGTTCATTGCTAATTTAGCTAAGATAACACTTATCAATGTGATTCCGTGCATTTGTTTTAAATTGGTTTATAGCTTTGCGAATTGCTGAACGATCAACCCCGGTCAACTTGTGAATATCTGTCACGCCGTTTCCTTTGAAATATAATTTCGTGACCTCCGTGACAAATAAGTCGGCGTCGTTTGTTGATTGTCTTGACAATTCGCTTTCAACAAAATTACGATTTTTTATTTGAACTTCTGAATCTTCTTCATTGACTTCAAGGAAATGAAACGAATTCACGTCGTCACTTGTTTCGTTTGCTCCTGAATATATCTTCGAACACTTTTCAACTTGAACTTCGTTAAAATTGAATCGTTTATATTTTTTATTGAATTGAGAGTTCGGCAAGTTCCATGTTCGATTTGCGAACCCATAAAAAAGCCGAACAAGTTCTTTGTCCGGAAGTTCATGAAATTCACTTTTGTCGAATAGCATCAAAATAACTTCGGAATAAAGGTCGCCGGATAGTTCGTCGCTTTTTGTTATTGCGTTGCAAATGTCGAAGAATTTTTTTTCAGAAAGTCGAATCAGTATTCCGGAACTCATTTTTCAAATATAATAATAAAATTTTATTTTTAAAAAAAAGGCGGCCCATATTGACACCGCCTTCGCTTTGTTATTTTTTACCGTCGTTCAAAATGTATTCACGCTGTTTGTCTTTGTTTCTGATCACGACTTCAAGTTCAAGGTCGTCGCAAATGTCACAAACGACATTCATCTTCGTCGATCCGATGTCAATACTTTTCCAAAGGTTGTCATTGGTCGATCCGACTGATTCGGCGACGTCGCGTTGATTCTTTCCTTGTTCAATTCCTTCGAATTTTAACGCGGACCAAAGTTTTGATTTGTTTTTTTTACTCATTTTAATTTGTGATTAATTTTAAATTCATAGTCGCGAAGTTTTGATTTCGCTTTACTTACTTGACGAATCAAATCCGAATGAATCGGATCGTCCGCAAACAATTTGTTTGATTGCCGAATTTCATTTGTGACAATTTCCGCGCGAAGTTCTTCAGGTATTGCCGCGAAGACTTCTTCAGTCATGAAACAATTTAAACTTGTTTCGCCGTCTTTCAGGTTTCGAAAAAATTCCGTTGTCGTTCTCATTTCGGTTGCTTTTTTTCATTAATTATCGAAATGATTTCATTTTCTTGAATAGGCGTTAATTTATATCTGTTTTTTATAGCGTCCAAAGTAACGCCATTAAATTCGACGGCCGTTTTTGCTTTCTGAAATGATTCTTCCGTGATCATTGGCTTCGTCGGTTCTTTTGCGACTGGCTTCAAGTTTGTAACAGGAACCGGTATCGCTGAAGAATGATCCGTTTCGGTGTCTTCGATCGCGCCCGTCGGAACAAGAAACGTGTATAAAAGTGCGTTTTTCAAAGCGTATGTCGTCGCCTTGCCGGCCGACTTGTCTTGTGTGTCCGCGCCGTGACCGTACCCCATTATGACGGTACATTCGCCCGTTTCCGCGTGTGTGATTAAGTACTTGACTAGAACTTCCGTGAAAACTGTTTGCTTCTGCTTCACGTTTCCGTTGAACGATTCTTCCCATCGATGAATGTTCATTGTCGGCTTGATGTCTATCGTGATACACGTCAGGCCGTTCCGGGCCATTGATTGACCGATCACAAGTTTTACGTCTTTGTCGGCCACTCCTTTGTATGAATTGCTTCCGAATCCAACCGTCAACCCCTTATCGATGTTCTTCACTTCGTTCATGACGTTGATCATTGCGAAATGAAGGTTCTTCGTTTCTGCGGCTTCCTGTTGTCGCGCTTCGTGTTCATACATTGAATCGAATTCGCCGTTTTGCGATTGCTTTTCAGCTTCTTCGATCGCTTGGTTTTTCATTGCTCCCATGATGCCGGCGTGTTTTGGTTTCCATTCGACTGATCTTGTCCCGTCATTGGCGTCGATAGGTTAATCCGCCAAGCTTGAAGCGTATTGAAGAACCTTGATTCGCCTTCAGGACTTACCCATTCACGGCCGCGGATATTAATATCAACAAGAACAAGTTGACCTTCTTTGTATAAATCAAGCAAAGAACACTTGTCTTGTGTGAATTCAAGAATCACATCTTGCGGATACACGTCTTCCAGTGTTGAAATAACGAATTCACGCTTTGAAAATTTGTCCGTCACTTGTTGCGTTGCCCGGATCAGTTTGATCACTCCTTCAATTTTGTTCATAATTTATTTATTTGTTTATTTCCACAAAGTTAGTATTATTTTCTAATTAACTGCAATTTTTCAAGAATCTTTTCAAGCGGACGAACTGAAATTGAATTTCCCGCTTGCTTATAAAGCTGCGTATCTGACACAACGAACTTGAAGTTATCAGCAAAATCCTGTGCCCGGAAGCATTCGCGAGGTGTCAACCTTCTGATTCTGTTTTTTTTTAATACAGAAACACCTTTTGAGGTTTCGATATATCCATTTGCATAACCATGTGATCCTGCCGACAAT
>Ga0307378_10007544_pt1 | contig 14620 bp, 11 predicted proteins | sample UN1MG_FD_202238 | JGI IMG/M metagenome (GOLD analysis project Ga0307378, IMG submission 202238) | Soil microbial communities from Risofladan, Vaasa, Finland - UN-1 | ecosystem: Environmental > Terrestrial > Soil > Coastal area > Acid sulfate soil | place: Finland: Risofladan, Vaasa | collected...
GCTAACGGTTTTGCGGGCGAGGGCGGCGGCCTTCCGCCCTACGACCTTCTTCAAGATTCTCAGGACGATAAAGCCCACTAAGGCGACGCCGAGAGCGATGAGCCAGGCCTTGAGCGAATTATCGCAAAAAACTCTGTCCAGAAGATTCATGATATTATGTTATTAACACATACAGCTTTAAAAGGAAACAGTCGCGTCGACAAATAACCATCGCTTAAGTGGAGATGCGTCCGCCGGATTAAAAAGACAGGGATGCGGTTTATAGGAGGCTCAGATAAAGCTCTGGAGGGCTTTTTCCTCGGTGTCGAAGATCTCCAGGATGCGGGTCAATCCTGAATAGTTAAAAATGAGCCAGATCTTAGGCGAGAGACCGGCCAGTTTCAGCCTTCCTTTTTTCTCTTTGACCGCCAGGTAGGAAGCGACCACGTCGCCGATCCCGTAGCTGTCGATGAAATCCACTCTGGCGAAGTTGAGCAGGATGTCGGATTTCCCCTCGGCCAGTTGTTCGACGATCAGTCTGTGCAGGGAGGGAGTTTGATCGTCGGTGAGCCTGATCTCACCGGCCAGATCGGCGATGACGATGCCGGCTTTATCGCGCAGTTTTACAGACATCGTAGTTTTGTTTTTTCGGATACCGACATTATGTCGGATTCCGGTTCTTCTTGGCAAGCAATTTGTGGGGGCTATTTCTTGAGCGTGAAGACGGCGCAGGCCGACTCGGGCTGGAAATCCGAGAGGTCGTCTGTGTATTGTCGGGCGCAGACCTGGCTTTGTTGGCCATTCCCGTATTCGCTTCCCGTGACTTTGAACTTGATCTCGGCCAGGGTGCCCTGGCTGGCCGCGGGGATCGGAGTCCCCGCTCCGAAAAAGCCTCCGACCTTAAGGCTTCCCGGGCTGACCTCGTTCCCGTCGACCGCCGCCCAGCTTCCCGTGAGAGTCCCAATTTGGACTTCCTGGGACTGGAGCATTTTGGCGTCGAAGCTCACGTCCAGGCCGAAAACGCGCATTTCTTTTGTGTTTCCCGCGATCAAGATGCTGACAGTGATGGTCGTGTCGGCCGCTCCCGAACTGGGTTCGCAGACGACGTCGATTATTGGTTGCGTAACCTCGATCGAGGTGGTCGTTGGGTTTTTCTTGCAGCCCGCAACAAGAAACAGGAGGATAGTAAGGAGACCGATCGTCAGAGCGTGTTTCAGAAAGGTCATCGTTGATGTTGCTTATTATATCCATAATTTAGTCGCCGGAGAAGCCCCCGGGGGGACATTTTCACTGCCTTTACAATCCGACGGCCCTGGATTATTATAGGTATGGAAAAGGTAGGACTATGATCTACTCCACCACGATTATCTGTGTTCGCCGAGACGGCCGTCTCGCCATGGCGGGTGACGGCCAGGTCTCGCAGGGCCAGACTATCCTCAAGCAGACGGCCCGGAAGATCCGGCGGTTGCATAATGATAAGGTACTGGCGGGGTTCGCCGGCTCGACTTCGGATGCCTTTGCGCTGTTCTCCCGGTTCGAAAACAAGCTCGAGGAGTACCGCGGCAACCTCTCCCGGGCGGCCATCGAGCTGGCCAAGGACTGGCGGCTGGATAAAGCGCTCCGACAGCTCGAGGCCCTGCTCATCGTCGCCGACAAGGACAGCGCCTTCCTCATTTCGGGCACGGGCGATGTGGTCGAGCCTGACGACGGGATCATCGCCATCGGCACGGGCGGCCCTTATGCCCTGGCCGCAGCCCGCGCCCTGACCAAACATACCGGTCTTTCGGCCAACGAGATCGCCCTAGAGGCGCTCCGGATCAGCGCCGGTATCTGTGTTTACACCAACGACCGGATCATCGTCGAGGAGCTCTGAGGAAAGGACCATGGCACTTCTCAGGACGGCCGAGCAACACCCGGAAGAGACTCGAGATAACGAGCTGACGCCCCAAGAGATCGTGTCCGAGCTCGACAAGTACATCATCGGTCAGCGAGCGGCCAAAAAAGCGGTGGCCATCGCCCTGCGGAACCGTTTCCGGCGGAGAAAGCTCCCTCCCGAACTGGGTGATGAGATCGCCCCCAAGAATATCCTGATGATCGGACCGACCGGCGTCGGTAAGACCGAAATCTCGCGTCGCTTGGCCAAGCTGACGTCTTCGCCGTTCCTCAAGATCGAGGCCAGCAAGTTCACAGAGGTGGGCTATGTGGGCCGGGACGTGGAATCGATGATCCGGGACCTTGTCCGTATCTCCGTCGACATGGTCAAGCAGGAAAAAATCGAGGAGATCCGGGAGAAGGCCAAGAGCAACGTGGAAGAGCGGGTCCTCGACCTCCTCCTGCCGCCGGCGAGGCGAAAGGGGAACGTCATGGCGGAGGAAGGAGATTACGACCGGTTCCTGGAAACCAGGGAAAAGCTGCGCAGACAGCTTCGCGAGGGTGTCCTGGAAGAACGCCAGGTCGAGATCGAGGTCAAGGAAAAAATGGCCCCGCCTTTCGAGGTCTTCTCGAATTCGGGAGTGGAAGAGATCGGCATCCATATTCAGGAAATGTTCCCCGGATTTCTGGGCGGGAAGTCCAAGAAACGGCGGATGAAGATCCGGGAAGCCCGGGAGCTCCTGATGGAAGAGGAAGAGAGACGCCTGGTCGACATGGACCAGGTGGCCCGCCTGGCCGTGGAACGGGCGGAGCATTCGGGCATTATCTTCCTGGACGAGGTGGACAAAATCTCGGGCCGAGAATCCGGCCGCGGCCCGGAGGTCAGCCGTGAGGGTGTGCAGCGCGACCTCCTGCCGATCATCGAAGGCACGACGGTGAACACGCGCTATGGCCTGGTCAGGACCGACCACATCCTGTTCATCGGGGCGGGCGCATTCCACGTTTCCAAACCGGCCGACCTCATCCCGGAGCTGCAGGGGAGGTTTCCGATCCGGGTCGAACTCACCCCCCTCAACAAAGAGGATTTCCTGCGTATCCTGACCGAGCCCGAAAATGCCCTGATCAAGCAATATCGGGCGCTGCTGGAGACCGAAGGGGTCCATATCGATTTCACCGACGACGCCATCGACGAGATCGCCGATATCGCTGAAAAGGTCAATGAGGAAGCCGAGAATATCGGTGCCCGTCGTCTGTACACCATCATGGAAAAGGTCATGGAAGAGATTTCCTTTGCGGCGCCGGGGATCGCGGATAAAAACATCCGGATCGACCGGACCTATGTTCAGGACCAGATCCGCGATATTCTCAAGGACCAGGACCTCCGGCGGTTCATTCTCTGATGACGAGGCGCGTTGTCCTCCTCCTGTTGCTTTCCGGCCTGACGGCCCTTTCCGGCTGCGGGAAAAAAGGGCCGATCGAGCCTCCCCTGGTGCGGATGCCCCAGACCGGACAGAATTTTGCTGTCCTCCAGAGGGGAGGCAAAGTCTTCCTGAGTTGGACCAATCCTGAGGCCTACATCGACGGAAACCCGATCGGAGACGTGGCTGCGGTCGAGGTCTGGCTGATCAAGGAAGAACGAAGCGGCGAGGGCGTGGCCAAGAAATGGACCGCAGCGGAGTTCGAGAACAAGGCAGAGCTGCTGACCCGGATCTCCACCGATCAGTTCAGCGCGCTCCGTCCCCCGGAGGCGTCAGGCGCCGAACTGACCTATCTCTATGTTCCGAAGGCCGGGGATTTCGGCCGGAAGATCCTGACTTTCGCCCTCCGGGTCAGGGATAAGAAGATGAAGGGTTCCGATTTTTCTGAGCCTTTTTCTCTGGAACTCCTGCCGCCGCCTCCTCCTCCTCAGAAAGTCCAGGCTGTCGTTTTCGAGGATCATATCCAGGTCCGCTGGGAAGACCCGGCTGAAGCCGGCAAGGATGTGGAGTCTTCAAAGCCCGGTGGATATAACATCTATCGTTCGGTCGGAGAGAGTCCGGCCTTGCGGCTGAATTCCGCCCTGATCAAGAAAGGCGAGTACCCGGACAAGGATTTCTCGTTCGGCCGAACCTACCGTTATTTTGTCCGGGCCGTTCTGGAATCGGCCCCCCTGGTGGAAAGCGAAGATTCCGAGCCGGCCGAAGTCATCGCTCGGGACACCTTCCCTCCGGCTCCCCCGTCGGGACTGACGGTCATCGGAGGATCCGGGTTCATCGTCTTGAGCTGGGAGGCCGGCCGGGAATCCGACCTGGGAGGTTACGGCGTTTGGAGGAGGGTTGCCGGGAAGGGTGAATTCGTCCTTCTCGCCGGCCTGACGGCGGCCGAGAGCTCCTTCCAGGATGCCGGGGTTGAAAAGAAGATTCTATATGAATATGCTATAACCGCTTTGGACACCGCGGGAAACGAGAGCGGGAAGTCGGAATCGGCCCGCGGAGCCATGAGGGACAACCCTCCGACATGAAGATCTATCGGTTCGAATACAGGAAAAAAATCCACTACGGGGCCCTCAGGGAAGAGAACCTCCACCCGCTTTCCGGGTCGGTTTTCGAGGAGTTCCGGGTGAGAGAAAGGGGCCTTCCCATCAGCCGGGTCACTCTTCTTCCTCCGGTGGAGCCGACCAAGATCGTCGGCGTCGGCCGAAATTATAGAGAGCACAGCCGGGAGATGGGGAATCCCGTCCCCGGCGAGCCGTTGCTCTTCCTGAAATCCCCCTCGGCGCTGATCGGGCCGAACGGAGCTATCCTTTATCCCGACGTGTCTCAGAGAGTCGATTTCGAAGGAGAGCTGGCCGTCGTCATTAAAAAGGAGGCACGGCGGCTGGCCGACGATGTGGACATCGGGGAGTTCGTCTTGGGCTATACCTGCTTCAACGACGTCACGGCGCGCGACCTCCAGGTGAAGGACGTCCAATTCACCCGGGCCAAGTCCTTCGATACTTTTGCCGCGGTCGGCCCCTGCATCGCCGTCGGGATCGATCCTTCCCGGTTGAGGATCAAGACGTTCCTGAACGGCAAAATCAGGCAGTCCGCAAGCACACGGAACATGGTCTTCTCGGTCCCCTATCTCGTCCGCTATATTTCCCGCGTCATGACGCTCTATCCGGGCGACGTCATCGCCACCGGGACGCCGGACGGAGTCGGCCCGATGTCTCCCGGAGACAGGGTGGATATCCAGATCGAGGGCATCGGGACACTTTCCAACATGGTTAGAAAACGCGAATCCTAGAGGGTACCGGACATAGAATGGGTGAAGCTCAGACTTGAGGAATGGAGGAAAGAATGAAGTTCTTCCTGGACACGGCCAACCTGGCCGAGATCAAGAAGGTGGCCGGCTGGGGGATCCTTGACGGAGTCACCACAAACCCGTCGCTGGTCTCGAAGGAGAACGTCCCCTTTGAAGAGCTGATCAAGGAGATCTGCGGGATTTGCCCCGGGCCGGTCAGCGTCGAATGTGTCTCGGCCGGGGCGGACGAGCTCATCAAAGAAGGTCGTCTGCTGGCGGGGCTCGCTCCGAACGTGGCGGTCAAGATTCCCATCGGTCTCGAGGGGCTGAAGGCGACCCGGGCCCTGGCCCAGGAGGGAATCCGGGTCAACACCACGCTGATCTTCTCGCCCAGCCAGGCGCTCCTGGCCGCCAAGGCGGGCACGCGCTTCGTCAGCCCGTTCATCGGCCGTCTCGACGATATCTCTCAGGAGGGGATGGAACTCGTCGAGCAGATCCTGGTGATACTCGATAACTACGGATTCGAGACCGAGGTCATCGTGGCCAGCATCCGCCATCCTCGCCACGTCGTCGACGCCGCCCTGCTCGGCGCCCATATCGCCACTATTCCCTATTCCGTCATCGCCAAGCTGGTCAGTCATCCTCTGACGGATATCGGGATTGAGAAATTCCTGAAAGACTGGGGAAAAGTCAAGAAGTGAACAAACCCTCGGAAGGAGGGGTCATCATGAGCATCCAGAAGAAAATCGATGACCTCAAGAACAGGAACCGTCTGGCCGAGCTGGGAGGGGGCGCCGAGCGGACCGAGAGGCAGCATAAGGCGGGGAAGCTGACCGCCCGGGAGCGTGTCTCTCTTCTGCTTGATGAGGGCTCTTTCCAGGAGATGGACAAGCTCGTCGTCCATTACAGCCACGATTTCGGGATGGAGAAGAAGCGCATCCCGGGGGACGGAGTTGTCTCGGGCTACGGCCTGATCGACGGCCGCCAAGTCTTCGTTTTCGCCCAGGATTTCACGGTCTTCGGCGGTTCCTTGAGCGGTGCCAACGCCGCCAAGATCGTCAAGATCATGGACCTGGCCTTGAAGGTCGGCGCGCCGATTATCGGGCTCAATGACTCGGGCGGTGCCCGTATCCAGGAAGGGGTCGCCAGCCTGGGGGGATATGCGGATATCTTCCTTCGGAACGTCTTGGCATCCGGAGTCATTCCTCAGATCTCGGCGGTCATGGGGCCCTGCGCCGGCGGGGCCGTCTACTCACCTGCGATCACCGACTTCATCATCATGATCAAAGAGATCAGCAATATGTTCATCACCGGACCTGATGTCATCAAGGCCGTCACCCACGAAGAGGTCAGCATGGAGGAGCTGGGGGGAGCCGAAACGCATAACGCCTTGAGCGGGGTCGCTCATTTCGCGGCCGAGAATGAACAGCAGGCCCTGGCCTTCATCCGGGAGCTCCTTTCCTTCATGCCCGGCAATAACCTGGAGGACCCACCGGAGAAGGAGACCTCTGACCCCTGGGACCGGATGAGCGAGGAGGCCAACCTCTTGGTCCCGGCCGATCCCTACCAGCCTTATGACATCCGGCGGGTTATCCGGGAGGCGGTCGACGAGAACTATTTCTTCGAGGTCCAGGCCGAATACGCCAAGAACATCGTCGTCGGGTTCGGCCGCCTGGCGGGGAAGCCGGTCGGCGTCGTGGCCAACCAACCCGATCATCTGGCCGGGGCACTGGATATCAATGCCTCCGATAAAGGGGCCCGGTTCGTCCGCTTCTGCGATGCCTTCAACATCCCCCTCATCACTTTCGAGGACGTGCCCGGATTCCTCCCCGGCGTCGCCCAGGAACATGGCGGCATCATCCGCCATGGGGCCAAACTCCTCTATGCTTTTGCCGAAGCGACGGTTCCCAAGATCACCGTGATCACCCGCAAGGCCTACGGCGGCGCCTACTGCGTCATGGCTTCGAAGCACATCCGGGCGGACATCAACTTGGCGTTCCCGACAGCCGAGATCGCGGTCATGGGACCGGAGGGGGCGGTGAACATCGTTTACAAGCGGGAGCTCAACGGGGGAAAGAAGTCAGCCGATATCCGGGACGCCAAAATCACCGAATTCCGGGAAAAGTTCGCCAGCCCCTATATCGCCTGCGAAAAAGGATATCTGGACGAGGTCATCGAGCCGCGTTTCACCCGGCCCAAGCTGATCGCCGCCCTGCAGATGCTCGAAAACAAGAGGGACAAGAACCCTCCCCGGAAACACGGCAATATTCCACTCTAAATGTTCAAGAAAATCCTGATCGCCAACCGGGGTGAGATCGCCGTCCGGGTCATCCGCGCCTGCCGGGAAATGGGAATCATTCCGGTGGCCGTCTATTCCGAGGCCGACCGCAAGGCCCTCCATGTGCGTCTGGCCGAAGAGGCCTATTTTATCGGCGCGGCCAAACCGTCCGAAAGCTATCTCCATGTCGAAAAGATCATCGCGGCGGCCAAGGGATGCGGCGCCGAGGCCGTCCATCCCGGCTATGGTTTTCTAGCCGAGAATCCGAGGCTGGTCAGACGCTGCGAGGAAGAGGGGATCGTATTCATCGGGCCTCCTTCAGAGCCCATGGAATTGATGGGGGAGAAGACTTCGGCCCGGAGGAAGATGTCGGAGGCCGGAGTGCCCATCATTCCGGGCACTCTGGAATCGATCGCCGCTGAAGGAGAATTGAGCGCCACAGCGCGGGAAGTCGGTTTTCCGCTCCTGCTCAAGGCTTCGGCGGGTGGCGGCGGCAAGGGGTTGAGGCTGGTCACCAAAGAAGCGGACCTCCTGCCGGCCTTCAAGATAGCCCGTTCGGAAGCGCTCTCGAGCTTCGCCGATCCGGCCGTTTACATCGAGAAATACATCGAGGAACCGCATCATATCGAGATCCAGATCCTGGCCGATCACTTCGGGGAAGTCGTTTACCTTGGTGAAAGGGAATGTTCGATCCAGCGGCGCTACCAGAAAGTCCTGGAGGAAACCCCTTCGCCTTTTCTCGATGAGGCGACGAGAAGGGCGATGGGAGAAGTGGCCGTCAAGGCGGCCGCCGGCATCGGGTACCGGAACGCCGGGACGGTCGAGTTCATCGTCGACAGGGACCGGAGGTTCTATTTCCTGGAGGTCAACGCCCGCCTCCAGGTCGAGCATCCCATCACCGAGATGGTGACGGGGATCGACCTGGTCAAATGTCAAATCGAGATCGCCGCCGGCCGTCCGCTTCCTTTCCGCCAGGATGAGATCAAGTCACAGGGCCATTCCGTGGAGTGCCGGATCATGGCCGAGGATCCTTTCAACGATTTCATGCCCTCACCTGGAAAGATCGTCTATCTCCATACTCCGGCCGGGCTGGGAGTGCGGGACGACAGCGGTATCTATGCGGGATTTGAGGTGCCGCTGGATTACGACCCTCTTCTTTCCAAGCTGATCACCTGGGGAAAGACGAGAGAGGAGGCCATCCGGCGGATGATGCGGGCCCTTTCCGAATATCAGGTCTACGGGATCAAGACCACGATTCCCTTCTTCCAGCGGATCCTCCTTCATCCCCGGTTCCTGGCCGGCACATACAACACCCATTTCATCGCCGAACTGGAGAAGGAGCCGGACCGTGAGGACCCGGCCGAGGAGATCGTCGCCCTGATCGCCGCCGGTATCAAAAGCGGACGCGATGCCCGGGCCGGGCTGGCCCCGGCCCAAAAAGGGAAGGCCAAGAGCTGGAAGATCCAAGGAAGGCTGGAGAATTTCACCAACAGGCTCTAGGATGAACTGTCTGTTCTGGATCGGGCAGAAAGAGGTCAGCGTTGGCCTGGATATAGCCGGAGACGGCCGCCTCCGGGTATCCGTCAGCGACAAGGCTTATGATGTCTCCGCCGAGTTCATCGGCCAGGACGAGATCCTTCTCAACGTCGACGGCCGGATCTTCAACGTTATCATCCACTCCAATTTCCTCTCCCATTCGGTCATCGTCAACGGCCGGCTTTTCCGGGTCGAAAAGCGGTCGGCGCTGAAGATCCTCAGGGAGGAGAAGGCCCGGCAGAGGAAGAGAGATGTGAAAATCTCCATGCCGGGGCGCGTCATCCAGGTTTTCAGCACTGCAGGAGACGAGGTCCAGGAGGGACAGCCTGTCCTGGTGCTCGAGGCCATGAAGATGCAGAACGAAATTAAGGCGCCCCACTCCGGCCGGCTCACCAAGGTCAATTTCAAGGCCGGAGATTATGTCGAGGCCGGCTCCGTCCTCTTCAGTATCGAATAAGGCTCGGGGCATGGGCTCTAAGGCCCGCGAATTTCCCCCGGCGTGAATCATGTCATTGCGGGCGAAGCGAAGCAATCTCGTGGAGATTGCTTCGTCACTTCGTTCCCCGCAACGACATTCCCTCGCTGGGGAAATCGCAGCGTGACTTCGAGCCATATATCCCGAGCCTCTGTTTTGAAGTCGCTCCGAATAGTGGTATATTAAATTTCCTCTGCGCATGACAAAAAAAAGGCTCGGTTCGCTGATCGCCTTCGCCATCCTGGTGGCGGTCCTCCTTGGCGGCGGCATCTATCTGCGAAATTTCCTGCACAGCCAAGTCAGGAAGAGGATCCAGTCGGCCTTTTCCTACTCCCGCATCCACCTGCACGCTTTTCCTCCGAGCCTCGTTCTTGAGGACGTCCGGACAGTCTCGCCCTCTCCCTTTTTCTCGGCCAGGAGCGTGTCTGTCGTCCTTCCCTTCCGCTCTCTTTTCAAGAACGAAAAGCCGCTCGCCGTTTTCATCGACCAGCCCGTTATCAGGATCATCGGCGCTCCGGAGGGAGCCGAGAGGAAAGAAAAACCCGGTCTTTCTCTAGCCCTTCCCTTTGCCATCGAGAGAGGCCTGATTCGGGGGGGGGAGTTTTACTTTGCCGACGGCAAGGAAAGCTTCCAACTGAGGGGCCTCAAAGCCAGTCTGGCTCTCAAGGATGACGCCTTTCAGATCCGGGCGGAAGCGGCCGAGAGCTCTCTCCTGTTAGAACCAGGCAGAAAGCCCTTAGAAGGAAAACTCGAGCTTTGGCTGGAGAGTCGGGGGAACCGCCTGCGGCTGAACAAGTTCGTCCTTTCCGGCCGGGATGCCTGGATCAAGGCCAAGGGGAGCCTTCTCGGGCGGCTTGACCCGCAGGGAACACTCCAGGTCTCGCTCCGGGCTGACATGGATTCCATCGCAAAAATCCTGGGAATCCCGTTTGATTGGGGAGGCCGGGTCGAAGGAGAGGGGGAGTTGAGTCGGACCCGGGACGAGATTCGGTTTGTCGGCGATCTCGGCAGCGGTCGCCTTTCCCTCAACCGAGTTCCATTGGAAAAGGTTCAGGGCCGAGTGGAGTATTCGAGTGAGCGGGGCGTGCGGGTGCAAATGAACCTCCTCAAGAGATCAGGGGCGGAGTCGGTTATGATCCAGGCGGCTTCGGGAAGAGTGGAGGGAGAGGTCCAAGGATTTCATCTTGAACCGATCCTCGCCCTGTCCTCGCTCCCGTGGCCGGTGAGCTCGCCCGCCTGGGGAAAATTCAGCCTGGATGACCGCGAGCTCGTGGCCGATTTCGACTTTCGACAGACGGGCTCCCCCGTGCCCCCGGGAAAATATCCTTTTACCGGCCCAGTGCATTTCAGCTGGGACCGGAAAAATGAGTTCAGGTTTTCCTCACCCCGGCTGGACAGCAGTTTCGGACGGCTGGATCTCGACGGCCGCTTTGTCCTCGGCCAGGCTGTCGATATCGCCATCAACGGAGAGGTCAACGATGTCAAGAGCGCCCGGGAGTTCATCTCCCTGATCCTTCGCCGGGACCTGTCCTTCCCCGAGATCCGGGGGAGCGGTATTGCCTCGGTCACGGTCGGCGGCGCGCTCTCTGATGTTCGGGTCGGGATCAAGTTCGCACTCTCTCCCGCCGGTTTCGACAGGTATGATGTCGAAGCCGCCGAGGGCTTGGTCAATATCCAGAAGAACACGGTATCCGGGCAGTTCCGGGTCGACGATCCCAACCTCCGCGGAGAGATCTCTCTCCTGAACTCACCCGAGGGACTGGACGTTGGGATCGAACTGGCGGAAGGAGACCTGGAGAGGATCCTTTCCGGTCTGAATCTTAGATTGCCTCTCCGCGGTGCGGGCTCCGGTGATTTTCGGATTCAGCTCAGGGACGATGTTATCAGCGTGGACGGTGCCTTTTCGAGCCCCCTGATCCTGTTCAACACCCAGGAATTGCGCGCTGTGACGGGAAAGCTCACCTGGGACGGCACTTCGATCGCCTTTCCGGAACTCGCTTTCGACATCATGGGCGGGCGGGTTAAAGGCTCGTGGCGCCTGGGTGTGAAAAACGAGGAGATGGAGATCGAAGCCGTCGGAGAGAAGCTTGACCTGAGCTCTCTCCAGCCGAACCTGGCCGGCGAGCTCAGTTTCACCCTCAAGGGCGGCGGCCGCCTGGGAGAAGATGAGATCGCCGCCGGTGGTTTCATCATCGACAACCTTCGCTGGAGCCCCTTTCCCCAGATTTCTTCCCGAGGAGATCTCCGGCTCCGGATGTCCAGAGAGCGTCTCGGTCTCAGCGCCAAAGGTCATTTTTCTCCGGGAGAGAACGATTTCTCGGTGGATGCCGAGATCCCTCTTGTCCCGGGCGGCCTCTCCATCGACATCAAGGGTGGGTTCAACAACCTTGATCTTTTGCTTCCCTGGCGCGGAGCCGAGGGGAGAGTGAACTATCAGGTCCAAATCCGCGGAGCTCCTTCTTCCCCTCGACTCAACGGAGTCCTCGAGTTCCAAGGGCCGCTTCTTCCGTTTCCACAATTCCCACAAGCCGTGACTGATTATTCCGGCCGGATCAATATCGAAGGCGGACAGTTTATGATCCGGTCGCTCAAAGGCAAGCTCGGAGGGGGCGACATCCAGGGGAGCGGCGAGGTCACTCTGGGCAGGGGAGGAGAGGTCGGCATCAACTGCGCCATCGAGGGCAAGGACCTGACTCTCTCGCCGCTCGAACGGACCAGAGCTCTGACGGATGCCTCACTGAGACTGATCAAAGACAGCAGACGTTTCGTCCTGATTGGAAATTTCAGGGTGCGCCGCCTCTCCTGGAGGCGGGAGATCCAGGAGAAATTCTCCTTCTCTTCGCAGCCCTACCCGGGCGCCCGGCAGAAACCGGGCTTCTTCGAAGACCTCACCCTGGACCTGCGGTTGAAAGCCGATGACAATGCCTGGATGGAGAATTCCCTGGGTCGGTTTAGAGGGCGTTTCGACCTGACCATCACCGGGAACATCAAGGCCCCGATCCTTCTCGGGACCATCGAGACCATCAGCGGCGAGGCTTATTTCCAGGACAGGAGATTTCAGATCCTTCGGGGGAGGGTCAGCTTTTTCAACCCCTCCTTGATCGAACCCTACCTGGATTTCAGGGCGGAAACTTTCGTCAAAGACTACCGGGTCACCATCACTCTGACCGGTCTGGCCAGACAGCTCAATCCCCAGTTCAGTTCTTCTCCTCCTCTGCCGCCGCAGGATGTCCTGGCCTTGCTGGCCTTAGGGGAGGCATACAGAAGGCAATACCGGACGGAGACAAGTTCTCAACTCGGGACGGCCTCGCTTCTTTCCTTCACCCTGACCGAAGCGGCCCAGAAGAGGGCGGAAAAGTTGTTCAGCCTGGATCGCTTCCGTATCGATCCGTTTCTCTTAGGCTCCTCGGCCGAGATGACCGCCCGGTTGACGATCGGGAAGAAGATCTCCAGGGACTTCTTTGTTTATTACTCCACCAACCTGACCAGGCAGACCGAAGAGATCATCCGGCTGGAGTGGGACCTGAGCAATGAATTCTCGATCGTGGGCACACGCAACGAAATAGGAAGGCTCAGCTTCGATGTCAAGGTCCGGAGAAGGTTCTAAGATCGGACGCCGGAGATTGGCTTTTCCGGCATGGGGGGTTTGTCTGGTCTTGTCCGTCCTGGGCCTTTTTGTCTCGACCGCCTTTCCCCAGGACACCGAGGTCCCTGTGGTGGCAAACGTGGAAGTCTGGGTGGATGGTTCGCCCGACACGGAAAATTTGGACAGCCTGATTTCCGTCCGCCCCGGCGACCGTTATTCCCTGGCCGCCGTCAGTGCGGCCATCAAACAGATTTTCCAGAGCGGGCTTTTCTCCGACATCGAGGTTATCCGGGGCGGAGTCGAGAGGATCGGGCTGAAGTTCGTGCTGACCCGGAAGCTGATCGTCCGGAAGATCCATTTCCGGGGCGAGAAGGGGGTATCAGGGCAGAAACTGCGGAACGCTCTCTACTCTTTGCAGGAGGACGGCTACTTCTCCGAAGAAAGACTCCAGCGGGCGACCGATGAGCTGAAGATCGCCCTGAACGATGAGGGCTTTTTTCAGTCCAGCATCCAGGCATCGGCAAGGCGGGTCCAGGGAGTTCCCCTGATCGATATCGCTTTTGTCATCCAGGCGGGAGCCCGCTATGCGATTTCCGATATCCGGTTCGAAGGGAACGCCGCTATCCCTGTGGCCGACCTGAAAACGACGATGAGGACGAGGGTGGGAAATCTCTACAGCCTCAACAGGTTGGACCAGGACCTCGTCCGGCTGCGGGAGCTCTACGTGGAACAGAGATACCCGCGGGTCGAAGTGGAGCTCATCGCCGAGGAATTTTTCCCTGAGAACGGCACTGTTTTCCTGCTGATCAGGATCGACCCGGATGAACGGATCGAAATCGTGATCAGCGGAGCCGAAGTCTCCCCCGATCTCGTCCGGCCGATCTGGGAGGAGAAGATCTTTGAGGACTGGGGGCTCAGCGAGGGAGAAGCAAGGATACTGGACCACCTTCGGGCGCGGGGATACATTTTGGCCACGGTTGATTCCCGGATCGAGCGGACCGGTCGGGGAATCCGGGTGATCCACCGGGTCGATCCGGGACAAAAGTACAAGATCCAGGATATCCGTTTCCAGGGCAACAGCTATTTCTCGGCCGATGAGATCAAGAAGGCGCTGGGAATTGCCGAGGGAACTCTCTTTTTCGGCGTCCTGGATGGGAAAAGGATCTATGAGTTGCCCGGCGAAATCAAAATCCTCTACCAGATCCAGGGATTTCCTGACGCCCAGGTCGGGTTCCAGTTCTTCCTGGAGGGGACGAAGCTCCAGGCCATCTATTCGATCCAAGAGGGCCGGCAGCAGCGGATCGAAACCATCGGGATCGCCGGGGCCGTCTTGGTCGATCCCGGGACGATCCGAGGCCAGCTGAGCATTGCCGAAGGCGGACCTTTTTTCCGGCCGGCCATCCAGAGAGAGGTCGAGAGGTTGAACGCGCTCTATCTCGACCAGGCCGTCCGGGGGACAAGAATCGAGTCCCAGATCGAGTCCCGGGGAGACGGTTTATTCAAGGTCGTTTTCAATATCCGGGAAGGCCGGGTCGTCAGAATCCAGAGCCTGCTCATTTCCGGCAATCTCGTCACCCGGAAAAAAGTGATCCAGCGGGAATTGAGGATCAGGGAGAGAGACCTCGCCCGGGCC
>Ga0307378_10007545_pt1 | contig 14620 bp, 13 predicted proteins | sample UN1MG_FD_202238 | JGI IMG/M metagenome (GOLD analysis project Ga0307378, IMG submission 202238) | Soil microbial communities from Risofladan, Vaasa, Finland - UN-1 | ecosystem: Environmental > Terrestrial > Soil > Coastal area > Acid sulfate soil | place: Finland: Risofladan, Vaasa | collected...
ATGGTGTCGCCGAGGAAGACGGGTCGAGGCGCGGTGCGGGCGGGCGCATGGCCGGGGTCGACTGACGGGGGCACCGTCTCCGGGTGGCCGGGCGGGACGGGTGCGTTGGTCGGGGGCGCGTCGGGACGTTCGCTGCGGCGGATGCAGGTGTGGCCTCGGCTGCGAATCAGATCGGCCACCTCGTCGAAGCGCTCCGGCTTGCGCGGAATGACGGCCAGGGTCAGCGACACGCCGGCCTCGAGCAGCCGGGCGTATGCGTCGAGGATGATTGCCTCTTCGGCCGGACCGGTGCTACCGCAGACCCACAGGGGCACGTCGGGCTCGATCCCGAGGGTGGCGGCCAGATCGTTGGCTCCGTCGATGGTGTCGGCCACGGTGGTGGTGTCCCACTTGACCGATCCGATGACCTCGACGCGGTCGGTGAGTGTGCCCAGTTCGCGGAACCGGGTGGCGATCCGCTCGTCCTGGGCTCCCACCCAGGTCAGTCTGCGGAACATGGCCCGAGCCAGCGGCGCGATCAGCCCGAAGCGTTTCCGGCTCCTATCGGTCAACCGGCCGTTGACGACGGCGATGGGAATGCCGCGGCCGCTCGCGGTGCGAACCAGGTTGTACCAGACCTCCAGCTCGACCAGTACGATCAATGACGGTTGCACGCGTCGCAGCACTCGGGCGACGACCCAACTGAAATCCAGCGGGAAGCGGAAGACTCGGTCGGCCCCGTAGAGTTTGCAGGCCCGAGCGTAGCCGGTGTCGGTGGTGGTGGAGATGACGATGTCGGCGTCGGGCAGGCGTTGTTCGAGCTTGCGCACCAGCAGCGGTGTGGCGTTGATCTCGCCCAGGCTGACGGCGTGAATCCAGATGCGCCGCTTGTCCGACGGCCGAATGGGCCAGTGTCCGAACCGCTGCCGCCAGCCGCGGCGGTTCTTGCGCTGCACCAGCATCTGGTAGCAGAGCACGGGCAGGTAGAACGCCGCGCCGATGAGGTAGACGAGATTGGCCAGCCACCGCATAGGGCGCGGATCGTAGACCAGCGGCGATAGGGATGCAAAGCCCGGGACGTTGACGCGGGGCGCTCTGACGTTTCCGGGCGGCTAGTCGTTACGCGTCAGGGTTTCGGCCCAGTGGATGAGGCCGGAGTCCTTGTCGAAGAAGACGCCCCACTTTTCCGCGCGGTTGGCCCGGAAGCGGATCGTGTCGAAGAAGCCTTCCATGTAGGGGATCTGGAACACGCGGGCGTCGCCGACGTCGGTGCAGGTGGCGCCGACCGGCGGAGCGTCATCGTTGAAACGCAACTCGGCGTCGGGGCCGGGGTTGTACTTGAAGTCCACGACGCGGTAGAGGACCGTCGCGTCCGACACGCGTTTGGCCTGAACCAGGGCCAGGCGCAGATGGCTCCGGGTGTCCTCCTCGTCCTCTCCCAGGCGGCCGCGTTCGGACAGGATTTCGACTTCGATGATCTCGCGGTCGCCGATCTTTCCGGGGCGGATGCTGAGCGTTGTGGGATAGGAACGGTGGATGCTGAGGGCCTTCGGCTCCTGCTCGCCGTCACCGGGCTTTGGCCAGGCCTCGTAGGCCAGCGTGCCCCGGCCGGACCACTCGCCGAACGGCAGTTCGCCGCGCGGGCCGGGCGCGGCGCAGCCCGATGCCAGGGCGATTGCCGCGAGCAGGACGACGGACGAACAACTGCAAGATGTGGTGAAGAACCGATCGAGATGTGCGGCGCGCATGGTAGTCGCTCCTTTGAAGGTGAGGGTCGTCCTAGAGCCTACCGCGCCTCGCGTTGCGGGAACACCTCGGCCGATGGCAGGCGTGCTGCACCCGACGGCGAGGGCGCCCGTCTACGCGGCGTTCGAGAAGGCCGACGAAACTGATGCGATGGCCGTCGTGCAACGAGCGACAGCCGAGGTCACCAAGTTGGCCCGGCAGCTCAAGGTGGATACGATTGTGTTGCATTCGTTTGCCCATCTGTTCGTGGAGCTGTCTTCGCCGCAGACGGCGCTGGACATCCTCAAGGGCAGCGAAGCGCGTTTGCAGGAGGTGGGTTTGCCGTGCACCGCACGCCGTTCGGCTGGTTCAACGCGCTGCAGATCAAGGGCCAAGGTCACCCGATCAGCCGGGTGGCGCGGGAGATTCGGGTCGGGTGACCCTGCGCGGCTGTGTCGGCGGTCCGGGGTTGGGCAATCGGCACGGCGCATGCTAGGGTACTTTGACAGTCTCCGCCCGGTGGCTATGATGAAGGCCTGCACTCCATTCCGTGCAGTCGTTGCGGCGGCAACCTTCTTTGCCGCAAAAAGTTGTGCTTCTTCGCGAGAATGATCCCATGGACTATCGCCTGCCGGAAGAACTGATCGGGTTGCGGGATATGGCCCGCAAATTTGCGGCGGAGGTCATTGCCCCGAGCGCCCGCACCTGGGACCGAGAGGGCAAGATCCCCGACGAGGTCATCGCACAACTGGGTGAACTCGGGTTCCTGGGGTTGATGGTGGAGGAGGACCTCGGCGGCGCCGGCCTGGGGTACCTGGGCGCCAGCGTGGTGATCGAGGAGATCGCCCGACACTGTGGCGGCACGGCGCTGATGATCTCGGCTCACAACGGCCTGTGCTGCGGGCACCTGCGCCAGGGCGCCAGTCAAGAGCAGAAAGCGAAGTACCTGCCGCCGCTGGCCCGCGGCGAGATGTTGGGTTCCTGGGGGCTGACCGAGTCGAGCAGCGGCAGCGACGCCGCAGCCCTGAAGACCACCGCCGTCAAGGACGGCAACGAGTGGGTCATCAACGGGGACAAGATGTTCATCACCAACGGGGACGCGGCCGGCGTGTTCATCGTGACCGCCCGGACCGACCCGGAGGCACGCAAACACAAGGGCATCAGCGCCTTCATCGTGGAGCGGGACACCAAGGGCCTGATCGTCGGCTCCAAGGAGGACAAGCTGGGGATGCGGGCCAGCGGCACCGTGCCGCTGACTTTCGAGGACATGCGCGTGCCGGCCGAGAACCTGTGCGGTAAGCTGCACGGGGGCTTCTATGACGTGCTCAAGGTTCTGGAGCGGGGTCGGATTACCATCGGCAGCCTGAGCGTCGGTCTGGGGCGTGGTGCGCTGGAGGAGGCCACGGCCTACGCCAAGCAGCGCGAGCAGTTCGGCAAGCCCCTGGCGGAGCACCAGGCCATCCAGTTCAAGCTGGCCAACATGGCCGTGGAGGTCGATGCCGCCCGGCTGTTGGTGCGCAAAGCGGCGATCGTGCAGGACGCGACCGGCAGCAGCAAGGTCGAGTCGGCCATGTGCAAGTTGTTCGCCAGCGAGATGGCCACCCGAGCCTGCCTGGACGCCATCCAGATCCACGGTGGGTATGGATACATGAAGGACATGCCGGTGGAGCGCTATCTGCGCGACGCCAAGCTGTGCGAGATCGGTGAAGGCTCGAGTGAGATGCAACGCTTAGTCATCGCCCGGGAAGTCCTGGCCCAAGCGGTCTAGTAAACGAGAGTGAACCGATGGATTTTCAACTGGACGAAGACCACCGCATGCTGCAGCAGGAGCTACGCACGTTCGCCGAGCGCGAGGTGGCGCCGGGAGCGGCCGAGCGGGACCTGGAAGGTAAGATTCCCGACGATCTGCGGGCCAAGTTGGCCGAGATGGGGGCGTTCGGCATCGCCATTCCGACCGAATACGGCGGTGCGGGGATGGGCTGCGTGGCCTCTTCGATCGTGGTGGAGGAGATATCGCGGGCCTGCGCCGGCACGGGCGTACTGCTCAGCGCCCACAATTCGCTGTGCGTCGATCCGATTTTGATGTTCGGGAACGAGGAGCAGAAGGGCAAGTATCTGCCGAAGCTGGCCAGCGGCGAGTGGATCGGCTGTCTGTCCCTGACCGAAGCGGGCAGCGGCAGCGACATGGGGGCGGCACGGTGCACGGCCCGGCTGGAAGCCGACGGCTGGCACATCAACGGGAGCAAGATCTTCATCACCAACGGGGGCGAGGCCGGCGTGACGGTTCTGCTGGCGGTCACGGACCCGGAGGCGAAGAAGTCGCGCAGCACCAGTCTGCTGATCGTGGAACGCGACGCGCCGGGCCTCAGTCTGGGCAAGCTGGAAAAGAAGCTGGGCATCCGTTGTTCGAGCACGGCGGAGTACGTTTACGAGGATTGTGTGGTCCCCAAGGAGAACCTGCTGGGCGAGCGCGGGCGGGGCATGCGCCAGGCCCTGACCACGTTGGACGGAGGCCGGATCGGCATAGCGGCCCAGGCCCTGGGCATCGCCAAGGCTTCCCTCGACGAGGCATCGCGTTACGCCAACACGCGCGAGCAGTTCGGGCAGACCATCGGCGGGTTTCAGGCCATCCAGGAGAAGCTGGCCGACATGGCCGTCATGGTGGCCGCCTCCGAGGCCCTGATCTATCGATCGGCCTGGCTGAAGGACACCGGGGGCGACTATTCGTATACCGGAGCGATGGCCAAGCTGTTCGCCAGCGAGGCGGCCTCGAAGTGCGCCAACCACGCGGTGCAGGTTTTCGGCGGGTACGGCTACTGCCAGGACTATCCGGTGGAGCGTCTGCTGCGTGACGCCAAGATCACTGAGATTTACGAGGGGACCTCGGAGATTCAGCGACTGGTCATCGCCCGCGGCGTGATGGCCGCCGCCGAGCAGAACTGGGAGACGATGGTATGAGCGACGATGTGGACAAGAGCAGACCGGTGGCCGTCATCGGCGCCGGCAGCATGGGACGGGGCATCGTCCAGGTGTTCGCCCAGTCGGGTTTCGAGGTGTGCGTGTATGACGCCGTCCCGGAGGCAGTGGAGGCCGGCGTGGGCTTCGCCAGGAAGATGCTCGATCGGCTGGCGGACAAAGGGAAGATGGAGAGGTCCGACGCGGACGCGGCCAAGGCCCGCATTCACGCGGTCGGCAACCTGCAGGAAATGGGCAGACCGCAACTGCTGATCGAGGCGGCCACCGAGCGGCTGGACATCAAGCGGGGCATCCTCAAGACGGTGGATTCCCTGCTGCCGGACGATTCCATTCTGGCGTCGAACACCTCGAGCATCAGCATCACGCGGCTTGCGGCGGCGATGTCGAATCCGCAACGGTTCATCGGGATGCACTTTTTCAATCCGGTGCCGCTGATGAAGCTGGTCGAGGTGATCGTGGGCATGGACACCAGCGAAGCGACGCTGCGCCGTACGATCGCCCTGGCCCAGGCCGTGGGCAAGACGCCGCTGCGGGCGAACGACAGCCCGGGGTTCGTGTCCAACCGGGTGCTGATGCCGCTGATCAACGAAGCGATCGCGTGTGTGCAGGAGAACGTCGCGGAACCGGCCAGCATCGACGGGATCATGGAGCTGGGTTGTGCCCACACCATGGGCCCGCTGAGGACGGCCGACCTGATCGGGCTGGACGTGTGCCTGGACATCATGGAGGTCCTGCACCGCGACCTGGGGGAGGACCGCTATCGACCCAACCCGCTGCTGCGGAAGATGGTGGCCGCCGGGCGGCTCGGCAAGAAATCAAAGAAAGGCTTCTACGACTACGAATAGAAGCGTTTGCTCAGCCCCCCGAAGCAGCGGCCTGCACGCCGTGCGGCCAGATAGACCCGATTCGAGACTTTCTCTACAATGAAGGCGTGCGGTGCGCCCAGGGTTTGCCGGGGACGTGCCGGGGAGCAAGACGCATGAGCAGCCCCACCAACGTCGGCGCGACCATCGAGGGGTCGGCGGCCACGATCCTGTTCTCGACCGAAGGCGGCCTGAACGTCATGTCCAGCGAGGCGCTGGAGCGGTTGGCGACGGCCGTGGAGGCCGTCCGCTGTGCTCCGGAGGTGCGGGTGACCGTTCTGCGGGGCGAGGGCAAGGTCTTCGTGGCCGGCGCGAACATCAAGGAGATGGCCGGTTTTGACGCGGACCGGGCTTACGCCTTCTCGCAGCGCGGCAACGAGGTGATGGACGCCCTGGCGTCGCTGCCCTCGATCACGGTTGCGGTACTGAACGGGGCGGCTCTGGGGGGCGGGTGCGAGATTGCGCTGGCCTGCGATTTCCGGATCGCGACGGATACGGTGAAGATCGGGCTGCCGGAGACGTCGCTGGGGTTGATCCCCGGGTGGGGCGGCACGCAGCGCAGCCTGAAGCTGCTGGGTCCGATCTGGGGTCGGCGGCTGGTGTGGAGCGCCGTGCCGCTTTCGGCCGAGGAAGCGGTCCGGATCGGGCTGGTGGATGAGGTGGTCACGGCTGAGGAGTTGGACGCGGCCGTCGAGCGACTGAGGCAGCGGTTCGTGCGCGGCGGGCCGCGGGCCATCGCCGCAGCCAAGAGGGCGTTTCTGACCGGTGACGAGCCTGCGGCCTTCCGCGATTGTTTCGGCGAAGACGAGTCGCGCGAGGGCATGACCGCCTTTATCGAGAAGCGAAAAGCACGGTGGATGGAGGGATAGGCGATGAGCTGTCGTCCGGGTGGTCCCAGACCCAAGACACTGACGGAAGGGGCAGAGCGACCGTCCGCCCGGGCAACGCCGCGTCAAGGCGAACCGGACGCAAAGCCGTTTGTCGGTCCGGAGGACCTGATCGGTTTCGATCCGGCCACGGCGCTGGCCGAGCCGGGCGTACCTCCCTTCACCCGCGGTGTGCACCGGGACATGTATCGCGGGCGGCTGTGGACCATGCGGCAGTTCGCCGGGTTCGGCGACGCCGACGACACCAACCGGCGATTCAAGTACCTGCTGGAGCACGGCCAGACCGGGCTGAGCACGGCGTTCGACCTTCCCACGCTGATGGGGCGGGATAGTGACGATCCGCTGGCACTGGGCGAGGTGGGGCGCTGCGGGGTGGCGATCAGCTCGCTGGCCGACATGCGGCGGCTGTTCGACGGGATCGACCTGGGCGAGGTGAGCACCTCGATGACCATCAACGCCCCGGCGGCCATCCTGCTGGCCTTCTACATCGCGGTGGGCCAGGAGCAGGGCGTGTCACAGGACCGGCTGCGCGGCACGCTGCAGAACGACATTCTCAAGGAGTTTCACGCCCAGAACGAGTACGTCTTCCCGCCGGTGCCCAGCGTGAAGCTGGTGATCGACACCATCGAGTACGGCGCGGAGCACATGCCGCAGTGGAACACGGTGAGCATCAGCGGCTACCACATCCGGGAGGCCGGTGCCACGGCGGCCGAGGAGGCGGCCTTCACCCTGGCCGACGGGATGGCCTACGTCGAGGAGTCCGTCAAGCGCGGGCTGGACGTGGACGCCTTCGCTCCGCGGCTGAGCTACTTCTTCGACGTGCACAACGATTTCTTCGAGGAGATCGCCAAGCTGCGGGCGGCCCGGCGCGTCTGGTGCCGGGTGATGCGGGACCGGTACAAGGCCAAGAACGAGCGCAGTTGGATGCTGCGGACGCATTGCCAGACGGCGGGCGTGACCCTCACCGAGCAGCAGCCCATCAACAACGTCGTCCGCGTGGCGTATCAGGCCATGGCGGCGGTGCTGGGCGGTACGCAGTCGCTGCACACCAACAGCATGGACGAGACGCTGGCCCTGCCCAGCGAGCAGGCCGCCAAGACCGCCCTGCGCACGCAGCAGGTACTAGGCTACGAGACCAACGTCACCCAGACGGTGGATCCGCTGGCGGGCAGTTACTTCATCGAGAAGCTGACCAACGAGATGGAGGCGAAGATCCTGGCCATCTTCGATCAGATCGACGCGATGGGCGGTGTGCTGGCGGCCATCGACCGCGGCTACTTCCGCCGGGTGATCGCGGAGTCAGCTTTGGCTCAGCAGCGGGCCATGGACGCCGGTGATTTGAAGGTCGTCGGCATAACGGATTTCGTAGAGAATGGCCGGCCGGGCATCGACATCCTGCAGATCACCCAGAAGACCGAAGACACGCAGGTGGCGCGACTCAAGAAGTTAAAAGCCGACCGCGACGCCGGGCGCCACGCCGAAGCGCTTAAGCGGGTCAGTACCGATGCCCGTGAGGGGCGCAACATGATGCCCGCCCTGATCGAGGCCGCCAAGGCTGACGCGACCGTGGGTGAGATGATGGACGCCATGAAGACCGCCTTCGGCACGTACGACGGCGGGCCGGAGTGGTAATGAAGATGTGTGCGTCACAGCAACTCCGTCAGTGAGCGGTTCCCATGCGTGTGACCCGTATTCGCGTTGAGGATTTCCGCTGCATCGGTCGCGTGGACTGCGAAATCTCGCCGCTCACCGTGCTCATCGGGCCGAACGCCGCTGGCAAGTCGAGCCTACTGGAGGCGATCCGTTTCTTTACCCCGCTACACAGTGGCGTTTCGTTCAGTTCCGCGCTGGCTCCGCAGGGAGGGTTTCCGGCCAACCGCCGCTACCAGGCTGCCGAGACTAGTCCGATCAAGCTTGGCGTCAGCGTGGCCGACGAGCCCAGAACCTTTCATTACGATGTTAGCTTACGAGGCGAGGGGGCGACGGGTTGCTTCATTGAATCGGAGACACTTAGGAGGAAGCTGACACATACTGACGATGTATATAGCGATGAAACGCTACTAGACCGGGCCGATACCGTGATTCGGCTAAAGGGCGCGCATGGAACACCGGTTGCCCATGACTCGACGAGCGTCGTTCACCGGTTTACCGGTGAGTATCGAGAGATGGAGCGCTTCCTCGAGGCGCTGCAACGCATCTCGCTCTGGAAGGCGCACCGGTTCCACCCTGACGGACCAATCCGAAGGCCACAGCAGTTGTTGTCGTCTGCGAATCCCCAGGAGAACGGGCAGGAGCTGTACTCGACGTTGTACACGATGCGGCTGGAGCGGCCACAGGTCTACAATGAGCTGCTTGAGGTGATAAGACTTGCGGTGCCTGAGTTCGAGAGGCTGGAGTTTCCACCCGCGGGCGGCGGCATGATCAACCTCGCCTGGCATCAATCCGACCTAGTCAGCCCGCTCTACCCGCCTCAACTCTCGGACGGGATTGTCCGGTTCCTCTGGCTGATGACGGTCCTACACTCCGTGCCCGATGACGGGTTGGTGCTGTTGGATGAGCCCGAGTTGAGTCTTCACCCTCAATGGCTCATGTTGCTTGTGTCAGTGCTGCGCAGCATGTCGGCGCGGACAACGATCCTCGTGGCCACGCAGAGTGTCGAGTTCGTTCGATGGTGCAAGCCTGAAGAGCTTGTTGTGGCCAACCTAACGGATAAGAGGAGCGAATTAGTCCGGCCGCGAGATCGGGATGACCTGGACGCATGGCTGAAGGACTTCAACCTCGGAGAGCTCTGGACTATGGGTGAGCTCGGAGGGCGGCGATGAGAATCGTTGTTCTCTGCGAGGGAAAAACCGAGAAAGTGCTCAAGCCTGCGCTCTCCGAATGGCTTGGCGAACAGCTACCCAAAACAAGCACCGGCACGGGGATCGACACCAAGCCGGTGCACCACCAGCTCGTTGGAGCTAAATTCCGCAGACAAGTTGAGTTGAACTGTGCACGAAACGACGTGCTTGGGGTGATCGGCCTGACAGATGTGTACGGGGCGTTCGAATCGGCCGCCAGCGCCAAGGCGGCGCTTGAGGAATCCGTCGCCGGATGCCCAAACGTGGGTAAGTTCCGGCCGCACGTCGCCCTGTTCGAGCTTGAAGCCTGGTTGATGCCCTTCTGGGATGACATAGCGAAGTCTATCGGCGTCAAAGCGAAGAAGCCCGGCGTGAAGCCCGAAGCAATCAACCACGAGAAGCCGCCGTCGAAACATCTCAAGGAGCTTTTCCGGCAAGCCAAGCAACCCAGGCGAAACTACGACAAGGTTCGGCATGCTTGGAAGTGGCTCACCGCCGAACGACTTGGGCGCGCTGCTGAGGTGTGCCCGGAACTGAAAGCCTTCCTCAACTCGTTGCTCGAGTTGGCCGGGGGCGAGGCCTAACCCTAAACTGTATGCCATGACACGAGCGACCACTCAAATGCGACCACGTATTCTGTTGGCCAAGATCGGGCTGGACGGGCACGATCGGGGCGTCAAGGTGTTGGCCCGTTCGTTTCGCGACGCGGGCCTGGAGGTCATCTACACGGGGCTTTGGCAGACGTGCGAGGCCACCATGCACGCGGCCATGCAGGAGGACGTGGACGTGGTGGGGGTCAGCCTGCTGTCGGCGGCCCACATGACGGTCATGCCCGAGCTGCTCAAGTTCCGCCGCGATCTGGGTTTGGACGACGTGCCCGTCGTGCTGGGCGGGATCGTGCCGGAGACCGACCATCAGCCGCTCAAGGAGATGGGGGTGGCCGGCGTGTTCAACCCCGGCTCACACCTGGAGGACATCATCACCGCCCTGCGCGAACTGGTCGCGGGGCGACCGCGCGTCGGTTTCGAGCAGGCCCGTGCCGGCTACGACGGCAAAGATGGCGTCGCTCTGGCTCGACTGATCACCTGCCTGCAGCGGGGTCAGGTGCCCGAGGACTTCGCTCCGCCGAAGGGCCACGCGGCCGTCATCGGCGTGACCGGGGCGCCGGGCGTGGGCAAGAGTTCGTTCATCGGCAAGCTGGCCGACGACCTTCGCGCCCGCCGGTTGAAGGTGGCGGTCGTGGCGACCGATCCGTCGTCGCCGGTGACCGGCGGCGCGCTGCTGGGCGATCGGCTGCGCATGATGCACAGCCGACCCGACCCGGGTTTCTTCGTCCGCAGTCTCTCGTCCGGCGAAACGCTGGGCGGGCTGGGACCGCAGTGCGCGCAGGTGGTGGCTCTGCTGGACGGCTACGGGTTCGACGTGATCCTGCTGGAGACGGTGGGCGCGGGGCAATCCGACGTGGCCGTCCGCACTCTGGCCGAGCACACCCTGCTGCTGCTCATGCCGCAGTCCGGGGACTCGATCCAGTTCTCCAAGGCCGGCATCATGGAGATCGCCTCGGGGTTCGTGCTGAACAAATGCGATCTGGAGGGGGCCGACGCCACGGAGGCCCAGCTCAAGAGCGCCGTCGGCGATGCCCGTCCGGTCTGGCGAACCAGCACCACCAGGAACGAGGGCATCGAGCCGGTCGGCGATTGGGTCGCCGCACTGGCCCGGAGCAAGGTCGAGTCTTAGCCACGCACGATATCCAAAACTGAAGTCATCCGGCGGTGGCGCACGACACGATGTGTGCCTGCACGTTGACACCCAGCTGCGGGGCTCGCCCGTGGTCGTTCTGCGTTTCGATTCCGGCTCGCTACAGTTGGCCGCACAGGCCGGGGCCTGAATTGAGCGATGGCTGGATCTTCAGCTCGAGCACGATCTCGTCGTGGATGGGGATTCCGCCCTCGCCGGATTCCGGGATCTCCGGCTTGATTTTGCGGGCCTCGTCCACGGCGCCGACGTTGACCTGCGTGATGCGGAACCCGAGCCGCTGGTAGAAGCCGATGCCTCGGAGGGCGTCGTTGGTGGTGGTCACCCAGACTTTCGAGAGGTTCAGCTCACGGGCCTTCTCGATGGCCATGAGCATCAGGGCCGACCCGATGCCCTGGCCTTCGAGCATACTGTTGAGGGTCAGCAGCTCCATCTGGTCGCCCTGGCAGCGCAGGGTGAGCAGGCCCACGATCTTTTCCTCCCGCCACTCGATGAAGCCGTCGTGCTCGTGCGGGTAGTAGGGCTTGCCGCGCGACATCACCTTCTTGCTGCGCCACCTCTGCTGGATGAAGTCGGCGATGGCGGGGCGGTCGGCATCCGTGATGGGCCTTCTGTCCATTAGGGGAGTTTGTACCGTTTCTGCGGTCGTTCCGCCAGTGATCAGCGGGCCGGCGATCGGGGCGGGCAGCGATGACCGGGGGGGGGCGAATGCGGCCGCCACCGGCCGTGCAGGCTGCAACGGGCCGTGCAACCGCCCGCGGACGGCCCGTGAGGTTGCCGCAACCCGTTTGGCTATCTATACTTGCCCCTTCTGTTGACGGGCCGAGAGCGGATCGAATCTGAATGAGCAGCGAGCAACTCGACGTTGTGTTCACCGCGCCGCATCCTGACGATCTGGAGATCGGGATGGGCGGGGCCATCGGCAAGCTGGTGAAACAGGGATACCGGGTGGGCATGCTGCACATGACCGACGGTGAGCCCACGCCCCGCGGCACGCCCGAGGTGCGGGCGGCCGAGACCCGGGCGGCGGCGGAGGTTCTGGGCGTAGCGGTCTGCGAGGTTCTGCCGTTGCCCAACCGCGAGTTGATGGACGGTCCGCCGGCCCGGTATGCGGTGGCCAGTTTCCTGCGGCGGTATCGGCCCAGGATCGTGGTGGGGATGGCCGGTCGCACTCCGGCGGCCTCGCCGGACCACTATCAGGCCCAGCTCATCACCGAGGCGGCCCGTTTCTACGCCCAGTTCACCAAGTGGGACGATCGCTTCGACGGGACCGAGCCTTGGCGGATGGAACACCTGGTCTACCGGCCGGTGCCCTTCGCCGCGGAGATCGCCCATTATCCCTCGCGGTTCGTGGTGGACATTACGGAGACGATCGATCAGAAGATGGAGGCCGTCTCCTGCTACCGGTCGCAGTTTGACGCCCAGCGTCTGGAACGGCTGACGCATTACGTTCGCTCGATGGCCGGTGCCGAAGGGGCGAGTGCGGGTTTCGCCTACGGCGAGACGTACGCCCTGCCGCGTCCGGTGGGCGTGTCGGACATGGTGGTGCTGCTGGGCGACTGGAAGATTCCGCCGCCGTTTGCCGCCCGGGGCGCCGCGTCCGATTCCGGTGCCGGTCCGAAGACGGCTTAACCGGGGACTCGGCGACGGCCGATAACAAAGGGGATCGTGCGCAGGGAGCGTCCGATGGAATTCTATCTGGACGATCGAGAGATGCGGCCCACCGGCCCGGCCGGGACCCTGGGCGACGTGGTCGAGGAGGCGCGGGCCCAGGTGGCCAAGGATGACCGCGTGATCATCGCCATCCGCTGCGACGGGGCCGACGTGGCCAACGATGACCTGGCCGCTCGTCTGGCCGAACCGGTGGACAGGTACGATCGGGTGGACCTGCAGTCCGGTCGGGCGGAGCAACTGGTCAGCGACGCGCTGGGCCAGGCACTGCAGGTGTTGGAGGACTCGGGCCAACTTCGGGCGCAGGTTGTGGAGTGGCTGGCTCAGGGCGAGACCATACAGGCCAAGCAGGGGCTGGTTCAGTGCTTCCAGCAATGGACGCAGATTCACCAGGCCATCGCTCAGTCCATGGCCTTTCTGGAACTGGACGAGAAGGAGTTGATCGTCGAGGGCCGGCCGCTGGAGGCCGTGCTGGGTGACATCTCCGGGCAGCTCCGGCAGGTCAAGGAAGTTCTGGAGGTGGGGGACGACGTGTTGCTGGCCGACCTTCTGCAATACGAGTTCGACGCGGCCATCGACAAGTGGCGGGCGGCGGTCCAGGTCGTGATGGCCCGCGCCCAGGCCGCCCTGTCCAACTGACCATCATCGCCGGGGATGTTCGGACGGGTCGAGGGCCCGGAGGGGTTGGCGGCGCGCCTCCGGCATGGTGTGCCAAGTAGTTGTCACTTCTTGAACCGGCCGCGGTACTCGTCGGCCGGGTACTTGTCGGCGTTTTTGGTCATTTTGGCCCGCAGGGCGTCGGACAGGTCGATGTCCATGGCGTTGGCGAAGCTGAGCAGGAAGGCGGTGACGTCGGCGACCTCCTCGCGGATCTGTGCCATCTGCTCGGGGTCGCGCCTGGTCTGGTCGAGCTGGTCGGTGCGGAGCCACTGGAAGTGTTCCATGAGCTCGGCGGTTTCGATGGCGATGGAGGCGGCCAGGTTTTTGGGATCGTGGAACTTCTCCCACTCTCGTTCGGCCACGAAAGCGGCGATCATTTGGCGCAGTTCCTGGACCGTCGTGTTCTGATCGCCCATGGCTTCGCTCCGCGGTGATACTCGTCTCGCGTGTGCCGATGGTACCGGCACGTCGGGTGCGGTCAACGGCCGACCGCCCTCGCCGCCGCCAGCCCCGGGCTATACTGACTTGGCCTTGCGTCTCCTGGCCCGCTTCTTGGTGAAGGGGATCAGGAGGTGATAGACGCCCTCTTCCATCTCACTCTCGACGTGATATCCGCAGCGGTGGAAGACTCGCAGCATGCCGTGGTTGGCGGCCAGGACGTCGGCGGTGAATCCGGCGACGCCGTTGGCCCGGGCGGCATCAACGAGGGTCTTCATCAGACCGGTGCCCACGCCCTTGCCCTGCCAGTCGTCGCGGACGAGGAAGGCGGCGTCGGCCAGGTTGGTACGTTGATCCTTGCTGTAATGGGCGATGGCGACGATGGGCCGCTCCTCGCCTCGTCCGGGCATCCCGACCAGGGCCATGTCGGCGTCGTAATCCACTCGCAGGAACTCCTGGAGCCTTTCGTGGGGGAGGGACTTGAGCATACGGAAGAAGCGGTAGTGCACGGACTCGGGGGAGAGCTTGTAGAACATCTCTCGCAGCAGGGGCTCGTCGGTGAGCTTGAGCGGTCGCAGGAAGAACTTGGAGCCGTCCTTGAGGTCGATCCAGCGTTCGAGCTCTTCGGGATAGATGGGGGTGGTGACGGGCATCTCGATCTGGTCGGCGTAGACCATGTTTCGGGCCTTGGCCTCGCCCAGGAGCCAGGGTCGGAACTTGGGGTGTGCGATCTGGATGAGGGCCATGGCCCGCTCGCGCATGTTCTTTCCATGGAGGTAGGCGGAGCCGTACTCGGTGACGACGTAGTGGACGTCTCCGGCTGGTG
>Ga0307378_10007549_pt1 | contig 14617 bp, 9 predicted proteins | sample UN1MG_FD_202238 | JGI IMG/M metagenome (GOLD analysis project Ga0307378, IMG submission 202238) | Soil microbial communities from Risofladan, Vaasa, Finland - UN-1 | ecosystem: Environmental > Terrestrial > Soil > Coastal area > Acid sulfate soil | place: Finland: Risofladan, Vaasa | collected...
GAAAAATGCGGCATTCGACCGCTTAGAGTGCGCTTCGTTGAGGAACTGGACTCGGTTCACGGGCTCATAATACCGGGCGGCGAGAGTACGACCATCGGCAAGTTGATGGCCCGATACGGCCTGGATAAGAAGATCATCGAGCGGGCGGGCGAAGGCATGCCGATCTTCGGGACTTGCACCGGCATGATCCTGCTTGCCAAGGACATAATCGGCAACGACCAGCATCGCCTGGGACTGATGGACATGACTGTCCTGCGCAATGCGTTCGGCCGGCAGATAGACAGCTTCGAGGCGGACCTCGACATAGAGGCAATTGGAAAGCCGCCGTTTCATGCGGTGTTTATACGAGCGCCCTACGTGGAAAAAGCCAATGGGAGTGCGGCGACCCTGGCGAGATTCGAGGACAAGGTCGTGCTGCTCAGGCAAGGCAACTTGCTCGGGTGCTCGTTCCATCCCGAATTGACCGAAGATATGCGGATACACCAGTACTTTGCCAAGATGGTGAGAGAGTCTCTTTCCAGCCAGGGAAAATCAGGATGATGTCCCGGAAAACCCTTCTCACATCGCTAATCTCACTGATCGCAGTGGGATGTCTTACGGCATTCCATGCCCTTGCCGACACCAAAGAAGCCATCACCATCGCCTGGAAGTCCCCCGTCAATGAGCCGATATGCCTGGCCTTGTCGGCTGGCGGCAAGCACAGCGGCAGTGTTGACAAGAAAGGCGGGGTACGGCTCTACGATCAGAGCGGACATATTGTCTGGGAAGAGCAAGTCGAGGGCGCAACGGACGTCCTGGTGGCCAGGAATGGTCAGAGCGTGCTGGTCTACTCCAAGCTGAACCCGGTCTTCCAGGACGTGTACTTCTTCCGCAGAGACGGCACTCGGCTGTGGAAGCACAGGGTTGAGGGATGCGTCTGGTCGGGGGCAGTCTCGGCTGACGGCCTTCATGCCGCAGTGACGACCGGCGAGAAGTATATCTACGTCTATACACCTGATCCCAAGAGACCCCGCTACAATCGTTGGCGGCTGGAGGGCATAGGCTACCGAGCGATATTCACCCCGGACAACCAGCGGATAGTTGTCGGCACATGGCAGGACTCGGCGCTTGCATGCTATGACCTTAAGGGCCGGTTCCAATGGAGATGCAGGAATGATGAGACACGGCAGTATGACCTGCATGTCAGCGCGGATTCGAGAGGGATTGTGGGGGTCATACCGGCCACGATTCACGATCCTCATGCAGAGCTGGCGTATTGGGACTCGGGCGGAAAACTCATTTGGGAGCAGCCGATCAAAGGGTTTGAGGCTCATGCCCTCATATCCCCGAAGAGCCAGTATGTGGCGGTGAGCTTTGCCAGCTTCCTTTCGGAAAAAGGCGACGGGATAGTAGAGCGCAGGGTCGCAGTATATCGGTCGAACGGCACACTTCTTTGGGAAAAAGGCGGGCTGTTCTTCGAACCGAAGCTGGTCGCCCTGTCGCCAACCGGCGACGCGGTCATCGTATCGGATGGGGAGCGCTCGCTCTATAACATTGACCGCCGGGGAAAAATCCTGTCGAAGTTCACGTTGCCGGGGACCATTCGGAAAACCATATCCTCGGATGACGGGCACAGAATCCTTCTCTATTGCGGGGATGGGTATCTCTACCTCATTCATGTGGAATGAAAGAAGAATCTCCTCCGAGTGATTGCACCCGGAGGAGATTGTTCAGTTCAAATGCGACACGGCAGAAGCAAACACTCGCTAATCCGCTCTAGCCTTTCAGTCTGATCTAACTCCAGCAGGTTCGAACGGTATCAGGCCGAGGCTGGTTGCTCTGCGGAAGGCTTGAACCCGGTTGCTGACTTGCAATTTCTCGTAAATATTCGCGAGATGGAAGTCAACCGTCCGCTTACTTACGAACAGGTCTTCAGCAACCTCCTTACTCGACTTTCCCTCGATCACGAGCGACAAGACTTCCAGCTCACGCCGGGTGAGGTGGATGGTTCTATCCTCCCGGATCTGAGGCATAGTCATAGCCGTCATACCGTGACTCCTTTCTCGTGTCGCCGCTTTCAAGGAGATTCTTCCATAATCCTACGGGGATTTGATAGGGAAATACCCGCTGGAATTACCGGTTTTTCCCACCTTCGCCAAGGCCCCGGTGGGCAGGCCCCGGGGAAGAACATGGCCTACAAGTGGATTATGGCATTTCGGGGCATGATTTGGAGGCAGAGTTTTGAGAGGTTTATCTTTCCGGCATCTTTGTGCTCAGCGCTTGCACAAAACCGGGGTCGGGATGATAGCCGTATTTGAGGCAGAGACTAGCCGGAACGGTAAGTATGATCAGCAGCAGGGCAGCTATGCGCGTGTTATTCCTGTCGCTCAATCTCAGCAATCCTTGAAAGCGCTTCAGAATTGTCTGGATCGAGCTGCAGAGCTTCCTGGAAATAGATCCTCGCTCCGGCTTTGTCCTTCTTCTCCAGAAGAAGTTCGCCCATATTAACATGAGCCGCCACGTTCTTGGGATCAGCGGCCAGGGCTTTGGAGAAGTTGTCCTCGGCTTGTTTCATCTCTCCCTTCATCGCCAAAGTAACCCCAAGGTAATTATAGGCCATGGCATCGCCCGAGGTGACGGCAACCACCCGCCGGAAAAGAGTCTCGTCGTTTTTCCAGTAGTTCACCTGGAACACGGTGCAGACCATGAAGGCAACTATCACCGCGGGCGCGAGAACTCGAATTGATCTGGGTGCGACCCAGGCGACGGCGACGAACAGCCCGATCAATGGAATGTAGGTGTACCTGTCCGCCATTGACTGCGCACCCACCTGCACGAAGCCGATCACCGGCACGAGCGTTATGAGGAACCAGAGCCATCCCCAGAGGAGGTAGGGGTGGCGGTTCCGAGCCTTGATGGCAGTCAGTGAGATGGCCGCCAGGATCACACATGAGCCGATCACCTCCCAGGCAGGGATGCCGTGCTCGGGGAAAGGATAGTGGACCGCCAGGCCGCTCGGCCAGACCATCTTTATGATGTAGATGGTGTAGGACACCAGCGCATTCTCAATCCTGAGGCCGAGCGAATAGGGTGCCAATGCGTGGCTCCTCTGCTGGGCGATGTACGTGACGGCGCTTGCCGCCGCGCTGAGCATTAGTAACGGGACCTTCTCCCAAACCAACTTCGCGACAGGCTGCCTTTTGGTGAATCGGCCGAGGGGCCAGTAGTCGAGCAGCAGCAATACGATCGGCAGCGTCACCAGCATCGGCTTGGCCATGAGGCCCATCGCGAAGAGCAGCGCAACCAGCAAGTAGCTGCTCCAATTGGGACGCTTGGCGTAGCGCAAGTACGCCAACATAGTCAGAAACATAAAGAATGTGCTAAGCACGTCTTTTCGTTCAGCGACCCATGCCACCGACTCCACGTGCAGGGGGTGCAGAGCGAACAAGGCTGCGACAAACCCACTTCGCCAGACACTGCCCGTCATCCGAATGAGTAGCGTCATCAGCAGGATGGAGTTCGCAATGTGGAACAGCACATTCACAAGATGATATCCGCTGGGACTATGGCCGAAGAGCCGGTAGTCGAGCATGGTGGAGATCCACGTCAGGGGATGCCAGTTACAGCGCTCCATGGAAGTGAAGGCCCATTTGGTGCTGTTCAGCGTCAGGCCTCCCTGAACATGCCGATTCTGCAGGAGATAGGGAGTGTCATCCCAGACAAAGCCGTTGCTCAGCGCTTGCCAATAGACTCCGAATGTGGCCGCAGCCAGCGATACTGCTATCAATATGACTACAGGGATATTGCCGTGTGGTTTCTTCATGGGCTACCCCCCGATTATACCACAGCTAGGGTCCTGGGTCCGGCATCTTTTCCGAGAGGGCTCTGATCATGGAAGGGTCGGGTTTGAGGCCATATTGCTCGCAGGTGTGGACTTCGCTCCAGGATTCGGCGTACCTGCCCTGGACGAGGAGGTCATACGCCAGGTTGTTGTGAGCCTCGACGAGGTCCGGTTTGATGTTGATGGCAATCCGGTACTCGTCTATCGCGTCTTCCAGCTTACCCTTAGTCTCCAGAGCGACGCCAAGGTTGGAGTGGGCTTCGGCATAATCGGGCTTGATACGAATTGCCTCTTTGAAATGGGAAATGGCGGCATCCGACTTTCCCTGTGCCAACATGATTCGCCCCAGGTCTAGATGAGGCTCGGCAAACTCAGGGTCAATCTCTATGGCTGCCTTCAGGTAACCGACCGCCTGGTTGGTCTTTCCATGCTGGGCGAGGGCGAATCCCATGTTGCGCTGAGCACGGGCGAATCGGGGGTTGATCTCCAATGCCTTGCGGTAGTTCGAGATGGCATCCACGAGATCGCCCTTCACATGGAACGCGAGTCCAAGGTTATAGAGGGCTTCGTGGTCATTGGGGTGGGACTTCAGTATCTCATAATAGGTGGCGATGGCATTGTCCACATTCCCCTTCTCCGCCTGGAGGTTCGCCATGCCGAGGAGCGCCTTCGCATGGCCCGGACGAAGGTCGAGGGCCTTGTAGTAATGCTCCATCGCGTCGTCTTTGCGGCCCATGAGGATCAGGGTGTTTGCCATGTTCACGTGAGCGTCGGCGTAGCGAGGGTTGATCTCGAGCGCCTTGGACAGGTGAGCGACAGACTCCTTAAGCTTCCCCTCCCCCGCCAGGCACAAGCCCAGATCATTGTGGGCGACGGCATTGTTCTTCGTGACTGCGGCCGCATGCCCGAAGAGAGTGATGTCGCTCTTCCAATACCCGACCTGTAGGAAGGTACAGACCATCAGCACTCCGAGAGAGAGCATGGCTAGTGGTACAATAAGCTTTTCGCCCCATCTCCCCATCACCCCTTCTCCCCATCTTTCCGGGATTGCCCAGGCAATCATGACGAAAGGCCCGATCAGTGGAATGTAGGTATACCGGTCGGCGATTGACTGATCGCCTACCTGGACGATGCCGATGACCGGGACGAGCGTGATGATGTACCAAAGCCACCCCCAGGCCAGATATGGCCGGCTCTTACGAGCCTTGAAAACCATGATGGACACGGCAATGAGAAACAGGCCGGCGCCGATAGCTTGCCAGATCGGAATCGGGTAATATGGGTAGAAGGCGGCCAGTTTGCTTGGCCAGAGCATCTTCAAGATGTAGCGCAGATACGAAACCAGCGCATTGAAGACCCGCGTATCAAGCGGATATCGGGCGAAATCCATGACCGCCCCGCTCTGCCGCTGGGCGATATAGGTCATGAGGCTCGAGCCGGCGCTGAGTGCGAAGAGTGGAAGCTTCTCGACGATCAGGCGCATGGTGCTTGGTGCTTGGTTCTTAGTGCTTAGTGCCTGGGGCTTGGTGCTCTGCTTCCTCGGGGCCGGGAAACGTCGCAGGGGCCAGTAATCCATCAGCAGAAGGATGATCGGCAGGGTTACGAGCATCGGCTTTGCCATCAGGCCCAGGGCGAGCGATAGGAACACCAGGCTGTATCGGAGGAAACTCGGCTTCTCGGCGTATCTCACATACGCCCAGATGGCAGTGAATGCGAAGAACGTGCTCAGCACATCCTTGCGCTCGGCAACCCATGCAACTGACTCAACATGGAGCGGGTGCAGAGCGAACAAGGCCGCCACGAATGCGCTTCTCCACAGTGACCCCGTGACTCGGCGAAGAAGTAGGAGCAGCAGAACAGTATTCGCGATATGGATCACCAGGTTGGTGAGATGATGACCCCATGGCTTCAGTGCGAACAGTTGGCAGTCGAGCATCGTGGAGAGCCAGGTGATGGGATGCCAGTTCGCGCAGAGCATGGAGGTGAAGGCCCATTTGATGGACACCCATGTAATACCCGCCTGAACGTGCGGGTTATCCAAGAGGTAGGGCCGATCATCGAACACATAGCCGTTTCCCAGGCTGCGCCAATAGACGGCAAGCACGGCAGCGGAAATGCAGGCAGCGATGATGGCGGTCATGGGGATGTTGCGATGCGGTTGTTCCATAAGCTATGTCTCAGCAAGAGTATTATATCACAGCTACGGTCCGGGGTCGGGCATCCTCTCGGAAAGAGCATTCAGGAACCCTGGAGCCGGGGTGTAGCCATATCGTTCAGAGGCATGGATCTCGCGCCAAGCCTCGGCATACTTGCCCTGATAGTAGAGAGCAACCGCGAGACTGTTGTGCGACGAAGCCAGGTTTGGCTGGAGGCGAATGGCCTGCCGGTACTCGTCTATCGCCTCTCCCCGCATGCCATTGGCATCCAGCGCGCTCCCCAGGTTGTGATGATACATGGCGGAATTCGGGTTGAGCTGCACCGCCTTGCGACAATTCTCCACAGCCTCATCAATCTTCCCTTTGCCCGCAAGCGCCCTGCCGAGGCTGCAGTACGCATCGGCGTAGTCGGGCTTGATCCCAATGGCTTCTCTGAACTGCGCGATTGCTTCATCCGGATATCCTTGCCCGGCGAGCATGGACCCGAGTTGGAAGTATGCCTCCGTGAATCGCGGCTTGATCTCGATAGCCTGGCGAAAATGCGAAGCAGCCTCTTCATTCTCGCCTTTTGCATGGAGAGCAAGGCCCAGGTTGTAATGCGTGTCGGCGTCATTCGGGCTGGCCTGAAGTATGTCATCATACCTGGCTATCGCCGCATCCAGTCCCTCCCTGGCGACCAGAAGATTGGCCATTCCAAGCATCGCCTTGGGATTCCTCGGACGGATTTCCAGGGCCTTCCGGTAGTGATCCAGGGCCTCGTCCTTCCGGCCCATCAGAATCAGCGTGTTCGCCATGTTCACATGGGCGTCGAAACAATCGGGATCGATCTCCAGGGCCTTCGACAGTTGCCCGAACGATTCTTTAAGCTTCCCCTCGCGGGCCAGCATCAGTCCGACATCGCAGAGGGCGACCGTATTGTTCTTCGTGACTGCGGCGGCGTGCTCGAAGAGGATAAGATCGCTCTTCCAGTATCCTACCTGATGCCATGTGCCGATCATCAGCGCTCCCAGTATGAGTGCGCCGATCGGCGCAAGGGTCTTCTTATCCAATCGCTCAATACTCCACACGATCATAACGAACAGCCCGATCAGGGGCATATAGGTATATCGGTCGGCCATTGATTGGCCGCCGACCTGGACGATGCCTATGACCGGAATGAGGGTAATGATGTACCACAGCCAGCCCCATGCTAGATACGGCCGGCTTTTCCGGACCTTGAAGACTCCAATGGATATGGCGGCGAGAATCAGGCATGCCCCGGCGATTTCCCACGTCAGAATGGGGTTGTACGGGTAATAGACGGCCAATCCCCCGGGCCAGAACATCTTGCCGATATATCGGACATATGAAACCAGCGCATTGCCGAGCCTGGCCCCCAGGGAATATCGGGCCAGGTCCATAACCGCCCCACCCTGCCGCTGGGCGAGATAGGTCATGAAGCTCGATCCGGCGCTCAATATGAGAAGAGGGATCTTTTCCAGGACCAGGTGCTTGGTGCTTGGTGCTTGGTGCTTAGTGCTTGGTGCCTGGTGCTTGGTGCTTAGTGCTTGGTGCTTGGCGCGCGGCTTTTGCGAGACCGGGAAACGTCGGAGGGGCCAGTAATCCATCAGCAGCAGGATAATCGGCAGGGTCACGAGCATCGGCTTTGCCATCAGGCCCAGGGCGAACAGCAGGAAGACCAGGCTGTATCGAGCCACGCCCGGTTTCTCGGCGTATCTCACATACGCCCAGACGGCGGTGAATGCGAAGAACGCGCTGAGCACATCCTTGCGCTCGGCCGCCCATGCGACCGACTCCACGTGCAGCGGATGAAGCGCGAACAACGCGGCCACGAAGCTGCTTCGCCAGAAAGAGCCGGTGATCCGGTTGAGGAGCAGGAGCAGCAGGATGGTGTTGGCAATGTGGATCAGCAGGTTGGTTAGATGGTACCCCCAGGGCTTCATCCCGAAAAGCATCCAGTCGAGCATCATCGAGAGCCATGTGAGCGGATGCCAGTTAGAGCAAAGAGTGGAGGTGAAGGCCCACTTGATCGAGCTGAGGGAGATCCCCTGTTGAACGTGAGGATTCTCCAGTATGTAGCGGGTGTCGTCGAAGACATAGCCGTTACCGAAGACACGCAGGTAAACCGCTATAGTCGCGACGATAAGGCACGCGATTGTCAAACACGTAAGACGCTTGCCGGCCACTGCACAGTCACTTTCAGGGAGTCAGAATTGCAGGTAGATTGTACCATAAACTCTGATCAGCCTGCGAGTGGCTATGCCTTGGTTCTATCTCCTTCTTCGCCTGACTGCCAATCCCGCCAGCCCCATCAATCCCCCCGCCAGGGCGAGGAGGGACGAGGGCTCGGGGATGACATTGTGCCACAACACGGCTTCGCTGCGGTGGGCCGCGACGTTGTAAGCAGAGCCGACAATCCAGATGTCAGTGTTCGTAACTTCGATGCCTTCGGCGTAGGAGTTGTTGCCGTAGTCCGCGCTCAGAAAACCGTGAAGGTCCACCCAGCTCTCTGCTGTCCCGCTCCACATGCCGGCGTGATAGCCAGCTCCAAAGTCAGCGCTTCCAACCTGAAACCCACGTGAGGCAGTCTGGGCAAGGGACGTGACGGCCCCAGCCGGATTGAGGTTTACCCAGCTCTCCGCCGTCCCTGTCCATAGACTGGCGATCATCGGGTCTTCACCAAAGTAGGCGTATCCAACCTGCTGCCCTTCTGAAATGCCGCGCGCACCAGAGGCCCTCGCCCCAGCGGGATTGAGGTCTACCCAACTCTCCGCTGATCCGCGCCACAGGCTAGCGTGCTGTCTGAGGACGTTTGCCCATCCAACCTGCTTGCCATCGTAAACCGCCCACGCGCCGGATGTGTAAGCCCCTGCCGGATGGAGATCTACAAAACTCTCCGCCGTTCCCTTCCACAGGCCGGCATGACGGTCTTCCGGACCTATCGTGGCAAATCCGACTTGCTGATCACCAAAGATTCCTCGTGCCTCCGAGAAGCCGTAACCTGCCGGATGAAGATCGACAAAGCTGGCGCTGGTACCCGACCACAAAGCCGCATGGCCGTACCAGTTAGGACCAACATACCCGACCTGCCGGCCGTTCGATACGCTCCAAGTCTGGGAGTAATCATATCCCGTTGGATTGAGATCAACCCAGCCGATCGCCGAGCCGTTCCACAGAGCGGCATGACCAGCCACTACGCCAACCTGCCACCCGCCAGAGACACCAAAGGCCTGCGAGCGTGAATATCCCTCGGGATGGAGATGCGTCACCGACCACCCAGCCAACAGCCTTGCGGATGCAGCCGCGAAGACACAGAGACAGATTAGAAGTGTGCGAAGACTTCTCATAATACTAGACCTCCTCTCATTCCTGGGGTTGAGCTTCATATGCCCCCATATCCGAATAAGCGATGCCTCCCTCATTACCCACGCCGGAGATGTCTATTGGCCTTGGATTGCCATCTATGTCGGTGTTTGGCACTTCATCATATGGACTGCTTCCAGGGTTGATGCCCCTGTCAATGCAAGGCGAGGGAGTGGGGGTTAATGCAAGCCTATAGTCAACGGTATCTGCAAACAATGGATCTGCATAGAGACAGTCTTGGAGGTGTTGAGGGTCAACCCCTGTAAAGTGCGTGTCGGCATCATTGTCTTCTCCCTCTGAAAACGCATCGCAAAATTGGATATCCTGGTCAGCTGCGGAGGAGTATACCGACAAGCCACCGTAGTATGCGCTATTGTTGTAAAAGATATTGTTATAGAGCTTGCTCGGAGCAGCTAGTGTAACAGCTCCGCCACAACCGTACGCCGCTGTGTTGCCTGCGAAGGTGTTGTTGATGATTCGGCAGGAACCCCCTTTCTGGCTTATCGCCCCACCTCCATACGTTTCTCCCACCAGATAGTTGTTGAGAAAGAGATTGTTGACAATGAGAGGGTTGGTAGCTTCTCCTTCCAAAGCAATGGCTCCACCGTGGTCCTTGCCGTCATTGTCAATGAAGGTATTTCCGGTGATTAGCGGCCGACATGGCCCGGTAGAGTAGCTAACCTGCCTGCTTTCATACTTTGCCCTCCGAATATGAAGTAGCCTTCTATGACCCATCTCACCAGCACAGCCTTTTCTTGTCAATGCCCTTTTCTCACGCGCAGTTTCGCGAGCCCTACACTTATATAACGGATTAGCGGGGCAAAAGGATACGCGGTGCAGGAAAAAAAGGTGCAGGGCTATAGTAACCTTGCCCCAATAGCACTACGGCCTACCCGGATCGGGCATCTTCTTGGCGATGGCGATCAGCAGGTCGGCATCAGGGGAGTGGCCGTAGCGCCGGCATTCGTAGATCTCTTTCCAGGCCTCGGCATACTTGCCCTGGGCATAGTAGTCGCAAGCCAGATTGTTATGCGAGACAGCGAGGTCCGGCTGGAGGCGGATGGCCTCACAGTACTCGCGGATGGCTTCCGATATCCTGCCCTGCCCATCGAGGGCGTTGCCCAGGTTGTAGTGGTAGCGGGCACAATTGCAGTCAAGCTCAATTGCCTTTCGGTAGTGCTCGATCGCCTCTCGGGACCTATTTACGCGCTCGAGGCCTACACCCAGATTACTGTGGATGTCCGCCACATCCTGCCTGACCTTCAGCGCCGCCTCATAATGCATGACCGCCTCAGCACTATCTCCGCGATTGAGAAGAGCATTCGCCAGGAGATACCTGGCCTCGACGTTCTCCGGTTCCAATTCCACTGCCTGCGCATAATGGTACTCCGCCTGGCTTATGTCGCCCATCTTCTCCAGAGCGGCGCCCAGCTTCAAGTGCGCATAGCCAAAGTGCGGATAAAGGTCAAGGGCCTGCCTCAGATAGATGGCCGCAGCCTCGGGATCGCCCTGCAAGAGACATGCCGCCCCCGCATTTGCCGGTGCCTCGGCGGTCATTGCGGGCACGGGATACTTGACCAGCGATGGGAGGAACAAGGCTAGCAGGCAAATCGCCCCCAGGATCGCGGGAGACCAGTTGCTCTTCTTTATGGCGCCGACCGCCTGGACGATCCCGAAGCCCGCGAAGATCGCCAGCGCCGGGACTGCCGGGGCTCGATATCGGCCACTCACCGAGAAAATCCAGAGATTCAGGAAGATCGCGGCGACCTGAAGAGCCAGGAGCTCGGATTCGGGCTTGCCTTTCCGTCCGGCCAGGATAAACCCGAAGACCCCCAGCCCGGTGAACACCCAGATCGGAAGCATCAGGTAGTTCAGCACCCCGACGAGGGATTTCTCGAAAAAGACGTTGTAACTGCAGGCTGCCTCGGTACTGTGCAGCGACCAGACGAACTTCTTCCCCAGGAGACTCAGGAACTTGCCGGGCTGATCCTCGATGAAGCGCATGCCATAGCCGAACCAGTAGGCGGACGATTCCGTTGGCGTCACCTTGCGGCCGAGGGCCTTCTCGGCCTCGCGGATCTCCTGCTCCTGCTGCACCTCGATGGAATGGGTGAAGCCCGGCAGTGGAAAGGAGAGTCCGTTCGCCAGCGGATGATTCGCCTGGGCGAATACGATGCCGCCGTTCGTGGTGAGCGGAACGAAGGACTTGCCCGCGACGGCATTTCGAATGGTGACGGGCATGATGGCCAGGACTATTCCGAGGGCCAATGTGCCGACAAAGGCCTTCTGCCTCTTTCTCAGCATCAACCATCCAATGATGAACACTGCCATGATCAGTGTGGGAGGCCGGCATATCGCGCTCAGTCCCAGCAGCACTCCTGTGCCGAGGAATTTCCACGTCGCGGGTTCATCGAGGGCATACATGAGCGCCAGGAGGCTCGCGAGGCTCAGGGTGATGGAGAGAGTCTCGGTGAGCAGCTTGGATTCCATATACATGATAGGGGCGTAGAGGGTGACCAGAATCGCCGCCGCCAGGCCCGCATAATGGCCGAATACGCGCTCGCCCAGCAGGTAAACCATGAATATGTTCGCCAGACCCAGGATCATCTGCAGGACATAGACCGTCGGGACGCTGTGGCCGAAGATGCCGTATGTGATCGCGAGGACATAGGGATAAAGTGGGGCCATGTAGAAAGGCATTGGGCCGTAGCCCTTGCCGTCCACAATACGCATGGCCCAGGAATCATAGTATGCGGAATCAACTATTGGGAAACGGTAGTAAGGTATGCTTTCCTTATATTGAATCAGATAAACTACACGGAGAGAGGCGGCAAGGAGCAGTAGCAGCAAGATGGCGACCAGCTCTTGCCGTCCGTGGGATGGTACTGGAGTCGCCGGAGAAACCCTCGCTGTGCGATTTGACTTCTTCCTGGTCAAGGGTGCCCACCCCCGGAAGTAAGTGCTGCACTAACTAGTGGTTCCTAAGGATATTATAAACGATAGACCCCCTTTTGTCAATGAGTTTCTTGGTAAGGCGAGGCGCGACTAGAACTCTGTCGTGCCGGTGAAGCGGAAGCCGCGGACTTTGATGGCGGGGACGACGGCCATGGGTTGGCGCTTGGTTTCCTTCGAGATCAACTCCACGTTCGAGAGCCGCTCGATCACGCCGTCGGTGAATCGGAGGTTCTTCAGCGGCCGGGTGATCTTGCCGTCCTCGATGAGGAACGTGCCGTCGCGGGTCATGCCGGTGATGAGCACCAGGATCGGATGGATGATATTCGTGTAATGGAAGCGCGTGACAAGTATGCCTCGCTTAGTTGAGGCGATCATCTCCTCGACCGACGAGTCCCCAGGCTGCATGAACATATTGGTCGGCATCGGGCCGTAGGCACTGATCATGCTGATGGCGTGGCCGGTGGAATCCTTGCTTTCTTTCTTTGCGGTGTAGGAATCATAGACGACGGTTTTGGCGACGCCGTTGACGATCATGTCTACCCGCTGCTTGGGGATACCTTCGGCGTCGAATGAGCGAGGAAGCCCGGCGGGATCGAGGCCGTCATCCCAGATAGTGACGTTCTCGCCCATGATCTTTTCGCCGAACTTGCCGACCATGAAGCTCCTGCCCTCCTGGACCGCGAGCGCGCCCAGGCCGACCCAGGCCAGGAAGCCGAGGAACTCCTCGACCGCATAGGGAAGCATCACGACCTCGTACTCGCCGGGTTCGATGGACTCCGGGTCCTTGCTCCGAACGCTCCCGGTGGCGGCCTCGACTGCCGCATCAATCGGATGGATATCCCCTACCCTCTGGGAGACTCGATCGGCGTACCCGAAGCCGGTCTCGGCAGTCATGACGGTGGTGAGATTGGCGATGGTGGAGGGATTGTAGGCAGAAATCCCGAGCGAACTGGCGATGGCATACTCGTCATAGCCGGTGGAGAGCGATCCGGCGGCCTGGGCGCCGGCCTTCCTCGCCTCGGCGACCACGCCCGCCACGTCCTTCGCGCGGTCCTCGGGCGAGTAGTCGGCGGTCTGCTCATCGAAGGCAGCGACCAGCTTAATCGGTTTCGGCTCGGGCAGGGAGACGAAATCACGATTCTCGGGCGAATGCCGGGCGAACTCGACTGCCTTCTCGACCGTGGCCTTGATTGCAGCGTCGTCGAGCTTGTTCGTCGTGCAGTAGCCGAGCCGCTTGCCGATGACTGCCTTGACGGCGATCTGGGCATTGCGCTCGGAGACATTCTGATGGATGATGGAGTTGGCGAACCGGGTCAGGCTGGACTCGCCGATCTCGACCGACGCCTGGGTCTGATCGGCCTTCGAGTAACCGACGGCCTTGTTGACGATCTCCAAAACCTTGTCTCGTCCGAGCATCATTCCTCTGCCTCCATGACGCCGATGCGCACGTTCTGAAATCTGGCGGGGGCGACTCCGTGGCCGACGTGCATACTCTGGACCGGCTCGCCTTTCCCGCAATTCGGCACGCCCCACAGATGCCACTCGTCCTCGGACGCGATGGCATCGCAGCTCCCCCAGAACTCGTATGTGATGCCGGTGTACGTCGGATTCTTGTAGATCTCCCCGAGCGAGCCGTGATCTATATCCCGGGCGATCTCGGTCGCGAACTGGAAATTGAGACGCTTATCGTCAATGCTCCATGAGCCGACCATCTCGGCGAGCAAGCCCTTCTTGGTGTCCTCGATCATCTCATCGAGCGTCCAATCGCCGGGTTCGAGGTTGATGTTGGTCATTCGGATGAGGGGAATTCGGTTCCAGCCGTCGGCCCTCATCGCTCCCCCACTCTTCTGACCAAGCTTGGCGGCGGTCTCGCGGCTGGTCAGGTAGCCGACGAACATGCCGTTCTTGATGATCGGCACTTTCTGGGCCGGGACGCCCTCGTCGTCGAAGAAGAAGCTCCCAAGGCCACCCGGGACGGTCGCGTCGGCATTGATATTCACCAGATCGGAGCCGTACTGGAAATTGCCCAGTTTGTCGGGGGTCAGGAAGCTTGTGCCGGCGTAGGAGGACTCGGTGCCGAAGACTCGGTCGAGCTCGATCGGATGGCCGCATGATTCATGGACCTGAAGGGCGAGCATAGAGCCTTCCAGGATGAGGGTTCGGGTGTCAGACGGGCATTGGGGAGCAGTAAGGAGGGCGGCAGCCTCCCTGGCAGTTCGCTCGGCATTGGCAACCAGATCCCAGCCCTCCACGAATTCGTAGCCCGCGATGGCATAATCGCCGCCGAATGATGACGGATACGAGCGCTTCTGGACCTCCCCCT
>Ga0307378_10007551_pt1 | contig 14616 bp, 14 predicted proteins | sample UN1MG_FD_202238 | JGI IMG/M metagenome (GOLD analysis project Ga0307378, IMG submission 202238) | Soil microbial communities from Risofladan, Vaasa, Finland - UN-1 | ecosystem: Environmental > Terrestrial > Soil > Coastal area > Acid sulfate soil | place: Finland: Risofladan, Vaasa | collected...
ATGGAGGACATGGGCATCAACCTCGAAGGCATCCAGATGGCGGACGTCGGGACGGCCAAGCGGGTCCGCATCGACAAGGACAACACGCTGATCATCGAGGGCGGCGGCAAGACGGCCGACATCAAGGGCCGCATCGACCAGATCAAGCACGAGATCGACACCACCACCTCCGACTACGACCGCGAGAAGCTCGAAGAGCGGCTGGCGAAGCTCTCCGGCGGGGTGGCGCAGATAAACGTCGGCGCCGCCACCGAGGTCGAGATGAAGGAGAAGAAGGCCCGCGTCGAGGACGCGCTGCACGCATGCCGGGCCGCCGTTGAGGAGGGCATCCTGCCCGGCGGCGGGGTCGCCGTCCTGCGGTGCCTCAAGGCGCTGGGCCGCATCAAGTGCGACAGCGACGACGAGAAGACAGGCGTGGACATCGTCCGCCGCGCGCTGGTGTCCCCCATCCGCCAGATCGCCGCCAACTCCGGCCTGGAGGGCAGCATCGTCGCCGCGAAGGTCATGGAAGCCGCCGATGTCAACTACGGCTACGACGCGATGCAGGCCAAGTACTGCGACCTGGTGAAGGCCGGCGTGATCGTCCCCACCAAGGTCGAGCGGACCGCCCTCCAGAACGCCGCCTCGGTGGCGGGGCTGCTGCTGACCACCGACGCCATCGTCAGCGAGATCCCCGAGAAGAAAAAGTCCGCCGGCCCGCCCGGAGGCGGTATGGATGACATGTACTAACAGACAGGGAATAGGGCGTAGGGAAAAGGCAGCAGGCTTGTCCTGAGCGAGTCCCGGCGCGCCGGGACGAGTCGAAGGGCAACAGGCACCAGGCAACAGGGCGCGGCCGGGTTCAGACCCGGCCGCGCTTCTTTTTCTGGTGGGACGCGCTCCGTCGCGTCCGCCGTGTTCGGTTGATTGCCTCGCGCGGGGGGTATCGGCTAGACTGCCGCGGCAATGACTTGTCTTGCCAGCCTGGTGGGGGACCTTCCCGCGCAGCTCGGGCACATCTTCTATTTCATCGTCCTGCCGATCCTGCTGCTGGCGGGGGTGGGCTTCGCGCTTCAGCGGCTGGCGAAGCTGGACATGGCCACGCTACGGAAGCTGAACTTCTACCTCGTCATCCCCGCGCTGGTCTTCACCGTGGTGGTGACGTCCGAGATCCGCGCGGCCGACGCGGGGTGGGCGGTGGCCACGGCGCTGCTGCTTATGGCGACGATGAGCGGCGTGGCGCTGCTGGCGGCGTGGCTGCGTCGCGTGCCGCGCGAGCACCGCCGCGCGCTGATGATGACCGCGCTGTTCTACAACTCCGGCAACTACGGGCTGCCACTTCAGACGCTGGCGTTCAGCTCGCGCGGGCTGAGCGGGTTCGCCAGCTCGCTCCAGGCCGTCGTGATGATCACGCAGAACGTCACCAACTTCACGTACGGCATTCTGCTGGCGTCCGGCGGCCGCAAGGACCGCCAATGGCGGCAGAACCTGCTGCACATCGTGCGGTTCCCGCCGATCTACGCGCTGGCCGCGGGCGTGCTCACCGTGCAGCTCCGCAACTACATCGGCGACGCGCCCGCGCTGGAGCAGGCGCTCGCGCCGCTCTGGTGGGTGATCGTCAAGGTCAAGAGCGCCTTCCTGGCCGTCGCCCTGGTCACGCTGGGCGCGCAGCTTGCGACGGTCCGCCGCGGCGACGTCCGCTACCCCGTCTCCTTGAGCGTGATGCTGCGCCTGCTCGTCGGGCCGGCCCTCGCGCTGGGCATCATCAGCCTGCTGCCGATTCGCACGCTGGTGGCGCAGGTACTGCTGATCAGCTCCTCGACGCCAACGGCCGTCAACGCGATGCTCCTGTGCCTGGAGTTCGACAATCACCCCGCCTATGCCGCACGGGCGGTCTTCTACTCCACGCTGCTGAGTCCGATCACGGTGACGCTGGTGATCTTCCTGTCCACGTCCGGCCTGCTACCCGGCTTCTCGCAACAGACGGACGGGGCCGCACCCGCCACACAACCCAGAGACCCAAACACCATGACGCGACAGACCACCGTGAGCATCGAAGGCGACGCCTTCCACATCAACGGCCGGCCGGCCTATCCCGGGCAAACATACAACGGCATGAAGGTCGAGGGCCTGCTGATGAACGCCCGGCTGGTGCAGGGCATCTTCGACGACCTGAACCCAGCGACGCGCAGCCGCTGGGCCTACCCCGATGGCCCGTGGGACGCCGAGCGGAACACGCGCGAGTTCCTGGCGGCCATGCCGGACTGGCGCCGCCACGGGCTGATCTCATTCACGATCAACCTCCAGGGCGGCAGCCCGACAGGCTATGCGCGCGAGCAGCCGTGGCACAACTCCGCCTATGAGGCCGACGGGTCGTTGCGGCCGGACTACATGGCCCGCCTGGAGCGGATTCTCGACCGCGCCGACGAGCTGGGCATGGCCGTAATCGTGGGCTACTTCTACTTCGGGCAGGATGAACGACTGACCGACGAGGCAGCCGTCCTTGCGGCGGCCGACAACGCCACCGACTGGCTTCTCGCCAAGGGCTACACGAACGTCGTCGTCGAGATCGCCAATGAGGTGGATGTGCCGAAGTACGAGCATCCGATCCTGACAGCCGGCCGGGCGCACGAGCTGGTCGAGCGCGTGCAGAAGCGGTCGGCGGGGCGGCTGCTGGCGTCGGCCAGCATGGGCGGCGGGTCGATTCCTCCGGGCAACCTGGTGGCGGCCGCCGACTTCCTGCTGCTGCACGGCAACGGCGTCCGTGAGCCGGACCGCATTCGCAAGATGGTTGACCAGTGCCGCGCGATGGCCGAGTACCGCGGCCAGCCGATCCTCTTCAACGAGGACGATCACTTCGACTTCGACAAGCCGGACAACAACATGCTGGCCGCCGTCAGCCGCTACGCCGGCTGGGGGTACTTCGACTACCGCCTCAGCGGCGAGGGCTATGACGAGGGCTTCCAGTCCGTGCCGGTGAACTGGCAGATCATCTCCGCTCGCAAGCGGGGCTTCTTCGGCCTGCTGGCAAGCATGACCGGGGCGAAGTCGACAGAGTAGGCACAACTCGTGGTGCGGCGTGCGGCTGCGTCTTGCTTCCGTGTTACGGTGCGGTTAGTCTTCGTGCGTGTCGTGGTTGAAAGATGGCAATCCGGAGCAGCGGCCGATCGGTGTGTTCGACTCGGGCCTGGGCGGCCTGACCGTCGTGCGCGAGCTGCTCGCCGCCATGCCCGGCGAGGACGTCGTCTATCTGGGCGACACTGCACGTGTTCCCTACGGCATCAAGTCGCTCGAAACGATCCGTCGCTTCGCCTTGGAGGACGCCGGCTTCCTGCTAGGGTTTGGGCCGAAGCTTATAGTGGCGGCGTGCAACAGCGCGTCGGCGGCTGCCATTGAGGCCCTGGAGGCCCAACTGCCGGTTGAGGTTGTGGACGTGATCCGCCCCGGGGCGGCCGCGGCGGTGGCGGCCACCGAAGGCGCCATCGGCGTGCTTGGCACCGAGGCCACCATCGCCAGCGGCGCCTACGAGCGAGCCGTCGCCGCGCTGGACCCCGCGCGCCGCGTTGTCGGCGTGCCGTGCCCACTGCTGGTGCCGATCGTCGAGGAAGGCCGCGATCAGGACGACCCCATCGTCACGCACGTGCTGTGCGACTATCTCCGCGAGCTTCAGCGCATTCGCCCGGGCGCGGTGATACTCGGCTGCACGCACTATCCCCTGCTGGCCGGCGCGATCGGAAAGCTCATGGGCCCGCACGCGATTCTGGTCAACTCCGGGCAGGCCGCCGCCAGAGAAGTGCAGCGTTGGCTGGCGGCCTCCGAGCTGGCAAACCCGCGCCGCGGCGGCGGGGAGCTGCGATGCTTCACCACCGACAACCCCGAGCGCTTCGTGGCCCTGGGCCGGCGATTCGGGCCGAAGGAGCTCCGCGAGGTGCAATACGTCGGGACCGACGAGCTGACGTCGCGTGCGGGTGAAGCCCCAGACGCGGCGGGCCGCGCCTGGAGACCTCTCCCGACGGGCGGCTGACCATGAGTTGTGCGACACGGACATCGCTGGCGCTGTGCGGCCTGCTGGCCCTGGCGGGAGGCTGCGGGAACCCCCGCGAGGAGTTCAGCATCCTCGGACGGCTGTTCGGCCCGTCGGGTCCGAAGCTCGTCGAGATGGTCGTTGACGAGACCGACGCGGACCGCCGCCGCGAGGGCATCTCGAAGCTGGCGGAGCAGGACTGGGGCCTGCGCGACCCGTACCTGAAGTACTTCGCGCTGCGCCTTCAGTACGACCGCGAGCCATCCGTTCGCAGCATTGCCGCCCGGGCGCTGGGCAAGGCCGGCAATCCAAAGTATCTGCCTCATCTGATCCTGGCGCTGAAGGACAGAGATGCGGGTGTGCGCTGGGACGCGGCCGTCGCCCTTCAGAAGGTGATCGGCGAGCAGGCGATCGATCCGCTGCGCGTGTCGGCCATCGAGGATGCCTCCATGGACGTGCGGATCGCGTGCGTGCAGGCGCTTGGCCATTACCACCGGCCGCGGGTCATCGCCTCGCTGGTGCGGTGCCTGGACGACGAGACGTTCGACGTGCGATACCAGGCGCATCGCATGCTGGTTGAGATGACGGGCAAGGACATGGGATACGACATTGAGGAGTGGAGGCCGATCCTGGAGTCCGAGCTGCCGCCGCGTGCGAGGTGGCGCCGCCCGTGGTGGGACTGGTTCGGCGTTACGAAGGGCTCCGAGCGGTATCGTCGCCCGCCGGAGCGCCCCGCGGGCCCGTCGCGGCCCTGGTGGGACTGGCGGCGCCGCCGAGAAGCGCAGACCCAGCCAGCCGGGACGAAACGCCCCTGGTGGGACTGGTTCGGCGTGACACGGCGCCGCGCCGCGCCACCTGAGCCGCCCACCGCTCCAGCGACGGGGGATTGAGCGATGCGGGCGCTGGTCTTCGACGGCGAGGCGCACCTGCGGACCGATTATCCCATCCCGAAGCCCGGCACCGGCGAGGCCCTGGTGGCGGTGCACTTGGCCGGCGTGTGCCGTACCGACCTGGAGATCCTCAGGGGCTACATGGGCTTTGCCGGCGTGATGGGGCACGAGTTCGTCGGTTCGGTGGTCGAGGGCCCGCCGGCCTGGAAGCACAAGAGGGTCGTCGGGCAGATCAACTGCGTCTGCGGGCGGTGTGACATGTGCCGCGGCGGGCTGGCCGCACACTGCCGCAACCGCACCGTGATTGGGATATCGGGGCGCGACGGCGTATTCGCCGACTTCGTCGCCCTGCCGGCGGCCAACCTGCATGCGGTGCCGGAGACTCTCAGCGACGAGCAGGCCGTCTTCGTCGAGCCGCTGGCGGCGGCCTTTCAGATTCCCCGGCAGATCACCATCGACACGGCCGCCGAGTTGGTTGTCCTGGGCGACGGCCGGCTGGGACAGCTTGTCGCCCGCGTCCTGAAGAACCTCTGCCGCCGCGTCGTCCTGGTGGGCCGGCATCCCGCGAAGCTGCTGCACGCCGAGAAGAAGGGCATCCAGACGGTCCTGGCCGGCGACTTCCGCCCGCGCGCCGAGGCGCCCGTGGTGGTGGACGCCACGGGCACGGCATCTGGTTTCGAGCTGGCGATGAAGGCTGTCCGACCGCGCGGCACGATCGTGCTGAAGAGCACGTTCGCGCCCGGCGGCGCCGAGGACGAGCCGGGGCCCCCGCTGGACCTCGCGCCGCTGGTGATCAACGAGGTCAACGTCGTGGGCTCGCGCTGCGGGCCGTTTCCCGACGCGCTGGCGGCGCTGGCCGGCGGGCAGGTCGAGGTGGTGGACCTGATCTCCAAGCGCTTCAGCCTGGACAGCGGCGTGGCGGCTCTGGAGGCGGCCGCCGACGGCGAGACGCTCAAGGTGCTCATAGAGGTGGGCCCGGCGCGGACATGAGCGAGTTTGGTCTCAGCGAGCTGGCCAACGGCTGGACCGTCGGGCGCTTCGCCGCGCTGGACGGCATCGGCCGGGTGACGCACCTGGTGACCACGCGCAGGGGGCTGGACGTTCAGCTTGTCGCGCGGGACCGCGCGGCCGCGGCGGACCGGCTGGCCCGCGCGATGGGCCTTGGGGGCGTGGCCTTCCTGCGGCAGGTGCACGGCGAGGCGGTCGTAGAGGTGCATCGCGCCGGCGCGGCGGGCAGCGGCGACGCGCTTATCACGGGCGAGTCCTCGCTGGGGCTGATGGGGGCCGCCGCCGACTGCCCGCTTATACTGCTGGCCGACCGCCAGGGAAGGGCGGTCGGGATGGCCCATGCCTCCTGGCGCGGCACGGTCAGGCGGATCGCCGCCAAGACGGCTGGCCGACTAGCGGAGCGATACGGCGTGCCGGCGGCGGAGCTTGTCGCGTGCATCTGTCCGTCGGCCGGCCCGCGGCGCTACGAGGTCGGGGCGGACGTCGTCGAGGCGGCGTTAGAGGGCATCGGGCCGCAGGCCCGCGCGTTCTTCGCTTCGCGCGACGGGCAGACCTTCTTCGACCTATGGTCGGCCAACCGCGCCCAGCTCGTCGAGGCCGGCCTGCCACCCGAGAGCATCCACGTTGCCGGCATCTGCACGATCGAACGGGTGGACCTCTTCCCCAGCTACCGCGCCGAGGGCGACAGCGCCGGGCGATTCGCCGCCGTCATCGCCCGAAGTCAGCAGGGATGAATGGGATGCAGGGGATACTGAAGAACTCAGCGGCAAGCGGGTTGAGGGCGGGCAGCAAGAGGCGGAATGACGTTCAAATCCAGTTCCTCCGACTTCAATGGCAGAGAGCCGCCGGAATTCCGGCGGCGTCCTGCATTTACGAGGCGTTCACACTTCGGCCAGTTGCCTCCCGATTTGAAGCATTGACCGTTGTCCCAGCCCGGCGGACAATCGCCTTCGGCCGGGGGCGATCTCTGGCCCGCTGCAGACTGGCACATTTCCGGTAGAGCATCGAGATATGCCCGCTATCCGCAATTCCGTACAGACTGGCCTAGCTCCATGCTCAACGGAATTCCGTTCGATCAGCTGTGGACCAAAGGAGACGAAGATGTCCTTTCTCAGAAGGCTATTCGGCAGATCGAAGCGGAGTACGCAGGGCGAGCGGGGTGTCGAAGAGCATCTCGACTATCTCAAGACGCTAAGACGGCCCGCCATCGCACTGTCCCCGTCTGTCGAGAAACCCCTGAGCCGGATTGGCGGCCTGCCCTCGCTCCCCGAGAGCGTGCCATGGCCAGAATGGAAAGGTGCGCCGCTCGCATTCCTCTGTCAGGTTGATCTGAGCGAGATCCCCGAGGGTTTTGACCGCCACGGGCTGCCGCGTTCCGGGATGCTCTACTTCTTCTACAACCAAGAGCAAGAGACTTGGGGCTTCGATCCAAACGACAAAGGAAGCTGGCAGGTGGTCTGCACGACCACACCCGCAACAGACAACGCCCCGCGTTCTGTGCCCAAGGGACTCAGCAAGGACTACGTTTACACTGAGAAACCTGTCGCTCTCACCTTCGTGGAGACGTACCCGGATTGGCAGGATGAGCGAGTCGCAGTTCTGAACCTGAGCGACAAGCAAGGCAACGAGTATGCATATCTCTGCTCAGCGGTCTTTCAAGGCCGCCCTGCGCACCATCTCTTCGGTCATCCTTCGCCTGTCCAAGGAAACGATATGGACTTGGAGTGCCAGCTTGCCTCTCATGGCCTGTACTGTGGCGACGCGTCCGGATACAGCGATCAACGGGCGAAAGAACTCGAGCCTGGCAGGCGGGAGTGGGTTCTGCTCCTCCAACTGGATAGTGATGATGATGCAGGAATGATGTGGGGAGATTGCGGGATGCTGTACTTCTGGATCAGGAGAGAAGACCTCAATGAACGACGCTTCGCCAACTGTTGGATGATTCTGCAGTGTTCATAGAGATGGGCATCACTGCGTGTGCCCTATCGCACACTACGCGTGAAGGGTGACACGTCACGTCGTGCCGACGTGCGCATCATGCTATGAATGCGAAGGATGTACGGCTCTGGCGCGTGCAGGAACATCGTGACATGGGGCTTAACCGCCACAGTCGGTTCAAGGTTCTGTCAGTCGCCCCAAGTCACAGGATTCGCCGAAGCGCCATCCGTTGCCGGGCCGCGGCTGAACCTGCTATCATCCAACCATCATGGACAGCAGAAGGACGCCGCCTGCCAAGCCGTTTGGACGGGTCGTGGACCTGGGCCGCCAACTCGTCAAGGCCGGCGTGTCCGCAGTCGTTCGGCGGAAGATCATGCAGGGGGCGGACAAGATCAGGCAGCGGACTTCGGCGAAGCAGAAGGCTGCCTGGCTGGCGGACGCGATGGATCGGATGGACGAACTCCTGCCAGAAGCCGTGCGGTACGCGGTTCGCCAGGAGTGCGCGTGCTGCACGACGGGCTTCAGGCTCAAGCAGATCAAGCAGTTGGCCCGCGCTCACACCGATCTGAAGGATTTCGTCCAGGCGCTCGACCAGTCGCACCTCTTCGGCCGGGAGGTCCTGCTGAAGGGCAGCGCCCTGCACGTTGACTTCGGCTTGCAGCGATGCGTCTGCACCGTCAAGGCCGCCACGCGCCCCGTGTCGATCACCTACTGCCACTGCTGCAAGGGCCACGTCATCAAGCTCCTGGAGGCGGCGTTGGGGCGCTCGCTCCGCGGTGACGTCGTCGGCTCGGCCTGCTCGGGCTCCCCTCTGTGCCGGTTCATCATCTACCTGGACTAGCCCGCGGGCGCCGACGCCGTGTACGGGGCCGGGGTGTCAGTGGCCGAGCGGCAGTGGCGGACCTGGATGAGGTGAACGATCGTGGACGAGTTGGCGCGGCACAATCGGCAGCGATGGAATGAGCTTGCCGCCGCAGGCGTGCAATACTCACAGCCTTGGCTGGACCTGGATGAGTCGAAGGCAAGGGAGCAGGTCGATCCGCTGGGTCTGCTGGGCGACCTGAAGGGTCGGCCGGTGCTTTGCCTGGCGGGCGGCGGCGGGCAGCAATCGGCGGCGTTCGGCCTGCTTGGCGCGAGCGTAACCGTTTTCGATCTGTCCGACGAGATGCTGGCACGGGATCGGTCGGCCGCGAGGCACTACGGCCTGGATATCGCCACCATCCAAGGTGATGTACGGGACATGTCCACCTTCCAGGCGGATCGTTTCGACGTCGTCTGGCAGGCCCATTCCCTTTCTTTCATCCCGGACATCAGCGCTCTGTTTGACGGTGTCGTGCGAGTGCTGCGGTCGGGTGGCATTTACCACCTGTCGGCGTGGAACCCGCTGGCCTACGGTGCCGACGAACGATGGACCGGCGAGGGCTATCTGCTGCCAGAGAGATACGTCGAAGGCGCCGAGGCCGTATGCGGCGACGGCCACTGGGATATCACCGATGCCGACGGCAACGCCAAGCGGGTCCCCGGTCCGCGCGAGTTTCGCCATACTCTGACGGCCACGCTGAACGGCCTGATCTGTCGGGGGTTTGTCCTGTTGGATGTGCATGAAGAGCCACACGGTCGGGCGGATGCTGAACCCGGCTCATGGGACCACTTCTGCTCGGTGGCTCCACCATGGTTGGTCATCTGGGCAGGACTGAGGCCTGATGTTGTCGAGAAAGCCAGAGCCCTCAATGAATAGGGATGATCTGCACCGCGAATGGGCGGAACTGGCTCCGGCCTGGATACGGGAGGCAAGGCAAGGCCGGAACCCAACGCGCATCGGCTTGCTCGATGAGCCCATGCTGGAGGCCTGTGGCAATGTAGAAGGGCTGGACGTCCTGGACTGTGGCTGCGGAGAAGGCCGATTCTGCCGAATCCTCGTTCAACGAGGCGCTGCACACGTCCTGGGACTTGATCTGTGCCAGCCGATGATCGATGCGGCGGAGCAACTCCGGTCGGGCAGGGATGAGTATCGCGTGGCGGACGCGCAGGACCTCAGCTTTCTGGACAACGAATCCTTTGACTTGGCGGTTTCCTACCTCAATCAGTGCGACCTGGCTGACTTCCAGGCCAACAACCGAGAGGTGTTTCGTGTTCTGAAGCCGGGCGGGCGATTTGTTGTGGCCAATCTTCATCCGATGCGGTCTGCCGTGGGCGGGTGGCACAGGACGGAGGACGGCCGGAAGCTGCACGTCATCCTGGACCGGTACTTCGACGAGGGCGAGCGCCGCTGGACAATGATGGGCGCCGAGTTCACGAACTTTCACCGATCGCTGTCGACCTACATCAAGGGATTCCTGGATGCCGGGTTCACTGTTGAGCGGATCGCGGAGCCGACCGTCACACCACAGCAGCTCCAGCGTTACCCTGAGCTGGACGACGAACTCCGCGTACCGAACTTCATCATCTACGTGCTGGGCAAACGTTGAGACAGCCGACACTTGATGGAGGCGCGTTTCTGCGGAGCCGGTATTGGGATGATCTGCCCCTGTCGGTTGACACAGACCAACATCGTGTCCGCCGTCGCCAACAGCCCGCACCAGTTTAGCCAACCAGGCCACGGGCAGCAAGCACAAGCGGGCCCCCATCTTCGCGCGGGGAGGATAGGCTGTCGGAATCCCTTGACAGATGCACACGAGATGTGCATACTGATATGCATGAGAACGACACTCAATGTCGATGATGCCATGCTCTCGCGGGCCTCCGAGCTGACCGGCGTGCGCCAGAAGACCGCGCTGGTGAGGATGGGCCTGGAGGCACTGATTGCCCGCCAGAGCGCCGCCCGTCTGGCCGCCATGGGAGGCACGCAGAAGCGCCTCAAACCCGTTCGTCGTCGCAGGAGCCGATCCCGTGGTCCTCGTTGATACCTCGGTGTGGGTGGACCACCTGCGAAAGGGCGACGAGGATCTGGCCGAGGTTCTGCACGCCGGGGACGTGGCGTGCCATCCGTTCGTGCTGGGCGAACTGGCCTGCGGAAACCTTCGCGGGCGCGAGGAACTCCTGGCCTTGCTGGCCGCTCTGCCGACCCTTGACAAGGCCGGGGACGGGGAAGTGCTCGACTTCATCGAACAGCACCATCTGATGGGCAGGGGGCTTGGCCTGATCGATGTCCACCTTCTGGCCTCGTGCAAGCTGGCCGGCGTTGTGCTCTGGACCCGCGACGTCAGGCTCGCGAAGGCCGCCTCCAGGCTGGGACTCTCCTGGACCCCCAAGGGCGCCTGAACGTCCGGTCGTCCGTAGCCCGTGGTCCGTAACCCGGAGCTCGGGGACCAAGCTTGCCCTCCGCATTCCGCATTCCGCGTCCCGCATCTCTTCCCGGTCCCTCCCCCTATGCCCTATGCCCTTCCCTTCCGTTCCGGACGAAGTCGGGTATCGGGATGATCTGCCCTTGGTTATTGACGCAGGCGATTGTGGTGTCGGCCGTCGCGAGCAGGGCGCCGTCGCGGGCGCGTTTGAGCTCGTAGGCGTGGTCGATACGGGCGGCGCCCATCTTCACGATCCGGGTCGTCAGCGTGAGCAGCTCGTCGTAACGCGCGGGGGCCAGGTACTTCGCCGAGCACTTCGCCACCACGAAGTACACGCCGGCCTCCTCCAGGTCACTGTAGGCAGCCCCCGCCTGGCGGAGCAGTTCGGTGCGGCCCATCTCGAAATAGACCCAGTAGCGGCTGTGGTGCAGCACACCCATCCTGTCCACCTCCGCGTAGCGCACGCGGATTTCGATGTCGCAGGATGTCGGTGCGCCGCTCACGCCGCGATCCCCAATAGAAAGCCGACCCATCGCAGTGGGTCGGCCTTCGGGTGCGTTCGATTTGGCGCCGGCGTCACTTCACCACTTTCAGCTTGATGCGGTTGGCGGTGATCTCAGTGACCTCGAACTTGATGTCCTTGAACTCCAGCAGCAGGTCGGCCAGCCGCTTGTTGTCGAACTCGCACTCCACGTCGATGTTCGCCACCGACACGGTGATCTCCCTCATGCGGACGGCCTGCACGCCCTCGATCTTCGAGAGCTTCTCGTCGAAGGTCTTGAAGAGGCCGTAGTTCATGCCGGAGATGTTCAGTTGAATGGTCCGCGAGACCTGCACGTGCCCCCGCCAGGCCTCCAACAGGGCCTCCAGCAGCTTTGGCGCGGAGTCATCGGCGAGCTTCGCCAGCCCCTTGTCGGCCCCGCCGCCCATCTGGAGGGTGGTGTGCGTCGTCGGGCCGTACGTCTTGGAGACCAGCAGGGCCGCCGAGTCGGTCTCGACCGCGCGGACGTTCAGCGTGACCACGAACTGGTGCATCTGCGTGCCGGAGATGTTGACGGTCTTGGAGTACTTGGCGGTGGCCTTGCCGACGACGATCACGTCGGCCTTGAACCGGGCGCCCAGGGCGGCCAGCTCGGCGGCGTCGTCCTTCATCACCGCCAGTTGCTTGTCGCGGGTGGAGACCTTCACGCCAGCGTCGCGGTCCACCAGCTTGATCTTCTTGGACAGGAAGAAGTCCTCCAGCTTGCCCTTGACCACCTCGGCGCTGCCGGTGGGCGTGGTCGTGGTGGCAAAGAGTATTCCCTCGGAGACGATCATCAGGATGCGGGGGTTGTCCTTCTGGCGGATCGTGTGGAGGATCGCCGCCCAGTCGTCGCGGAACCGGCGGGTGGAGACCAGCGCGGTTACCGTGACCCTCGTCTCGCCGCCGCCGGTGACGACCTTGCCGACCTTGTACTCTTTGACGTAGCCGACGGCGTCGGCGATGATCTTGTCGTAAATGAGCTTGTAGTCGCGCGTCTTTGACCGCGAGACCAGGAACACGCCGCACGCCTGCTCGACCGCCTTCCGCAGCGCCTTGTTGATGGCGGCCTTCTTCGCGCTTGCGTCGGTGCCGGCGGCCGATTCGCTCACCGTAACCCATTTGGTCGTGACGGGCTCGCCCCTGATTCGCGGGTCCTGTGCGCTTGCCGCGCACGTCCAGGCCGCCAGTATTGCTGCCGCCAGCGCGACGCACAGGGTCTTCATCGACATGGCTGATCTCCTTCCAGGCCGGCTGCGATAAACAGGCGCGACACATCGTGATTGTAGGTCCGCCGGGTCGCGAGTCAAGCTCTCAGGCCGGCGACGGGCCGACCGCTATCCGCCCGCCATAGTCAACATCGGCACTTAAACGCCTGGCTTTGAGCACGGGTTCGTTCCGGCGCCGTTGGCGGGCCTGACCGGTACGCCGGATGACCCGGCGATAAAAGCACTTGCGGAGGCCGCGCCGGCGGCTATGATAGCTCGACGCGACAAAGCTGACGGTGTTGGAATCCCCGGCGGCAGGAAAGGACCCAGGCAGCGGCACATGATCAAGGTCAAGGCCAGAGGCAACGAGTCGGTTCAGCAGATGCTCAGGCGCTTCAAGAAGATGTGCGAGAAGGAAGGCCTGACGAAGGACATCAAGCGCAACAGCTACTACGAGAAGCCCTCGGAACGGCGCCGCCGCCGAATGCGCAAGAGCCTCAAGCGCACCGCGATGGAGACGTGACCGCCGCCCGCCCATGACGAGGCTTGCTTCAGCAGCGTGGGTGGGCGCCTTGGGGGCTCTGCCCTGTCGCTGTCGCCCCCCTGGCGGTTGATTCCGTGCTCGCGTTCTGCGAACATCTGCCCACCCCTGGCTCTGCGTGATGTGCTCGGGGTCCGGGCGGGGCCATAGCGGAAGCGACAGGCGAAGCGGAAGAAGGAGCCGAGTGTGAGAATCAGTGCAGTCCGTGGCGTGAGCCTGCGATCGGCGGTTGTGGTTTTGGCGGCCGTGGTCGTCTTGGGCCTGTCTTGCAGTGATGCGTTTGGACAAACGACGGCGGCGGCCACTCAGCCTGCCGCCGGCTCTGTCCAGCCGATCCCGCCCATCTGGTGGATCGCCCCGATCGGGTCGGTCCTGGCGCTCCTGTTCGCGTGGGTGTTCTACAGGCAGGTCCGCCGCGCCCCCGAGGGCGATGAGGGCATGAAGCGGATAGCCTCGTACGTCCGGACGGGTGCCTACGCGTACCTGCGGCGTCAGTACAAGGTGGTGGCCGTCTTCTTCGTTGCGGTCTGCGCCCTGCTGTTCGTCATGGGGCAGATCGGGGTGCAGCACAAGATCGTCTTCATCGCGTTTCTCACCGGTGGGTTCTTCTCGGGGCTGTGCGGCTTTTTGGGGATGAAGACGGCGACGATGGCCTCCAACCGCACCGCCCAGGGCGCGAAGGAGGGGCTGAATCGCGGCCTGACCGTGGCGTTCCGCGCCGGGGCGGTGATGGGGCTGGTGGTCGTGGGCTTCGGCCTGCTGGACATCAGCCTGTGGTTTCTGATCCTGACGAAGCTGGCGCCGATGATGGGCTACCACATGGGGCTGGTTGAGGTCACGGTCGTGATGCTGACCTTCGGCATGGGGGCCAGCTCGCAGGCCCTGTTCGCTCGCGTGGGCGGCGGCATCTTCACCAAGGCCGCCGACGTGGGGGCCGATCTGGTCGGCAAGGTGGAGGCCGGCATTCCAGAGGACGACCCGCGCAACCCGGCCACCATCGCCGACAACGTGGGCGACAACGTGGGCGACGTGGCCGGCATGGGCGCGGACCTCTACGAGAGCTACTGCGGCTCGATCCTGGCGACGGCGGCCCTGGGCGTCTCGGCGATGGCTTCGCTGGGGTACGGATGGGCCGAGCAGGTGCGGATGGTGGCGGCGCCGATGGTGCTGGCTGGCATCGGCATCGTCCTGAGCATACTGGGCATCTATATGGTGCGGACCCGG
>Ga0307378_10007552_pt1 | contig 14614 bp, 10 predicted proteins | sample UN1MG_FD_202238 | JGI IMG/M metagenome (GOLD analysis project Ga0307378, IMG submission 202238) | Soil microbial communities from Risofladan, Vaasa, Finland - UN-1 | ecosystem: Environmental > Terrestrial > Soil > Coastal area > Acid sulfate soil | place: Finland: Risofladan, Vaasa | collected...
GGAGGTGGAGACCTTCCTGCGGCAGATGCAGCGGCATCTGCGACGGCGGCTGATCGTGGTGATGGACCGCTGGTCGGTCCATCGCAAGGCGGCCAAGGCTCTGGAAGGCGACGAGCGGTTCTCTTGGGAGTGGCTGCCGCCCTACGCCCCGGACCTTAACCCGGTGGAGTACGTCTGGGACCATACGAAATACGGCGACCTGGCCAACTACATCCCGGAGGACCTGACGGACCTACGTGTGGAACTGGACGAATCCATGGTCCAGACTCGCCGGCGTCCGAAACTGTTGAGATCGTTCTTGCATGGCGCCGAACTGGAACTGTAGCGCATGACATTGGCGATGCAAAGGTCAATAAGGAGGGTGATCCGGTAGAGCTCTCGAAGCCGGCCCACCGCATGCGATGCTGGGGACATAATCTATCCCCCGATCCCGGCTTGCCGGCAGCGCACACCGTGTGCTCGTCGCCGGCCGACTACCGGTATCAGGTCAGCAATCATTTCAAGTCCGTCGCTGTCACTCGGCTTCGAACTCCAGGTGCGCGTCGCCACCCGGCTTGCCGTTGCCGGACGGCAGCGATTCTGGATCGGCCGGGTCCTGCACCTCGCCGTCCAGCAGGAGACCGGTCTCGTCGTCCAGAATAAACTCGGCGACCAAGCGCACCTCGTAGTCATCAGCCGGGAGGGGCGAGGCCCAATCGAGACGAACCGTCCGCTTGCCGTCGTCGTACGTGATGGAGTAATCCGCATGAGCACCCGTCGTCTCACCGTACACTTCGGCGGCCCCTGCGCCGACGGTGACCGGTCGGTCAAAGGTCAGCGTGAGCGTCGTCCGCCCCGCGAGGCTGCCTCCCAGCACAGGGTCCGTGCTTTCCAAGCAAGGGGCCGGGCCGACCAGCACGAGCGGCCGCACCGCCGTCCCCGCATCGCCGCCGGTACCCTGGTCCTCACCGCCGTCGCCTCCCTGTCCCACGGTCTCATCGGCAGGCTCACTTTCTGTGCCGACTGCCGCCGCGCCGTCCCCAGCCCCGGAGGTGACCCCCAACCCGCCCGGCAGGCCGGGCTTGGACGCGTACGGCGTGTTGCCCCAGGCGCCCATGTTGATCCGGCTGCCGTTGGGCGAAGGTTCGTTGACATAGTCCGAACCCGGGTCGCCCGCATCGATGCACGGGCTCGACTCGCCGTCCAGCACCCACGCGCCGGCGCCGCGATCATATCGGCCTCCCGTGGACTTCAGGTGGCAGTAGCCCGAGGCATCCATGAGCGGATCCAGATCCATGTTTCCGTCACCCCAGGTCAACGAACAGTCCGTCCCCAGATAGACCGGAGACTGGCCTCCCTCGATGTCCGAGTAAGACACCGTCGGTTGACAGGAGTCCCAGAACGCAAGTTCCGGCCCCTCCGGCGCCGAGTTGGCCCACGCGATCGTGTTGAGGACGACCGGCGAACACTCCCAGCCGCCGAATACCGCCCCGCCGTAGCGCTCCGCCGTGTTCCCGGTAAGCGTGTTGTTCTCAAGCAGAGGCGCACACTTATAGAGGCACGCGATGCCCGCCCCCTCGGAACCGGTGTTGCCGGAGAAGACGTTGTTCTTGACCGTCGGTGCCGCGGGCCCGTGGACAAGAAGGCCGCCGCCGTACCAGTGCGCCGCGTTGTCCAAAATGAGGTTGCCCGTGACGGTAGCGGTGCTGTTCCAGAGGGCGATGCCGCCGCCGAACCATCGGGCCTCGTTGCCCTCGACGCGGTTGTCCCGAATGGTCGGCGAGCCTCCGAATGAGTACACCCCGCCGCCATGGGCGAGCGCTGTGTTGCCCGTGATGACGTTCTTCTCAACGGTCGGTGACGCCCCGTGACAGTGAACGCCCGCACCGCAGTAATCGGCGCCGCTGCCGTTCCTGATCGTGAAACCTTTGAGCACCGAGTCCGGGCCCTCGCCGTGGTCGAACGCCACCGTACTGCCCGCCTGATTCCCGTCGAGGATCGTCGCCGCCACTACCGCCGGGTCGTCAGGATTTGAACTGAGGACCGTGATGGCCTTGCCGAGGAAGTTGATGTTCTCGACGTAGGTGCCTTGGGCCACTTCGACCGTGTCGCCGTTCGTCGCGGCCCGTATGGCGCGCTGCACGGTACTGAACGGCCAGGTTAATGTCCCGTTCTCGATGCCTGACGTGTTGTCGTCGTCCACGTAGATGATGGTCGGGTCGGTCACGGCGAAGGCCAACGGGTTGCTCTCGACCCCGTTCAGGCGCTTGACCACCAGCGGCCCGGAGGTCGCCTCGGGCGGCACTTCGCACCGGACCTCCGTGTCGGACCAGGCGAGGATGTTCAAGGGTGTGCCTGCTACCTCAACAGTCCCTTCGGCGAAGCCGAACCAGGATCCCGTGACCTTCATGAGCGTGTACGGCGGCCCCGAATCGGGAAGGACCGAGGCGAGGACAGGGTCAGGTACGGACTTCGAAGCGTAGGCCGTGTTCCCATACGCCCCCATGTTGATCCGCCCGCCGTTGGGCGACAGCTCGTTAGAGTAGTCCGAAGCCGGATCGCCTGCGTCAATGCACGGGCTCGTCACGCTGTCGGTGACCCATCCGCCAGCACCGCCGCCCGCCGCCGGGTCCCAACGTCCGGCCTGGGACTTGAGGTGATAGTCGTCCGCCGCCGGGTCGGCAAACATCGGATCCACGGCGATGTTGCCCGGACCCCACTCGGCGCCGGAAACAGCGTCCTCTCCGCCCTGGATATTCGAGTAGGAAATGCTGAAGTTCCCACCGCCCGCCACCAGCGCCCCCTCCTCTGCGGGGTTCCCCCACACGATGCAATTGGTGATCGTCTGGCCAAGCGAGCACGCAATGCCATTTCCCCATCCTCCCCCCGCGGAATTGTTCACGACCGTGTTGTTCTCGATCGGCTGAGGCGCGAGGTCGTTGCAGTACACGCCGCCACCAATGCCACCGATCTCGTTACCCCAAATCACGTTGTTGTGGATTACCGACGCCCCGTTCTCGCAAGAGATTCCGCCGCCTTGGCCCCATGATCCAACTCTGTTGCGGCCGATCATGTTGTTCTCAATTCTTGTTGCGGCGCCCCTACAACAGATCCCCCCTCCCTCGCTGTAACCCCACTCGTTCTCTACCGTGTTGTCCCGAATAAGGTTCTCTGTAATCACCGGTCGGGTGCCGAAAGACACAGGATAGGCGGCGAGCGAGGTGTGTTTCACGCGGATCGTCCAGTTCTTCAGCGTCTGACCGGGAATGCCTGTCACATCAAGGGCCAGCGAACCGAACATTCGGGCCGCGCCGAGTTCCGAGGCTAGGTAAATGACCTGCGTCCGCGCGTCGTGATAGAAAGTGGCCAGAGGATATTCCCACGTTGCCGTTCCCTGGCCAATCGCAACCGCCGGCTCCGGGCCGAGGCGGATGTTCGGCACCCTTGTTGACCCCTCAGGTGAAGGGCTCGTGCCCGACCAAGTCAAGGGGTCGCCATACCCACTATCCGTACGAAAGACGATGCCCCGCGCCGCGCCTGTCTCCGAACACCCGCAATATCCGTCGCTTGTCCAGTGGTCGTTGTTGAAACTGAAATCAACCAGCAGGTTGTCGGTCCCGTTGTAATCGAAGGGCGTCTGGAAATCGAACGCGACCCATCCGGTGGACGTGATCTCGACATCACCTTGATAGACAACTGTCCAGCCTTCCGACTCCCAGGATCCGCATTCGTATTCCCAGCCTTCACAGTAAATTCCGCCGCCGGCACCCTTAGCGAGGTTGTTCTCTATAACATTCCCCCGAATCGTCGGCGTGCTCTCTCCGCTCCAATTCTGGCAGAATATTCCGCCGCCGGTTCCCCACCCCCATTCGCCCTCGGCGACGTTATCACGGATGATGTTGTTCTCAATAAGGGGACTGCCGCCCCAGCAGCAGATACCTCCTCCTTGCCACTCGGCCGAGTTGGCGGCGATTGTGTTCCCACTAATCGTCGGCGAGGATGACTCACAATAAATGCCGCCGCCTGTCCAGTTGGAGCCGCCGCAGATCGTGAAGCCCCGGAGGATAGAACCGGGGCCCTCGCTGCTCTGGAAGGTCACCACGCTTCCGGCTTGGTTGCCGTCGATGATGGTTGCCGCGACGACGGCCGGGTCGGCCGGGTCCGTGCTCCGGACGGTGATGGCCTTGCCGGTGAAGTTGATGTTCTCGACGTACGTGCCCTCAGCAACCTCGACCGTGTCGCCGCCGACGGCGGCGTTGATCCCCTCCTGAACGGTGTTGTAGGGGTTCCCCGCCGTGCCGTCTTCGATCCCCGAGGTGTTGCTGTCGTCCACGTAGACGGTGCCGGCATGGAGGGTTCCCGCGCCGCCCGAGAGGGCTAGGACGCCCGCCAGCCAGAGAGAAACGCCCCAGGGTACACGGCGATTCATGGCTCGCTCCCTTCCCAGGATGGAGGATATTTTTCGCGCAACCCGAACCCAGGGTCGCACCCAGAGCATGTCCGGATGGCAACGAATGGCTTATCCGTGCCGGCGATTCCACGCCCGGCCCAGCCTTAGGGCCAGCAGCCCTGCGCCCAGCAGCGCCATGCTGGCCGGCTCGGGCACTACGATGGTGGCCGGCACCGTGGTCAGCGCAAAGTTCGCCCGCCGCAGGCTGCTCATTTTGAGCCCCTTCGCGGGTGTCTGCACTTACGGCGTGGGCAGCCCGAGCGGGTTGTAATGCTGCTGCCAGAGCGCCAGGTCGCCGCCGTCAATCTTTCCGTCGCCGTTCCAATCGCCCTTCTCGGGCGTGGCCCCTTTTGTCCCCAAGGGGTCGTAGTTCTGCTGCCAGCGGGCCAGGTCGCCGCCGTCCACCTTGCCGTCGCCCGTGGCGTCTCCCAAGGAACGGACGGCCACGCTGCCCGCGCCCAGGGCGTCGCCGGTATCTGATCCCATCGAGTCCTTCCCGATGACTTCGCAAGCAACCGCATACGCCTCGGAACTGGCCGCCGGGGTCTGGGGGGCGGCGTAGGTGGCTGTGGCGTCGTTCGTCCCGCCGCCGCTCAGGAGGACCAGGGACTTGCCCGTCTTCGGATGGGGCAAGGCCTGCCAGCCGTACTCATAACTTGTGCTGCCGCTCTCGTCGTTCGTTATGGAAGCGGTGAATGTGAGCGCATGACGATTGGCCGTCTGGGCCCCCTGATTCTCGTACATCCACGTCCTCGGGGCGGGCGTGACGGTCACGTCAAAGTCGCCCCCTGTGATCGTCAGGGAAAAGGTCTTCTGGACGGTCTTTCCCCCCGTCGCCAGAGTCGCTTCCACCTGTCCGATGCCCGTACCGGTGCAGCTCAGCGGAACATAGGGCAGATTGAAGGACCATGTCCCGTCCCTCTTCAGGACCGTGTGCAGCCGAAGGGGTTCCGACATCTGGCCTTCGGCGCCGACGAAGACCATCTCGAGCGTCGCCGGCGCAGGACCGCCGACAATCGAGGTCGTGCCGCTAACGCCGATCGCGCCTGCCGCCACCACCGATGGCAGATTGAGGTTCATCTGGAGGTCCATGACCGGCGACGGGGCGGGCCCGCTGGCCGCCTCCACCCAGAACAGGCCGACCGACGCCCCAAACAGCGCGGCCGCCGCCCAGCACATGAGGCTGTCGAATCTGCTCATCGTTGACTCCTTCCGCGAATCCGGCGGGCCGTTCAGCCCTCACTCGGGATTGACGGTCAGCGAGATCGTTTCCGTGTCGGAAACCGTGCCGGCCTCCGCCTTGATCGTCACGGAGTACGTCCCCGGGTTGCCCTTCACCTTGAACGGCGGCGCTTGGAGACCGTACACGCCGTTCTCGTCGAGCACGGTCTCAAAACTGCCAGCGTAACTGCCGCCGTCTCCCGTGGGCAAAGTGAGCGTGACCGTCACCTGCGACGGGCCGCCTACGATGGACACTGTCCCGCCCACCGTGATCATCTGGCCGACCGTCACAGGGTTCGGCGTGATTGAAGGCTGGATGTCGATGGACGTGACGGGGGTGCCCGACGCGCCTCCGCCGCCCGACGCGCCCGTCACGGTCGTCGGCCGCACAGGGCCCAGCAGCCCGACAATACAGAAAGCCGCGGACCCCACGAGAATCGTCAACCCCACGGAAATCTTCCCGAACTTCTGCCAAGCGCGTGTCATGGGTTCCCCTTTCAGAAATCGCCGCTCTTCGGCGGACATGCAGTGCCCGGTGCAGCATGACGGGAATGGATGGAGACACACCAAATAGTCAATGCAAGTGATGAAAGAGGTAGAGAAGCAGACCTGACCGGCTGGCCGTTGCGGGCCCGATGAGGACCCGTGCGATGGGATCGCACCATACTGCCCCCCTCTTGAGAAATGCAGTCGCTCTCCTTACCTGATTGGCTAGACCAATAATAGCACACAAACCGGGGTCCGTCAAACGGATTCTCAAGGCTCATAGAAGACTAGAAAATTTCTCCAAATGCTGCATCCCATGCGAAGGAACGACCGCGAGTTATAAGTCGTTGCAGATAGAGGGCTTATGGCGATTTGCCTGGGGCGCCTCGGCCCAGGCGGATCATTTTCCGCGCTCGGCGACTTGACAAAACGGAAAAATCGGTTATTGTAAAGGACGGCACATTGTGATTTAGGGGGAGGGCTGGTCAATTCAGACCCTCAGTAGCACCACGCGTCCAGTTCTTACCCCTTGTGCAGAAATAAGGTGTATCAGCCTGTAACAGGTATGGTCTTGGGGGTTGGGGCAAACGCAAGCCGTTTGCCAAGTGAGAAGGGGGAGGCCATGAAAAGAGCACTTCTGCTGGGCGTCGTGGCGGTACTGCTGGGCGGGTCGGTCGCATCCGGGACGCCGACTATCAATCTCAAGGTCACCACGGACAAGGCCGAGTATGACCCGGGCGATACGGTCTATTGGGAAATCTACGCCTGGGCCAGCACCGGCGACAACGCCGGCGTGGCGATGCTGGGCGTGAACCTGACCGAAGACCAGGGCGAAACCCTGTCACCGGCCGACACGGACTACTACATGGACTTTGTTACCATTCCGGCAATGTGGGAACTGGCGGGCCCTGCTCCCAACGTGGGGACTTACTACGCCGTCGCGAACGGATTCACTCTCTATGCGGCCGGGACCCCTTCGGCACCGATCCTAGGCGACCTCCTGGACATCGACTGCATGCAGAGCCCCGCCGCCAGAGTTACAGGCAAGGGCAACGACGGCACGGAATACCTCTTCGCCAAGGGCAGTTTCACGGCCACCGTCGAGAACTGCTTGCACACACTCAGCCTCTCCATCACCGGGGCTAACTACTGGCCGAACGCCACCGACGATGCACTCCCGTTTGACCCGGGAACTTTTACATCGGCCTCCTACGATGTGACCCCTGAGCCGGCCACGCTGAGCCTCTTGGCCCTCGGCGCCGCTGCCCTTTTCAGCCGCCGCCGACGGACCTGAGACAACCGGCCGGCGTTACGCGGACTCTTGATTTCGGGCCGGTCCGGAAACCCCGGATCGGCCCTTCTTCTTGTTGACCGGTGCGCGACTTTCAGTGCGGACGCCTTGAACGGGGCGGATTTGAGAATTTGCCTTCACATTGGTCTGTGGTATAGTTGTCGAAGTGCCGCATGATTGATGGGCCTTTCCGCGGGGCCCTGTCGCCCTAGCCGCGGGTGTGGTGTGTCGGCTGACTTGTGCACGGCGTTGCCGTCAGAAGGGGATGAGATGAGCACGTCGTCCTGCCGTTCGGTCTTCGAGCCTCTTGAGCCGCGGGCGTAAGCCCGCGGTCATGTTCCCCGCTGTCCAGCGCCTATCCCCGCGCGCCGAGCAAGCCCAGGGATTGCAATCCCTGGGCTTGGTTGTTTTGTTTTGCGTCCACGCGGCGCACTTACTCGCCGATGATCTTGACCAGGACGCGTTTGCGGCGGCGGCCGTCGAACTCGCCGTAAAAAATCTGCTCCCACGGGCCGAAGTCCAGTTTCCCGTCGGTGACGGCTACGACGACCTCGCGGCCCATGATGGTGCGCTTCAGGTGCGCATCCGCGTTGTCCTCGCCGTTGTTGTGGCGGTACTGCGCGTACGGCTTCTCCGGCGCGAGTTTTTCAAGCCAGACTTCAAAATCCTGGTGCAGGCCCGACTCGTCGTCGTTGATGAAGACGCCGGCGGTGATGTGCATGGCATTGACGAGGCACAGGCCCTCGCGGATGCCGCTCTCGGCGAGGCACGCCTCGATCTCGGGCGTCAGGTTCACCAGCGCCCGCCGCGTCGCCGTCTTCATCCACAGTTCCTTGCGGTAACTTTTCATTGCGGTCTCCTTCCGGCAAGAATCTAACGGAATTCGGAGGGACACAACAACTCATTTCCGTGCGGTTAGGGGCGGGCACGAAATTCGCTGAAAAGCGGAATATTCCCTTTTCCCTCCGATCCTATTCTGCTTCTGCCATCGGCAAGATTTCCACGATAATGCGTTCCCCGCGATTGGTCGGCGAGGTGATGACGCGAAGGCGGAAGTCCCCATGCTCGGAACGGATGGCCACGCTGCCTTCCCGTTCCCGTGGGCATTCGTGGGGGTCAAGACCGCCCAGTTCCTTGATTCGCTGCATCACCGAGCGGGCCAGGCTGGCCGGCGGAGGAACCATTTCGTACAATTCGCCCTCGAAACGGCCCCATATTGTGAGACCGGCTTCCGAAGGCTCCAGGCGGATCTCGGTGCCCCGATCTCGTGCGGCCCCAGCCAGTATCGTATCCACGAACCGAGCGACGTCGACACGGGAAGCGGCTTCTTCGGGGTCAAGCGCCCAAAACGGGCGCTCGTAGGGGCGCAGGACGTAAGGGCAATCCCGCTTTCTCACCACATTCTCTCCGAATCGCTCGCCGCGCATGAGCCTTGACCGGGCGCGGTTAGGGGTAACCCCGGTGTCGATGGATCGCGTGTGGGAAAGTATAGGGATGGGTGGGGGGAGAGACAAGGGAAATCAATGCGGAACCCGGAAACCGGAACCCGGAAAGAAGGACAACGGCGAACGTCCAACATTCAACGCTCAACGTTCAACGCTCAAAGAAACCGCGCGCGTCACTTCTTCCCACTCGGCTTGGTTGAACTTGCAGCCGGGATCGCTGCGGCGAAGGTCCTTAAAATAGCCCCAGGAGCGTGCGCGGCAGCCGCCGCAATGATATTTGTAGTCGCAGATGCGGCAATGGCCGGTGCGGTCGTCGCGGTCGCGAAGCACTTCCATCACGGGATGGTTCCAGACGGTCTCGAACGAATCGGTGCGCAAATTTCCCAGGCGGATGGGCATGAAGACGCAGGGTGTGGCGTCGCCGTCGGGTTGGACGGCCATGTAGCATCGCCCCGCGCCGCAGCCTCCGACGTATTTCGCCAGGGCGCGGGTCATCCGGCCTCCGCCGTGGCCGTAGTGGCCGGTGTTGACGGGCGAGTCGGGGTCGCCGAGTTCCATGCACGCGCGGCCATATTGGGGCGCGCTCGACATGATGCTGATGCGTCCGCCGGCCAGGTATTCCTGGAGGACGGCGAGCATCTGTTCGCGCTCGGCGGGCGGGAGGTCCTGGTCGGCCAGTCCGGCGGCGCGGCCGGTGGGAATGAAGTTGAAGGCGTAGAAGGTGTCGACGCCCTCGGCGATGCACCACTCGAGCATCGGCCGGAGGTCCGCGAGGTTCCATCGCGTGACGGTCATCGCGACGCCGCACTTGATGCCCTCGGTGCGGACGACGTTTCGGATGCCGACGACGGAACGGTCCCAGAACCCCGGGCTGCCGCGCCAGGCGTCGTGCGTGGCCGGGTCGGTCGAGTCGAGGCTGATTTCGGCATAGCGGATTCCCGCATCCACCATCGCGGCGACCTTTTCGGGCGCGAGGAGCGTGCCGTTTGTCGCGACCGTCAGGTGGATGCCGCGGTCGGCGGCGTAGCGTGCGACGGGGAGGAAGGTGGGGCTCATGAGGGGTTCGCCGCCGGAGAAGGCGATCATGGCGACGTCGTGTCGGGCGAGGAGGTCGACGAGGCGTTTCTGCTCGTCGAACGAAAGTTCGCCGTCGGCGCGTCGGCCGGCGTCCTGGTAACAATGTTTGCAGGCCATGTTGCAGGCCTGGGTAAAGTTCCAGACGACCATGAGGGGCGCGACGAAGCGTTGGGGCTGGGTGAGGCCCAATCGTCCGACGCTGCGGACGGTGGCCACCAGGCCGTGGCGCGTCGCGGGGTTGCCGAAGACGCGCCGGCGAAAGGTTTCGCGCGACGAGCCGGTCTTTCGGCGGACGTACTCGGTGAGGAGCCAGGGGAGGGCGAACTCGGGCCGGCGCCAAAGGGGCCAGCCGTCGGCGTAGGCCTCGAAGAAGCGTCCGAGCCAGGAGCGGCCGCGCGCGTCCTGGCACGTCATCCAGCGGAGGAGCCTCTGGACGGCCGGGTGGTCGAGGAGGCGTTCGATTTTTTCGGGATTTGGCATGTTGTGTGGTGCGTGCTGATGGTTCGGCGGCGCGGCGGTCCCCGGGATTCGCTTCGCTCATCCCGGGGCTTTAAACGGCGCGTCGCGGTTGGAGTATCGTACGCGGAAGAGTGCGGGTGAGCAAGCCTCCGCTCCCTGGAGTGTTCGCTTGACGGGCGCCGCGCGGCAAGGTAGGATAAGCACTACAAGTCCGGCTGGCGCGCTGTCGGCTGTTTCGGCTCGTGGGATGGGGATTGGCAAGGGAAGGGGTTCCATTCACCGCCTGAGGCAGGTGGGGGCAGGGGGTCATGAATCCACTGACGTCGGCTGTGTCGTACGTCCAGTTGCAGGCGTTGCGAGGTGCGGTGCGGTTGGCGCCGCAGTGGTTCGAGAAGCGATTGTTCGCGTTTGCCGAGGAAGCCGCCGAATCCATCACCTTTCCGCAGGGCCGAATCTTCGCCCGCCAGATGCTCCGGTTCGGCCGCCAGGTTTTGTCCAGGGGATCCCCGCAGTGCCGCACGAAGTTGCTCGATAACCTGATGGTGAACGCCATTACGGGGAAGCGTCAGCGCATCCAGTACCATCACCGGACGGGCCTGCAGCCGCCGTACTTGCTGGTCATCAGCCCGACGATGCGGTGCAACCTGCGGTGCGTGGGGTGCTACGCGTCGGAGTACGCGAAGAACGACGAGATGCCGCTGGGGCTGCTGGATCGGATCCTGCGGGAAGCGAAGGAGATGGGGATCTACTTCATCACCATCAGCGGCGGCGAGCCGTTCTTCCGCAAGGACCTCCTCGATCTCTTGGCCAAGCATGACGATATCTACTTTCAGATCTATACCAACGGGACGCTGATCGACGAACGACTCGCGGACCGGCTGGCGGAGTTGGGCCACGTCCTACCGTGCATCAGCGTCGAGGGGTTCGAGGCGGAGACGGACGCCCGCCGGGGCGAAGGGACGTTCGAGCGGATCCTGAGGGCGATGCGGAACCTGCGGAAGCGCGGGGTGTTCTTCGGTTTCAGCGCGACGGCGACGCGGGCGAACAACGACCTCCTTGTCTCCGACGAATTCGTGGATTTCTGGCGCGGCCAGGGTTGCAGTTTCGGGTGGTACTTCAATTACATTCCCATCGGCCGGGAACCGAACCTCGGCCTCATGCCGACGCCCGAGCAGCGCCTCCACCGGCGGCGGCGCCTCATGGACCTGCGGGAGCGGCTGCCGATGCTGCTGATGGACTTCTGGAACGACGGGGCGCTCGTGGGCGGGTGCATGGCGGGCGGGCGGTACTACGTCCACATCAACGTTCACGGCGACGTGGAGCCGTGCGTCTTCGCCCAGTTTGCGGTGGACAACATCCGCTCGAAGTCGCTCCACGAGGTGCTCGACAGCCCGTTCTTCCGTCGGATGCGCGCCCGCCAGCCGTATTCGGACGACTATCTGAAGCCCTGCATGATCATCGACCACCCGCACGTGCTGCGCGAACTCATCCGCGAATCCGGCGCGCGGCCGACGTACGAAGGGGGCGACGCGCTGCTGACGTCGGCGGCCGACGGCCTGGACGAGTACGCCCGCCGATGGGGCGAACTCGCCGACGCCGAGTGGGTCGCCGAGGGCTCCGCCGACCTTGAGAAGGCTGACCGGTTTCGCATGGCCCAGTAGGCGGTCAGGCCGGCAAGACGGAAGGGGCGGGCGCTCGCGCGCCCGTTTTTGTGCGCAAAGCGAAGCGGGGCAGGCACGAGGCCCGCCCCGCCCGTTGAAAACGCGGCTGGGCAACCCCTCACCCACTCCGCGTTTCGTTGAATGTCGTTTGCGCACTCCCGTTGCAGGTCCGGCGCACGCGGCCGTCAGGCGCTCCGAGAGCGTCTCCGGCCACGGTGTTTTTCGGGTTGCGGCCCGTTCGTCCGATGCACCCTAAGGGGGGGGTGCTCTCGTGCCGCAGGTGCGCGTGGAGCCGCCGAAAGGGCTTTTGCCCCTCCGGACGGCCTGATTTCCGCCTTTTCCTTCGTTAGAGGAATCGGCAGGATGGCGGGGAGACTTTAGACGGTTCCGGCGGGAAGCGTTTTCACTGGGTGCCACGGTTTGCTTGTCAAACCGTGCGCTCGACACCCGCCCCACCGATTGACAAGCAATCGGTGGCACCCCTGGATGTTGCCACTTTTTTGTGCTGCACCCTTTTCACTTGAGCGACAGGGCGTTCAAGAGGTCCTTGTTCGAGGGATGTGCCGCCAGGGCCGCGAGCAGGCTCTCAAGGGCCTCGTCGGGCTTGTCGGCGGCGAGGCGTCGGCGGATCATATGGCGTTTTTTGAGTTCCTCGGCGGAGACGAACCGCTCTTCCTTCCGCGTGCCCGAGGCGAGGATGTCGATCGCCGGATACAGCCGGCGCTCCGCCATGTCGCGCGACAGGACGCACTCCATGTTGCCCGTGCCCTTGAACTCCTGGAAGATGAGATCGTCCATTCGGCTGCCGGTCTCAATGAGGCAGGTGGCGACGACGGTGAGGCTTCCGCCGCCTTCGATGTTGCGTGCGGCGCCGAACATGCGTTTCGGTTCGGCCAGGGCGCGGATGTCCACGCCGCCGGACATCGTCCGGCCGCTGGACGGGATGGCCTTGTTGAACGCCCGGCCGAGGCGCGTGAGGCTGTCCATGAAGAGGACGACGTCGCGGCCGAACTCGACCTCGGCCTTCGCCTGGGCGAACGCCATCCGCGCCAGCCGAACGTGCTGCTCCACGTCCTGGTCGTTGGAGGAGGCGAGGACCTCGGCCCCGGTCGTCCGGCGAAAGTGGGTCACTTCCTCCGGCCGCTCGTCCACCAGCACCATCATCAGCCGAACCTCGGGGTAGTTCTTGTGGACCGCCTGGGCCATGTGCTCCAGGAGGATCGTTTTCCCCGCGCGCGGCGGAGAAACGATGAGACCGCGCTGCCCTTTGCCGATCGGTGCCAAAAGGTCCAGCGCCCGCGTCGTCAGAGGCTCGGGGCCCGTCTCGAGCCAGAGTGCCTCTTCCGGGTCGATGACGGTCAGATCCTCGAACGGCTTGAGGGCGGCATAGGCTTCGGGCGGCTGGTCGCAGATGCGGGTGATTTCGGCGAGTTGAAGGCCGCGGCCCTTGGCGTCCGGCCGCGTCGGCCCCTCGAGCACCAGGCCCATCTTCAGGCGGTGCCGCTTCACCAGGCCGGGCGGAACGAAAACGTCATTCGGCGTCGGCCGAAAGTCGCGGTCCGCAAGCCTCAGGAAACCGTAGCCGCGATCGTGCAACTCCAGCACGCCGCGCGCCATGTCCGCCTTGACGTCTTCCATTGTGTTCCCCAACGAACGCCCGTAACGGGGTCCGCATCGGGAAAGGAGGAGAAGAGTCTCTGAAATCAGAACGCCCCCAGCATACCCCTTTCGGGCCGCCTGTCCATAAAAAACTTTGGTTTTCCGTTTCTCGACCGGCCGCCAAAGGCCCCGGCCTGGAAATGGGGCGCGAAGGGCTTGCAATAAGCCCTCCCAAGTCGCTAGAATGCATCGCCTTCGTGGGGGCGTAGCTCAGTTGGTAGAGCAACGGCCTTTTAATCTCTTCTCCATCTCGGTGCAAGTTCTTGCGTTTGCGGTAATTATAGTCGCCGCCATCACTTGCTGTTGAAGATTGAATACCGCTGGAACCGCAGAAAGGCGCACAAACCGCTCCTCCGGTTGTCGCGACAACCGGCCGATGTCAGGGGTCTCTTGCTTCACTGAGCAAACCTGTGTCTTGTCGCAGCGCGGGGCATGATGGGTATTACTGGAGACCCGTTGCTCGTCCCCCCGCCAGGGGTGCCACGCTGTCGTCTACGCGCCAGGTCTTGACGGCGGCGTCGACGTCAGAAAAGGCAACCCATCGGACCTTGGCGTCTCCAAGAGGAGTCGAACCTCGGCGACTCGAGAGTTATCCACGCCGCCATGCAAGAGGTGATGTCACAGCCAGAACGGGCCGAGAGGCCCGCCGGGCCAAGGCGCGGGCGCAGAGCAACGATCAGGAAAGGACGCGACCTAGAGTTTAAGAAGGCCGGCCGCTAACCGGATCGCTCGATTTCCCATTACGCATCCCACCTGCGGTCGGCGGGAATCTGGGCGACGAGAATGCGCCCACACTTCTTGGACAACTCAACTCACCGCCAGGCTGTTATAATGTAAGACGAAACGATGCAGGTAGGCACTGACCAACCGCGGGGTAGAGTCGCTT
>Ga0307378_10007555_pt1 | contig 14606 bp, 30 predicted proteins | sample UN1MG_FD_202238 | JGI IMG/M metagenome (GOLD analysis project Ga0307378, IMG submission 202238) | Soil microbial communities from Risofladan, Vaasa, Finland - UN-1 | ecosystem: Environmental > Terrestrial > Soil > Coastal area > Acid sulfate soil | place: Finland: Risofladan, Vaasa | collected...
GAAAAACCGTGTCAACCCCTTTTTGATAATCAATTAAATTTTAAGTTAGAAGATCAGCTTTTAGACCATTGTAGCACATACTGCTTAAATATCAGTCAGAAAGAAAATAGCCCCTGGCAACACCATGCAAATTTAATAGGCTACTGGCAAAGCAAAGGTCAAACCAAACTATCAAAACTCCAAAAGAAACTTCTGCACTACCTGCACCAATTTTACTTCAGTCAAGGAAAAGCTGCCTATCACAAAACAAGTACTCTTGCCACCAATCATCTTAAAATGAGCAGACGCCACACAAGCAGAACTATCACACGTTTAGTAGATCGGGGAATTTTAATTCGATTACAATATTGGTCAGACAGGTATCAGCGGTTTCGATCTGTCTTATTACCAAATCTTCATAAAACCCCTAACGAAAAATTAGTTTTTGCATTAAATAAAATAAAATATCCCCTACCAGACACACTTCTAAGCAATCCTGAACAAAATCAATCATTTAATAAACAAACTGTTCCATCCCCTTCAGAAACGGTCAGCCCCCACTCAGAAACGGGGACACCCTCAGAAACGGGGACACCCCAATTATTAGAAACGGGGACAGGGGGGTGTCCCCGTTACTTTGGCAATATACTGAATTTACTGAAGATACCAAAATGTAATATATATACTAATATACTATATACTAACTACCTATGTACCAATAACTATTCCTTTCAAAAAATTAACTTCGTTAATTTACATTCCCCTGTCAAGAGCCAGGGGAATGTGAATCCTGGGAGTTTAAATTTTGTACCAAGAACCCAACCACTATCAAAAGCGCAGGAGATTAATAATATGCAAAACCAACCTAAACCGAAACCAAAGAGAATAACGTTAAATATAAAAAGAAAAATTATTCATCCACCATCAATTGATGAGACAATTAATATTTTAAAGAAAAAGGATTTTAATATTAAAAGTATTCCACAAATTTCTGTATCTGATTTATTGTCTTATGTCGAAAATAAGATTTTTATGGATTATGCCCATAATAACCCGAACATTGAATCTTTGGATTTGAATAGCTTTTTTAGAATACGTATGTTTAATCAAAGTCCATTTGTCGAACAGTATGATACCAAGCTTTTCAAAATGTTGATCCGATTGTTTACCGATAATGTTCAATTCAATGATATTGCCTTGGTTCAGCTATCTAAAAAAATTATTGGTTATTGGAGTGCTTGTGCCAGAAACAGTAAAGGTAAAAATAAGAATACAAAATTCACTAATCATAATCCCAATCTAAAAACTAAAACAGGCTTTAAACTCTACATCAGTATTTTATATCACCTCCATTACACCCTTGACTACAAAACTGATCCTGCATATGAGGGTGTCTTTGAAAAGAAATTCATAGGAGCAATCAATCGTTTTTTCAATTACAACTATGCCTTTACTCTGCCAAAGAAAGTATCTTTTGATATTGCTCTTATCGATCACAATAATTCAGGACGCTTTTTGAAATGTTTAGAATTAGATGATAATGACTTTATCGCTTTTATAAATTCACATAAAAGAGTCTATCAGGCAAAACCGGAAAGTGAAAGATCGCTGAATAATTTTAAACAGATTTTTGTGGACAGTTTTTATGAAAAAAAACCGGAGGAGGGCAAAAAACGATTTGAACAATTTAAACCCCGTTTTTCAAGATTCATGGAAATTTTAATTAATCGGATTGAAAAATACAGTTGTGATGGAAAAAAAGTTGAATTGTGTGATCTCAAGCTCACAGCAGAAACCCCACAGGATATGCCTGTTCTGTATTATTACATGGAGTGGCTAAAATCAAGCATCTTTGATGAAACTGTATTCAGCTTTGATGAAATGTTCAGCTTAAATAATTGGACGGTATTCATAAAAGATTTCATGCGAAATGAGAGAGGGTATTCAAATTATTGGAAAATAGTTGACACCAAATGAGAAATTATTATATGTATGCTAAACATTTTTAGAAAAGGGGAAGGAGGTTACTATGGCAAACATTGAAAAAAGCATACAGGATTTTCTCATTTTACCCGATTGGAAAAAAGTAGAATTAAAAATAAACGACCAAAAGTATTTTACTTATCCTTTCATGACCAATGAAGAAGAATACAGACGCAAAGAAAAGATCTATCGAATTACAAGTCACTACAGCAAAATCAGTTTTGAAGATCTAACTGAACATCCCGATTATACTCTTGATGATACTTGGCCTTCTATTTTAGAAAGGTTCATGACTCCAAAATTATTAGATTTTGCTCCTCTTGATTTCTGGTGTCAGTTTGGTTATTGCTATTGTTGCACTCACTGGAGAGGTTTAAAAAAGACGCATTTTAAATTAATAGCAAGAAATAAAAGCAATGGCCCATTTCCTTTTAGTGGTATTTGTGCTGCACAAAGATCAAAAAAAGATAAACGTAAACGTTTAATTGCCAAATACACTGACTGTTGTTCTACATGGTTGCCCAACCGCTTATACCAATCAATTTATACGGTTAGTATTGAAAAAGGTTTAAAAAATAACAAATTATATAATTTGAAAGATTATCAACGTGATTTGAGTACCATTAACATATGGGATTATTTCTTTGATAAATACAGTGAAAGACTTGATAAAGTTTCAAGTGATATTCCTGGTTATATTTCTGGTGATCCTGGTCGTTATATTCCTGATGATGAGGGGGTTTACTAATGGGTAGAAAAATATTAAAAACAAAAAAGAGTATCAAAAGACTTAAATTAAAACGAACAAATGATATATCCAGTTTATTTGATTTAGATAAACCTCTTTATTATTCTGGTTTCGCTTTAACTGATGATTGCGATACTGTTCTATTTTTTATTGATGATTCATTTATAGAAAAAAATGAATTAGCAAATAATATATCTGATTTTAATTTAACTGAAAATGATTTACATATCAGATTTAATAACCAACAATTTCTCAAACCAACTATATTATCTAATTATTACTTGTTCGATAACATTGGGATAGTTAAAAGAAAAAAGATGGATTGGTTTATTGCCAATTATCCCAATTGTGTTTTCCATCCGATTACTGAGTGGTTCGGTAAATCGGTTAACACCCTAATAATTGTTCTCATAGAAAGTTTTGGCAAGGTGGTTGGCGTAGTTAAAACACATACATGAAAAGGAGAATTAAAATGGCGAGAAAAAAGATTCAAAGTGCAATTACGACAAAGGGAAGAAAGAATTTACAAGCAAAGGCCAAAGAGACAGAAACCAAAGTTAAAGCCAAACCTGGACGGAAACCTGGGCCTAAAGCTAAAACAAAACAGGTTACTGGATATGCTCTTTTGAAACGTGATGAAGGAGCATTGGTAAAAGCTTATGCATCATTGGAAAAGCAGTTTGAAAATTTTTCTGAATGTTTAAATACTTTGTGTTATGAAAACGGTAATAAGAAAGAATCCGCAGTAATGACCAATAAAGCAGCTTTAGCCATTGGTAAAGAAACAACAGCTTTTAAAAAGGTTTTGGCAAAAGCTAAAAGTAGTCTTAAACCCATTTATTCCTAAACCAATCACAAAAGAGGGTGTTAATGTATATTACCCCTATTACTTTAGAATAACGTTCTAATCGTTGATAGGGGTAATATTTTATTTTTGGAGGAAAGATGACTTCAATATCCATTACAAAAAAGGAACGATTAGATTTTAGTGATATTAAAATTGCTGTAATTGGTGATTGTATACTTGATGTATATCATTATGGTTCAGTTGATCGAATTTCACCTGAAGCTCCAGTACCAATTTTTAGAATTAATAACCAAGAACCTGAATATCGATTGGGTGGGGCTTGTAATACAGCATTGAATCTATCCAAATTAGGCGTTCAGACAACCTTATTTGGCTTTGTAGGTAAGGATATAGGTGCAACCTATATCAAGACCTACCTTTTGGAAAATAACATCGAATATCACCTCTCTGACGTATCTGATTTTCCCACCATAACTAAAAATAGATATTTTTGTAAAAGCCAACAAATTATCCGAATAGATCGTGAATATCGAAACAAACTTATTCATGATACTGAAAGTCAAAATGCCCTAATTAAAGCTTTTAAAGATATAGTCGGTGTATTTGAAGTTTATGATGCTGTTATATTTTCCGACTATGATAAAGGCACACTCCATTCTCCAGTTTTAAAAAAAATCAAAGAATCTTGTCAAAATTTATGTATTCCAATTTTTATAGATCCCAAAATGAATACTTGGGATGAATATAAAGGGGTATTTTGTATTACACCTAATTGGAATGAATTCAAACAAATTTGTAATCAGCCTAATCTTGCAACTGATTCTAATATAAATCACATTGCTGATTATGGTGGAAAAATTTGTCGTAAATATGATTTAGAATATTTGCTTATTACAAGAGGGGCGCAGGGATTATTTTTAGTTGATAAAAATGATCAACCTATTGTAATAGGAACAGAAACCAAAGAAGTCTATGATGTATCAGGAGCAGGGGATACGATCATTGCTGTTTTTGCTGCTGCTATTGCTAAAAAGGCTTCAATGAGTGTCAGCATGAGACTTGCTAATCTTGCAGCAAAAGTGGTTATTGGAAAACTTGGAACTTATGCAGTAACTAATTCCGAGTTAAATTATGAAATATTAAATTATACAAAAGGAGAGGATTTGAATGATACACTATAAGTTTAAAAACCCTCCAGAGAAAAAACATGGTGAATTTTTATGTCCATATTGTAATAAAGTATTTTTTACTAAGATAAGTTTATCTGGACATATTGGTGGAGCGCATAGAAAAGATATTACTTCAAAAACCAAAAAGCCTTATTGTAAATTTTGTGATGCTGAATTGGTTGAAGGAAAGAACTGGCCTAAATGGGCTATTAAGCAACAAAATCTAATCTGTGTTAAATGCAAAAGACTTCAAAATAGACTTTCTTATTATAGAAAAAAAGATAAGAGAAAAAAGAATTTAGAAGATTGGCAAAACAGATTAAAAAAGATGGCTGAAAATAAAAAATTAAGAGAACAGGAATTATTATGACTGATAAACTAAAACCAATTATTCCAAGAAAACAATTCATGGATTTAATTGAAGAAAAAGGTCTTGATGATTTTACCACTATTAATTTCAAATGTTTAAAGTATGTTTCCGGTAATATCTCAATGACTGAACTATTCTATATTGTAATGGCTGTCTCTTTATTTAGACCAAAATGGATTATGGAATTTGGTACATTCAATGGCAGGACTACATTGAACATGGCAATCAATTGTTCTGATTCAAATATTGTTACGGTAGATTTACCAAGAAACAAAAAACACCGAACAAAGTTTCCATTAGAAGATAAGGGCAATCAAAGAGGATTAGATGAATCTGGATATGTTGGTAATAAAGCTAAACTCTGGAAAGGCCAAGATCCAGACATTGTAAATCGAATAACACAGGTTTGGGAAGATAGTGCAAAATTAAAATTCGGATTTTATAAAAACAAATTTGATTTCCTATTTATTGATGCTTCTCATACTTATGAAAATTGTAAAAACGATTCTTACAACGGTCATAAAATAATTAAAAAAAATGGAATCATTTTCTGGCATGATTATGGTGGGTGGCCTGGAGTTATTGAAGCATTAAATGAATACTACCTTGAACAAGGCAAACCAAAAGATATGTACTGGTTTAACGATACATCCATTGTCGGGAGGTTTTTTTAATGAATATAGACTTTACTCCTTTATTTTGGTTTGGAATAATCATTGGTGTTGGTGGGTCTATTATAGCTTGGTTTATAATTAAAGGAATTATCTTATTACTATCACATTTACAATGGGTTTAAAATTATGTATCCAATAATAATGAAACCTTGGGGAATGGAGATCTGGTTTATTAACACTGATCTTTATTGTTGGAAAATGATAACCTGTGTTCATAGAAGATGGTCATCGAATGGCAAGTATCATTATCACAGATCAAAAGATGAAACTTTTTTTGTAATAAAAGGAGTATTAGAAATAGATATTGATGGAGATATATATAATATCTATCCTCAAGAAACAATTCGGGTAAAACCATTTTATAATCATCGTTTCCGTAGTGAAAACAATTCTTGTATTTTTTATGAAGTCTCAACTCATCATGATGAAAAAGATTCAATAAGGATACCTATTTAATGAGTAAAATAGTTATTTCTTTTATGTCTCAAAAAGGTGAAGCAAAAGATCCTAATTTACTATTTGGTATATTGGATTTAGATACTGAGAAAATAGAGTGGATTAAACTAAGTCATTTAAACAATACCACTAATTTTGTTCATGGTATGGGTATGTGTTATAATGATAATTATTTTTGTGCTGCAATCATTCCAATTAGAGAAAGACTCACCTCCAATATTTTCACCATTAATCTTGAGACCGGAGAAAAGAAAATATCCTATCTTTATTTTTCCAAAGCAATTCATGGTATGACCTCTTTAGATAAAAACAGATTATTGGTTAATGCAACTCAAAATGATTGCGTTGCTGAATTATGTCTTAAAGATGGATGGGTAGTCACTGAAGATTTATATCATCACTTTCTTAATAAAGATTATTGGGAAGAAATTAGAAGAAGATGTTGTGATTTAAGACAAGATCAAATTATTTATCGTGGGCCTACTTATATTGATGATAACTATCATAACAATTCAGTTTTTAAATATAAAAATTCGATTTTTGCTACCATGTTCAGGGGGTTGCCTTATATGCAGGGAATAGATGGTGGTGGAGCAATGTTTGATTTAAGATCTGGAAGAACAGTTATTGATGGACTATCCCAACCTCATACAGCTTTCATAGATAGTAAAGAAAATTTTTGCTGTTGTAATTCATCGGCATTTATTTTTATTGTCAAAAATAAATTTATAGCTGAACTTGATGGATATACAAGGGGGGTATATGAAGATCAAGAAAAAGGAGGATATTGGATCGGTATATCAGCATATCGAAAGTACAATGCGAAGCTTTCAAAATGGATTGAAAAATATCGTGGTGATCAGCCTCTTAAAGGAGCAAGAATTCAATTCATCGATTATGAAGGAAACATTGGAGACACAATTGAACTTGCTGAATACGGTAAAGAAATCTTTGACTTGTTACCGTTTAAAAAAGGAGAATGGAACAAATGAAAAAGAAAACACTCAAAAGAATAATTGATTCGGAAGATAGTAAAAAAGAAAAAATTGATAAATTAAAAAAACGACATAAGTACCTTGCTTCAAAAAGTTACAAAGACCAAGCAAGCAATCAAATGAAATATATTAAATACCATCTTAAAAGATTGGGAGGTTAAAAGATGAAAAGAGGTGGGATCAGAACAAACCGGAAATATGTCGTGGAAGATGGTAAAAAAGTAACCAAATTTATGATCCAAGGACGCAAGAATGGTGTGTGGATTCCAGTAGTTGAAAGAAATAAGTTGAAACAAGATGTGCCTTTGGTATATAATACAATTGGTGAAGCGGAAAAGAAACTGAAAGAAATTCACAGACAGATTATTGGAAAAGGAAATGCCCAAAAGAATAAAGCTAAAAGTTAAAGACATAACTTTTAATGATGCTGTCTTTTTGCTTAAAGAATTAAAAAGCAATGAGTGTGCTTGTGGTGGTTATAAAAAAGAAGGTATGTCATTTTGTTACAGTTGTTATTCTGCTTTACCTGATGATATACAAAAAGATTTGTATAAACGTTTTGGCAATGGGTATGAAGAAGCATATGATTTTGCTGTTGGATGGTTAAAAGTTTGGGAATGGGAGAGTTAAAGATGAAAAGAACTATTTTAATTATTTTATTTATTATTTGTTTTTATTTACCAGCAAATGCTCAAGAGATTTTATTACCGGATACAGGCGCATATGGCAAAATTCAAGGTGGTGATGAAACCCACGTCAATGAGGTAATTTATAAAATTCCTTATGAAATAAGAGGTAATCAGATTCTAACCTTTGAAGTTTGGGATATGGATGTAACTGATGAAATCAAGGTCTTTATAAACGATAAGGAAATTTATACCGTACCGATTATTGGCAATGAAGTCTGGTCAACTACTCAAACAGTAAAAATTAAAGATATTTGGTTATGTGATGACAATCTTGAAAACAAAATAAAATTTGATGCAACACCTAATCCTCCAGCTACTAATTGGTGGGGAGTTAGAAACGTTCAATTAAAAAAAGATCCGGTTTCATCTGATATAACCCTTTATCAACATTCTACTGATGAAAATATTACAATTGCTTGGGATGCCGTTATCGATGAAAATTATCCTGATATTCATTATGATTTTTTTGCATATAATCAAGGAGAAGAAAGAAAATATTTATTAGGTCATACTCAACAGACACAAGTAACTATTAAACTTCCACGCACAGGTTTGTATATATTTTATGGCAGAACTTGTGATAAAGAATTTACTACTGAAGAATCTGAAGAACCAAGAATATGTTCCCAATGGGCGCATTCCGCATTAGAACAGGAAGATGGAACTTCTTTTGGTAAAGTAGAAGATCCAAAAAATCCTGGTCAGTACATTAATCGTGGATGGATGATTTATGGGCATATAGCTGCTCCCTCCGGTGGAGGAGTTGATTAAGATAGAATGACTCTATCTTAAAACTAATAACTATATAAGGAGATTAAATTATGAGTGCAAATTTAAAGTTCAAACCAAGTGGATCGGCAGATGTTGTAAGTTATAACCTCTACTACAAGGAGCATGAAGATTCTGTTCAGTTAACCAAAAACAATTCAATTGCTGCAATTGATCTTGGTAAACCTGCTGTTGGAGCAGATGGGTTTATTCACATCCAATTAAATACCCTTCCTGCTTTAACAGATTTGGATGGTTACTATGATCTTGGTGTTGCAGCAGTTGACGATGCTGGCAATACCTCACCGATGCTTGTTCAAGGATTGGCTAATATTAGTCTGGATTTTTTAGCACCAGACCCTCCTACGGAGGGCAGCGTTTATTTTGTATAATAAGGTGTGCTTTGGATATTCTTTTTGGTGTGAAAGACAAAAAACTTGCTCTTAAACTAATTAAAGAATTAAACATAGATCATCCTTGTGTAAAACGCTGCATGGAGAAAAAAAGTAAGTAAGTTTTAAAGTTACAAGGCAAGGACAAAGGGTGGGGAAATAACAACTTGCCTTGTAACTCTAAATCAGGGGGGAATAAGGAAATAAATTAATTGAAACTATATGATCCAAGAGTAAAAGATCATGTTGAAACAAATAATCCTGCAATTATGATTGCTCAAATTTTAATAGATACAGGCATGTTTTCACCAACTGAAGATTTTTGGAAAAAGATAGCTGATCTTGCTAATTATTCTGATGAGTATATAGTAGTAGAATAATGAAACGTAAAATCTGGTTTGATCCTAAATACAGAAAATTACAAAGATACAATTTAGTATTTCATTGTTCTTTGTTTGATACTACTTTGTCAGGATGTAATATGTCCTGTAACCCCTGTCTTGCACTTAAATATTCAAAAGAAATGAAAGTAGTTAATATAAAAAATGAGGAATATGATGTGTATATTGGCAGGGGTACAAAGTGGGGAAACAAATTTCATGTGGGGGTGGATGGAACCAGAGAAGAAGTAATCCAATTGTATAAGCAATGGTTTTTACAAAGACCTTGGTTACAAGTCGATGCGGTTAAAGAATTGCAGGGTAAGGTATTAGGATGCCATTGTAAACCAAAACCCTGTCATGGTGACATACTTGTTGATTTTGTTAAAGGAGGGTTAACAAATGGAACCAGTTCAGATAACAATATTGATATTGCAGATTCTTGTTAGGATTTATGGACAAGATTATAACCCTGAAATTGATTGGTTCATTTTAAGTGAAAGAAGTGAAGAACAAATTGTATTTGTCGGAGATTTTAAAGGAGTCGATGAAGTTATTATATGTGATAACCGATTATATGATAGATGTGGTTTAAAAAATAAACAAAGAATATTATTAGCAGGACAGACCCAATTACTTATCGATTTAGACCCCTACCCATTTACAGTACCTGAAAGAATCTACGTTCATACTTTATCTAAAGGAATACCTACGCATTTAAAAGGATACGAGATGCAAATGGGTTTTGTATATGATCGTATCCATAAATTAAAATAAGGAGAAAAGAAAATGAACAACAAAGGGCCAATGTTAAAAGGCGCACCACAACCAATGCCACAACAAATGCAGTTTTCAAGAGAAGCAATTGAATCAGCAGAAGAAATGAGATGTATGAATGAAATCCCTGTACCCAATAAAGAAGGGGAGTTTATGCAATGTGGAGGAGAGATATTTGTTGAAGCTACCCGATTGCGCTATATCAATCCAATTATGTCTCCCACCGGACAGCAAACCATTGCTACTGTCAATATTGGTAAGCTGTGCATTGCCTGTGGTAAAATCTTTCAACCGGATGCATGGTTAAAAAATAAAACTGAAACGGAAAAAGCCACAAAAGGAACCATATTAGATAAAGAAGGGAGGGCATTGCCTTGATTGATGCATTAATGCTTTATTCATGTTGTCGATGTGGTGAAACTTTGTCAGGTTTAGAATGGCACGAAAACTCAGGAGGAGATGACAAAGAGTTTAAATGTCCTTCATGCTTAGAAGGACTAAATGAGGATGAGCTTTATTCGGAGGAAGATTAATGGGTAAAAAATATAAATACTCAATTGGAGATTGGGTTAAATTTAAAAGACATTATAAAGTATCAAGTGGTGACAATCAACGTTATGCTTATGAGATTGGTATGACTAAACCAATCTTAGGTCAAGTGTGTGGCGCAGTAATTCGGTATTTGGGAAAAATCAAAACAAATGAATATGATTATCATAATGAGTATGCTTTTCTTGTTCCTGAAAAATCAATTATCTTATATCAAATTAAAACAGGTATGATCAATGTTGCCCATGAAGTTAAAGAAGAAGATATTGAAGCTGTGGGTTTCACAGATGTTGATTTAAAACTTCCCTGGAAAAAGAGTTGGGCAAGCAAACGGTATAAAGAAGAAATGTCTGAAGCAGCTAATGATCGGTTAAGAGATGCACAGGGCCACTTTATTTAAAAGGAGAAAAAAATGTTTCCGGTTTTAATGGATCAAAAAGAAAAAGAAAGACTTTCCAAGTATAGTATACCTGATCAATTGCCAATTGCTTTTGTAAACCAGTTTAAAAAACAGATTGAAAAGAACCATGATCAATCTATTGAAAAATTAGCAGAACGTGGTGGTCTTCATCCCAGGGAATTAATTGCTGCTATATATGGTATATCTTTACAAACTTATTTTGGCAGAGTGCAAGAACAGCTTTCAGATGAACAAACTATTTTTGCTATTAATTTAATAACTTTAAAATTAAAAGATTTTGAAAAAAATGAAAAGAAGCACATACAGACTAAAAAAAACATATGAGAATATCCAGTATATTAAAAGGATCATTCATATTCTGGAATCACTTTCTTTAGATGATTCAATTAAATTAGATGATCTTACCGCTAAATGCGAATTAATTGAATCACAAAAAGCCAAAGGCAGCAAATTAAGAAGACTTATAAATATTATCATTGAAGATTATTGTATTCCAATTGTTTCAGGCAATGATGGATATAAAATAGCTCGTACTCAAGAAGACCTTAATAAATTTAGAAAAAGAATGTATAAACAAATGGAAGGTATTAAAATAAGAATTGATAATGCCACCCATGCATACAATGTATTTGATGAGGGCAAAATAAAAAGCTATTCCGAATTAATCGATAAAAAACCAAAACGTTTAGAATTAAAAATCAACAATGGCAAATCAAACAGTTCACATTCATTCGTTAACTAATAAGGAGATAAAACAATGCCAGAAGACAAAGATAAGAATTTACCACCAATAACCACAAATGAATTAAACGAAGGTATGGGTATGGGATCAGATTTTAAAGAACCAAGCATATTAGATGATCTTGATAAGCTGGAAGCTAAAATCGATGAGGTTAATAAGAACATACCCGAACCAAATAAGATGATAAGACCCCCATTGACCAATCAGCAAAAAATCGATATGTTAAATCAGATTTTTTCATTTCGTTTAGGAGATAAGGTCAGAAATCTCTTTTCTGAGGATGGCATCATAGAAATGGTTGGCATAGATCGCCGTGGGGTTATCTATTTGGTCGAATTTAAGGAGAACAACACCAAATGGCTATCAGAAGACCAAATGAAAAAAATCTACGTATCTGGAGGAGATGGTGTTCTTCCTGGGCCTGGGCCTTATCCATTTAGAACGGATATACCCGAAACTAATAAAAAAGATCATATAGTCGGAGATCGTAAATCTAAAATGGAGTAACAAATGGAACCTATTTTAAAAGCATTATCCGATAGGATTGATGCGTTAGAAGAAAAAGCTAAAAAAATAGATCATGATATGAATAATCTTAAAACAGCTTATTTTAATAAAGCTGAGTTATCAGAAGCAAGAATCGAATTGGATAAAGTAAAATTGGATAATGCTTTGGTTGTCTTTAAAGATACTTATGGAAAAATAAAGATAATGGAAATAAAAGTGGAAAAAATAGTTTCACATCTTGCCAATAATGGTATTTTCATTTAAAAGGAGGATTAATTTATGCTGCTGTACAAAACAACTTATGAAATTGAACTAACCAATGACAAACCTGCTAAAAGATATACCTGCTGGAATGGATCAGCAAAAGATGCCGGAACAAAGCGCAAACAGATCAGACAGACAATCGGTTATGTTCCCAATTCAGTTAAATCAATTAAATTTACTGTACCGACTGATAAAACAGGATTGTTAAAGTTTTTAAATTCAAAATACGAAGAATAACAATAAAATAGCTCAGTTCTTAATTGAATTGGGCTATTTTCATTTAAAAGGAGGTGTCTGTGTCAAATATGCCTAAAGAAAGGATTGATTTTACCAAAGAAGCAATACAAGAGTATTTAGATACCTGTATTATTTATTGGAGAAACGAAAAAAATAAGCATATTGATACTAATCCAGTGGCATTATATTATATAGATGCTCTCCAGAGTGTTCGTTATTCAATATTTGGTAAAACATTACCAATAGGAGACTGATATGGCAGATGATGGAACCAATTATACAATAAGTATTCATACTGTTTCTGGTGTATACAATATCCAGTATACTTCCACTTATGAGGATATTAAAGAAGGGTTTACTAATTTGATTAGAGAGATGTATGAAAAAGATGGTATTTACCATTTTGATCGTAGTCAACAAAAAGCAACGTATGTACCAGTGGATTCAATTCATTGTATTGAGTGTACTCTGGAGAATTAAATGAATATTAAATACAATAGCTGTAAGAATATGATTGAAAATTTAAATGCTCCAATTAATCTTTATACCATATTAAACGATTTTAATGATCGATTGGCTTTGGTTGAAACTGTTGTTCAGAATAATATTGATACCAGAGAGGAAATGTTATCTGTATTAACTGATTGGATCGATAAGAACAAAGAAGGAGTATTATGATAACTTTAGATAAGATTAAAAAATTACTGGTTCTTGAACGCATTGCCACTGTTTTAATGGCAGGAACAATCACATTAGCCTGGGATGCCAATATTGAACCCGATCTGGCTGGATACAAAATTCATTATGGTTTATCCTCTGGTGATTATACCACGATAATTGATGTGAAGAATGTCACTGAAGTCAAATTAGATGGTTTTGCTAATGGAAAAACATATTATTTCGCAGCAACCGCTTATGATGAGGACAATAATCGATCAGCTTACTCAGAAGAATTAACCCATACCTTCTCAATAAAAGAAAAATCCTTAAACAAACCAAGTGGTTATATAAAGAAATAAATACATCACGTCAACTTGACCAAAGAGGAGGATTTAAATGACCAAAGAATCCTATGCTGCTGGTGTACCTGATTGTGAATATTTCTGTATTGATTGTTGTCAATTAAGATTATCCTTCCTGATCAAAACCTATAAATGTGCCAATTGCAATTCAAAAAGAATTATTATGGCAGAACCAGGACAATTGGATAAAGATCAATTGATAAAGAAATTTAAATCTTGTTAATGAGGAGGTTGATTAATGGCAAGAACAATCACTTATATACTAATTGGTATATCAATAGCAGTAATAACCAATCAAATAATTAGTCAATATAAAGCCAATACCAATAAACCAGTTATTTTATATGAAACAGTCAAAACTGCTTCTGATAATATGGTTGATTCAATGATTGAGTTATACTCTGTTAATGGTATTGACCTTGATCCCAATTATTTTAATGATAATACTGAAAAAGACCTTAAAGAAAAATCTTTAAATGATTTAATCAAATTATTAGAGTCAAAAGGATATACCATCAAATAACCCCCACCAGTATCTAATACCAAAATCCACATAGCTCATATCCCGATATAAGGGGTATGGGCTTTTTTATTATCTAATATAGCCAATATATCAATATTGGCTTTTTTTATACCAATAATTCCCATTATCCTCATATTGTTTATCCAATACCTT
>Ga0307378_10007556_pt1 | contig 14604 bp, 15 predicted proteins | sample UN1MG_FD_202238 | JGI IMG/M metagenome (GOLD analysis project Ga0307378, IMG submission 202238) | Soil microbial communities from Risofladan, Vaasa, Finland - UN-1 | ecosystem: Environmental > Terrestrial > Soil > Coastal area > Acid sulfate soil | place: Finland: Risofladan, Vaasa | collected...
ATCGACGCGATCCGGCTGTATTCTTACGACCGCCAGTTGATCACGCCGGTCGATCCCGGCACAGCCGGTTTGCAGGCCCAGTATCCATTTGAAGGTAATGCCAACGACAGCTCCGGCAAAGGCCGCAACGGTAGTGGAGTAGGCAACCCCACTTTTGCCGCCGGCAAGGTCGGCCAGGCCGTTAGTCTGAATGGCAGCAACTATGTGGAGATAACCGGCTACAAGGGCGTTCTCGGTGGAGGAGCCTTCAGCATTGCAGCATGGGTCAAAAGCATCTCTACCGGAGATGCCACCATAGTATGCTGGGGTTCTTCGACAAACGGTCAAAGAGTAGACTTTCGTCTTGGCGGAGGTAGGCTGCGCGTGGAGCATGGCAACGGGAATTTGCAGGGCAACACGACCGTGGCGGACGATCAGTGGCATCATGTCACACTAACGGTCACAGAGAACGCTTCAATCTCATATCCAGCCGTGAGACTCTATCTTGATGGTAACGATGACAGCCAGACAACCACGGATCCTGACACGTTCAATATCGTCGCCAGCGTAGACGTGAACATAGGTCGCCGGGGTACACACAATGACCGAAGTTTTCAAGGATTGATTGACGATGTCCGCATCTACGACCGGGTGTTAACCCAAGAAGAGATCGCGTGGCTTGGCGGCCGGACTAAGCCCTTCGACAAGCCGTATTGACATACAAAATGTCTAATTTGGCATAAAATGGGATGCGTTCTGTGGATTCGGCCTTCTGGTCCACAGAATCCTCGCAGCTTTCTGAACAGGGACGGCGGACACAGCAGTGCTAAAGTCGTCCACCCGCCCGGATTTCGCAGTTTCCACGCGCATATCATTCAATCTGTCGAACACCGCTTGCGCTTGCGGCAGATGCTGCGGTTGGCTGGTCCACGCCCTTTCGTGTTTGCGTCCAGACTAATTGGCGTTATGGCTGGCGTGTCCGGGTTTGGTCAGGAGCGCATAAGCCAGCACGATGAGCAGTGCGACGGCGGAGGTGTATTTGACTGCGGCCGGCAGCATCCAGCCGGGGCCGGCTGCAATCTCGAAACGGGTGCCGGCGGCCAGGAAATCGAGCAGAATGCCGCTCAAGAGGGCGCAACCTGCTACGGTGGCCAGGTAGGTGATCGCGGTGGCCCTGCCCAGGACTTTCCAGATGGTCACGAATGAAGCGGCGTTTGTAGCCGGGCCGGTCATCAGAAAAACCAGGACTGCACCGGGCGTCAGGCCCTTCATGAGCAACGCCGCCGCTACGGGTACGGACGCCGTGGCACAGACGTAAATCGGTATGCCCAGGAACATCATCACCACCATAGCGAAAACACCGGTGCCCAGGCTTTCGGCGAAATAGTCGTCCGGCACCAGAGCGGAAATGAAGGCGGCCACAACCAATCCCACAAGCATGGCCCTGCCTATGTCGCGAGGCAGCGTGATGAATCCGTATTTCAGGCCTTTGCGAATTCTGCTTGTTTTCTCGTCGGCGCAGCACTCATCCGTGCATTTTTCGGGCGGCTTGTCGCCGGCTTCTGCAGCGTGCCCGAATATGTCCACGAGGGTTCCGCCGACCAGGCCGGTGGCCAGCGCCGCAAAGGGCCTGAAAATCGCAAAAACAGGGCCCAGAAGGCTCAAGGTCACGAGAATGCTGTCCACGCCGGTCTGCGGCGTAGAGAGAAGAAATGAGACCGTGGCGCCTTTGCTGGCCCCGTGTTTTCTCAGCGACATGGATACTGGAATGACGCTGCACGAGCACAAGGGCAGCGGAATGCCGAAAAGCGACGCCTTCAGCAGAGGCCACAGCCCCCTGCCGCCCAGGTGCCGCTCGACCATGCGCTGCGAGACCAGCACCGAGAGCACCCCCGCCACGAAAAAGCCAAAGAGCAGGTAGGGCGCCATCTCGATGACCGTGGCCCAAAAATCCATCATTATCATTTTGGCATATTCAGCCATTGCAGGAATCCTCGCTTCTGGGGCGCACCGCAGGAGACGGAAGATCTTCAGTTGTTCAAGCCCCGCTCAAGGTCGGCTATGATATCTTCGACGTCTTCGATTCCCACCGCCAGCCTGAACAGGGTATCGGTGATCCCCAGTTTGTAGCGGTCCTTTCTGCTGTAGTCGTAATAGCTCACTAAGGCTGGGTGCGTAATCAGCGTCTCAACGCCGCCCAAGCTCGGACCGATGTAACACAATTCGAGGGCGTCGAGAAAACGTTTTGCGGTGCCGAGGGTGCCCTTGATTTCAAAGGTGACCACCCCCCCGCCGCCGTTCATTTGCTCTTTGGCCACTTCATAATGAGGATGGCTTTTCAGGAATGGATAATAAACTCTCTTGACGCGCGGGTGACCCTCGAGATATTCGGCGACCTGCAGTGCGATTTCGTTCTGCTTCTTTACGCGCAGAGCAAATGTCTTGAGGCCGCGCAGCAGCATGTAACAGCAGTGCGGGTCAATCAGGCCGCCCATCGACTTGTGAAGATTGCGTATCTTCTCGACCAGTTCGGTCTTGCCCAGCACCGCCCCGGCCAGGATGTCGTTATGGCCGCTGAGGTATTTCGTGCAGCTTTGCAGGACCAGATCCATTCCGAACTCGATCGGTCTCTGGTTCAGCGGAGTGGCAAACGTGCTGTCGATGAGCGTCAGCACGTGATGTTTGTCCGCAATCTTCTTGATTTTGACCAGATCGAAAACATTCAAGTACGGATTGGTCGGCGATTCGGAGAATATGAAGCGCGTATTCTTTCTGATCGCGCGATCGAGGCCTTCGTAATCGCCGAAGGGGATAATGGTACACTCAACGCCGAACTGCTTCAGGTACGACCGGCAAAACTCAAGCGTTTTCTTGTAGCTGTCGTCGGTAATGACGATGTGGTCTCCCGATTGAACGAGGGTCAGAATGGTGGTGGTGATGGCACTCATTCCCGACGTGAACACGACGCAGTCTTCGGCGCCTTCGAGGTCGGCGAGGCGCTTCTCGGCGATCTTCGCGGTGGGGTTGCCGTACCGGCCGTACTCGAAGTGCTCTTTTCCCTTCTTGGTGTAGTCTTCGATGTGCTGCGAATCCTGGAATGTAAACGTAGATGTCTGAACAATCGGCGTGGTCAGAGAGTCAGCGTACTTTCTTCTCGGTTCGCCTGCATGTATCGACCGCGTGGACAAGGAGTGGTTTCCATCGCTCGGATTATTCTTGTGCAAGAATTTCGCCATTGGTTTTGCCTTACTCAATTTGTCGTTCCATTGCCATTGCGAAGGTCCTAACACCGGACCGTTTGCGTTTGACTGACATTGCCATGAAGATCGATTGTAACATCTTCAAAGGCCATTTCAATTTTGTTCTTCGCAATGGCCTGCCGTGCAATGTGGGTCAGCCCGGAGCAGCAAGGGACCTCCATATGGATAACGGATAGGCTGTTGAGCTTATTAGCCTGCAATATCGCAGCCAGCTTTTCGATATAGAATTGCACGTCGTCGAGCTTTGGACATCCCACGGCGATGCTTCGGCCCTTCAGGAATCGGCTGTGAAAGTCGCCCATCGCAAAAGGCACGCAATCGGCGACCAGCAGCAGGTCGGCGTTGGCAAAATACGGCGCGTGGGGCGAAACGAGCTTCAACTGAACGGGCCATTGCCCGAGTTGAGATGGGACATTTGCTGCCGCCGTTGGCTCAGTCGCGTGGGTCCTCTGCCTCAATTGCTGGGCCGCCACGCCTGGACAGACGAAATTGCTCGCAGCCTTGGCCTTTTTCTGCCGAGCCAGATGCTTTTTGGTGGCTTCCTCGTCGAAATCGGCGGCGTCCCGCGGTTCGATGGTTATGGCGTCTTCGGGGCAATGCCCGATACACGCGCCCAGGCCGTCGCAATAGACCTCGCTGACCAGCTTGGCCTTGCCATCCACGATTTGGATAGCCCCTTCGGCACAGGCGGCGGCGCACTGCCCGCACCCGTTGCATTTTTCCTCGTCTATTTTCACAATGTTGCGTAAAGCCATCTGTTTGCACCTCGATTAGCGACACTTTAGATACTCTGCTGCGGCAGGCTTAGAAAAAGACGCCCCGCGACTTTATATACGACCATTATAGTCCTATTTGTTCGCTTCGTCAACACCAAAACATGCGATTTTCACAAGTGCTGGTATGCACAAGAGATATATATCAGGTATAATCTCTGATTATTAGACAACGGGCCCTGTGCCGGCTGTGGGGATCCAGAGGGTCGTCTCGAAACCTTTGGACGAGGCGAAGCGGTATTCGCCCGGTCCTTTCAACATGACCAGATCACGTTGAGCCACTATCTCGATCTGTTGTTCGGGGTTTCTTTTGCGAATGATGTTGGCCAGCACGAGGGCTTTTTCAAGCCCATCACCGGTCCCGTAGTTGGCCACCTCGTCCGGCTGGGCCAATCGGGCGCCGTCATAGATTGACGCAGTGTTCATTTGCTCGATCCACTCGTAAACCTGGTCCGGGGGCATCTGGCCGGCCATTGCGATCGAGACGGGGTTGCGCTCGATCGCGGCTTTGATGAACGGGGCCCAGTCGCAGGTTTCCATGTCTCGATAGGCGTAAAACGCCAGATCGGCCGTGGTGTTGCTGCGGCGTTTGCTCCGGAGGTAGTCGATAATCTGTTCCCGGCTGTACTCGACGGATATTTCAAGCGGGTCGGGAGGCAGGAAATTCTCGTCGTGGGCCGGCAGCCTGGCCTGCGTATGCACAAAATCAGCCAATTCATTCACAAATTGCTCGCTATTGGGCATGACCGGCTCAAGGAATTTCCTGAAGGCGGCCTTGCCCTCGGCGGTTCTGACGTCGGGTTTGTGCGCTTGCAGAAAATCGCCGAGCTGATCGCAGCGAATTCTTCCCGGCAGTTGATACGGGATGAAATCCTCATCGGACACCTCGGCGATCAGTTTGTCGAAGGTCTCGTCGGCGACCCTGTAATTACTGCCGTGCTCGTAGTGGAACAGGACCTCCGCTTTGAGGAACTGCGGCTGCCCGTGACAGTCGCGGCAGACCTGGAAGAACTTCTGGTACGGGTGGCTGGACCGCAGAAAACTGGCAAAGACAGGAAGCTGCACATCCGCAGACAGGTAGGCATCGAGCTTCCGGGTGAATTGCTGATAGCGCTGCTTGTCGATTGTGGCATCTTTATACAGGCAGTGGATATAGCCCGTATTGTGGGCAACGATGGTCACGTTTTCGTTGCGAAGGGCCCGCTGGGCCTTGTTCGAAATGGCGGTGCCGTTGAACCACATCGTCCTGGTGACGAGCCTTCTGTTGTTGGTTAGGATGCCGTCCTGCAGGTCGATGAAGTTCTGCGAGTGCAGCGGCGTCAGGATCATGTAGATATCGTCGAGGGGGATTCCGCAGATGACAAACGCCGCCGCGGCATAGAGTGCGGCCAGAGACACGCACTCGCCGGCACCCGTGTTGTAGCCTTCCTTGAGGCGGAATGCATTCATCGCCTCGACCGTCTCGGTTTTCCAGTACGGGATGACGTTGCGGTCATATTTGTCCAGGCCGAAGTGCCGCCGGATGTCCACGTCGAAGTAGTATTTGTCGCCGTGATAACCGAACAGCGCGTTGCTCGCGGCGATATCCTCGGGCGAGATGAGCTTCTCGAAACGTTTGATCTCTGTGTCCTTGTCCGTCAGCCCCCAGGTTTCGAGATCGAGATTGAACTCGTATTCGTCGATGATGAATTGCTTCAGACGCATCAGTTTTCTGTAGGGGCTCTTGCCCTCCAGTTTCTTGAAACAGTCGATCTGCCGCCACTGCCAAATCACCGGGCTCATGATATTGGCCAGAACCAGGCTGTACATCAGCTCCGGAAAGACAAAGACTTCCATGTCCGAAAGCGTGACGGCTGATGAGTACTTTTCCAACTGCTCGGCATTCATTGTCGTCAACTCCTGCTCTTTCACGTTCACAGATCGCTTCTCAGGGTCTCGGGCAATGTTTCAACGAAGGCCCGTATCAGGTCCCGCGTGTGTCGAAACGCGGCCATGACTCGCTCCGAACTGCCCACCGCTGCCATCGGGTCATCGAACGGCACATGCACCAGCCTGGCTTTGCCGCCGAATACGGGACATTGCTCTTTTGCGTTGCCGCATAATGTTATCACATAATCGAAGTCGATGCCCTCAAAATCGCTCACATGCCGGGACCTGTGCGACGAAATATCGACTCCCGCCTCGGCCATGGCCGCAATCGCCCTGGAGCTGACTCCGACGGGCCAGACGCCCGCGGAGTACGCCTCGATAACGTCGGGCTTGAGGTGCTTTGCCCAGCCTTCGGCCATCTGGCTCCGGCAGGAATTTCCTGTACAGAGAAAAAGCACTTTCACCTTGTGTTTCTTACAGCTATTCGACATAAGCTCTCCACATCGTTCTCAATTACCTCAATCCTACGCGCCGCGGCGGCAAAATTCAAGCAGCTCGCATTCGCGGCAATCGAGCCGATGCGTCCCATTGCAATTTTCCACGATGCCAATGCGGGAAAGCGAGAAGTCATACTTGGCCGGGTCGGTTGGCTCGATTTGCGCGAAACCTTCCGTTATTTCTATCGCCGTGCGCAGAGAAATCGTTTTTCGGCTGTGAAGGCCAAGAATCCTGCACAGCCTGCCCATGTGTACGTCAACGGGGACAACGAGTTTAGCGTTGTCGATGGATTTCCACAGCCCGGTATCCACGTCGTCGTCCCGCACCATCCACCGTAAGAAAAGATTGAGCCTTTTGCACGCACTGTTTCGTGTCGGGCTGGCCAGCAGATACATCAGGCCCCTTCCGACCCGGCGCCCGTGCTTTTGGGCATGGGCCTCACAGAGTGAGTTGCAGAAGTGGGACAAGGCGGGAATCACGTTCTTGTCACCCGCCCCGTATCCCTGAAGAAAATACGCTTCGAGACTCCCGAACTGACTCAAGACGTCTCGCAGCAACTCCAGCAAGTCGGCTACGTCGTCGCCGGTCGTGAAGCGGTGCTTGAAATCGCTCAGTTGCGCTCTTTTTCGCTCGTCAAAATCTCGCACAAATTCAAAGGGACTTCTACCCACGTATTCAAAGAGGCGATTCAGATTCTTCTCTATCTGCCGGACTCGGCCGTAGGCAAGGACCGCGGCCAGAAGGCCGGCAATCTCCATGTCCGCCGGCTCGGAATACCGATAGACAAATTGCAGCGGGTCGGGGCGTATCAATTCGCGGCGGTTGTACTTTTTGTACAGTCGCTCCAGGGCCAGCTTGACTCGGGTCCACAGTCTGTTCGCCAAAGGGCCACGTTCTCTTATTTGTTCTGTTGCGACCGGCATCTTAGCCCCTGAGTTTCCGTCCGACGTCACCGGCAAAGCGGCATTTTACCGTGCCGGTTTCGGTCTCGAATGTCACGCGCCGGCCCCGCCGGCCGCCAATTTCCTTGTGAGCGACCCGGATATGGGCATCCGCCAGAACTTTCATTGCGATATCGACGTTCTTGGCGCCGATGTCCAACCGGCCGCTTTCGGTCTTGAGGATCGCCGCACCGCCGAAAATCATGGCTTTGTAATGAGCCGGTGCATCGTCGATGGCCGTGAGCCTGGCGATGATGTGCTTCGTGGACGTGCTGCCGAACTCTCCGATATCGACGGTGCCGCCTTGCGCCGGCCGGTCGCGAAGGAAATGGCTCATCGCCGCGCAGCCGTTCCTGAGGTTATACAGGCACACGCTGACACACGAACCGACCAGCGTCTCCAGAATCGCGGGCTCTGTGACGATGCAAAACTCACCGGGTCTGAGAAACTTGCGAATCATAGCCACAGTCCAACTTCTTTCAAGGGCCTGCTATACTCAATGAAGCAGCACTTCACAGAAACAGGAGCAAACTCAAAGCCATAACCATCATGCCCGCCACCAGGCCGTAGGCGGACAGGTGATGCTCGCCGTACTCTCTGGCGGTCGGAAGCAGCTCGTCGAGGGAGATGAACACCATGATCCCCGCAACTGCGGCAAAGAGGACCCCAAACACGACGTCGTTCAGGAACGCGAAGAGAATGACGTATCCAATGAGTGCGCCTGCCGGCTCAGCCACGCCTGAGAGAAACGAATAAACAAATGCCTTCTTGCGGCTGCCCGTTGCATAATATATCGGGATGGAGACGGCAACGCCCTCGGGAATGTTATGGATGGCTATAGCCACGGCGATGGCGATTCCAAGTTTTGTGTCTTTGAGCGCGCTGACAAACGTCGCAAGTCCTTCCGGAAAGTTGTGGATGCCGATGGCCAGCGCCGTGAATAGACCCATTCGATACAGCTTCTTGAATTTGGCCGCCAGCTCCGGCGCATCCATTTCCTCTGCCCTGTGAATCTCGTGGGGGTTCTCAAATGAGGGCACCAGCTTATCGATAATGGCGATGAACACGACTCCGCCGAAGAAGGCCAGCACGGTGACCCAATACCCCGTGACCCGTCCCAGCTCGCCCACGAGGCTGTCTTTTGCGTTGGGAAACATCTCCACGAATGAGACGTAGATCATCACCCCCGCAGAGAAGCCCAGGGCTGCGGAAAGAACTTTTGTATTTGTGCGCTTCGCGAAGAAGGCCAAAGCGCTGCCCAACCCGGTGGATAAACCCGCGAGCAACGTCAACCCAAACGCTATCAGCACGTTTTGAGATTCCATCGTCTAATTGGCTTGCGCGTCCAGGAGTTTCTTCCACTTGTTAATATGCCCGTCTTCGTCCGCCTGGTCCTTCTCGATAACCCTGCGGGTTTCTTCGTCCCAGTCGATCGTTCTAAGCAGCTCGGCATAATGATGAACGGCTTTGCTCTCCACCCAGACGCTCGTTTTGAGCAGGACGCGCTGACCCAGCAATCTGGAGCCGAAGCCAAACGCAAAACCGACCAGCCAAAACGCCCATCGCGTCAGCCGGGGTCGCAAGCCGAACTCATAGAGCTTGACCTGGAAATCCTGGTAGTGCGTCATCTCGTTGCACATCGCCGCGATGAGCTGTCGATTCAACTCGGACTTCTGCCGGGTGAGCTGGAACTTATAGATGGTCATGGCCATCAGTTCCAACGTGTGCAGGGTCAGCAGCCCCTTGTTGATGGCCTTCAATCGAGCTGGTTCCATGTCCCGGCCTCGAATCTTGAAATCCTCGTTGCGCATCTGGGGCCTGACGATGGAGACGTCATAAGATGCTCTGGCTTGCGTTTTTCGTTCTTCCATTGTAGGGCATCTCCCGATGTCAATAGCAGCAGCGGTTTCTCATATCTGCATCAGCCTTCGCCACTTGCGCCCGTCGGCTTCGGCGAGCCGGTCCGCTTCGGGAAAACTCTCGCTGCCGGCGGGGTACACGTGCGGGGCCGACGCATCCCGTTCCCATGACTGCAATATAGGCGTCAAGAGCTGCCAGGAAACCTCGACGTCATCCTGCCGGGTGAAGAGTGTCTGGTCGCCGACCATGCAATCGAGCAGCAGTCTCCTGTACGCCTCGGGCGCTTCGGCGAAGAAAACGCCCCTGTAGCTGAATCTCATATTGAGCGTGCTCATGCAAAGCTTCGATCCGGGCCGCTTGGCCTGAAAGCGAAGCGATATTCCTTCTTCCGGCTGAATTTGGAGCAGCAGGACATTGGAGGGCAAGTTGTGCAGGCCGGCTGAGGAAAACAGCGAATACGGGACCTTCTTGAACGTGATGGCAATCTCGGTGTCCTTAGCGGCCAGCCGCTTACCCGTTCTGCAATAGAAAGGAACACCCTGCCATCTCCAGTTGTCGATGAATAGCTTTGTGGCGACGAACGTCTCGGTTCTCGAACCTTTGGTTACTCCCGCTTCGTCCAGGTATCCCTTGACTTGTATGCCGTCGATTGATCCCGGGCCGTACTGTCCCCTTACCCAGAAATCCCGCAGGCGGTTCGGATCGAAAGGGCGAATCGAGCGCAGCAGCCGGACCTTCTCATCACGAATACGGTCCGCCTCGAAGGAAATCGGCGGTTCCATCGCCACCAGTGCGAGCATCTGGAGCATGTGATTCTGGAACATGTCCCGCAGGGCGCCGGAGGTATCGTAGTACCCCGCCCGGTGCTCGACCCCCACGGTTTCGGCGATGGTAATCTGGACATTGTCGATGTAATTGCGGTTCCAGACGGGCTCGAAGATGGCGTTGGCGAACCGCAGCATCAGAATGTTCTGGACCGTTTCCTTGCCGAGATAGTGGTCGATTCGGTAAATCTGAGATTCGCCGAAACAGCGGCTGATACGGCGGTTCAGATCGACGGCACTGGGGAAGTCTTTGCCGAAAGGCTTTTCGACGACAAGCTTGATCTTCTGGTTGCCATCGGGTCCGCTGGGACGGGCCAGCCCCGCCGCGCTAAGATGTTCGACGATGACGGGGTAAACAGCGGGAGGGACCGCCAGGTAGAACACCACACTTTCATGGACGTTATGCTTTTGACTCAACTCGGCCAATCGAGCTTTTATGCGCCGATAGAAGCCTTCGTCGTCGTAATCGCCGGGCAGATAGTAGAGCTTGCTTGCAAAAGCGTCCAAGGTTTCCGATGACAAAGAGTCCGAGTGTTCCCTGATCGACTGCCCGGCCTTGTCGCGAAAATGCGCATCAGAGAATTCCTTCCGGCCGGAGCCCAGGAAGTAGAAACGCTCGCTGAGCAAACCCTCTGAAAAGAGCTTGAATAGGCTGCCCAGCAGCTTTCTGTGCGTCAAGTCGCCGGATGCGCCAAAGACGACAAGCGCGTTGGGGCCGGCAGCTTCTTCGGCGCAAAGAGCATCGTATTTTTCCACCGACGGTATGATTTCCTGCATGTCCAGTGCCCTGATTCTTGCGATGTCTCGCGGACCACCGGCGATCAGGCCGCCGCGAGGTTAATATCTGAACTTCTGCAAAATCGAAGTTAGGCATATATTATTTCAGAAAATCCGTTTCACGATTTTCTGAAAATAATGGGGTATCGCATGAGAACACATTGTCGAGCCAAACGTTACGCACGGTGTTTTAGAAAGAAAAAATCGAAACAGAAGATTTTTTCTTTCCAAAAGTATGCCTAACTTCAATTTTGCATTAATGTTTGAGCGGTTCGAATTCCTCTTTACCGACCCCGCAGTCCGGGCACACCCACTCGTCCGGCAAATCCTCGAATGCGGTGCCGGGTTGGACGCCGTTATCAGGATCCCCCACCTGAGGGTCATAGACGTATCCGCACATCGTACACTTGTACTTCTTCATACTCTTGGCTCCTTGTTTTGAAGTCTCTCTCGAATTGGCGTTTCTCTCTCACCTCACCACTGAGGGTGCCTCATACGTCGGGTCTCACGCCGCTATCCCGCCTGCTTTAGCGCTTCCAATCGTTCGTTCAGGACCGCGACGTGCTTCATCTCTTCCTTGATGATGCCCTCAACCTTGTCTCTGCCCGCTTTGCGCGATATGGATTCCCGCAAACCGACATAGAACGCAATAGAGTCCCGCTCCACGCCCATTGCCATTTTCAACAGGTCTTCCGCTGTCTCGACGTCGGCCAGCTTCTCGGCAGGGTCGGCCTTCAGGTTGAACACGTGACCGTCGGCCATCACGCGAAGGTACATCTGGGCTTCGCCGTCCGGATCGAAAACGGGCGGGTCGGCTTCCTCGCCGGACAGTTCCGTGCGCATCGCAGCAAAAATCTTCTCATGCTCGTCTTCCATGACCGCAAGGTCCAGCAGGAGCTTGCGCAAAGCGGTGAATTTGTCCGCCGCTTTGCGGTAAAACTTGGCCCCGTTTCGTTCTATGTGTTCGGCCATCTCGAAAATTTCATCGGCGTTAAACGGCATACTCATTATTGCTTTCCTTTCAGTTGCGGTTCTGCGATCATCCGCTCGATATAGAAACTCAGAGTCCACGCTCATGTAGCCGTGGCTTTGGCCCTGTTTGCCTGGGACATCTCGGCCAGTGTCTCGACTTTCTTGACGTCCAGCCCCAACCCTTTGGCCACGCGCTGACCATACTCAGGGTCTGCTTTGTAGAACAATGCCGCCTGGCGCAATTGGATTCGTTTCTGAGTGCCATTGAGGTGACTTACAATGTTCCCGACCAGGTGGTCGCGATCCTCATGGTTCATGACGTCGCGGTATAGACTGCCAGCTTGTACAAAATCGTCGTTGGGGTGTGCGAAGGCATGGCGCGCTGCTTGGCCGGATACGTCAAACGGCGGCTCCAGGGAGTCGGGGTCCGGTGCCGGTCCTGCGAAACTGTTAGGCCAGTAATTCGGGCCGGAACCGCCGTTACCGTCAACACGCATGGAACCATCGCGTTGGTAACTTTTCTCGGCGGCCGCCTTAGGTGCGTTCACTGGGATAAGGTGATAGTTCGGTCCCAGACGGTGGATGTGGGTATCATGATACGAGAAGATACGTGCCTGCAACATCTTATCCGGCGAGGCGGCAATTCCGGGAACCAGATTACCGGGGCAAAAGGCCGCCTGTTCGACTTCGGCGAAGTAGTTTTTGGGGTTGCGGTCCAGGACCAGGCGACCGACTTCGATCAAAGGAAAATCACCGTGGGGCCAGACCTTTGTTATGTCAAGGATGTCAAATCGGTAGTCTTCTGCCTGTTCGGGGGTCATGATCTGCATCTTGAGCGTCCAGCTCGGACACTTGCCCTGCTCGATAGCATCATATAGATCTCTCGTGGCGTGATCGGGATCCTCACCTGCCACGCGGGCCGCCTCCTCCCGAGTAAGGTTTTTTATGCCTTGATCGGTTTTGAAATGATACTGCACCCAGAAGTACTCATTCTTAGTGTTGTACCACTTGAAGGTGTGGCTGCTGTAGCCGTTCATATGGCGGTACGTGGCGGGTGTGCCCCGGTCGGAGAACAGGATTGTGACCTGGTGGATGGACTCCGGCGTCAGCGAAAGGAAGTCCCAGAACATGTCCGGATCCGGACAGTTGGTGGCTGGATGGCGTTTCTGGGTGTGGATGAAATCCGCGAACTTGAGAGGGTCGCGGATGAAAAATACGGGCGTGTTGTTGCCCACAAAGTCGTAGTTGCCTTCCTCCGTGTAGAATTTGACCGCAAAACCGCGTGGATCTCGCGCAGCATCTGCAGAGCCTTTTTCACCGCCGACGGTGGAAAAACGGGCAAAAACCTCAGTTCGCTTGCCCACTTTAGAAAGGAACCTGGCCCTGGTGTATTTGGTCACGTCCGCAGTGACCTCAAAGTAGCCCCCCGCTCCAGCCCCCTTGGCATGCACCACCCGTTCAGGAATGCGTTCGCGGTCAAAGTGAGCCAATTTCTCCAGAAGATGAGCGTCTTGCATGAGTACTGGCCCACGGCTACCGGCAGTCAGAGAGTTCTGGTCGTCGCCAACCGCTATGCCGAATGCGGTGGTTAATTTTTCTGATTGACTCATTTTCGAATCTCCTTTCTTGAGCGGCGGAAATCCAACGCGCGATTTCCAATTCATTATTTCCTGGTTTTGCCGCTGAGCCTTTCATCAAACAGAACACCAGGCAGACATCGAAGAATCAGATGTTCCGTCATCGCGCACCCGGACCTGTATCCTCTCTCTCTGTCGGGTCAGCTATCCAAGGGACTTCAACTTCTTGAGGAGCGCGCTAATGTGTCCGAGTTCTTCAAGAATAATTTTCTCGACTGTTTCCTTGTCTGCTTCAGTAAGGACCAGGCTCCTCAAGCCGGAGTAGAAAGCGACTGACTCGTTTTCAGAATTCAGGGCGATCTCGATGATTTGCCTGGGTGTTTCCTCGCCTGAGAGTTCTTCGAGAGGACTCTTGCGGCCCTCCCAGCCGCGCGCATCGGCCATCGTCTGCAAATACATCACGGACCGGCTGTCCGCCTCATAGACGAGGATTCCATCGTCGGTGCTGAGCGGTTCTCTCATGTGTTGAAATGTCTTAAGATGCCCATCCTCTGCCGAAGCGATATGGAGCAACAACTTCTTTGTTTCTTCGTCCGAGGATCGTCCGGCCGCTTCGCGATAGAACTCTGACGCATTTCGCTCGATGGCCTCGGCTACATCGAAAATGTCGCCCGCAGTAAAACAAGTCATCGTATTACCGTCCTTGCGCTGGAGGGAGCGTAAAGACCCTCTGAGCCAGTTCGCGGTCGAGCATGAACAATCCACCCGGCGCGCTCTCCATCATCTTGAGCTGTTGAACGATTGCATCGGCGGACGCCTCTTCTTCGACCTGCTCGTTGACAAACCACTGCAGGAAGGTGTTGGTCGCATGGTCTTTCTCTTTGATCGCCAGATCGACCAGATCGTTGATCAGACCCGTGACCTTCTGCTCGTGCTTGTAGGCCGCCTCGAAAACCGCGCGAGGTGAATCCCACGTCGTCGTCGGTCCTTCGATCGCCTTCAGAATCGCCCTGCCGCCCCGCTCGTTGATGAAATCATAAATCTTCGTCGCGTGCACGATTTCTTCCTGCGTCTGTACGCGCATCCAATTGGCGAAGCCGTTCAAATTCAGGGATTTGAAGTACGACTCCATTGACAGGTACAGGTAGGCCGAATACAGTTCGGCGTTCACCTGTCCATTCAAGGCTTCTTCCATCTTTTTATTAATCATTGCCTATCCCTTCCACAGCCCATGCACGTTGCAGTGCTCTCTTGCGCTGACAGAATCCGCTTCC
>Ga0307378_10007558_pt1 | contig 14603 bp, 10 predicted proteins | sample UN1MG_FD_202238 | JGI IMG/M metagenome (GOLD analysis project Ga0307378, IMG submission 202238) | Soil microbial communities from Risofladan, Vaasa, Finland - UN-1 | ecosystem: Environmental > Terrestrial > Soil > Coastal area > Acid sulfate soil | place: Finland: Risofladan, Vaasa | collected...
CTTCACCCTCGTGGCTGGCGACGTGGGCCAGCATGTACCCTCCCGTGACATCCCCGATGGCGTAGATTCCGGGCACGCTCGTGGCCATGTGCTCATCCACCACGATGGCGCCCTTCTCCGTCGTCACGCCGATACCGTCCAGGTTCAGTCCCTCGGTGAGGGGTACCCTGCCCGTGGACATGAGCACCAGGCTGGCAGAGACGACGCCTTCGCCCTTCGGCCCATCGTAGATGACCTCCAGGCCACCAGGAGCTTGGCGGATCTCCTTGAGAGGCGACCGTGTGTGCACATCTACTCCCTGGCGACGCAGCAGTTGGTGTAGGCGACGCGCCAGTTCCTCGTCCACGGTGGTGAGGATGGAGGGCAGCATCTCAATAATGGTCACCCTGGTTCCCAGGGCGCTGAAGATGCTCCCGAACTCCACACCGACCACTCCCCCACCCACGATCACGAGGTCATCGGGTGGCTCCTCCAGGGTCACTATGTCGTTGCTGGTGACGACCCCCGGCAGGTCAAGTCCCGGCACAGGGGGCATGGAAGGCACAGAACCCGTGGCGATGATGATCGTGCGGGCATCCACCTCTCGTGGAGTATCTCCTGAGACGGTGACCTTGCCCCCTGAGGCCAGTGCGCCTTCACCGGAGACGATGGACACCTTGTGAGCCTCCAGGAGGGTCTCGACGCCGGAAACCAGCTTCTCCACGACCTCGTCTTTGCGGGACATCATCCTGGAGAAGTCAAAGGCCGGCTCGCTGACCATCACGCCGAACTCCTCCGCGCGCTCGATCTCCAGCAGCAACTCCACACTGCTGACCATAGCTTTGGTGGGGATGCAGCCCCAGTTGAGGCACACGCCTCCGACGCGATCGCGCTCTACCAGGGCTACATTGGCACCAAGCTGGGCCGCGCGGATGGCGGCCACGTAGCCACCTGGTCCTGCACCAATGATGGCGATGTCGAACTGTTCAGCCATAGTATTCCTTTCTCTTGAACCTCACGGCACAGCATTCTTCTCGCCGATCCACGCTCAGCCCCAGTTCCTGCGCCAGACTGACCGCCCTCGCCGAAGGGCTGACGATGACATTGACGCCAGCCCGCACGGCCAGTGGATCGAGCTGCTCCCTATAGCTCCCGCGGGGTCTCATACAGCCCAGGTGGATGGGCGTCTTTGGGAAACGCACCCGGGCCTCCGCCAGCAGCGCGGCGACCTCATCTGGCTCCGGGGGTTCCCGATCAGCGTATCGGGTGCCGGGTGTAGGTATCAGTACGATGAAGACCAGGCCATCCGCTCCCAGCTCTTGGAGGATCTCCAGGGCGCGGTATTCACCGGAGAAACGCCCTCCCCTCAAGCCCACAGTGATGTGGGGCACGACGGTGGCGTAGGAGCGCAGAAGCTCATAGGCGGCTATCTGGCCCACCACGCCCGTATCGAGGCCGTACACCTCTCGGATCGTCTCGTCGTCACCCACAAAGTCGAAGGAGATTATGTCAACATGAGGGGCGATGGCGTCTGCCTCATCCCTACCGATCAGACCCACGTGCCAGTTCAGAACCCTGCCGGGGCGCAGTCGCTCCACCACGTCCAGGTGGCTGGTCACGGGGACGCGGCCCCGCCTGTCGCAGCCCCCCGAGATGAGGCAGCTGGTGGCCCCCTCGGGATCGGCCTCCCAGATGGGAACCATGTGCTCCAGGTAGTGGCCACCGCAGTGAGCGCAGTCCAGCTCACACTGGTCGCCCGTCAAACTGATCACCAGGGTATTCAGAGGGTAGTCGAAGCCGATGACGGGCGGGAAATTCGCCTGGCGCGTGCGCCACGCCTCGTCGAAAAGCGGGCGTTCTTGTTTCCTTCGCTGCGTCTTGCTCACGGCCACTTGCTCGCAGGGCGTCCGCTGGTAGATCTGCCCGACTGAGCGACTCGGCACAATCCCGTAACGGGCAGCAGGCCGCGGCGACGGCAGGGATGGTGGGAGAGGCTCGCCGGCATCGGTCTCCGGTACACGTAGGAAGACAACAGGGAAGCGACCTCACAGTTCTAGCCGGCATCCAGAGTGGGTCTGGCAACATAGGCAGACCGACGGAGTATAGCAGATGTACGGGCAGGTGACAAGCGTTGCCCGGAGAGTGTGGAAGAACGGGATTTGCGGCACCAGTGAGCTCATCCTGAGCCACGTCCTGAGCCGATTGCAGCCTGCCCTGAGCACAGTCGAAGGGGATAGGCCGAAGGCCGTATCGAAGGTTGAGCCCACTTGGCGGAGCCCAGCAGGACAGAGCGTGACTGCCTCTCGCCGCCTTATTTCACACCCTTGTCTGAAGCTGACGATTTGCTTGCGTCAACATAGGGGATGCGATATACTGACTGAGGGAGTGTGTGGTGAACGATTTTCACAGGCAGCCGGAGTACGATCCATTATTGGAGGAGATGCCCGCGAAAGAGGACCGCTGGGCCAACGTCAAGTCCATCCTGCGCGAGGTCGTAGAGACGGCGATTTTGACGCTGGTCATCTTCCTGATGGTGCGAATGGCGTTCCAGAACTTTCGCATCGAAGGGCACAGTATGGAGACCAACCTCCACAACGGCCAGTTCCTGATCGTGAACAAGCTGGTCTACTACCTCCACCCTCCTCAGAGAGGAGACGTGGTGGTCTTTCATTCGCCTCAGAGCCCGCGCAAGGACTTCATCAAGCGGGTCGTTGGGCTGCCGGGAGAAGAGGTGGAGATGGTCGATGGAGAGGTCTACGTGGAAGGGATCCCGGTGCACGAGGCCTACATCGCCAATCCCGGCAACCGCTCCTGGGGACCCGAGGTCGTGGGGGAATTCGAGTACTTCGTGCTCGGAGACAACCGGAGCAACAGCAGCGACTCGCGCAGCTGGGGCATGCTCGATGGAGACGCCATCATCGGCAAGGCCTGGGTCTCCTACTGGCCGCCCGGCACTCTGGGGCCCGTGCCCCACTACACCTTTGCCGCAGTCGAATAGGAGGGGAGATGGTCGCGAAGGCCCTCTCAGCTGAGCCCGACGACGCAGCCAGAGTTCCCCTGGTCGAGTTTCCGCCACAAGACCTGGTGGCGATCATCGAGGAATTGACCCCGGAGAAGCTGGCCGGTTTGCTCGACGCCACCGATCTCAAGGCGGATACTGAGGAGCCCAAGATCAAGAAGCTGGCCGGCTGGGCGCTGGAGTACGGTTTTCCCTCCGTCTGCGTGAACCCCGTGGAGGTCGATCTGCTGCCGGGGCTACTCCAGGGCAGCTTGGTGAAAGAGTGCTACGTCATCGACTTCCCCCTGGGGAAGTCCACCATCGACAGCAAGCGCCGCCAGGCAGCCCACACGGTGGAGACGAGCCGGAAGCTAAGAGGCGAGGGTCCGGGCAAGATCGAGCTGGACATGGTGATCAACGTTGGCCGTTTTAAGAGGGATGCAGGGTACACCCGGGAAGAGATCGAGGCGGTGGTGGACGCTGCTGATGGGGAGACGGTCAAGGTCATCATTCGCTCCGGGGAGCTGACCGAGGAAGAGATCGTTCAGGTCTCTCGCCTGGTCAAGGAGGCCGGGGCCAGTTTCGTGAAGAACTCCACAGGCATGGACGTGATGGGCGCCACCCCCGAGCACCTGCGGTTGATGAGAGAGGCGGTGGGTCCAAACTTCGGCGTGAAGGCGGCGGGCGGTATCAGTGAGGCCATGACCGCCGTCAGACTCATCTACGCCGCGGCCAGAGAGCCTGAGCAAAGGGACCCCTCCCGATTCAGAATGGGCACCAGCGCTCCCCTGGCCATCATGGCCACCATGGACTGGATCAGGGCCAATCCCCTGGCGTGGGTGGAGACGCGCGTCATCCCCTGCACCATCTGTCCCCACGGCCAGACGGGCAAGCAGCGGAGAGAGGTCCGGGAGATCTACATCAAGAGGTGCCGCACCTGCCCCTTCAGGCGCTACAGAAAGGACAAGGACTTCTGATGCCCAGAGGTGGCTACCACGGCAAGATGCTGAGGGTCAACCTCGGCGACGGAAGCGTCACCACAGAGAGCCTGGACGAGAACCTGGCCCGGGAGTACGTTGGCGGGCGCGGTCTGGGGAGTGCCATCCTCTGGAATGAGCTTCCTCCAGCGACGGATCCCCTCTCGCCAGAGAACCTGCTGATCCTGGCGAGCGGGCCCCTCAACGGGACCGGCGCTGCCCTCTCCTCTCGCTACGAGATAGTGACCAAGTCGCCCCTCACCAACACCATCTTGAGCGCCAATTCTGGCGGTCGTTTTCCCATCGCCTTGAAGAGAACGGGCTTCGACGTGGTAATCTTCGAGGGCGCGGCCGGACGACCGCGCTACCTGTCCATCGAGGATGGAAAAGCCGAGCTCAAGGATGCCTCTAGCCTGTGGGGCTTGGACACGCACCAGACCACCGATCGGCTGCTCAAAGGGACGTCGTCCCAGACGTCGGTGGCCTGCATCGGGCCTGCTGGGGAGAGAGGCGTGCTCTACGCCTCGGTGATGAACGAGAAAGACCGCGCGGCGGGAAGGGGCGGTGCCGGATGCGTGATGGGGGCCAAGAACCTCAAGGCCATCGTGGTCCAGGGCACCCACAAGACCACTGTGGCCGACGCCTACGCCTTCCAGGAGGCCAGGAAGATCGCCCTGACCATGATCAGCGAGGCCCCGATCACCAAGAACGCCCTCAAGGAGTACGGCACGGCGGTCCTGATCAATATCATCAACCAGTTCGGGGCCCTGCCCACCCGCAACTTCCAGGAGGGGTACTTCCCCGACGCGGACTCCGTCTCCGGGGAGACGCTGAAAGAGCTGATCTACGAGCGCAGCTCGGCCTGCGCCACCTGCTCCGTGGCCTGCGGCAGAGTGACCAGGGTAGCCGATCGCACCGGCGAGGGACCCGAGTACGAGACGATGTGGGCCCTGGGCCCCATGTGCGGGGTGAAGGACCTGGAGCAAATCACCGAGGCCAACTACAACTGCAACGAAGCGGGCTTCGACACCATCACCGCAGGCAGTACCATCGCCTGTGTCATGGAACTGTGGGAGAAGGGGTACCTGGACAAAGCCACTGAGGACAAAATCAGGGACGAGCTGGGCTCGGAGCTGCGCTTCGGCAACGGCGAGGCCATGCTCAAGTGCACCGAACTGATCGGCCGCAACGAGGGCTTCGGCCAGATGCTGGGACAGGGTTCCCTGCGGTTGGCGACCCGTTTCGGCCATCCAGAACTCTCCATGAGCGTCAAGGGTCTGGACCTGGCCGCCTACGACCCCCGCGGCTTCAAGTCTATGGGCCTGGCCTACGCCACCTCCACGCGGGGCGCGTGCCACCTGAGGGCTTATTTCGTGGGACCCGAGGCCCTGGCCACACCCTACGCCGTGGACCGCTTCGCCACTGAGGGCAAGGCCGCTCTGGTGATCCTCTACCAGGATCTGAGCGCTGTCATCGACTCCATGGGCCTGTGCATGTTCACCATCTTCGCCCTCAACCCGGAGCACTACGCCGGCCTGCTCTCCTCGGTGACCGGCGAACCGCTGGACGGGAGAGGGCTCCTCAAGCTGGGCGAGAGGATCTGGAACCTGGAGCGCCTCTTCAATCTGCGGGAGGGCTTCACCAGGGCGGACGACGCCCTGCCGCCCAGGTTCTCCCAGGAGACGCTGCCCCGGGGCCACTCCAAGAACCAGGTGGTGGACCTGGAACCTCTGCTCGAGGAGTACTACAGGCTTCGTGGTTGGGACGAGGACGGGGTGCCCACGGAAGCGAAGCTGAAGGAGCTGGGACTGAGTCAGAGTTGACGTGGGGGCTTGCGGACGGGTATAATAGGTGTACGTGCCCCCATCGTCTAGTGGACTAGGACACCGCCCTTTCAAGGCGGCGACGCGGATTCGAATTCCGCTGGGGGCACCTGGAGCGGCGTACCAAGACGCGCGGGCCAAACCCGCGCGTTTCTAGTTGGACGGCTTCGCATGATGCAGTACGAGCAGAGCCATAGTTGCGCAGTCTTTGCGGGCGTCTAACCGCAGAACTGCGTTCAGACAGTGGCGCTGGCTTTCCAGGGCATGGCTACTTGCGGCCGCAGAAAGGGTCAACTGCCCAGTATCAAGCACAAGCTACGTGCCCTAGCTCACTGATGCCAAGACTGGGGCTGATACCCCCATTTGTGCTATGCTTTGGGGACACGAGCCAGCTTCTGCAGCTCGCGGCGTGCCTTGGCGTCGAACCCCATTTCGTTGAACTTTCCTATGTCTGGCCATCGATCCAGTTCGGGCGTACGGTCAAATGCCTGTGTGACTCCAAAGTATGCCTGTATAGAATCCCTGACCATTTGCCTCAACCTTGTCCCCACTTTCTCCAGGTCTCGTTCCAGTTGCCCTTGGCCCCTACCCATTCCGGCCTCTGACAAGAAATTGCGGACGTGCTTTGTCAGATCCTTGAGGGGTCTGGTCCTGCCATGAACAAGCGTGTTGCGAATGTCGTAGGCGAGCAAGACCTGGCGAAAGATGCTGAGCCGCTGCTCGTCGCGGTGCCCAAGGAGATTGGCGACGTTCGTGGCCATGCGATAGCGCAGCTCACCTCCTCCTTCTGGCAAGTATAGTGCCTCCAGCGCGACCACGAGGTCTACGATGTTTGATTCTTCATCAGCCGGTCGGAAGCTTTGGTCAAACCGTCTCAGAGCCTGCCGCAGTGCTGGTGCCCGATTCCGACCTCCTGAAGGCGAATTCGCTAGTCGCTTCAAAGCCCTGCTTGAGATGCGTAATCGTCTGGCTTCCGTGCCAGTAAGTTGGCGGTTGGATTCAACCAGCAGTAGTCTTGATTCCTCCGGATCCCAGCGATGCGCTGGCCAAAGAGGAAACCTGGATAGCTCGGCTTCAAACAACGGTCCGGCATAGATGAAGCCGTCGCAGCAGAGTCGCATGGCAAGTAAGGATAGGCGCTCATCTAGTCTGGCATCGTCTCGACAGCGCATGATGGGCCTGCCGTCGTCGTCCTTCCGAGCCTTGATGTCGTTGACCAAGAGAGCACCCTTGCCCAGGATCAAACAATCCAATGGGCGCGGTTGAAAGCGCTGCCAGAGCATATTCTGTAGCGTTTCCCGGGACTCCTGAAGAGTGCAAGGCACGACAGTCAGGCCTCGCTCCAAATGGATCTTGTTCGGGGGAACGGGAATTCCGTGGATCATCGAGATCCGGCGCAGGGTCACGGTATGAGAGAAGATTTCAGATTCTGCCCGCCTGTAGATCGTTGCGAAGACAGCTGGATCGTACCTGTCCGCGCGTGACGAATTGAGGTACTGCTCGATGAATAGAAACGAGAATACCTCACGGTGCCAAGCCCAGCAATGCCCCGCGTTGACGAGTTTCTGTGCTATTCCACTGACCGCCAGGTAGACGTCCAGAGCCTTGTATGAAGCCAGGTCGCCTAGCTCCTGCTCCAGCCGAAACCGTCCGGCGATCCCCAAAGGCGCGGACCGTGGGCGCGGCAGTTCACCGAGGTGCCGGAGATGCGCCAGCGCCTCCTGGACGAACTGTCGGAGGTAGATACGAAGCTGCGGGTCTCGCGTCGAACTCATCCCCAACTCATCCGTCCTGAAACGTGTACCGGCAACAAGCCAAGCGCATAAGAAGATGTATCAGATGGCTGCGTCGGCCTTTGTATCCTTCAACGGCGCCGCAATGGGATTGTACCATTGACGGTAGCGATCCGCAAAGCTGAGTGAGACGGTTATGACTCTGGCCTTCTCGTGTCCAGCACGAGCTAAGCCAGCGATGCAGTCTCATTGGCAGGGCTAGCTGGAGAACCGCATTGAGGAAACGGCACTTTTCTTCGACGGTGTTTGCTTCGGCTGCTAGCCAGAGCCAGGATTGGATAACGAGGGGGCGGGGGTGGTGGAGGTGGCGGACTACGAGCTTGGCAAGGATAGTGCGGCGTCTGTCAGCCACGAGCACGGTGGGAGGTCTTCATGGTGTATACACCACAAGCTGGCAAAGCTGCCTTGAAGCTCTCCAGCCTATGACGCCATCCATCCCTCCGCCGTTGGAGTGCGTGCCCCAGGCTCGTACCCCCGAGTGTTCCGAGGAGTGTGCCTGCGATACCCAAGGCGGCTAGAGCGATGTCTCTATCCATCCGCCATTTCCCTTGGTCTATCAACCACTCCTCGACATCCCCTATCACCTTGTCCGTCTCTACCCGATGCTGCGGCAAGCGGTCCTCAGTGAGGCTCGTGATCTCCGCAGTGCGCGTCCGACCAGAAACCTCAGCAATCAGGGAACCGCGCGGAAACTAACACACCATCGCCGATCGTGAAGTAGCGAGTGCGAGGATAGTACGATCCATCAGAAGCGCAGGCAATGTCCATCACTGTTCTGTAGCCAGATGCTGTGCTGTGGGATTCGGCTGGGCAGGAACAGCAAATCCTAACAGACTAGCCGGGCTGGGAATCGGGCTCATCTATACTGACACCTTCACCGAAATGCATGTTGCGGCTCTTCCTGACACTCTTGAACTTCTCAAGGCCGGGGTACGGGTGCGGTACGCGCTCGTCGTCCCGATATTCAGTACGGTGGGTTCGCCAGCGCAGATCCTCGTAGGGACCAGACTCGACCAGAATCACGCCTTCAGAAAGGCGGAATGAGGGACTGATCAACTGCCGGACCGTATCGCAGACGTAATTCGCAGCACGCGTAAGTTCCAACATAAGGTCCTCGACGAGGTCTACATGGAAATTGTACTCAAGTACGAGTCGTTCGTATCGAGGCGGGTCCCACTCGCCAATCTTATAGAATTTCTTGGTCCATAGCACCTTCTCTTCCTCAGCACCCCTATTCTCGACGTGCCTATCGAAGGTCAGCACAAAGTCTGAGAGAGTATGCAGAAAGTTCTCGAAGGCTGCCTCTAGTTCTCTGTAACGCCGCGGCCAGACTCTAGAGAACAACCAAAGCCGGAGATCTTGAAGCTCCCTGTAACGGGCAGCCGCTATGCTTGGCTGACCCCCCGCCAGAACCCCGGAAGCCCATTCACGCCAATGGTCTACACCGGCGCTCTCGACCCAGTGATCAACATATTCCGCGTACAACTCATCGTCACGCTGTTTTCCGGCGTCGAATCCTGGAAGATTCTCGCTTACCCACCTTTCATGGAGAGCCTTCATATCTTTGAGAACTTCTGCGGTGTAGCGAAGCGGCTGATCGTCAACCAGTTTGTGGTGCACCTTACATAGAAGAATCAGATTGTCGTATCTGTCTCGGTCTTCAGGAGGAAGGGGACAGTCACCACGTGGGCCGGATGGTTCTCTGGCGATGATATGGCAGGCGTCACCAACCAGCGATTCGTCATCGGTTTGAGTCGCATCTACGACAAGTTGTCGACGGCACTCTGGGAATGCACACCGACTTGCAGCACGACCCCAAAGCATCTTGTGTGTCTTCAGTGAGACAGCCACAAATCTGCACTCCCGCCTGCAGAGGCCAAGAGGCGAAGCCCCGCTCCGATGACGCCAAAGCCCGCCTGTTTCCATCAGACGGGCTCCCCTGTTACACTACTCTTCGCCGGGTGCCCATCTCGCGCCCCGGCCAACGCCTCGGGTTTGGCAAGACCGCGAGGCTTTGCTCTCGTATCAGGTGTGAAGCGATTGTACCAAAGATAGGGGGACAGCGCTAGGGTAGTTCGAGTGGACGTCAGCAGGCCCTGCTGTTGGGGAGGAGAGTGTACCAGAAGGTTTCGCCAACCATGTGCTCTCCCAGCGGGATCTCAGTGAGATCGTAGCGCGGTCAAGACGGGGTGGCAGTCGTCAGTGCGGATTGGCCTAGTTCTCTGGCCTTCAGTGGTCCAGCACAAGCGGGGCCAATGATGCAGGTTCGTTCTCGGGGTCTGGCTCAAGTATGGCGTTCAGGGACCGCCGCTTGTCGCCAAGGCCCTCTCTGGCTGCTGTGAAGCAAGGGACAAGGTTCCAGGTGGCAGCCTGTCCTGACGCATACGTTGCCAGAATGGCATCACGGGCCGGAAGGAGCGACGCTTCTGACGAACTCGACTAGTAACTCGGCAGCTTGGATGCCCGATCTGATTGTATCAATATCCTGTTTGCTCTGAGGGACCTTCCCGTCGTGGACGATTTTGTTCCGCAGGCTGTTCAGGCTGACACAGCGATCTATGACATCTTTGCCCTGTAGGTCATGCTCCGCTGTGATCCATGGTGAAGCCGGACTTTCAAGTGATGGTTCTGATTCCACATCCGCCGGTATTTCCTTGGCTACCTCACCAAGCGGTACCAATTCCAGTCTCGGCAGCCAATCATCTAATTCCTTGTCTCGCAAGACCAAAGGAAGCAGCGCGAGTGTCCAGGCTATGTGCGGGGCCCTGGCGCTGGGAAGACGGATGGCTCTTTCCTGGAGGCGCTCTCGCACGAAGGTGGGTAAGAGGACGTCCAGTGCTGTAACTGCTTCCACAGTTGCCATCCGATACTCGCCTTCGTCGAAGTATCGTTTTGCGTTTGCCATGAACGTCCTAGTCAGGTCGGCGTAGGGTTTTCCCTCTCGGACAAAAGTGGCTATTCTATCCCATTTGGCCCTGTCCAAGGAGACGGTGGAGTAGAAATCCGAGATTTCTGGGGTCTCGAAAGCTCTATCGGGAGGCAACGCGAACGCCTTATTGATGCCTTCAAGCACCCTTGTCTGATCGTGCCCTTCTATCCAGCACGCGTCGGCGCGATCGAGGAAGTAGTTCAGATTCCAGTCTGAGATACGCATCGAGCCAACCCAGTATTGTCCAAGCTCGCATCTGACATACGTCAGCATGTCGTTGAGATGCTTGTCGGCCCGCTCCTTCGCCGCCTCCAAGAATTCGCGGTCTGTTGTCTCACCATTGCACTCTGCCTCAACCCGCACGACAACTCGGCTGCATGACAGGGGAACACGAAACCAGTCACCACCGGTATCCATGAGGTCATCATATTCTGCGGCTTCAGGGTCAAGGTTAATGTAGATCGACCCAGTGATGTTTCCGCGTCGGAATTCGAAAGTGAGATCATCTTCATCCCCGGGCATCCAGTAGTGCAGTGAGATTTCTGGGACTGCTAGACGCAATTGAACGGCTTTGTGCATCGGTACCTCCGCTGCCTATTTCCGCTCCGAGTCGACCTTCACGAGACGTTCGAGTCTCTTCAGCGCTTCCACTCTAGCGCAATTCGAGGTCCCTGGCTACATCGGTTCCCCACCGATTTGCTATGGTTAGATCGCACGCACTTACCGTGTGAGTTCGATCTCATCGCAGAACAGCGGAACCTCTATTTCGACCCCCCCCTGGGGGCATTATGTCTGGACCATATCGGCCAAGGGGCGGGAAGGTGCAGGAGATCCTGGATCGCTCTTTGTGATAGTTGGTGTCGTGGGGTCTTCTATGGAGTCTTCTGCTTGCTCCTCAGGAATGCGATGATTCGATTGGCGTATACGAAGTACTGAGCGAAGTCGTGCAGGAGACCGCTCACCTCGTTCCATGTGAACTCACGGCCGCTTGGATGCGCGATGTCGTTTCTGGCAGGCCTGCACGCTCGAACCGACCGTCGCGCACATGAAGCGTGCCAGCGATCTTTGAGCTACTCGCCAGTTGACACGAGGGGCGAGCCTATTTGCTGTCGCGCCGCCCAGCACCATGCCCAAGGGATTAGTGGTGAAACCGGCTGACTTGGGCTTTCAGCGTGTATCCTTCAACGCAGTAGTCTGGCTGTTTCACAACTTCGTCGATGTCGCCAGCGCTCAGGTCCATCCGGATTTCTCCATTCAGGTCCCGCAGCTGCTTTCTGAGGGCAGCGAGTTCTCGTTCTGGCGGTACATTAGCCCCGCGCTCCAGCGGCAACGGCAGGCGTATGTGATACTGGCGGAAGCCAACCAGCAAGTGGGGCGGCGTTTGAGGACTACCTGAGAAAAGAACGCACGCGATCTCCGGATCATCTTTGTCACAATCGGGACAGCTCCATACTGCGGTGTCCACGGATTCCTCAAGGTCAAGCCCGCTGTCGATCCTGGCGTCGAATGAGTCTGCTATCAGTTGGCGAATAGGATCCAAGCACGCCTGAAAGAGATATCTGTACCCGAATGTATGAAACGCGAAGAGGTATGCAGAAGTGAGCAGTCCCACCTGTGCTTGTGGCCACTCCTCCAGGAAAGCGTAGTCTTCTTCCACAATCATGCTGCACCCTCCGCGCGCAACGTAGTGTTCGAACTTACGCTTTTCGTCTGGATTGTAGCGTGGCTGCCCCTTGTTGACGGGAAAGGTAATCCTCAGTCGCTTCCGCTCCAGCTTCATCTCAGTGGGTATCCTGCCGAGATCGGCGGGCTGTCCAGAGCCGAGGGTTGGAAAAGCCCGCACACGAGGTCGGTAGAATTGACCAGACGAGCGGACCACCCTGAACTCCTGGAATCTGTTGAGTGCTGCTTCCCCATGGTCGCCAGATTTGGAATTACACTCCTTGCAGAGAAGTACTTTCTGGCCGGATGCCTTTCTACTCCCGGTGCGCATGCGATGGCTCCAAGCATGCCCGACACTGGTGTTGCGCAGGTTATCGGATGAGAAGACTCTGAGGCAGATAGGGCACACGACTACATCGCCGGCTTCTGGGCACACAATCTGCAACCTGGCCATGTGCATGCTCGCTAGTGCACCACGGCTGCTACTGCGCGACGTGAGCATATCTCACCCTTCCATACCTATTGGACACGCGCTTCCTGGGCGCTGTCTGCGAGTAAGTCCGTATTGCAGTCTGCCACCCGCCACGGTTGGTGGCAACCGGTTGCGAGACTAGGTCGTGTTCGGCCCCGCGGCTGTGCGACAGCCTGATAGGTTCGTTAGCCGTGGAGCCGTATCGATGGAGAACGACCTTGTCATCCGACAGACGGTGAAGCGCATTGCCGATGCAAATCAAGGCTGATCAGCCTCTTCCCGGCGCCACTTTCGGCGAGCTCCCAGCCTCCGAACGCGCCGGTGTGTGGCGCAGCCACTGACCACAACGAGGACGAGGCGCATGTCCCACACGGTGATCGAAGTAGAGGCGAAGTTGCGGGATTCTAGCATAAGTGAGGACAGAAGGCAAGTCCGTTTGCCGACAATAGGGCGAGACCCCACTGACGTCCCGCACCACGAGGGTCTCCCATCGCCGCCGGGTGCGCTCGTCAATCGGGTGACCCCGCTGCCGTCGGCGTTCATGGCGGGCCGCTCCCACTGGGCATCGGGGGTGGGCGGGAGAGGCCTGGATATGAAGGCGATGCGGGTGCCGTCCGGCGAGCAGGCGGGGAACCAGTCAGTGGATGGATTGTCGGTCAGGTTGATCTGCCCGCTCCCCTCGGCATTCATGACGTAGATCTCCCAATCGCCCTCACACCCTGAGGAGAACGCGATGCGCGGCTCCATCGGCCGGGGACCGCAGGCGAAAAAGAAGAACACGACGGCCAGGAAGGTGAGGGACAGGTCGGTCTTCGCCATCTCACGGGCTCCTTCCCTGGGAAGGAATCTGCCCTCAACCTGCCAGGAGAACCTCATAGGAGGGCGATGGCACCACCCACTGCTCACACACAATGCACCCAGGCACATCAAAACATCGGAGTCATCGGACGTCCGAGGGCGATGATCCCTTGCAGGCGGCTACGCCGAGCGGATCGACCGGACCATCAAGAGGAGGAACTTGACCTATCGGAGCACGAGCACTACACCAGTGTGTTTTTCTTCCGGCTCTGATCCTCGCTGAAATCGGCTCGCCAAGTGTCACAAGTCAGGGGGGTAGTTCACTGGCGAACTTCGAGAGCCAATGCCTTACTCTGAGCTTTGTAGTAGAATGTAGTTACTAGGCAACACATGTTCAACCCAACAGGGAGGCCCAGTACGAATGCTCGTTCAACGAACCGAGCTGCGTAATATTGCCATCATTGCGCATGTAGATCATGGCAAAACAACGCTGGTGGATGGTCTGCTCAAACAGGCACACGTTTTCCGTAGCAACCAGCAGGTAGCCGAGCGTGTGCTAGATTCTAACGATCTGGAACGGGAGCGTGGAATCACTATCCTGGCAAAAAACACGGCCATCAGGATCTACGATGAAGAGGCAGACCAACAGGTCAAGATCAACATCGTGGACACCCCAGGGCATGCGGATTTTGGTGGTGAGGTGGAGCGGGTTCTCAATATGGTAGACGGAGTGCTGCTGCTGGTGGACGCAGCCGAAGGCCCCATGCCCCAAACCCGTTTCGTTCTCCGGAAGGCGCTGGAACTGGGCCATCGCACCGTTGTGGTTATCAACAAGCTAGACCGCAGAAACACCGATCTCGATCGGGTGCTCAACGAGGTTTTTGATCTGTATATTGAGTTGGGAGCCACCGATGCACAGGCTGACTTTCCTGTGATATACACGGTGGCCACCACAGGCCAGGCAGGCCTGACGCCCGAACTCGGGCCAGACCTGAAGCCACTTTTTGACGCCATCTTGAGAGAAATCCCCTGCCCAACAGTGGATGTGGATGCCCCACTCCAGATGCTGGTGACCGCGCTGGAGTATGATAATCATCGTGGCCTGACTGCCATCGGCCGGGTTTTTGCCGGCCGCATTACGGCAGGGCAATCTATCACTCGCCTCACGCGGC
>Ga0307378_10007559_pt1 | contig 14602 bp, 5 predicted proteins | sample UN1MG_FD_202238 | JGI IMG/M metagenome (GOLD analysis project Ga0307378, IMG submission 202238) | Soil microbial communities from Risofladan, Vaasa, Finland - UN-1 | ecosystem: Environmental > Terrestrial > Soil > Coastal area > Acid sulfate soil | place: Finland: Risofladan, Vaasa | collected...
AAATGTTTGGACAACAGCAGGAGGAGGTTTTACGGTTGGTGCCGACCAACAGGGTATTACAAGTATAGAGCCTATTATACCTTCTGATTTGTTTCCAGATAAAATAGTTAGACTTAATGCTTTTAACTCTATTAATCAAAGAGGATGTATGGTTAACGGTGGCATGGTACCAACCGTAGAATATCTACTAACAACAATAACTAATGCAAGGTTAAATATAAATGGTACATTATCAATATCTACACAAAAAGATCAAGATGATACAGCAAGAAATATAGTGTCAACGCCAGGAGCAATTGATACAAAAAGAAATTCAGAAGCTTATCATGTAGTTGGTAAACATGCTTCGGGTAACCCTATTTTAACTTATGAAAATATAGATTATGTAGCATCAGCTGCTGCAGGATATATAGTATATACAGGTATAGATACAGGAGATGTTTACCCATTTAGTTTTGACGGTAAACAAGCTGATGAAATTGGGGGTTTTCCTATTGTTGTTCAAGTTTCATACCCTTTAAATCCTACAGTAACTTTAACAGATATACAGAATGCAATTGCATCTATGTAACAACATTTGCTAGACATAAAAATATGTCGTGGTTTGTTGGTTTTTCTACGGCTAACAAGAACAAACCCTTACTTTAAAGTAGGGGTTTTGTTTTTATTACTAGGAATACTTGAAAAATTCAGTTAATTTTACTATATTAAATAGTATAGTATATGAAAAGAAGTTATAAAAAACCTGATGTAAAAGCTCCAAGATTTAGACAAAAAAGCAAAATATTAATAACAGAAAACTTACTAAATAGATTTAGAAAAAAATATCCTAAATATAAAGATATTACAAAATCAGAATTTAATAGTATAGTAAAGCTTTTTAATGAAGAAGTTTGGGGAGAAGTAATTGAAAACAGAGATGGTGTTCAGTTACCAGATGGTATAGGTTATATTTTTATAGGTTCATGTAAGAATGTAAAAAAATATAATTTTGATTTTAAAACGTCAAGTGAATATAATACAAGTGTTGAAAATAAAAATTGGGAAACTGATGGTAATGTAGCTAAAATATTTTACTCTTCTTACTCAGAAAAGTATCATTATAAAAATAGAGAATGTTGGAATTTTGTTGCTTGTAGAAATTTTAAAAGAGCGGTGTCTGAGGAATATCCAAAAAAATGGACAATGTATCATGGAGTAGACCCTCATAAAAAAATAAATGAGCAGTTTTTAAAAACATCAAGAAAACAATTTGCAATTAAAAAAACTGAATTAGATAGTAAAAATTATAAAGATTTTGAAATATGACAACTGTAGGTGAAAGTGTATCTAGAATACGTAATACTTTGAAAGCTGTAAAAGAAGATCCTTTTGTTACAGACCGTCAAATTTATTATAACATTGTAAAGTTTGGAAAAGCTTTACTTAAAAGAGAAAGTGATAAGAATAAGCTAATGAGATTAAGCAGTCTTATTACTACTTTACCTTTTGTAGAATTAATTGATGTAGATAAAATAGAAGCCGGTTGTACAGGAATCTATTCAGGATGTACTTTTAAAAGAACTCAAGAAAAAATACCTTTACCATTTGAAGGAACTTATGGCCCTTTATTAAGAGCAGTAACTTCTATTGATGGCACTATTAAGTTATATAAGACAGAATCTAAAACTTATACTTCTATAAGTAAATCAAGTACTTTTAAATACAATAAGAAAGCTTATTTCTGGTACTTAAACGGTTATATATACATTCCTAATGTTGATTGGGATGCAATTAGAATAGAAGGTATTTTTGAAGGAGACACTGGTGATTTTTTATGTGAGCCTGAAGCACAATGTAAAATTAAACAAGATCAACAGTTTCCTTTTCCTGAATATCTTTTTGCAGAAATAGAACAAATGGTATTAAACGAACTTACATTAACTCTTAAGATTAATGATTCTGGAGCTGATGATAGTCAAAATCCTCATAGATAATGGACTTTAATTACACTTTAAAATATAGAACCTTTGATGAACTTCTAGATGATGTTCAATTAGAATTTCAAAATTATAATTTGGAAGAAATGATTGAACCTCAAACCTTAATTAAAACAGCTAGAAAAATTAATTATGATTTAGGTTTGCGGATACAACAAACTTCTGAAGCTGTTTTGGATGTTAGTCATAGAAGAGCAAAGTTACCAGACAATTTCTACTCTTTTAATTATGCATTAGTTTGCTTAGATAGAACTATTCATACAGGTTATGATATGGGTGGAACTCACATTGAAGAAATACCTTATCATGAAACACCACCTACAATAGATTCTTGTGCTTCTCCTGTAGTTAATGGTTCAGGTTGTGATTGCACAGTACCTGAAGGTTATGATCCTTTATTACCTTATGGTCAAACATGTAATTCACCAAGAGTTTTTGTTAATTGTAAAAATGAAAAGTTTGAGTTAATTCAAATTATAGGACCTTCTCAAACAGTAAAGTTTAAATCTTTACTTCCTTTAAAAATGAGACCTAATCCTAATGTAGATTGTGATTGTCCTAACTTATTTTATACTTGTGAAAATGAAGCTTGGATAAAAGATGGTTATTTAAATACCAACTTTGAGTCCGGACATGTCTATATTAATTATCAATCAAGTATGGAAGATGATCAAGGAAACCTTTTAGTTCCTGATCATGAATTATTAAATGAATACTATGAGTATGCTTTAAAGAAAAAGATTCTTGAAACTCTAGCTATGAATGATGAAAATGTTGTACAGAAATTAAGTTACATTGCTCAAGAATTAAGAGCTGCTAGAAACAATGCATTAAGTTTAGTTAATACTCCAAACTTTGAAGAACTAAGAATGGTATGGACAACTAATAGAAAAGCAATGTATGGTAGATACTATGATATGTTTAAAAGTTATCCTTTAATAACTGATAGAAGATTAGGTAACCGTATACTAAGATAATATGGCAAAGAAAAGAACACAAGAAGCATCAAATAATTTAAATGATAGGCAGGTTGATAGCTTTGTAAAAGGTCTTAGTAAAGATACTAATGCAACATATATCTCTGATGGTTTTTGGACACATGCAAGAAATGCAGTAAATAATACTGTAGATGGAGACATGGGTACTCTTTCTAATGAAAGATCAAATTATCTATGTGGTTCTGTTGGTAGAGATGCTCCAGCCGGTATTAAAAAAATTATTGGAGCAATACATTTATATTCTGATAAATGGGTAATATTTAGTTCTGTAAATGATGAACAATTTAATAGTAATATTTCTCTGTATTCTGAAATAGGTTTATTTGAAGAAGATGCCTGTTCTTATAAACCTATTGTAATTGATCAGTGTCTTAATTTTAGCATGTTACATTTAGTTACAGGTGCATCTAAAGAACAAGCTGATTGCACTTGGGGTGTTTACTGGGCGGATGGAAACAACCCTGACAGATATTTAAATATAGGTGATCCTAAAGATTGGCCTACTGTACCATATTTGGGTAATAATTATTATTTAGGAAATACATTATGGCCCGGTGTTCAGTGGAAAGAAGAGTGTGAAATTATTAATGATTGTGAAGAATGTACTTTACTTAATGATTTAGATTGTGATAAAACAAGATTAGCAAGGTTAGTAAAGACACCTTGTGTTACAGTATCTGCAGGTCAAGAAGGTGGTGCTTTAAGAAACGGCTCTTACTTTGTAGTTATAGCTTACAGTATAGAGGGTCAAAAAGTTACTAACTGGTTTTCACCAAGTAACGTTCAACCTTTATGGAATGAAGAAGAACCTTTTAATTCTTTAGAAATAAACTTAGAAGTTGATAATGTAAACTTTGATGAATTTATATTATGTGTAGTTTCTACAATTAATCAGGGAACGGTAGCTAAACAAGTTGGTTTCTATTCCACAAATACAACTAATATACAGTTAGATCAGATAAAAGAGGACTTAATAACTATTCCTATTAGTGAGATACCTATACAAAGCATTGTTTATGAGAAATCTGATATGATTGAAGAAGTTAATAATTATCTTCTTAGAATAGGGCCCACTGGAAGATTTGATTTTAACTATCAACCATTAGCTAATCTTATAAAAACAAAATGGGTATCTGTTGAATATGACTCTGACTACTATGTTAATCAAGGATATAAACCTTCTTACTTAAGAGATGAAGTATATACATTTTTTATTAGATGGGTTTATAACACAGGAGATAAATCTTCTTCTTATCATATACCAGGAAGACCAGCTAGACAATATGAAGTAAATTGTCCATCAGGTTCTACAATATTTGAAGATCAAGATTTTGAAAATGTTAACACAGTTTATGATTCTGAAAAGTTATTTGAGAATACTAATACTGCTTCAATAACTTTATCTTCTATAAATCAACCACTAGATGATGGTGGCATTGTTAAAGCTGAAGGTGAAATGGGATATTGGGAATCAACTGAAATATATCCTGATGATAAACCTGAAGTATGGAACTCAAGTGCTCAATGCTTTACAGCTACTACTGATACTAGATATGACTTGTGTGGTAAACCTATAAGACATCATAAATTTCCAGAACAAAACTTAGGTGCGGATTTAAGACATTACTATAAAACTTCTAATGGAGAACTTAAAATACAATTATTAGGTGTTAAGTTTGAAAATATAATAATACCTAAAGACAATGATGGTAATGACATACCTGACATTGTAGGTTATGAAATACTAAGAGGTTCTAGAGAAGGTAATAGATCTATATTAGCTAAAGGTATGATTAATAATATGAGACCTTATATTAATACTAACAACAATAATATTACTAGAGGTTTATATCCTAATCATCCTTTTAATACTATTCAACCTAAAAATCCTGGACCAGCTGATGGATCATTAAATAATGCAAATGAAATTAACGATCCTTATATTAGAGTTGTTAATGATGATGGAATAAGACAAGATCAGAGATTTGAAGATATGCCTAAAGATATCTTTACTTTTCATTCCCCAGATACAAACTTCAGAACACCCTGGTTATCTGCAGGAGAATTTAAACTTTATGGTGTATTGTCAGGTACGTCAAATCAATATTTTACAGAACCTGATCAACACCCAAAGCATAAATTATTATCAAATAATGTTTTGCTATTTATGGTTATAGGAGGTCTTATTGAAGGTGTTGTGTCTTTACAAGGTAAGAGAACTATTAATTTTCCTCAACTTTCTGGCTCAGCAATTCCTCCTGCTTCTGGAGGTATTGCAGTTGCTCAGTTTGCCTATAATACTTTTTTAACAGGAACTCCTGGTGTGCCTCTTAGTTCGTATTTAGGTATCATTTCAGCATTAGATGCTTTTACTGGATTTACGGCTTATGATACTGCTTATGATATTTATAATGCTGCGGTTAATACTGCTTCAGGTCTTAATGGTGGTCCTATAGCGGGCCCAAGTTTTGTAAGAGAAGGTAGTGTAATAGATTCGCTTGGTTTACCTTTTGCTTTAATTCAATTTGGATTTTATTTTGTTGAAGGTGCAGATTTGGTAGCTGAAGCTGTATATGCGGTTTTACCTGAAAGACAATATGCATTACAAATGCAAGGACACGGTCTTTATGATAAATGGACTAATCATGATTGTTCTAAAAATAAAAGATTTGGGATAAATACTTCTAACTATATTAAACCTACAATAAATGATTTTGTAAATGAAAACAATAATACAAACTATAAGATAAATAATCTTTTTAGACAAAAAACCGTATTGCTTTCTACTAAGTCAAAAAACACTTCTGAAGAAGGTCCTCACTTTATTCAAACTCCAGGTTTAGTAGATCAATCACTATTTACTTTAGGTACATCAAATACTGCAGATGAAACTGTTTTTAAAGGAGATAATAAAACAAGAAATTTTCAAGAAATTATTAGTAGTCACTATGGTGCTATTAAACTTAGAAAAAGAAACCAATACGGTCAACTTAATAATATAAAACAAATACCAATTACTCCTTGTGAGCAATCGTTTGTAGATGCTGATTTAAATTTTGTTGACACAGGTAAATATTGTGGGCAAGTAAAACTAGTACATAAAAAAATTACATCTACGCCAATATTCTTTAATGGTGATACTTATATAAATAGATACACTGAAAAGAATAATATGTTCTTTTTCTATGATTGGTTATATGGACAACCTGATAACACACCCTACAATTATTTTTTAAGACAGTTTATTCCTCAACCAAGGTTCTGGATGAATAGTATTAAGTATGATATAAGTGATTTCTTTTCTAATATACTTAGTAGTATAGGAAACTTTATTACAAGTTTTCCTTCAGTACCTGGTCCTGATCCGTCAGGAGAAGGAGCTCTTCCTACAGGTTTTTACAGACTAGATAATAGAAATTATAATTACACTAATGATACTGTCTTAAATTATCCAGGAGAATTTGGTGTAAGAAACTCATACTTTTATTTAGCTACCACAGTTGTGAGAGATTTCTTTGTAGAGTCTGATGTGATAGTAGACTTTAGAGAAGAAGGTGCTCAACAATCTCAAAAGACTTATAATCCGTATAGAAATACAGATTTATTTAGTTTGTTAAATATAAACCCTGATGTAATTAAAAAAGGTAACTATTATCAGTATGACTACTCTTTAAGCGTGTCAAAATTATTTACTCAATATTTTTCTCAAGGTAACTTGCAATCAAGAAACTATGACCCAGAAGTGTCTAGTTCTTGCTATGTATATTATCCTGACAGAATAGTTTATTCATTACCACAACAATTAGAATCTTTAAAAGATGCTTGGTTTACGTATTTAGTAAATAATTATAAGGAGTTTAGAGATCAGATTTCAGGTGTTAAAAATTTTGGGAAAACGGGAATATTACTTACGTTTAGAAATGCGTCCCCTTTAGTACTTCAAGGTGTTGATGAGCTACAAACAAATCTTGGTACAAAGATTACTTTAGGTGATGGAGGTTTGTTTTCAAGACAACCTCAAAACATAGTTATAGCAGATAGAGAGTATGAATATGGTTCTTCTCAAGATTCTAGGTCTATAATTTCTACACCTGCAGGAATATTTTATACATCACAAAATCAAGGTAAAATATTTAGTTATAGCTCTGGTTTACAGGAGATTTCACAAGCTGGTTTAAAGTGGTGGTTTAACATATTCTTACCATATAAGTTATTAGAAGATTTTCCTGATTTTCCACATACAGATAATCCAGTAGCCGGTATTGGTATTCATGCAAGTTATGATAATAGAAACAGTGTATTATACTTTTCTAAAAAAGACTTTAAGATAAAAGAAGAGTATAAAGACAGAGTTATATACGATTCTGAAATTAACATGTTTAAGTTAAGAACTTTACCCTCTCCTTTTAAATTAGGAGATGAAAGATTTTTTGATGATGCTTCATGGACTATTTCTTATGACCCTAAAAGTAAATTTTGGATTAGCTGGCATGATTGGCACCCGGAATTATTTATAGCTACAAAAGATACTTTTTTAACTACTCAAGCACACGGTATATGGAATCATAATTCTATGTGTAATTCTTATTGTAATTTTTATGGTGTTAACTATCCTTTTGAAATTGAAATACCAGTAGCTACAGGACAGACTGTTAATGTAATTAAATCTATAGAATATTACCTTGAATGTTATAAGAGCTCACAAATTAATTGTGTTGACCAATACCATGTTTTAGATTTTAATTTTGATAAAGCAATAATTCATAATACGGAGCAAGTATCAGGATATCTTAATTTAAATATTTATCCAAAAAATAATGTAGCTCTTGCTAACACTTATCCTTTTTATGATCTTACTACAAATCAATATCAAGTGTTAGTATCTAAAGAAGAAAATAAATACAGACTAAATCAGTTTTGGGATATTACTAAAAACAGAGGAGAGTTTCCTGATGGATCTACTTATCCTAACACAACACCAGTAATACCAGGTACAACACAATTACCTGGTACATATACTGAAGAGTTTATTTGGAATACGGAAATTAATGGTTATATTAAAAACTTAAATCAAGCTAATTTAGATTATGCTAAACCACAATTACAAAGAAAAAAGTTTAGACATTATTTAAATTATATATTTTTGAGTAAAGAAATATCTAATGATGTTAATATGATTATTAAATTTAATAATACTAAAATGACTAATTCACCTAGATAATGTATAATAAGCAAGTACTATCAGAAGCCTGGGCAAATCTACAAAAGAGAAAAGCCAGATTAACTCAACCTAAAGATATTATAGTTGATCCTAGAGGTCAGTATAATCATCCGGGTGAAATAACTAGAATACCTGGTGAAGATATTACTATGGCTAATGTACCTTATCCTGTAATGGCTTATCCTAACATAGGTCAACCGCAAATGATGTATCCTGAACAAGACTATAACTTTCCAGGAGCAGATTATGTAGATGAACATCCTATGATGCAAGATGGTGGACCAAACACTCCAGAACAATGGGTATCTGAAATTAGAGACTTAGAAAGAGAAATAGGTGCTCCTGATCAATGGACACTCAAAAGTTATAATCTTTTACAAAACAAACTTAACTCATATAAAAATTGGAGAGAAACTACTCCAGAAGGACAGGCTGTATATGATTCTTCTAATAAAGAAGGTGAATACAATATACCTCTTCCAGAACATTTACAAGGTGCTACTAATACTATGATGAAAGCTAGACTTGCTTATGCTAATCAATTTGGTAATCCTGCTGCTCAAAGAATGGTAGTTCCTATTACACCTAGAGAGCAAAGACCAACAGGATTAACAAGACAAGTACCCAAAACTCAATGGAAACAACTTCCTGATGGTACTTGGTATAAAGACACAAAAGCTGGACAAAATACTACTGTAGAGTCTACAGGAACAGATATAGGTGGTAGAAAATTAAAAAAAGGAGGCTCTATACAAAAGTTTCAAACAGGTGATGAAAAAAGATTAACACCAGAAGAATTAATAGGTAATCAACAAGAAGATATATGGGGTAAGATGCGTAAAGAGTTTGATAAAGTAGACACAGAAAAACGTATTAACGAAACAAATAAAGATGTTATAAATTATTATAACCAGTATATGAGGTCGCCTAGATATAAAGAAATGTTAGGCCCAAATCCAGATATAGATATACAAAGAAGATATAATTTAGGTGATTATTTAGATAAAATTCCTAAACTTACTGTAGCAGAAACTCAGCCAGACAATAGGCCATCTACAGGAGGTTATTCAAGGAGTGATTCAGGTGAAATAACGATATTACCTAAAGGTTATAGTGTTAAAGGTCTTCTACCACATGAATGGTCTCATTCTATTGACAGACCTGGAAAATTTTATCAGGAGCGAGCTATTCCTAAAAAAGACATAGATTATATAAATAAAGTTACTCTTCCTGATTCAAAAATTTTAGAATTACCTCGTTTATCAAACTATGCAGGTTACACTATTAATGAGTTACGCGAAGAATATCCAGAATGGTTAAAAACTGAAATAGAATGGAAAAATTATGTAAGTGAACCAACAGAAGTTAGGGCAAGACTAAATGACATTAGATATCAAGCAAAAAAAAGAAAGTTATACGATCCTTTTACTCAAAAAGTAACTCCTGACATTTATAAAAAGTTATTAAATACAAAGTTTGAAACAGATGATGAAGAAGGATTTGATGCTTTAAAACAACTAAAAGATATATATACTGATGAGCAAATATTATATATGCTTAACAATATAAGTCAAAAAGAAAATCTTCAAAATGAAGAACTTAATGTTGCACAAAATGGAGGCACTATACCTAAATTCCAAATAGCTGGTCAAAAAAGATTAACACCTAAAGAATTAATAGCTGCTCAAAGAGAACAACAACTACAAAATAACCGAGTTTATACTTTAGCTAATGATCAAAAATTTATAGACGGTGTTTCAAATTGGGCAATGTACTCTAGTAATCCTGATAAAATAAGTTCTGAGTATAATGATCAAATAAAACGTTATTTATATAGTGGAAACTATGGTTATAATCCTGTAAGTGGAACATTGTATAAATTAAAAAAAGAACAAAGAACTGTAGCTGATGCTGAGACTAAAAAAATTCTTGCAAAACAAGATGATAAAGCAGCACACAGACAATCAATAATTGATGCAGGTTTTGATCTTGAAACATTTGGAAAATCAAAAGGTACAAATTTTATCACAGGAGAACAAATTTATGGTGATAAGTCTCAAGAAGATGTAGATAAAATAAATAAAGAAGCTATTAATAATTTTATTACAGAAGGACATAAAAAAACTATTTTAAATACACCATTTAATATTGCAGCAGCATTTACTCCAGTAGGAGCTGTTGCTTCTACTATGCAAGGTATAGCTGACGCTTCCTTAGAAGCTTCTCAGGGTAATTATGGAACTGCCGCATTATATGCGGGATTAGAAACTTTACCATTAGTAGGTATGGTAGGTAAATCTGCTTTAAAAAATGCTTATAAATTAAATCCTCAAGCTTTAAAAGAAACTCCAGAAGTTATAATGTACAGAACTCAAAAACCTGGACAAACAGAAGAGTTGATGGAATTAAAAAAACTTCAACAAAAAAAAGAGACATTACTTTTAGAAGACTATGATACACAAATTAAAAATGCAACAAAAGCTATAATTGAAGATAAAGAAAGTCCTTTATTATCTAGATATTTCAATACTGAAGAATTTACAGATGATTTTAATTTAAAAGTAGGTAATAGAGATTATCGTGGCAACTATACAGAAGGCAGGAGAACAAAACATTTTGGAAGCCCTACAGCAGCAGGAGCTGCTATGGGAAAAACTAATTATGATCTAATGTTTGTTAGCACTTTAGATAAAATAAAAAAAGCTTCAGGCGCACATCTTAGAGATCCTTCACCTGGAGATACTTATTTTTATAATCTATCAGATAAATTTGTTCTTCCTAATGATGGTGTATTTTTTACAAGTAATCCTGAAACTTATAAAAACCTTTATAATCAAGGTAGAAAAGTTAAACTTGTAGATAATGTTACATTAGCAAATGAAGAATTAGGTGTTAATGCTGATAAACTCTTAGATTCTTGGCAAAAATACCACGATCTATCAGGAGAAGGTGTAAGTAAAGGTAGTCTTATACCAAATTTTAAAAGAGACTATATTAAAGAAAGATTTAATCAATATGCTCACGGAAATGATGTACTGTCAAGTTTAGAAAGTTTAAGTAGTATAGGACATACAAAAAATGAAATTTTAAATCCTGACAACCTTGAACAATTTGCAAATCTACCTGTAAAAGTAAGAGAAGCAGAGCTAAAAAAGTTAAAAGATTTTTATAAAGAAAAAGTTTTAAAAAGTAAATCTTATGATGATTCTTTTAAATTTAATTATAATGATGTTATAACTACTCTCGAAAAAACACATAAAACTCAAGGATTAAAAGGAGCTGAATATCAACAAGGAGGATCTATAGATATAGAACTTACTGATGAAGAAATAGATAACTATAGAAGAGGTGGTTATATAGTTGAGGAATTACCAAAAGCTCAAAAAGGTTTATTTAATTTTAGTGAACCTGATGAGTACGTAGGTTACCAAGGTAATATACCCATAGCTGAATCTACTACAGTAGCTAATACTTATAGACCTACTCAACAAGAAATAAAAGCTACAAAAGAGTATACTCAAAAAGTTGGTGCTACTGCTCAAGCTATAAGAAACAAAACAGGAATTTCTCAAAAAGAAGCAATGCAACAAGCAGAGCAAGTATTAGAAGCTAACTCTAGAGTACCATCAGAAGCTAAACCTTATGCTAATACTAAACAAGCACAAGAAAGAGATGCTTATGTATTTGATGAAGGAATGAATGTTAGAGATTATTTTAGATATCCTCTTCAATTTTTAGCAGGAAGAACACCAACAGAGGAAGAACGTATTCAAGATAGAATAAGAATAACAGATCCTAGAACTTCTAATTGGGATAAGTTTATGGGAACAGCAGGTCAAGCAATGGGTCTTGCACCAGAAGCTCTTATAAACACAGGTGTAGGATTAGCCTTTGCTCCTGCTAACCTTAGTAAATTAGGAATGGTAGCAGATGCAGTATCTCCTGTTGGATCTATTAAAATGCCTAGTTCTATAACAAAATCCGTTAATGATTTTAAAAGCAATTTTTCATCAGCTTTAAAAGGAACTAGCAGTACTTTATCACAAATTATAGGAGAATTAAAACAAGGTAAATTAAATAAAAAATCTATTGCAGAAGGAAATAAATGGCTACAAGAATGGATAAATAGCCCTTATACTCAACAAAAAATTTACGATGATGTAAATGCAGCAAAAAATATAGTTAACCTTTACAAAGATCCTGAAAATTTAGCTAAACCCAAAGAATTATTAGAATTATTAGACTTAGTAGAGTATCAGTCAAGAACTTTTACCCCTAATAGTAAAGAGTATAGTTTAGTAAAACAATTTAAAGATAATTTAGAACAATACACTAAAGTGTTAGGATTTAATAAAAGTAAAACAATAGTCCCTATCCATAGTGGAAACTGGGGAGTAAGTTATCAGCATGGGTATCATCCTAACTTTAGACAAACAATTTTAGATAATCCAAAAACTGCTCCTGATAGATATGGTAGTTGGATTTCTAGAACTCCTTCTTTATCCCCAAAAAAAAGGATAGGTACTACTATTCATGAAGGCACTCATGATTGGGTAAGCTCAAGAGCTTTTACTATACCACATTCTGGAATGAGAGGACTGTCTTTAAGAAATACAGATCCTAAGATTAAAGAAGATTTTTATGAATGGGAAAAATTAAGAAAAGAAGGAAAAGATCCTGGTAAAGTAATGGGACAAAATAAAGCCTATCAAGCATATTTAGCAGATCCTACAGAAATGCATGCTAGGATAATGGAATTAAGAAAAAATTTAAATTTAAGTCCTGAAATAGTAATAGATGATAATTATGCAGATCAAATAATACAGTATTTAAAAAGCCTTCCTAAAAATAAACAACCTATAGATGTAAAAGGTTTTTTAAATGTATTAGGAAATGATCAAAAAGAACAACCTAAAAGGCTCGCTGAATTATTTAATAAATTTTGGGTTGCAGCACCAGCAGCAATAGCAACAGGAGCAGCTGCATCCTCTAATGAATATCAACAAGGAGGAATAGTATTAGATTTATCTGAGGATGAGATAAGAAAGTATCAAGAAGCTGGTTATGTAATAGAAGAACTATAAACTTTTAAAGTTTAGTTGTTATAAATAAATTTAGTATATTTAATTAAAGACTATAGGCATGTCACAAAAAAAACGCGTTAGAATATATAAAGCTGGAGGTCAGCAAGGAGCTTACATAAATCCAACAGCTAAATGGATGATGCAGATGGGTGGTCAACCTCAAGCTCAATCAGAAATTTCTGATGAGCAAATATCTGCTTATGTACAAAATGCACTAATGCAAGATGCTGATCCTAATGATATATATAAAAGTTTACTACAAAGCGGTGTAGATAAAAATAAAGCTAATCAAATTATTTCTTCCATAGTAGAGTATATTAACGAAGCTAGAAAAGTTGAAATGGCTGACAAAACAGGTCAACCAGAACTTGCTCAAAAAGAAGCAGAAGAAATGGCTGCTTTAGAAAGAGCCGCTGCTGAAGAAGATGCACAAAGAGCAAGACAGATGCAGATGATGCAAACTGCCATGGAAGACACTCAAGCTGATGAAGACATGTTTACTAATGATCTTATAGATGATTATATTGAAGGTAATGATGAACAAATGATGTATGGTGGACAACCTTTACCTAGTAAATCTAAGTTTGTTAATCGAGCAATGAAAGAGTATAAAAAAGGAGGAGCAATAGGTCAAGGTCAAAAACCTGATGAAGCAAGTTTAAATGCTGCTACTAATTTTATACAATCAATTAATAAAGAAAGTAACGAAGCTAAAATAAAACAAGAAGCTGAACAGTACTATGATAATGTAATGCTGCCTCAAGCAAGAAGAGGTAAAGAAATGAGAACTCAGAGAATGCTCAATAGAGGTCTTAATCAAATACTAGGCGGAGCTTCTAATATGGGTATGACTAACCCATATATGTATAGTGAAGCTAATCCTTATGGTGCTCAGTTAAAAACAGCTAATATTGATGTTAGAAAAACAGGATTGTTTGGAAGACCTAAGCAATACTCCGTTCAGTTTGATTGGGATTATATTAATCAACCACAACTTGTTGAAGATGCTATTGACTTAGAAGTAAATAATACAAAAGATGAAGTTAAAGATACTCAAAAACAACAAGTAGCTAAAAAGAATGAAACAACTAGTGAGAATTCAAGATTAAAAGAACTTGCAAAAAAGAGAGCTAGTGGTGAAGTTAAATCATCAGGAAGCACTAAGGGTAGTGGAACTAAAAAAGCTACAACTAAAACTGAACCTAAAGTTGAAACTGAACCTAAAGTTGAAACTGAAGAAGTTACACAAGAAACTGAAATTGAAATAGAATCAAATAGTTGGGATAAAAATAAAATAGAAGATCCTGCTATAGCGTTATT
>Ga0307378_10007560_pt1 | contig 14598 bp, 23 predicted proteins | sample UN1MG_FD_202238 | JGI IMG/M metagenome (GOLD analysis project Ga0307378, IMG submission 202238) | Soil microbial communities from Risofladan, Vaasa, Finland - UN-1 | ecosystem: Environmental > Terrestrial > Soil > Coastal area > Acid sulfate soil | place: Finland: Risofladan, Vaasa | collected...
GGCGAAACCGTTTGAAAGTAAGCCTGATGGTCATACTATAACTAAACATTTAGAAGTTAATTGGGCTACTGAATGGTGGGATAAGGGTATGGATCGAGAAGTTGAGGAGTGGATAGGATTTGGTGGCTGGGGTAAAACACTTAACGAACAAACTGGCGAATGGATAGATGATATGGGCATATCCTTTTCTTTTTGTCCAATAAATGAAATGAAAAATTATCCATTCAAGATAAATATTGAATACAAAATGTTTGATTGGGAAAGATATAAAAACAATAGGAATGTCAGAAAGCGTGACAAGTGGTTTGCTGTTGATGGTGTCAAGAGGATGCGAGTATATGAGGTCATTGGCGGAATACTTGATGATATTTCTTTTTATGGTGATCCCGGTTGTCGTGACGAAAAGAGTGAGGAATTAAAAGAACGTTGTGATGAAATGGATGAAATTTTAGAAACAAAGGGTCTTGATAAAGCACTTGAAGATGGCGACTTACATGAATGGAATCTTGATTTGTTAGAGGACAACAACGGAGATGAATGAGTTTGTTTTATATTCGATAGATGTAGAGCCATTTGAGGAAGAAATAATAGATTTGTTATGTAAAGAAAATGAGGAAGCTCGTTTCGCCATAAGCGGTGAAAAATGTATTTGGGAAACACACGAAAAGGATTTGAGAAAGTTTTCCAAGAAACACGAAGATTTTGTATTTTCTTTATATGGTCAAGGTGAGGATGCACCTGATATTTGGATAAAGTATTTCAAGAATGGAAAAATGCAGTATTGTCCAGCAAACATAACATTTGATAAGTTTGACGAAGGGAAAATAAAATGAATAAAGTGAAAATCATTAAAAAATAATTTTTTATATATTTATATATAGAATAAAAATATAACAATTTACGGTCTATTAGCCAAGAGTTTAAGGCGACTTTAGAGTATTCTAACAGAATACAAATTGGTTAGTAGCATTTATTAAATAAATAAAGGAGAAATTGCTATGAGAAAACAACACAGACGAATTAGCAAGCACAACGTTGCTGTAATGGATCATCCAACAGCACACATCACATTAAACAAGTCGCGTATCAAAACTTACCCTTACAATCAGATATTTATGGCAGACGGCAGTGAATTTCAAATTGAATTAGACAATTGCACTACATCTGTATGGCTCGCCATAATCAGTGTTAATGGCGAAAAGATTTCGGAAAGTGGATTAGTTTTGAAACCTGGAGAACACATTTTCTTGGACACACCAAATATTGGCAGCGGAGGTAAAAAATGTAAATTTAAATTTGAGACATACGAAATTGAGCAAGGTCGTTCACATTTGGTCGCCGATAATGGTAAAGTTAAGATTGAGTTTTATAAAGAAAGAACTTTGCCGCAGTGGATAACATATACATATATTCAACCAGATCCTTATGTGCCTTATTGGGATAGAGGATTTTATTATAGTTCAGCTGGTGCTGTAAGTGGTGGAATGGTTGATACTGGTGGTTCTATAACGGTTTCAAACAATGATCAATCGATTACATTAAATTCTTCCGGACTTTCAGCTCAAGTAGATACTATTGGACTTGTTGCTTCAAAGTCAGTTCCAACGGAAGAAACTGGTAGGATTGAAAAGGGCTCAAAATCAAAACAAAAATTTTATAAAACGAATTATGATTTTGAAAGTTTCGCGTCTTATACTGAAGAATTCCAAATTTTTCCATTATCAAAACGTGTTGTCAATATTCAAGAAGCGACACGGGAATACTGTACTCAATGTGGGAAAAAACGAAAAATCAACTTTAATTTCTGCCCAAAGTGCGGCCAAAAGTTTTAATTGGAACTTTTGTATATAATTTGAGTATAATAAATATAAGGTTACATTTAAAGGGCGACTTCAATGGTCGCCTTTTTATTTCAGAAAACAGTTGACAAATATAGTTTTATTTCGTATATTTAGTCATAACAAAAATAAAGGAATAAAAAATGGGTTACAGTTTAAGTTATGAAGAAGCTAAAAAGCGTGAAAAGTATGTAGCGAAAGTTCGGGAATTACACGAACGTTTCAAAAAATTTGGAGTTGACTATCTTCCCGGTGATCGGTCTGAAGTTTATAGACCTATGGTTGTATTTTCTGAATATGTTGGTAAAACAAACTATTCTATTTATTTGTATATTCGTATGGGTATTATGAAAGCAGCTAAAGTTATAAAACAAATGGAAGATAATATAATTTCTCGCGACGATTTAAAAAAGTATGTGATGGTTCATGGTTTTAATCGTATATCTGATATGCCCAAGGAACAAATAAAATAAGGATAATAAAATGAAACTTTTAAAAAAAGAATGGGAACATTGCCCAAATCCTGACTGCAATAATCAAGGTGAATATATGACAGGTGGTATCCATTATGTTACACGAGAAATGGCTTTAGATGCGTGTGAACCAAGCATGGAAGGAATGGAAATTGAAGATTTCGAACATGTTCAGTGTGAATTTTGTTGGACAAATCCAAAAAGTGTATTTTATCAAGAAAATAAATTGTGGAATAAACAGAACAAAAGTCAACATTCTATTTTTCCTTAATAGTTATAGTTATTTCTATAATAGGATTAGCTATTATAGCGACAAACAACATGATGCATAATGATCCCAAATTGATAGTTGCTTGGGGTTGGGGAATGTTAACCATATTAGCATTGGAAAGATTTATGTAATGATAATAACAAATATTATTATTTTTGTATGTGTGATTTATTTTGTTATTAAGATCGAGTATGATATTTTTGACGAAAATGGCAAAAATGTTAAAGTATGGGTTAAACCGTATTTTAGTTTTTTCCATTGGATCGGAACAAAGGAGTAACATGGCGACACATAAAAAGACAATGAAAATAATTGATGATTTTTTAAGTTTTAGTAAGGAATACCGTGAGAGAAAACCCAACAAAAAGGAGATACTCAACGGAGAAGTGAAGTGGTTGGATTTATACAAGAAGTCAATGGAAGTAATAAGTGAATATGACATAAACAAAATAAATTATCACAGAGGAAAAAAAGTATGACTGATATAATAAAATGTTTTGTAAAAAGACTTTCTAAAAACAAGGTTATAGAAAGTCAAGTTGGTTATTGGCAAAACGGGTCTTATATTGATGTTGAATTTAAATGGAGTAGAAAGTGTGATCATGCTGGTCTACGATTTTATATAGAGTTATTTGGATTTTATTTCCACATAGAAATTTACGACGTTCGACATTGGGATTATTTTATACAAGAATAAAAGGGAAAATAATAATGAGTGAATCATTGAGTGATAGAATGAAAATGTTTGAGCAAGAGTTTTATTCGCCAGAAATGGGTTATGTGGATCAAAATATGCCCACATTTGTCCGTATTGATGGTAAAGCGTTTCACACTTGGGTCAAGAGTGGTAATATACAAAAACCATTTGATGTTGGTTTGTCCGAAGCATTTCAAGAAGCAGCAAAATGGACTTGCAGGACATCAGGACAAATCCTTATGGCGTATGGTCAATCCGATGAAGTTACATTTTTATTGAATGGTTGGGCAAATCCCGACTCACAACTATATTTTGGTGGAAAAATCCAAAAGATTGTATCTGTGATGTCTTCCATTTTTACAGCGTATTTCAATAACAACTCAAACATTTATGGAATGTCGCCAGCATTTTTTGATGCGCGTGTATTCAATGTACCTGAGAAAGAGATTGAGAATGTTTTTATATGGCGACAAATGGATGCTAAACGAAACTCTATTCAAGCTCTTGCTCGTTCATTATATAGTCAGCCCGAATTGCACAGTAAAAATCAGGATTATATGATAAATATGTGTAATGAAAAGGGCATATTATGGGACAATCTTTCGCCTTTACAAAAGTGGGGATTTGTCGTATACAAGGAAACGTTTGAAACTGCGTGTGGTAATGGAATGGTAACAAGGTCACAATGGAAAGTTGATACGGACATTCCATTTTTTATTGATGATAAAAATTATTTTATTGATAAATACAAAGGAGAGTAAATTATGATTTTAATAATTAGTGGTATAGTATTATTTTTAGGTATCATTTTAGTAAATATTTGTTCTTCCGAGTCTGTATTTTATTTACTTGGTGTAATATGTATAATATTTTCATGTTTTTTTGGTTTTCTTGCAATCGGGGTTTTATATCCAATTGAAACTGAAATTATAATACCTGAGGGTGCGTTTATGGAAAAGAATGAAAATTCGATTATAATTGTTGTCCCTGAAGTTGGAAACAAAGTAATCACCGATCCAGCTATCATTTCATATTTATCCGTTGGCGACACAATAAAAATCAAGAGGAGATATAACTCCTATGGTATAGAGTTAGACCCAATAAGGATATATGTAGAAAAAAATGGATATAAATACTAACAAATAACTATTTATATAAAAGATAGGTGAATAATGGGTATAGTGAAATCGGCCGGATTGGTTATCGTACAAGACAAGAAAATACTTTTGTTACATCCAACGAATGCTGCGTGGCAAGGCACATACAGTATTCCAAAGGGCGAAATAGAGGATTTTGAAACTCCGTTAGATGCAGCGATACGAGAAACACGAGAGGAAATAGGAATAGAGATAAAACCTGAATGGGTTGAGAAACAGGAACCCGGAGTTGTTTTATACAAGAATAAAAGGGGAAAGACATATAAAAAAGTATTTTGGTATGTGGTTGATTTGGATAAAGTCAACATTACCGTAGGCGACAAAATACCAAAGGAAAATCTTCAGGTTCAAGAAGTTGATTGGGCAGGATTTTTGTCGCTGGCCGAGGCGAAAGAAAAAATCTTTTGGAGATTTCTGGATATATTAACGACATTGGATTTTTATTTTAAAATACGAGAAAAAATTTGAATTGGAAAGTAGAGAAATTATTAAATGGAGAAACGATAGTTTCTAAAGAACCTGGCAACTCTATGACGCCTATAATCAAATCTCGTGAACCAGTAATGCTAGAACCGGTAACATGGGAAGAATGCAAAATAGGTGATATAGTTTATTGTAAGGTCAAAGGAAATTTTTATACTCATTTGGTAAAAGGAAAAAATGATAAACGTGGAGTATTGATTGGAAATAATCATGGGCGAATAAATGGTTGGACAAAAAATGTCTATGGTAGGGTAATCCACATCGGAGAAAATATGTGAACACGAATTATGAAGATCATTATGTAATAAAGTTTGCACGATTATTCTTAGATTTTGTTAAACAAGACAAGATAGTGGGATTCTCGGCTCCTGATAAGATACTTTTGGAACACCTATTGAGAGGAAAGGTTAATGATTATGGTAAAATAAAGCTCATTGACGAGGCGATAGTAAAGAATCAAGAAATTTTGGATAAGTATGAAATAGACTATGAATCGTTGAGTTCCAAAAACAAAGATGTCAATCAAGAAAGACAAGTATATGACAATATTAACATAAAGATTGTCGGCGACAACAATGTGATTGAAGTTAGGTTGCCGTGGCTGCCTAAAGACAAGTTTGACACATTGATTGGATTTTTCAAGACGACATTAGGAATGCAGTTTGAGTTTCGCCACAATGAAGATGGTGTATGGTTTTCGATGATTCGTGACGAGAGTATATTTGACGAGTTGTTGAATCATCCATTAGTAAAGTTGATAGGGTATTCGATAGATAATGACAAGTTACAAAAGGCGAAAGACACCTTAAAGGTAGAAATAGAGAAACAAAAGAAACTTTTTGAGTTATCGGTTACTGCTCAATTAGAGGAAACGGAAGAATTCAAAGGAATGTTTACTAAGTTATATCCATTTCAAAAGGTATCAGTAGAATATTCAAAACTTAAAAGGTCTATTCTTATCGCCGATGAAATGGGATTAGGGAAGACAATACAAGCATTAGCGATAATCGAGTATCATCAATTATATCCAGCACTTATTGTTGTACCGGCGATGTTGAAGAAGAATTGGCGACGAGAGATAAATGTTTGGTTGCCTCATAAAAGTGTTGTTGTTGTAGAAACTGATAAAATCATTCCACCAGCAGATCTGTATATTGTGAGTTACAGTATGGCGTCAAAAGTAGCGAATAGATTTGTGGTAAGAAAACCAAAAGTTATAGTATGTGATGAAAGTCATTATCTGAAAAACCCAAAGGCTGCCAGAACGGATTACATTTTGAAAAACTTCAAGACCATTCCATTCAAGATGTTGACAACTGGAACGCCGATACTAAATAGAACTGTTGAGTTAGTTCCACAACTTGATTTGTTGGGAATCTTGGATACACATTTTGGTGGAAAAAGAAAGTTTATAAATCGTTATGCTCCGCCACAATGGAATGGATTCGGCACGACATATGGTTCGGCGAATGAAGAAGAATTACAAGTAGAGTTGAGAAAATCTTGTATGATTCGTCGAATGAAAAAGGATGTATTAATTGAGTTACCTGATAAGATTCGACAAGTGATTTATTTACCTTTATCAGATGTAGCAGCCTATGAAAAGGTTGAGGCTGATTCGATAAACTGGTATGAAACAAAACTACGAAAAAATAAAGATTTGTCTGAACACGAAATTTTAGAAAAGGTAGATGAAAAGTTAGATAATAGAAGTTGGTTTGCTGAAAGAATGGTTAGGGTTGAATACTTACGACAAGCAGCTCTTGAATATAAAATGAAAGCTGTGTTTGAGTGGGTTGATGATACATTGGAACAAACAAGTAAACTTATTTTGTTCTGCCATCACAGAGAAGCGGTAGAACAACTTTATGAACAATATAAAGATAGAGCTGTTATGTTATATGGTGGTATGAGTGGACAAGTTGAAGATATTATAAATAAATTTATCAATGATAAAAGAATACAACTATTTATTGCCTCCATACAATCCGGTGGAGTTGGTATTGATGGATTACAAGAAGTTTGTGACAAGGTTGCGTTTGTAGAACTTGCGTGGACACCCGCCGTGATGTCACAAGCAGAAGATAGAGTACATCGTATAGGACAAGGAAACCCTGTAAACATTTATTATTTACTTGGCGAGGATACTATTGAGGAACATGTTTATAGTGTTGTGGTAGATAAGGAAGAAATTTTTGAAAAGTCAACTAACATAAATAAGTTGTTTATATGGATGCGAAACAAGAAAAACTAAGAAAATTGAGATTCGTTGGGTGGGTATTTATTTGCATTTTTGCTATTATATTTGGTATTTTTAAAAATGCATATACCATATCAATAGGATTTGCAATTTTATTAACATTTAAATATATCGATTTAAAATACCCGGGGTTATAGAAATGAATGATAATGCTGGAGTAGAAACGAGTAAAATAAAATTTTGTGATTTGCGATGTGAGTTTGCTGAGTTTCCAAAAGAGGATGCAATAGATGGATCAAATTCTTGTCGTACATTTATAGCGTTATGGTGTAAAAAGTTAAAAAAATATGTAACAAAAAACGCACCGTGTGAAGTTTTATTTGGAGCAAGAAGACCAAAAACGAGATTTTAATATGAAAGTTATATTTTTAGATATTGACGGAGCAATGGCGACATCTTATACAATGAAAAATGGGTGGAAATATAAAAAGAATAGCAGTAGGCTCAAATATAGTAATTTTATCAAGGATAAAAAGACATTGAGCAGAAAATGTATAAGGGCATTAAATCGGTTAGTAGTTGAGACGAAAGCTAAAGTAGTTATAACATCAGCGTGGAGATACGATGGGGATACAAAATACTTTCAGCGACTATTTATAAGTAGAGGATTTTGCGGGGAAATAATAGACTTATCGCCGAAATGGGAAGAATATCGCAATTTGATAGGAATAGAGACGATAAATGATTTACAAATGTTTTGGGAATATGAGAGGGGAAACGAGATAAGGTTATGGTTAGAGTGGAATAAACATAAAAACATAGAATCGTATATAATTATAGATGATGATGTAGATGATATTGAGCCCTTATATGAGGGAAGGTTTATACATACTAATATAGATCAAGGGTTTCAAGGCGAAAAACTACTTCAAGAAGCAATTAATAAATTAAAAGGAGAAAATAATGATAAAATCGATTGATCAAGATAAGTCGGTGATTCATGAACGAGAAAAACCGGATACTAAAATACCGACAGAACGAGTTATTGAAGAATCAAAACGTAAATCTCAAAAGGTAAAAGTGTTGGTTTCTGTATATCGAGTAAATGACAAAATAATTTCAGCATTAGGTATTCCAACATCTGACGCTTGGGTATCACATCGTTTTCAGAAGAGTAAATTACAAGCTCAAGATTTATTTATATTGACGACAACCATAAAAAATCATTTACCATTTTCAAGAATGGATTCGTATAAACCGGTGATTGAACAAATTCTGAATGATAAAGCACCTGAAATAGTTTTACCTAATACAAAAGCAAATCAATTAGTCAATATTGCGACATTTACACACGAGATTTTGGATATTGGGATTGAATTATTTTCATAAAACAGTTGACAAATTCCTTTTTATTTTGTATATTTATTTATATTTATATTGAAAGGAAGTATTTATGTCAGATGATTTAAAACTTGAAATAAAGAAAGGGTTTAATTATTATTGTGAAGAATGTAATGAATCCTTTCGATATGCTAAAGTGGTTGAGAAAAAGGCAGAGTTGTGGAATTGGTTAACTTGTCCGAATTGTGGCGAGATTTTAACTGATTTAAAAAGGAAATAACAATTTAATTTGGGAGAACTCTAATGGAAGAAATTTTGAAGTTTGAAGAACCGGAAGTTGAAGAACCGGAAGTTGAGGAAGTTGAGGAAGTTGAGGAAGAAGAAGCTGAAGAAGCTGAAGAAGAAGCTGAATAAACAGTTATCAGTGCCCACGAAAAATGGGCACTTTTATGCCGCAGTAGCCGAGGGTGCCTTCTAAGCACCTAATCGTAATTGGAGCTGGAAATGTGAGTTCGAATCTCACCTGCGGTTCAAATCTGGGGGGAATTGGATGAAATTTAAACAAGACACCAGAAGTGTAGCATGGTCTGAGATAGAAAATGATGTTCAAAATCGGGCTGAATTGAAAGATAAAAATTTTAAATTGAATGGCGAATGGAAAAAATATGTAGAAACTCGCCAGGGATTTAAGGTTTATATTGTTAATGGTAAGTGGGTTAGAAATAATTTAAGCATTATTTTTGGTCATGGTGGTCATGGATATGTTCATGAATTTATTCCAAATGATGAAATTTGGATTTCGTCACATCATTATATTGGGTGTGATTGTAATTTAGGAAATGAAAAAATATCAAAGAATTATTTTATAAGTTGTGTTATACATGAAATCACTGAACATGAATTAATGAAAAATAAAAATATATCTTATTGGAAAGCGCATCAAATGGCATTAGAAAAAGAACGTCAACTTGGTTTGATACTAAATATATGATGCACAATATCAATGCTCCCGTAGTCGGGTTTGGCTTCGAACCAAATAGCCGTAATTCGGAACTGAAAATGCGAGTTCGAATCTCGCCGGGAGTTCTATTCAAAAGAAAGGAAATGTTATGTTTCACACTTATCGGGTAAAACCCATTCCCAAAGATGATATTTATGCCGTTCAACGTAAGATTTTTATTTGGTGGACTATAAAGTATTTTTCTACCTATAATGGTGCAGATAGGTGGATTGATCATTTAATGGAAGAATAAATGAAAATAGAAATATTAGATAAAATTATTACTCCATTAGGGAAATATGGTTATTTGATTCTTTTTTATAGGTAGTTATTGTTGGAACAAAGACACAGAAAGGGTTATAAATGGAAAAGGTTAAAATGAGCCCAATGCCTTGGGTAATGATGAAGGATGGTTCATTTGGTGATTGTTGTATTACATTAGTACATCAGTGGACACGATTTAGTTCTAACGGCGAAACAAGTATTGAAATGGGTATTGTGGTTATACAACCAAAATTTCCGATAGATTCGCATCCATTCACAAAAACATTCAAATTGAGTGAATTAAATTTTATAGCATTTAGATAGGAGAAAAAAGGTTATGTTTAAGTTAATGGTTATTTTATTATTATTTATATCGTTTGTTTTCGCTCAAGATACTTTAAAGGTTTATGAGTATGATGGCGAGATTTCCGTCGTAGGTTATCTTAGAATAAAAGACAATCCCATTACAGAAAAAACTTATTCGCAAGAGGATTTACAAAATCTTCCAATAGACGGTAAAGATGTTCCTGCGATATTGACTTATACACCCGCAGTACAATTTTATTCTGATATGGGTACATTTTATGGTTATTCATATTTTCGCCTTCGTGGGATTGATCAAACGAGAATTAATGTTACATTAGATGGTGTTCCACTAAATGAACCAGAGGACATGGGAATATATTTTAATAATTATCCCGATTTCTTGAGTACAATTGAGGATGTACAAATACAGCGCGGTGTTGGAACTACGAGCAATGGCACAGCTTCTTATGGTGGTTCACTCAACTTCACATCAAAAAATCTATCAAATAAATACATGAGATTGAATTTTAATTATGGTTCTTACAATACATATAGATTCATGGCGGAGCAGAATTTTGGTATCAACGAGAATGGTTTAGGATTGAATTTAAAGTTTTCAAGGATAAATACTGAGGGTTACCGTGATAATTCAAGTCATTATGGGTATTCAATTTATTTGAGTGGTGGGTTATTCAAGAAAAATTTTGCCATCAAGTATGTATCATTTTATGGTAATCAAGAGAATGAAATGGCGTATCTGGCGACAAATATAGAAGATTTAAAAGTGAATCGTAAAATGAATTATTTGTCACCGGAGGAAAGAGATAGTTTCAAGTATTGGTTTAATTCATTATCATATATGTCTGAACACGTTACCAATACAATCTATTTTATCAAGTTAGATGGTACGTATGGTGTCTTATTTGATGATATGAACGACTTCAATCTTGATTCATACTATTTGGGTAACATCTTGAATTTGAATTATGATTTTCGTAATCTCAAGGTTTACACAGGATTTCATTTATACACATATAAGAGAAACCATTATCTAACGATTTGGGGCGACGAGATTTATAAGAATTATGGAATGAAGAATGAAGTGAGTGGATTTGTAAAAGGTAGTTATAAGGTATCACAACGAGTAGATTTATTTGGTGACGTACAAGTAAGATACAACGAATTTACATACAATGGAAGTGTGTCGCCACCAAAAGAAACTTGGTTATTCGTCAATCCAAAAGTCGGTATAAACTTTGATATGTTCTACGCATCCATTGGACAAAATATGAGAGAACCAACAAGGAATGATTTGTTCAACGGTGAGGATGATTTGAACGAATACAACATTCACGATGCGTATAAAGTATTACCTGAGAAAGTTCTTGACATTGAAGCCGGATTTAAGTACATTAAAGAGAACTTATCATTGAATGTGAATCTATACCATATGGATTTTACCAACGAGATTGCTGCCATAGGTGAACTAAGTTACATTGGATTACCATTGAGAATGAATGTTCCAAAGAGTACAAGACAAGGAATAGAGATCGAATCGACATATAGGTTTTCCAAAAAGTTGAGTATGTTTAATTTTGTTGGATTGAATAAATCAAACATTGAGGAATATGGCGACTATAAAGATGTAACTCCATTACTAACTCCGAATTTCACTTATGCGGGGAACTTGATTTACGATGTAGGATATTTTACGGGTGGAGTATATTGTAGATATGTGGGAGAATCATTTTTGGATAATGAAAATAGAATGACAATGAAACCATATTTTGTAAGTGATGTATTTTTCAAGTTGGTGTTCAAGGAACTAATTTTTAGTTTTACAATAAACAATGTATTTGATGCGGACTATTTCAATAGTGGTTATGCTTATGAAATTGATGGAGTTATGTACGACGACTATTATGTAGCTGCACCACGAAATTACACATTTGGAGTGGTAATAAACTTATGATAAAGGGGAACAAAATGAATGATTTTGAAAAAGTTAAAAAACTATTTGATGAAATTGGTGTAAAGTATTATGAAACTGAGGAATTCAATTTCAAAGATTATCCAGAATTCTGGCCTGAACAAAAGAAAGATGAATTTTATAATGATTTACGAGTTATAATAAGTGGAAATGAGCCACCTATAATAATGGGATTTCATAATAAAAAACATATAGGGTTTTTTAAACATCATTTATAAAGGAGTGGAAAGTGAAAGAGCAACTTTTAACAAGAGATAAATTTAGACAAACTATTTTTGAACGTGACAATTATAAATGTGTGAATTGTGGAAATAGAGCACAAGATGCCCATCATATAATGGAACGCAGACTTTTTGATGATGGTGGATATTATGTTGATAATGGTGCAAGTTTGTGTGGAGAGTGTCATATAAAAGCAGAACAAACGCTTTTATCATGTGAGAAAATTAGAGAATCTGCTAATATAGAAAACATTATATTGCCATCACATTTATATAAAGATCAAATATATGATAAGTGGGGAAATATTATTATTGGGAATGGTAAAAGATTACGTGGAGAATTATTTAATGATTTATCGGTAAGAAAAGTTTTATTTCCGGTGCTCAATGAATTTGTAGATTATGTAAAATATCCAAGAACGTATCATTTGCCGTGGAGTCCGAGTTATACCAAAGATGATCGTGTTCTTAATGACATTTCACATTTTATTGGGAAACGAGTAATTGTAACGGCAAAAATGGATGGCGAAAATACAACAATGTATTCTAATTATATTCATGCTCGTTCGATTGATTCTGATAATCATATATCAAGAAATTGGGTAAAGAATCTACAAAGTCGTATGGGTTATAATATTCCAAATGGATGGAGAATTTGTGGAGAAAATTTATATGCTAAACATTCAATACATTATCAAAATCTTGAAGATTATTTTCTTGTATTTTCTATATGGAATGAGAAAAACGTTTGTTTGTCGTGGGATGAAACACTTGTTTATTGTGAACTTTTAGGTTTGAAACACGTTCCAATTTTTTATGATGGATTGTGGAATGAAAAAATAAGAGAGTTGTATCAATCAACAACATTTCAAGACGATGAATTAGAGGGTTACGTTATAAGAATCGCGGATGAATTTTCTTATGGAAATTTTAGGAAATCAATAGCAAAATATGTTAGGAAGAATCATATTCAAGATGTAGTTCATAATTGGAAGCATCAACCAATAGTTCAAAATAAACGTTGGATAGATAATAATAAAGTGAGATCGGAGAAAAATTGATTCTTGAAATTATTGCAGTTATATTTACATTAACGTGTGTGTATTTTACGATAAAGAATAACGTTATAGCCTGGCCGTTAGGGATTGTTGGGGTAAGTGCCTATTTGTGGTTGTTCGTCCAAATAAACCTGTATGCTGAGGTCATTACTCAAATAGTTTTCTTAGGTCAATCATTTTATGGTTGGTATAATTGGGCGAAACTAAAAAATAAACCAGCCGCTCCGATAACAAAATATTTTGATGTATTCAATGGTAGGTTTCAGCTTTCAAAGACACAAATAGGTATCCATATGGTCATGATTATTGGTATAATAACCTGGTGGGTTTTTGCGTTGATTATGGGTTTATATGAGTTTGGTTACATTGGTGAGCCGTCCATTCCATTAATAGATTCATTGACGACGGCGATAAGTTTAGTAGCGAACTATTATCTGGCGAAACGATTTATAGAGAACTGGTATTTATGGATTGCGGTTGATGTAATGTATGTAGGTGTATTCTTTTACAAAGAAGTTTATTTAACGGCAGGATTGTATTTATTATTTTTCTTCATGGCGATACAAGGATATAGGAAATGGAAAGGATTATATGATACTCAAACAACGGCGTAATACGATTGATTACACACAAGATCAACTCAACGCGTTACAGGAAGTAGATTCTTTTCTTATAAAACCAGCTTCTTATAATGTAGATGTAAATACATTCAAGTTAGCCGGATATGCTGGAACTGGAAAAACCACAATCATAGAAAACATTTTCACTTATGCTCGTGATATATTAGGACTTGATGTTTATGTGGCTGCTCCGACAAATGCGGCAGTCAAGGTATTGAGGAACAAGTCATATAAATGGAAAGCGGAATGGATAAATTACAAGGAAAAGTTTAGGACATTACACAGTTTACTTTATGGAGAACCAGACGAAGATGGAAACTGGCATCTCCGGTGTAGTCTTACGAAGGGGCAACTTTTGATTATAGATGAAGCGAGCATGATAGACACATATGTAAACAACGACATCAACAAGCAGGTCGCCGCTCATGGGGCGAAAGTAATAAAGATAGGTGATGGTTTTCAGCTTGAGCCAATCGGCGACGATCCTAAAGTATTGAAGAATCCACATTATGAGTTGAAAGATGTACAAAGACACGATGGAGTGATACTTGATTATGTTACAAAGATACGAGAGATAAAAAGGTCTTTTATTCCAATAGAATCGATGAAAGAGGTAAAGGTTTTACCGGTTGAGGAAGTTGGACAAAATTGGCTCAAGGATATTAAGAAAAATGATGAT
>Ga0307378_10007562_pt1 | contig 14593 bp, 14 predicted proteins | sample UN1MG_FD_202238 | JGI IMG/M metagenome (GOLD analysis project Ga0307378, IMG submission 202238) | Soil microbial communities from Risofladan, Vaasa, Finland - UN-1 | ecosystem: Environmental > Terrestrial > Soil > Coastal area > Acid sulfate soil | place: Finland: Risofladan, Vaasa | collected...
CCCCATCGCAGGGGTGATGACGCAGTACGTGAGCATCATTACGCAGAGCATCTCCAGCGCTGTCGGGCGTTTTCTAACGATTGCTCTTCAGCGGGATGATGTGCAGGATGCAAATCGTGTTCTGAATACCGCATTTTTTTCGTATCTCGCGCTTACCCTCGTACAGGTCCCCATCTTCGGGCTGATCATCTACTATGCGAACAGCATCTTCAACATTCCAGAGGCCTTGTACTGGGATGTGATCCTATTGCTCGTTTGCAGCGCCATCAGCTTTCTTATCGGCCTGATCTGCGGTGTCTTTGGCGTACCGATCTACGCCAATAACCGTCTGGATATCTCCCGGACGCTGGACATTGCCAGCCAGATCGCACGCATCGCGGGCATTGTCGTCCTCTTCGTGGTCTACGGCCCAGCGTTGAGATATGTGGGCTACGTGGGTCTGGCGATCAGTGTCTCGACCACGATAGCCACCGTCCTGATAGGCAGGCATCTCGCTCCCGCGCTGAAATTGGACGTGCGTGCCTACGACTGGCGAAAGCTAAGGCAACTCATGGGCATGGGTGGCTGGCTCCTGGTCAACTATATAGGTTTTCTGTTCTTTCTGAAAATGGACATCTGGGTGTGCAATCGATTCGTAGGTGCCGAAGCGGCGGGTGAGTATGCGGCTGTCCTGCAATGGTCGCAACTGATTCGCTACGCCGGTAGCATCCTGTCAGCCGTGATCGGTCCCATGATCATCATCTATTATGCCCGCTCAGAGGTAGAACGCCTGATTCGCCTGGCCCAGGTGTCGGTTCGCGTGCTCTGCCTGCTGCTGGCCATTCCGATCTGCATTCTATGCGTATTCAGCTCCTCGATTTTGACCCTCTGGCTCGGTGAATCGTTTGCCGTCCTGGCGCCTCTGATGGTGATCATGCTGGGTCATCTCACTATCAACGTTGGCTTCGGTCCGCTGTTAAGCATTCAGACCACCTTGAACAAGGTAAAGTTGCCAGCGTTGGTCACCTGTGCGATGGGAGTGGTGAACCTGGCTCTTGCGGTCTTTTTGGTGAAGGTCTTCGGCTGGGGAATCTATGGGGCCGCGATTTCGATTGCTATCGTTTTGACGGCGAAGAACGCCTTGTTCAGCCCTATATACACCGCGATCATATTGAATCGCCCGTGGCACACATTTCTCAGGTCCTCTGTGTCCGGATTCGCTTTGCTGGCAGGTTTGACAACATTCGGCTATATCCTCAATTATAATTTCCGGCCTGAATCGTGGGTTCAGTTGGTGACTCTCGCTCTTGTGGTCGGAGTGATCGGATTGGTCGCAGTCTGGTTCATCCTGTCGCGCAACGATCGAAAGCTAATGATTGACTTGGTACCCGGTCGCTTTCGCACGCTTGCGATGAAGCTGTTGACTGTCTAACAATAGGTGGCTAGAAAAAATATAGTATGTCGTTTTTAAGTATAATTACTTAGACTGCTGCTGCGTCTGTGCAACGACGCATTCACCTAGCTTGATTGTGCAATTATCTAATTCTGTCCGAGGCAACACGAAATAGATGAAAATAGGAGTACTGAGTTTTCACCGGGCGCATAACTATGGCGCGGTACTGCAGCATTATGCACTGCGGAAAAAGTTGGTAGATCTCGGGCATGCTGTTGAAACAATTGACTTTCGAAATAGCTTGGTTGAACCGAAGATTGGGTGGAAGTTTCGCGCGGCAATTGGAATTGCACTAATAGTGAGCAGGTTACTGGAGTGCTGTAACCATTACATATTGCTGATTCGCCTGATCACGGCGATGAAGAAAACGCCGCTATGCCACAACTTCCTGGAAAGGTCGCTGCGATTTTTGAAATACCAGGACTTTATTGAAAGAGAATTCGGGGTACGGTTAAACGGGGGACTTACGCAGGATCAGCTTAGCGAAGCATGTCTCAAATACGACGCTGTCATCACCGGCAGTGACCAGATCTGGTCCCAAGATATCACTAAAGAAACTTGGCCAGTGTATCTGTTAGACTTCATTGACGATCCTGAAGTCAGGAAGCTCTCCTACGCCGCCAGCTTCGGGGACAACCGGATTTTTTCCGACACTTCCTCCTGCAGGCAACTGCTTGATGCGTTAAAAGGTTTCCTGGCCATTTCTGTCCGTGAAAACGATGCCGCCCGACACATTCGCGAGAAACTTGCATTCGATGTAGATGTCGCGTGCGATCCCACGCTTCTACTTGACTCGGAGCAGTGGGAACAGAAGTTGGTTGCTCCAGCAGTCGATGAAAAATACCTGTTGTTTTATGGCTTTGAGCATTCGCCGGTTCTTGCCGAACTTGTCAAGACAACGGCCGAAGCCAGGAACTTGAAAGTTATTCAGTTGTTTGACCTCGGGGAAGAGAATAATATCGGCAGACTGGTAAAATATTCTTATCCCGAAGAATTTCTCGGCTGGATCAGGTACGCGGATTTCACGGTGGTCTCTTCTTTTCACGGCTTGGTATTCTCCATAATCTTCAGGAAAGACTTCTATGCGTTTCCGCACAGCAGTAAGAGCAGTAGGCAAGTCTCCCTACTGGACCGTCTGGGACTTGGCTCACGCCTGATTGGTAGTGAGGACGATTTGCGTTCGTGTGATATTACGGGGCAGATTGATTACTCCGAAGTCAATCCGCGGCTGAACGAATATATTGAAGAATCCGTGGCCTTTCTCAAAAAGGCTCTGAGTTCCTAATTCAGGGTCAAATAAGATACAGATAGTTTTTGAAGTCATTTTTCAATAATAAAAGATAGGCCAATGGAACTTGTAAGTCGCGATAAATGTACCGGGTGTTGCGCATGCTCAAGCATCTGCTCACTTATCACAATGGAACGGGACAGCGAAGGCTTTCTCTATCCCGTAATCGACTCCGGCTGTACGGAGTGTGAATGGTGCAAAAAGATCTGCCCGGTTATGGATGTTGAAAGCTGTGTTCAGCCAGATCCAAAACAGGTTTATGCGGTCTGGAACAAGTCTGAGGAAATCCGTTTTAAAAGCACCTCCGGAGGCATTTTCAGTGCCTTGGCAAAATACGTCTTCAGCCAGAGCGGTCTTGTTTTCGGGGCCGCGTTTGACAAGGATCTGCGGCTAAGGCATGTAAAAGCAACATCGGAACAGGAACTGGTTCCACTGCGAAAGTCGAAATACATCCAGAGCGATGCCGAAAATGCCATTGTCGAGGCTGTCGACTTATTGAAGCAGGGAAAGAAAGTACTCTTTGTCGGCACCCCATGCCAGGTTGCCGGGCTGAAGAAGGTTAGTGATCGCTGGCAGGAGAATCTCCTAACGAGCGACTTTATCTGTCACGGAGTTGCGTCAAACCGATTTTTCGAGAAGCATTATTCCTGGGAAGCGCAGAGGAATAACGGAAAGATCGTAAATGTCGATTTCCGCGACAAGAGTTTTGGCTGGCAAACCTGTACTGGTAATGCGCGACACGACGGAACGGCCCGAAGCAGTCGATGCCGGAACGGCTAAGCTTGTCGGTACTGACTGCGAAACAATAGTTGACAGCATTTCGGCCTTACTTACCGACGGGACACAATACGAACGTCTGGCGAAGGCGATAAATCCTTATGGCGACGGCAAAGCCTGCCAAAGGATAGTCCAAGCTGTCGAGGACATGAACATATGACTCCTTCTCAACGTTTGGCTCTTAATACGATTGCCACGTATACACGATCTGTGGTAAGCTTGATTTTTGCTCTCTTTAGTACTCGGTGGGTGTTGAATGCCTTGGGACAACAAGACTATGGACTCTATGTGGTTGTTGGTTCTATTATTGTGTTTATCACCTTCATAAACGGGGTGACTTCTGGTTCGGTCGCGCGTTTTCTCGCCTATTCGATTGGCAAAGGAGATCCCGAAGAGACTTGCCGTTGGTTCAACACCTCGCTTTTCTTGCATACGGTGATGCCTTTTTGTTTCGTGTTGATTGGTTGGCCTGTTGGGGAATGGGCTGTCCATCATTTCTTGAATATTCCGCCGGAGCGGTTGCAGACTTGTGTATGGGTTTTCCGGCTGTCCCTCCTGTCAGGGTTTGTCAGCATGGTTTCGGCGCCCTATATCGGCATGCATACCGCAAAACAGAAAATTGCCGAATTGGCGGTTTGGAATATGCTTTTGTCTATCGGAACGTTCGCTTTGGCGTATGCTTTGACGATGTATCGTGGGGATGCATTACTTTTGTATGCCTGCGGAATGGTAGGCATCAGCATTCTTGTCCGGCTCATTCAAGTGGTTCGTGCGAGACTCTTATTCCCTGAATGTCGGATTCGTTTGTTATTCTGGTGGTCACCGAAACGTATTCGCGAAATCATGTCGTTTGCCGGGTGGGTCATGTTTGGTTCCACGGCAGTCGTTTTAAGAGGGCAGGGAACGGCAGTTCTTTTGAACAAATTTTTCAATCCTTTCCAGCTCCCCGGGGTGAATGCGGCTTACGGGATCGGGAATAACGTTGCGGCACGGGTTGCGGCTCTCTCGGGAGCAATGGTCAATGCGTTCACACCGGAAATCACCGCGTCTGAAGGACGGGGAGATCGTCCGCGAATGCTCTTTTACGCGTTTCGCGCCTCCAAGTATGGGACGTTTCTCTTCCTGTTGCTTGCCATTCCGGTCTTTGTGGAAATGGATTACTTGTTGAGACTTTGGCTTAAAACACCGCCAGAGCAGGCGGCCACTTTCTGCCGGATGATGTTGGCGTATTCGATGATAGATACGATTACGGTCGGCAGCTTGATGGCGGTCATCGCCAACGGTAAAATGAAAGGTTATCAACTGACACTTGGAGTGTGTGTTTATTTCACACTGCCGTTGGCGTGGTTATTTCTTCATCTTGGCGGGCAGGCGACCTCCGTCATGTGGGCGTTTCTGCTGACAATTACGGGGAACTCAATTGGAAGGCTCTTTTGGGCCAGGCATTTGGTCGGCATGTCAGTTGGGACATGGACAAAACACGTATTCTTCCCATTGAGCTGCATTACTGTTGTGTCTGGAGGAATAGGGTATGCATGCCATATATGGGGTGTCACACCGGCGTTTGTTCGCCTCGTGCTTGTCACAGGCGGAACGCTTTTGACAACATGTCTGCTAGGCTGGGCTATGGTCTTGGACGCACGTGAAAAGAAGTTCGCCAAAGCATTTCTGGTTTCAGCTCGCAAACTTGTTTTTCAGTGGGGTTCCAAACGGGATAGCAGGTGATCAGTCACAATTGCGGCATAAAAGATAAGGACTTTCACGTGCAGGAAAAATTCTATTCAGATGAGAAAAATGCGCAAATCGTTATCGCGCTCCTAAAAACCTACGGGATCAAAAAAGTTGTTGCAAGTCCGGGAACAACCAATATCCCTATTACAGGAAGCATTCAGAACGATTCTTTCTTTGAAGTTTGTTCCGCGGCAGACGAACGCTCGGCCGCGTATATAGCTTGTGGTTTGGCGGCCGAATCAGGTGAGCCTGTGGTGTTGAGTTGTACGGGAGCAACGGCCAGCCGCAACTATTTGCCCGGCCTGACAGAGGCCTACTATCGCAAGTTGCCGGTGATAGCGGTTACGTCTATGACATGTTTTTCACATGTGGGCAATCTTTTTCCGCAGGCAATCGACCGATCGGGTTTCCCAAAAGATGCGGCTGTCGCCAGCGTTTTCCTGCCAACAGTCAAGGATTCGTCGGATTTTAAGACATGTGAACGTCTTGTTGCCCATGCCATTCTCGAAACGTTACGTGGTGGGGGGGGGCCTGTCCACATCAATTTGGAGACCTGTGGTGCAGGCACTTTTGATACACGTGTTCTCCCGGCGGTGAGAGCCATTCATCGGATCAGACCCAATTCCAGGAATTGGCCGGAAATTCCGCCCCATGCGAAAATTGCAGTGTTTATCGGTTCTCATAAGCGGTTTTCAGACGACGAGACTCGGGTGATCGAGTTGTTTGCTAAATCGCGGGACGCCGTTATACTGTGTGACCACACGAGTTCATACAAAGGATACGCCCGGATTCTCTCCGCACTGCCCTGCGCTCAGAACATTCATCTCCGGTCGGAATTTACCGCATTGAAACCGGATTTGATTGTTCATGTCGGGGAAGTGTCAGGCGATTATCCCACGCAGAATTTTCTAGACAATTTGGCACCAGTGTGGCGCATCAGCGAAGACGGAACAATCAGAGACAAATTTCAAAGGCTTGAGTATGTCTTTGAAATGAGAGAACGCGAGTTCTTCCAAAGGTATATTGACAGATCAGCCGGAGTGAAAGACCAGTTTCTGCAAACTTGGGATAAATATGCTAATCGGGTTCGAGAGAGCATTCCCGAACTGCCCTTTTCAAATGCGTGGATTGCAAAGACCCTTTCTACAATGTTGGCGCCTGAATGCTCTCTTCATTTTGCCATTCTCAACAGTTTGCGGTGTTGGAACTTCTTTGAGGTTTCCATGTCGATTGAAACTGCCTCAAATGTGGGCGGTTTTGGAATCGACGGTTGTGTCTCCGCGTTGATTGGCGCGTCCTTGGCAAAGCCGGAGAGACTTTTCTTGGGTGTAATCGGGGATTTGGCATTTTTTTACGATATGAATTCGCTTGCCAACCGTCATGTTGGCAACAATCTGCGTATTCTGCTTGTCAACAATGGTGGCGGCGTCGAGTTTAAGCTTTACAACCATATGGGCGCTCAGTTCGGAGAACAGACCGGGGAGTTCATTGCGGCTGCCCGTCACTACGGCAACAAATCTCCAGAACTGGCAAAACACTATGCGTTGGATCTGGGGTTCAAGTATCTTTGCGCACGCAGCAAGGAAGACTTTGTTGTCGTAGCAGATGAATTCGTAAGCGAACAACAACAAGATAAGCCCATTTTGTTCGAGTGTTTTACGGATCTCAAGACCGAATCCGACGCCGTTGAGATGCTGGATCATCTAGACACTACGTTATCGGCAAAGGTCGTCGCCAGGCAACGCGCATCTAATCTCGCCAAGAAAGTTCTTCCAACATCTGTACAGAATGCGATTAGGAGCAGATTGAGAAAATGACAAGCCAAAGAATCCTTCTTATGGGTGGCACGGGTGCAATGGGATTCTATCTCGTCCCGAAGTTGCTGTCGGCCGGCTTTGACGTGTTTGTCACTACACGCTCTTTCGAGCGTGAGCCCGACAATTCCCGCCTTCGATATATCACCGTGGATGCGATGGACTCCTTAGCGCTTCCTGCGATACTTTCCTCAGTCAAACCAGATGCCATCGTGGATTTCATGTCATATGGCACGTCCGTTTTCACGGATCGGTGCAAGAAACTCCTAGACGGAACTGGGCATTATTGTTTTCTTTCCTCTTATCGTGTCTTTGCCGACAGTTCGCCGGACGCGCTAACGGAGCGGTCCCCGCGGCTTCTCGATGTCTGCGGCGATAAGACTTATCTTGCCACAGATGAATATGCACTTGCGAAGGCGCGGCAAGAAGACGTGTTGCGTGCTTACGGCAGAGAGAACTGGACAATTCTGCGGCCTTGCATCACGTATTCGCGCTATCGTTTTCAGTTGGGAACCCTTGAGGCAAACACCATTTGCTATCGCGCTCTGCAGGGGCTTCCGGTCATCATGGCGAGGGAAATTCTGGCCAGACAAACAACCATGACATGGGCCGGCGATGTCGCGAAAATGATTGCGTGTCTCGTGCTGAACGAATTTGCTTTGGGGCAGGATTATAATGTCGTCACAGCTGAACATCATTCATGGGCGGAGGTGGCCGGCTATTATGAGGAATGTATCGGTCTGCGCATTATTCAAACCGATGTGAACGAGTATGCGAAAGTCGTTGGAGCAAAATACCAAATTAAATATGATCGAATGTTTGATCGCCTCATGGACAATTCCAAGATTTTGGCTGCGACCGGCATGAAACAATCGGATCTAAAGCCCTTAAGAGGCGGCTTGGAAATGGAGCTGCGCAAGTTTCAAGGCGCTCCTTACTTCCAATATCCCAATCTTGCGCTAAACGCACGAATGGATAGGGTCACAGGAACGCATTTGTCGCTCGCTGGACAGCCTTTGCGAACGCGAATCAAGTATTTGATAGAAAAGTATCCTGCTTTAAGGCGCGTGTATTCAGTATTGCGAAACAAATTGCCTGGTCTTGCATAGGCCTTCGCCTCGTGAGCCGTTGGCGGTCTATGTGGGGCAGTCAACCGGGCACATCCAGAGATTCTGAACAACAACACCGGCATTTCGGTAGTGCTGCTAAATTCTGTTAAGGGCAGAGAGGCGTTCGACTCCATCAGCGATGATGTGGTCAGTTATCCCAGTTCCATAGAAAAGGCCGAACAAGGAAACCCGCAACTGTACGTCAACCTTAGCCAGTCGGTAAAGATCAACATGGTGAAACGCAAAACCTTTTTCGCCAAGCTGAACAGGCTTCCTTATAATACGTTCCTGAAAAAGTACGCCTGGCATCCGTCCCAGCAGACAGGATTTAGAAGGTTGGCCCTATGCCTGAGAAATAAGTTTTTATCCAAACTGGAGAGATTCCTGCCTTCGCTCTGAAGGTCTTCATTATGAAGAGAATCTGTTTCATTATGCCTTCGTCCGGCAGGTTTCTGTTCGGAGGATTTAAAGTTGTCTATGAGTATGCAAATAGACTTGTAAATGATGGTTTTTCTGTAAATATCATCTATCCATTAGCAGTTACATGGAAGCGATATTCATTAATGTATAAGGTAAAGAGAGTTTACCATTATTCTCGTGCCTTATTAAAAAGCTCATACAAGCCTGAATGGTTCAAAATTGATGCACGCATAAAGCAAATATGGCTTCCTTTCTTATCGAATTATTTTATTCCCAAGTCTGATTGTATTTTCGCAACCGGCTGGGAAACAGCCGTATTCTTAAATAGATACCATATTGATTCCAGAAAAAAATACTATTTGGTACAATCCTTTGAAGATTGGTGCGGGCCAAGAGAAAAAGTGGCGGAAACATGGAAATATCCTATGAAAAAAATAGTGATAAGCCCATGTTTAAAAGAGATAGCTGACAAAATGGGAGAAAATTCTATTTTAATTGAAAATGGCTTTGATTTCGAAGCCTTTCCATTGATCAATTCAATAGAAAGTCGAAATAAATTTTCCGTAATAATGCTGTATCATGAATGGGAGTTAAAGGGATCAAAGGTTGGACTCAAAGTCTTAGAAAAAGTAAAGAGCCAATATCCTCAACTTCAAGCGATATTTTTTGGTACACCTGAACAACCAAAGAGTTTGCCTGATTGGATCACTTATCATCAGTCTCCCCCGGATTTATTCAAGTTATATAACGCAGCATCGATTTATTTAGGGACAAGTTTTTGTGAAGGGTTCGGATTAACAGTAGGAGAAGCCATGCAATGCGGCTGTGCCGTTGTATGTACAGATAATGGCGGGTATATGACAATGGCAAAGCATGAAACGACTGCTTTAATGAGTCCAATAGGAAGTGCCGATGGCCTTGCTAAAAATATCATCAGGTTGATTGAGGACGATTGTTTAAGGATAAAAATAGCGCGTAATGGTTATGATAATATCAAGAATTTTACTTGGGAAAGAACGTATTGCAAATTGAAGGCTTTGATCGAGAATTAACGATTCACCTTCGGCTTCAAGCCGATGGGTTCTATGGACGTGTCCAAAAAATTCGACTTTCACATCCGTTTCGCAATAGATAAGTCCTATTACTCGTTGCCTTTGGGGACATCGTAAATACATGCTTCGCCTAAATGCGAGGGGTTTCAACTGTTATTCGGATTTTGAGTAGTATAGAATGTATATTTATACAGAATAGTCTAAATTCTACCATGCCATTCACCGGCAATGTTAGAAAAGGCGATCGCCTCCCGATGATGGCTATGTCAGGCATACCAGAAAAAGAGCATAGAATGATCAGCAAAATAAAATACTATTCTCGTGTAGTCGGTATTCGCGGCTTAATCGCTGCCATAAAAGGAAAAATAGGGAAAATGCCTATATTACTGGAAATAAACAGACCAGATATTAAGTTTCCATTTTTTCTAAGGGTTCCTTCCTCTGATGTACCGACTTATGAGCAGATTTTTATCAAGCAGGAATACGATTTCGATGTCAAAAGAACTCCAAAAACCATAGTTGATGCCGGTGCAAATATCGGTCTTTCATCAATATATTTTTCAAATAACTACCCTGATTCAAAAATTATCGCCGTAGAACCTGAAGAAAGTAATTTAGCAATCCTTAGAAGAAACATTGTTCCATATGACAATATCATTCCTGTTTGTGGAGCACTCTGGCATGAAAATACGACAATTAATTTAGTTGATCCTGGATTCGGGAGTTGGAGTTTTATGACACAACCCAAAGATGGTGTTAATGAAAAATATGGTAAGTTTGTTCATGAAGTTCAAGGCATGACAGTTGATAAAATCATGAAAGACCAAAATATTGAGCATATAGACATTCTTAAAATAGACATTGAAGGAGCTGAACGTGAGGTTTTTAGAGATACTTCATCTTGGATTGAAAAAGTCGATGCTCTGATTATTGAGCTTCACGATTTTACGAAATCGGGTTGTAGTCGCAGTTTTTATAATGGCTCAAACGGTTTTGATGATGAGTGGGTACAAGGGGAAAATATTTTTCTGACGAGAAGCAAGAGCTGTCTAACAAAAAAGAAATGATATTTCCAAATTAAATTATTTGATGTCAATTATGGGTAAGTATCCAGAGAAAACATATATTCACCTATCATATTGCGAGAAGTCACTCTACTCGACATCCAAAGTTAAAGGGTATTCATGATTAGAAAACTAGTAGTAAGATTGTTTAAAATGTTTCTGCCTACTAATTTCGTTCTTTGGATCCAAAAATATCGGGTGATAGGGAGGCTTCTTTACTTAAATTACTATGGAAACAAACAGGGCATCCTTAAAACCCCCTGGGTCTGTATGCTTCCCTTTGATCCAAAAGCGAGCGTAGAATACATCAATGAAGTATATAACGACTACTTTATCCATTCAGGAATCCCTTATTCTTATATAAAAGGGAAGAGAGTCCTAGAAATTGGTCCTGGGGAAAACCTCGGGGTCGGAATGCGTTTCCTTGCCGAAGGCGCCTCACTAGTGGTAAGCGTGGATCGTTTCCGCTCTCTAAGAAATTATCTAGATCAGGAAGCTGTTTATCAGCAACTTATAAATAAAATGAGCGAGAAAGAACGGGAACAATTTGGTGATTGCATTACCTTTTCCGACCATGGATATAGACTTGATGAGAAACGATATTTATATCTTGCAAATAAGGCTATTGAGGACATTACAATTAAATCTTTTCCTGAAAAATTTAATTTAATTGTATCTCGAGCAGTTCTTGAACACGTTTCTAATATAGAAGCAGCGTTTAACATAATGGATTCATTATTGTTCAGTGGTGGATATATGGTGCATGAGGTTGATTTCCGGGATCACGGAATTTTTTCTGGCTATGGGATGAATCCTCTTACTTTTTTAAGTATAAATGATCACCTTTGGAAAGCCATGTCTAGTAAAACAGGAGCCCCAAATCGAAAGATTAAAGGAACTTATGTCACATTGTTAGAAAAGTATAATTACAAATATCGAATTATTAATAAGCTGGTCGTTGGTTCAAACAAAAAAAATCAAAAAGCGGATATAACACTTGGAATTGATTATCAACGATCTTCCCTTGACTTCGTTAAAGAGATTAGGAAAAATTTGGCAACCGAATTTAAGAATATACCTGATGAAGAACTTTTGGTGGCTGGAATTATTATTTCTGCTCAGAAACTGAAACCTTAGATAGTCATATAGTGTCAATAGGCGTCATTATTTCCTTAACTTATGGGTATGTATTCTAAAGTTACGCTTTTTGTATATTCATATAATCACGAAAAATTTATAAAACAGGCTATTGAAGGAGCTTTCGCTCAAGATTATGATAATCTTGAGATCATTTTATCAGATGATTGTTCTACAGATCGCACGTTTAATATTATGAAGGGATTTGCAGAAAATTATACCGGTCCACATAAAATCATCCTAAACCGAAATGAGCATAATCTCGGCATTACCAATCACCTTAATAAGATAATGTCAATGGGCAACGGTGATTGGTTTGTTCTTTGTGCGGGCGATGATGTTTCATTACCGGATAGGGTATCTAAAATAATGGATGTTGTATCGCGAGATCAGTCAATTTTTGCGGTCAACACCAGTTATAACGTTATAGATGAACACGGCTTTATTACTGGTTGTCATGGATTTAAGAAAGATAATCTGGTCGCGTTAGGTGCCACGGGTGCGTGGAGTAAAACTTTGTTCGATTATTTTGGTCCAATTACACATCAAACCATAGCTGAAGATGAGATTATTCCTGTTAGAGCTATTCTATTAGGGAAATTATTACTAATGAACTATCCGGCAATCCTTTACAGGCAACATATACATAGCATTTCAAGTCCTACAAATGTTAATCACATCGCTGCAATTCAGCATATGAAATCATTACACATTGCACGCATTGGTTCTTTCTTGCAGCGTCTGGATGATTTGGAAACTGCTTACAAGAAGAAAATCATAACTGAAGGCAATTATGAATATTTATGTCTAATTTATGAAAACGAGATTATATCCCTAAAAAAACAAATACATCATAAATCTATAATAGAAAAGGTTTATCAATCATCAGTATTTGAAAGATTAAAATTCCTGATTGGAATGTATTCGAACAACAATATTCCTATTGCTAGACGTGTAAAAATATTCCTTCTGTCTTTCGAGCCCATATATAACCTAAACCGAAAAATAAAGTCCAAAAATGCTCCGTCGGAATATATAGCATCGGATATCGTCATTGATATAAATTATTTCATCGATAAGGAGCATGGCCTTTTAATGTGGCAATAATTATCTTTAAACTATGACTAACAACGCACCAAAAGTCAGCGTAGTTATTCCCGTATACAATATCGAGAAGTATCTCAGGAGATGCTTAAATAGTATAACTGCTCAAACTTATCATAACCTTGAGATTATCATCGTTAATGATTGTTCTCCTGATAATTCGGAAAGTATAATTCAAGAATATTGCAAACAAGACTCTCGTATTCATTATCTTAAGAATGATGTAAATCTTGGATTGGGAGCGAGTCGCGATCGGGGTATTCATTCTGCCAAAGGCATATACATTATGTTTGTGGATAGTGATGATTTCATTCACCACACAACAATTGAACATTGCGTCGAATGGATTGAGAAATATGATAGTGACATTGTAGAATTTAATTTTAGATATTATAGAGAAGGTGATGTAATTGACTTGAATCGGCACACCTCTGAATACAAAATTGAGCATATTGAGGCACTTAATAGGGATACTGATCTACTCCATTTAAATAACAAAATTAATGATGTCTGTTGGAATAAATTATACAAAACTGACATAATAAAAAAACTCGGGCTGGAGTTTCGCGTAAGATTTTATGAAGACACTCCATTTACAAGGGCATATTCGTTGAACATCAAGCAGGCTGTAATCGTATCTTTGCCACTTTATTACTATTTTATCAACCCCTCTTCAATAACATGTACAATAAGCACTCACAAAGTAATTGCGGCAGTTGATGCTTCTTGTAAAGTTTTAGATGTGTTCAACAAGTATAATGCCACATTTCAGATTCGTAAGGATTATCTCAACTCAACGCAAAAGATCTTAATCAGATTTCTTTTGGCTCTGCCCACAGACAAAAGAATTGAAATGTGTGCTTATATTGAAAATAAAAATAATTTGCTAAAAGATAAGATGCACACAATAAATCTATTTGTCACAAATAACCACAAGTGGCTCTTTGCTTGCCTGTGCTTCTTCATATTGGGTCCGAAATTTTGGTTAAAGAAGGTGTACTTAATCAATCACGTGTATCAAATTCTTAGAAGAAGGGTGATGAATGAAAATATGTGAGGTCTCCTTTATCCTTATTTGGAAATTATTGCCATTGAAGAAATGGAAAAGACTCGGTAGTGAAATAAAAAGCTGAAAAACGCTTGGGTTGGAAGTCTCTTATCAAAACAGTGGAAGCCATAAAGCTTTTCTTCGAAGCCCGCTCGGAAAGGCCCGGATAGAAAAGCCGGATGATTTATAAAAAAAGGTGTGATATGTCTCGATTGATGGTTAAGTCATTTCTGAAATCAGTTATAAATTCAATTGTTTTGATTACCAGCACTGTTTTTGGACTTAAGCGATTGCCGTGCTACTTCAATGGACAATGGGTATGGTTATTTAGGGAATCTTGGACGGGGATTTATAGTAAATATGAGCCTTATGTGGCAGAAGCGTTAAAGGATAACCTGACAAAGGGCAGTGTTTTTTTTGACATCGGTGCCCACTTCGGTCTTTGGAGTGTTTTTGCTCATGAACTGGTTAGAGATAGAGGGGCTGTCATCGCCTGTGAACCTTCAGATGCATTCGAGACTCTTGCATTAAACCTTCCTAAAAGGTAACCGTTCACAGGGTGTGAATGTGGATTATGGCCCCAATAATGATGGTAAGGGTTGATCGGAGAAATGAGC
>Ga0307378_10007566_pt1 | contig 14585 bp, 22 predicted proteins | sample UN1MG_FD_202238 | JGI IMG/M metagenome (GOLD analysis project Ga0307378, IMG submission 202238) | Soil microbial communities from Risofladan, Vaasa, Finland - UN-1 | ecosystem: Environmental > Terrestrial > Soil > Coastal area > Acid sulfate soil | place: Finland: Risofladan, Vaasa | collected...
TAGCTTGAGCCGCCCTAATTGGATTAAGCCATGAGGGTTTTATATCCTCTGTAATCTGCTGCCTAGTTTTCGACATTTCTCCCCCCTAAATCCATGTTTTCTTTGCCAGTTTCGACAATTTTTTTCGGCTAGCGTACTGAATACTCCCCTGCATGGCGTGCTGTATTACCTTGTCAAAGCGTCTGGCCCTGGCGCTGTGTTGAACTTCCGTCCGCCTAGCCCACGGAAGACTTCTTGTATAGTATCCCCCTTTCAAGGAGCCAGGTCTAGTTGCAGGACTATAGTTACGCATAAATGTTAGTAGTTTAGCGAATCTTACTCTAATGATCCTGGGTCCGGTCCCCCAGTTAACATATGTGAAGATTTTATTATCGGCTATATTCTCAATTACCCCTACTACAATGTCCATGTCCCCATTGCGAATCTTGACCGGGCCTTGCTGAGATATAATTATGTAGTGATTTCTGAATACCGACACGGGTTGCTGGAAATACTTATATATTTCCCGGCCTTCGCTCTGCACCAGTTGGCGGAAGCCTTCCTTATACCCAGTCGAATTTATTTTGGCGTCGTCGGCGTTGATTATCTCTAGGGTTATTTTTATAGCCATGATTACTTAGGCACAAGAGAGCATAAACAGTACCTTCCCGTACACTCTAATCCTAGTCCTTGCGGTAGCTTCCCACCACTACGCCATTCCTCCCTAGTCTTTACTGTGCCGCTGTAGCCCACGCAGTCTCCGCAGTGGTCTTTTGTTGGGCCTAGCTCCCACATCAGGTTCTCGTCGTCGTCTCCTCCCTCCACGAAGCCCTTCCAGTAGATAGCCGCCGCTCGATTAGTTATTCGATCGACGGTGGGCTGCATATTTATTCCAGAGTCCTTGCGAGTCAGGATTATATCAAGCTGGGCGAAAAAATCATCCCGTGACTCCTCTATCATCTTCTTTTCGGGGGTAGTAAGATCGTCCTCTGTTTTATTGGAACCAGCCAAGTATGAATATAGCAGGGCTAGCGACACCATTTTCTTAAGCCTGTCGCGACTTGGATCTTCCTTATCTAGCTCGTCCTTGAGTCCCTTGCGTAGATTTTCTAGAATGGCGTCGATGTCGTCGCCCTCCTTTGACTTTGTCGGGCCAACTGTACCCGGTCGAACCTCATCTGGGTCTCTAGTAGTTATGTTTTCTTCCCCTGGCTTCTCGTCTTCTTCTGGCTTCTCGTCTTCTTCTGGCTTCTCGTCTTCTTCTGGCTCCTCGTCTTCTTCTGGCTCCTTTCCTCCGTCCATCTCGGTTCCATCTGGAGCCACTCGCCCAGCAGCTAGGTCGTCCTCAAACGCCTGAAGCTGTGGCGGTATATCGCTTTCTGTTTCTTTTTCGTACTCCTTCTTTAGCCACCTCAGGGCTGCCAAGCACTCCTGTAGCTTTCTTTTCTTGCGCCCGCTATTGGCAACGGACATTTCTTCGTAGGCCTCGCTTATCCTGATGTCTATCAGGTCTAGCATTTCTTCTTCGTCATTTTGCGTAGTGGCCGCCGGATGCTGGACGCGCAAATCCAGCAGCTTGGAGTATGGCTCTGATTTGGCGTAAAAAAGAGAGCCAATTGAGCTTCCCGTTTCTAGTCTGCCGTCGTCTAACTCCATGACTGCGAACTGCCCTCTAGTTATATCGCCCTTGGCTACCATCATCTCTCTGGCCGCTCGAATGGTAACTGCTCCGTTTCCGAGATCTCTTTCCCTGTTTCTGGCGCGAATATCTTGGTTAACGGCTTCTCGCTCGTCCTGATAATCGTCGTTCCAGTCCGATTTTACCATCAAGTGTCTAGGCAGGTACTTGTCGCTAAGGTTTAGATCTAGCTCTGCATTGAACTCAGCTGGCAACTTACCAGACTGCCTGCTTTCCTGAACGTCGCCAGACTTACCGCTCCTGCTTGCTGGGGCAGGCCACACCTCTTGGATAGGGATACCGAACGAAGCAGCCAGTCCGTACATGGCCAGCGTGACGCTCGTCTCCTCCTCAAATGGATCGAAGTCGTTTAAGTCGACGCTGGAGATTTTGGCTTGGACGTCGTCACTTCCGATGCCAACGACCTTTGAGTATCTAGATAGATTCGCGCTATTATTTGCGTTCGCAGCCACGGCTACGGCCTGCATAAGGTGAGAACCCCTGAACCCTGAACCTACTAGAATCTTTGATATTGGCCTACTACCTAGCTTTTCCTGCTTATAGATATAAATATCATATAAATGTTGAGAGAATTGCAGGGAACGGCTAACCGCGCAGAAACCAACGCTATTCATGAGGGTGTCTGACGACGACATCTGGGACATGGCAACAACCCTAGTTCGGTGCAGTTTGTACGCCTTGCCACCATCTTCGGGATCGTGGTACACAACCGGAAATACTGGGTTTCTTGTCCTCCAGCAGTATCTCGAGTCGAGGTGGCGGACCGCCACAGGGAGTCCTATAATAGGTCCGTCCGGGCTACCGTCTCCGATTATTTCTAGGAATCCGCCGTTGTCTTGGCATAGGTAGTCTTCTGCGAACTTTCGCTTGGCAGCAAATAGCGTCTCGCCAAATTCCGACGCCTTCCACAGTACTTCCGTCCACATTTCTGCCTGTTCTACGTGCGATGTAATGCTTGGATCTCTCGCTTCGACGCGCATTGGTATGTTAATCAGCATACTTTGCGCTGTGTACATCATAGTTGACAGGTGGCTAGATCTCTTCCAGAAGTCTCTTAGGTAAAGGTCTCTGCTAAAACTCCACCACGGAGGAACGATTTCGGCGGACCTGGCCATCCACGAAATAAGAGGCATTCCAACAACGTCGTCTTGGTTCCTCTGGCCCACACCAAGTTTTATTGATTCGTCTATTGCACGAATTACTCTAGGATCTGACATAATTCTCTCCTATCCAAACACGGCTATCGAAACCGAACCAGACCCGTAATCCACGATTCCGTCTTCGTTTTCTATTGAAAAATCATCGTCGTAGTCTAGTAATCCGACGTCATTTATTGAGGCGACATCTACCTCGGCAGGGCCTCCATATACAAGATCCCAGACACCCATTCTCAGACCGTCCGGACCGTGGTCGAAGTCCTTTACTACTCTCCCCGTCTTTGGGTTTATTTTATAAGTTACCGCCTCTAGTCTTAGGTACTTACATGACGGATGCGCTACTAGTCTTCGTACCCCGTTCACGTCTGGAGATACCCAAGTGTTTAGCTCTCTGTTTCCTTGCTCCACTGGTACGGCATTGTGAATTATATAGGCTGGCGGAATTTTCCACACTTCGCCCAATTGCTGTTTGAGGTGGCCGCCTAGACTGGCGGCGGCCTTATCGTAAACAACCCTCGACGGCTTAGGCCAGCCCATGGCTCTTGATACCGTCATTACAGCCCCGATATGCTCTGGTGCCAGAAGTTTTACTTGGTAGTTCTCATAAAATACCCCCACTGTGCCGTCCGGCCTAATCTGCGCGAATAGAAATACCCTGGGGTGGCTCCCGGCCTTAAACATATTAGTTACTTTATCGCGTTCTCCTGTGTAGCCATCGTCAATCCACCAGAACACCGGACCGCCGCCCGGAATATATGCCGCCTCGGTTGTGACATTACCTTTCGACACTGCTATATCTACGTTGTCGTAGTCGTCTAGCCAACCGTCAAGTACCAAGCCACCCGCCTGCACCCACCTACCGTCTCTGAGCCTATCTCGTTCCACCCCCCTGAGATTGTCAAGTCTCGCTGTTTCGTAGTCAGCTGGGTTGTGGTAGTTATCAGCTGCATTACTGCGGAATATAGCAGCCTCTCCAGCTAGTATCATTCTCTGGTAGATCCAGTGAGTAGGCGCGTCAGGATTAGTAGTTAGGATAACCTGCCTCCAGTCAGTAGCAGATCCTCTCATTCTGGCGCTTACTTCGTTAAAATCTGCCTCGTCGAATTGTGTAGCTTCTTCCATCCACGTTATATCTATTCCGCCTTCCTGCCCTATGGAGCGAATACTCTCTCTCTGATCCTCGTTGGCCATGCCACCGTAGACAATTACGCTGCCGTTGGTATACTCAAACCTCTGCTCTGTGATATTATGCCGCATCTTTCCATTACGTAAGTAGCGGCCAAACACCTTCTTCTTCAGGAAGGCAATTGTCGAGTTGTGCATAGAGGACTTTGTCTTGCGTACAATCAGGGCTGTCGCGCCCGGATAAGTCAGGCAGAAGGCGTGGACTTTTTGCGCCGCCGCCATTGAATTATGCGTGGGAATAAAAGATCTACTGGTAAGATAAAGACCGTCTTTGTTCTCGACCTGAATACACTTAACTGGCACGGACTCTACTTTTCGAACGTCGACAATAAATCTATGTCCTTGCGTTTTTCGAATCTCTCGTGCGATTCTTTCTTTCTTGCGAGGCAACCTAGCAACCTGCCTTGTTGTCCTAAAACTCATTCGATATCGCCTGAATTTTTTTCCGTTGCAGGTTGACCAAGACGCAGATATATTGCTAGCCTTAATGCCGAGACTGCACACAAGCTCCCTTACATCTTCTAGTAGGTCGAGCTTTGCCAGATCTATGCTCACCCGTCCGTTAGTACCTATGTGCCCGTCAGAGTCAATAAGTCCCTGGAGTAGGGATAGACGCTGTGACTCAGAAGCTAGAAAATAGGCGCTCGGTACGCGCTTGTCGTTAAGAATCCCGTACCGTCTTAGGTATGGATGTAGTTGCCGATTGGGAATTGACCAGCGATATTTAGTTTTGATCTTCTTAACTACGTAGCCTGCCTTACGTATCTCTTCTATTGTATCAACGTCATTGTCGTGTATGGTAATACCGCAATTTCCACGGTTCCCGTCACCCAGCCATATACCAAGCAGGTATGGATCGATATCCAAGTCCGCTTCCGGGAGTTGGATCGGCGCAGCTATTCGAACGGCGTGATTTAGTCGCCCGTTGCTTTTTTCCGTTCTCACCGTTTCCCCAATATGTTTTGTCGTAACTACGGAGTCTAATACCCTCTTGCGGCGTTGGTCACTGCCCCTGGGCTTGTTTCTATAGGCGCCGCCCATTGATTTCAGGGTTTTTTTATAGTTATACCTAGACGCTCTAGACGCTACCGTGCTGGTATACCAAAGATGATCTCTGTCGCAGCAAACAATCGTACCGTCATCAAATTCAACATCATAGCAATCGTGACCGTACATGGTATCCGTAGCCGCTACAATTCGCGTGGGCATACCGTCGGACCCGAACACGTAGTCCCCTACCTTTAGATCGGCCATTATTTTCCAGCCAGTTGGAGTAGGTATTTCTGACATTATGTAAACTGCTTTTCCGCCACCAGCTGATCCAGTAAATAGAACCACCGGAGCCTTGCTCTGTAACGCTGGGATGGACCATGGTAGCGGCTCGAAGATATCTACGAACTTGTAGGTCTTATCCTCTGTCTGTCGCCCAATCCTTGGGGCGTACATTCTCGAAGTGGTACGCCCCTTAGATTGTCCTATTAGATTATCCACTAAACCTTTTCCTTGCGCGGAGGGACGGTATCCGGGTGTAAGTATGCGCCGCCCGTACTCCACGGTTGAGAATACTTCTCGATGCCTGTTACTTTGTAGTTAAACATCTGGCTAAGCGGATCGAATCCCTGGACCTCTATATCGTTTACCCATAAGGAGACCTGTTGTTTTCCATCCGACATTATGTGTACCAGCGAGTTAACGTGACCAGCTGTGAAGATGATTTTCTCTTCGCCTAGCCCGAGGCGATCGGCCTCGAACTGCGACACAGTGGTCATGAATTCAGGCTTGCGATCTTTCTTATCCACGTATCCTATCCGTTGTCTTCTGACTATCGCGCCCGATTGAGGCTGCTCCATATCCTAGGACAAACGCGCTAAAGAAACCTACGGCGCCCAAGTCGCCAACAAAGTCCTTCGCGGCCATGATACCAAACAGGCCTATGATCGCGGCTACAACCTGCCCTATGATGAACTTGATGTCAAAGCTGACTTCGTCCTGTAGATATGCCAGCAAGTACGGCCACACAATCCTGGCGACTGCTCCAAGTAAATATAAACCAACAAGTAGTGCTGTTTCGGCTTCTAGTGACATAATATCTCCTATCTATTTCCTACGACAGCGGGGATACCAGTGCCTAGCCATATCTCTCCGCTGCCCGACTGCCAGCCCCACGCAGGGTTGGAAGCCGAACCAATAAAATAAGTAACTCCATAAACCTCTGGCCTGTTACGCAGGGCTCTCCAAAACGTAACATATTCTTGGCCCTTGACAGTGTCAATGGTTCCGGGTTGGTTGTTACTGGCCTCCGTGACGATAATCGGTTTTCCGGGAAATCGCGCTATGTAGCCATCAACAACGTCAAGGGCCCACGCCATAGGCCAGTTAGCCGCCCAGTATGCGTGGACTCCAAGATAGTCGCACGCCAACACGGCGCTCGAAGATCCTGAAACAAACGTAAAGTTATCCTGCCTTAATCCTGGTATATCACCACCGGGCGACAACCCTGGGTAGGCAAATCTAGCATTGGGTAAGGCGATCTTGTATAATCTAAGAACCTCCAGGAGCCAGTTCCCAAACTCCATTCCATTAGTCCAGCTGCCACCGAGCCCCTCTGGCACCAAGTTTGGTTCGTTATGTAGCTCTACAATGATATCTCGACCCGGCAACCTGTTGATCGCTCGCGACACATCGGGGTATGTCCAATCAAGGAACTGGCTCGGCGAAATAACTCTGGGCGCTACCCCAATTACGAAATCTAGGTAGGCCCTAATTACGAAGGGCTTACCAGGCAGCGCGTTAGCCAGAGTAGTAACGTCTCCTTCTGGCAAGTTAGATAATATCTTAGCCAGTTCAATTTTAGCCTGCTGGAAGATAGCCGTCTCGCCAGCCGCTAGTCCGGGGTCAGCGCTTGCATGCAGGCCCATGCGGGCATTGCCAGCTGGTGCTGGCGGTATGCTGGCAAAGCAAGCTGGGCATAGCTTTTCTAAGTACGGCGTAGGATCGTGAATCTCTAGCGGCCAAGCTCCGTACTGGTCCGTGTACATATGCCCCTTGCGTTTAAGCGTAAGGTGCAGATGGCTGCCAAAGCTGTTCCCGGTGTTGTCTGCCCTACCCAGTTCTTGTCCCGCCTTCACCAAAGTACCTACAGCAAGACCGAGCGTGATAGTAGACAGGTGGGCGTAGGTGGTTTCGTAGCCATCTTGGTGCATAACGCGAATGAAGATCCCGTAGTTGTGCGTACCTGCGTTGGGATGTACGTCAGAGATAAAGCCGTCTGCTACGGCGAATATCCTAGAATCATACGGCGCCCTTATGTCCACTCCCTCGTGACCGGGAAGGTTGTATTGATTATACGCCTCTGGACAGCAACCCCAAGGACGGGTAACTGACATGTATTCGGTAGGCCACTTTGTAAATTCAAATGTCCCAATGGGTGTTCCATCGCTACGCAGCCACACTGAGTAGGGAACTATAAACGGGCAGTTTTCTTCCATCCATGTACGGTTAAGGCCGCTACCAATCATGTGTCCGTCGACGATAACCAGCCTGCTGTTAGTAAATCCGGCTTGGACAGACGCCTTAATAGCTCCTATAGCATCTAGGTGGGACCAGCCTTCGTAGCCAATGATCCTAGTTCCACCGTCGGGCAACGACACACCGGTTGTCATAAGGCTCTTTATATAGGTCCACTGAGTCGCCGTCATCGTTTGAGGTCTCAGGATATGCGTCTTCTCAAACTGTGACGTATCTATGCAGTCACCACTTGGCGGTGGAGTCGTGCCGTTTGGATGGTCGACGTAGTGGGTCCAAGCCAAGGCCAGATCCCCGATAGGCTTGATTAATTGTTGGGCGCGGTTAGCAATGCCACCGTAGCCGCCGCCAAGGTACCAGAGTCCAGCACCGATTATTTCTTTATGCTTAACATATTCCTGCGCTATCGCGTCTACATCTGGAATAGCTTCGGCTTCGGCGGGAACGTTAGTCGATTCCCAGCCCCATTCGGTTATTATAGTTGTCGGTCTGTTGACTCCGATTTGGTCGGCGGCGGCGAACAGCAATCTATACCTGCCTATCAGCCATGGGTACCAGCGATATATGTCATTAACGTCGAGACTGTACTCATGTAGGCTGATGGCAATGGTAGTCGGGTTTTCAGAGCACATCTCCAAGAAGGCCTGCATACCGGGCTCCAGCCAATGCCCTGGCTCTGGCTCTCCGGTTGACCAACCGAACATGGCTACTTTTATACCGCCTTGTCTGGCTAGTCTCGCCCATTCACAGGCAAACCAGCCAAGCCAGTCGGCGCGGTTTTTATCTACTTCATTGATGGGTTCCACCCATACTATATCCCTGTTGAACTCGGGCGGAAGTTTTGCCATCGTAGCGTTATAGTGCTGTAGCGCTGCTTCTTCCGGGCTTAGGTTATAGTTTGGCGTATCGTAATCGTAGCCATCGTTTTGTCCCGTCGTGGATATGCGATAGACGATTGTATGATTAATGCCGCTTGCTTCAGCGATGTCTACGGCGTCTTTTGGGTAGTTGTCCGATGATTTAATGCAGAAGCGTATACCATCTGCATCCAGCGGGATCATGAAATCTTCTTTGAGCCCAACGGCATTTCCGCTCGGGCCTAGATGAAACCCTGTCGGGAATAGTTTATTCATTAGCTTCCTTTAGTTCTCTCGGCTCTACGATCTCGCCGTCTATAACATCTTCCCTACGCCAATCGTCCGGTGACCATCCACCCTTGTAGCCCTTGATCTCCACTTTCTGAAGCTGGATAGCGTGTAGTTCTGGGCTGTAAACACCGAGTATCTTGCGACGCTCGCGCTGAATCTCATGGATTCTAGCTAGAAACCTCGGATCGCCAACCTGACCCTCTGTAGTAGTGGTTACCTTATTAACGAAGGTTTCGGAGTCCTCGTCTGTGTCGAGACTATCTTTTAATGCATCTCTAACGACCGCCTCTAGAACCTCTACAGTAATGTACTCGTTCTTGTCGGCTAGTTCTGATGCCAATTCTCCGGCTATCTTTGCCCTGGTCGCGTCGTTTAACGCCTTGTGCAATCTCTCAACAACTACCTTCTCTGCGTTCTCGGTACTAGCCCTCCACGCATCCCAAACAACCTGCTCGAAATGATCTAGCCTAACGAGCTCCTCCGCCCGAGACTTGCCGACGTCGACTATCATTTCCTGTACCCACTTATCTCGAATGGCTTGAAGGTCGCCCCTAATAGTCCGGGGATTTATCATCTTGTCGTACTTAATCTGAAACAGTTCCGCAAGCTGCATGGATGTCGCGTCAGGATTACCTAGCTTCAGGCTAGCTAGCTTGCGCCTATCATCCAATAATTGCATTTCGTTTCTACGGGTTTTCCCAGCCATTCGAACTCCTTTTTTATGGATTCCGTGGTATTATACAGAAATTCGATCGGGAATATAAGGGATTTGGGCGTTTTCTACTTGTTTTGAAAAGGAATCGTGCTATAATTCTTTCTACACCAGAGGTAATTCCATGAAATCAGAAGAGATTTTAGCGCGAATAAGACAGGAAAGGTCCCGAATAGAGGCTAAAAAATTCCACGATCCGTTTATTAGGGTGACTTTTGTTGGCCTAGTAATTATTATTCCGTTCCTACTTATAATAATAACGTTACTGCTTCTCATATGGCAATCACTTAATGGATAAGAAAACGAGAACCCTCCTTCAGCACTTCCCCGATGCAAACGACGAAACCAAACTTGCGCTACTTGGCCCGTCCCAGAGGCTAGTGTTTGGCAAGACTCCACTACAGCTTCAGCAATATCCTGTTGGCGATGACGAGGTTATCTACGCCGCATACTCAGAAGATACAAACACGATCTATATCCGCTTTCTTTAGTTTACATAATATTATACTGCCGGAGTTTCTTATGTCATCGCCGGAAAACCCACTAATAATTGAGGCGCAGATATGGACAGACGGCGGAGAATTTCTCTCCGGGCGCATCAGAGGCCCTGAACTTACATACTTTCACGGAGCATTAATAGCGGGCGGAATTGAATGCGAGTTTGACAACAGATTCACCGTGGAGCGGGCGGACACTGCGTTCCCCGCCCTAACCCTTGCTATCCAAGAAAATGCACGTCTATACGAAGATACCAGAAGGCTGTGGCCTACTGCCATTCGGCCTATCGGTTCATATCCACCACCACCCTTACCCCCGCCTAGCCAGCGCTTGCTATTGCCCGCTATTGCATTGCTATTCGCTTTGCTGGCAAGCATGCTGCTGGCTAGCGGGCTAGGCTAGCCGACACAGGATGATAGGGCTATGACTGGACAGTTGGAATTGGAACCGAAAACCGAGCAAGTAGATTACTTATTCGAGACGTGCGAGCATACGTACCAGTACGCTGGCATTAAGTTTCAGGATATCGTCAGAGAGTCCGATAATGAAAGGCAGCGTCTCTATTATGATTTTTATTTCTGTACTAGGTGCCTAAACACCGTATACAACTTGCTTAATTTTAATGTTTTAGCTGCGGCGCCGCTGATGTTTGAGGCTACGCCGCTACAGGCATCGCGACTGGAGGCTGTACAATAGAGTACATAGACTGCACCTGTGACGATTGGGTAGAGGGAACGACGCAAATCGAGTCTCATACATGGCTTGCTACCATGCACCACGGTAGACCGTACACAGCTGCTCGCTTTCGCTTTTGCCCTTGGTGCGGCCTTAGCGTAACTCACCCGGAGTCTCCGCCGCTGAGGGGCCCCTTGTTCATCGAGTGGAACTACGACACGCTTGTAGCTAGGGAGTACGAGAGGTCTGGTGAATGCAATGGCTGTGGCGATTGCTGTAGAACCGTCTTTAATATGAAGATGTTTGGTGGAGAAAAGACCGAGCACGGTGGCCTTGCGGTGGATGGCAAGGGTATTTGGACAGAGATTGTCTCCGACTCAGAAGACGAAGACGACAGAGAGTTTATCAGGTTTTCTATCACCGAAGAGGATAGACCGTGCTCTGCTCTGTTACCAGACGGTAAATGTACTCAGCACGGCCCGAGGAAACAATGGTGTTGCAGGGTGTTCCCGACTTCGCCTCGCGACATAGACAGTTTGCCGAACTGCTCTTATGAATTTACGGAGATAAGAAACTGGGTCTTCGAGGACGGCGAAGGGGAATGAAATACACGCCTATCGGAGAGATAGTTACCAAGCAGTTCGTCTGCGGTCCACAGGAAAGTGATCCCATACAGCTGCTACAGTGCGAGAAATGCAGGGTCCAATCAAGGGAAGACGGAACGAAATTATATTGGTGTTCGCGTAGTTTTACGAAGTACGAATTTAGGAGAAACAAAGATGTGTAATTGTTACCCTACCGTATCAATGCCAAGGGAACTAATGGAATGGAAAACAGGAAAGATAATCGACATGGTTCCAGGAGATCATGGCTACACGGTTCCATGGGCTATAAAAGTTGATGAGAGCGGGTGCGCGTGGCTCGATGGTAGTTACATGGTCGAGCCAGAGTACAAGGGCGGCACCACGAGTCTTATAGTTAAATGTACAAAGGATGGCTTCGTTGTTGATGTGGGTAGTGTGCCATTGACCCAGAAATGGAGCAGGGACCTATGTTCGATAATGGCCAACTTTATACCTATAACAGAGATGTACTGTGACAGAGACCCTTGCATTCGGTAGTCTCGCCGCAGGAGTAGGCGGCATAGACATAGGTTTCGAATTAGCTGGCATGATCTGTGCGTGGCAGGTTGAGATATCCGACTTCTGCATAGCTATTCTTAATAAGAGGTGGTCCGAAGTTGAGAAATTCAGAGACATTAGAGACTGCGGAGCGCACAATCTCGCTCCAGTCGACGTTATCGTCGGAGGAATACCATGCCAGCCATTTTCCCAGGCCGGAAAACGTAGAGGGGGCGAGGACGATCGCAACCTCTGGCCAGAAATGGCTAGGATTGTCTCCGAAATCAGACCCGCTTGGGTGGTTGTTGAGAACGTGCCTAGGATTAGAAATATTTACCTCGACAAAATACTTTCTGACTTGGAAGATCTCGACTACACCGGAGCAACGCTTGGTATTCCGGCTTGCGCGATCGGGGCTCCGCACCTCAGAGAAAGATATTTCGTGGTGGCCTACACCAAAGAGCACTGTGTCGGGACCAGACTTCGCGAGAGTGAACAGGCCAAAGAGCGGAAGCGACGATTTAGCGACCGCAGTAGCACGCTTGGAAGGAGATGGCCCCCTGAACCCGACGTGGGTCGAGTTCGTTATGGGGTTTCCTCCAGGGTGGAGCGACTTACAGCAATAGGGAACGCCGTAGTACCGCAGGTCGCAGAGCTAATAGGTAGCCTGATAATGGCCTCGGAGATAGAAATGAGGGCACGGAATGACACTAGCAATTAATATACTCGGCATAATAGCGATATACATACTTAGCGGGGCTTTAGTGGGCGCCTACACCATGAGTATCCTAGACACGCAGTTCGAGGAAGATCCGGTAGTAGTCACGATAGCCGTGCTGTTTTGGCCCGTCCTTGTTTTGATCGTACTACTAGTCGTTGGTTACAGTTCGGCGGGTCTATTCAGTAAGTCCGTAAAAGTAATGATTAAACTTGCGCTCGAATGGGTATTTTCGATATTTAGAAAAATCAGAGGGTTATTCAAATGAGTAATAGAGAGATAGATATTGAAGTCGGCGAACAGCTTTGGCGCGTAATGCTAATAGGCTACCCTGTCAAAAACCATAAGCTGATAGCGCAGCCAGTAGACCACCACTCCGGATGGGACATGCTAATAGACACTCCCCTTAACGAAAGAACGGTGTTCAAGTGCAGGACCTGCGGAAGGGAATCGAATACGCCAGATAAGGTGTGTGCCACCGCCCCGATTATAGACCTAACGGAACATCTAGTAGAATGCCGCCACAGGTTTCGGAAGTATATTTATGACAAAAACGATCATGGTTACGTTCTGACCTGCGTGTCCTGCGGAGGCAGTTCCGGTGTCCGTGCCGAGATCGTTGGCAAAAACGAGCCGTGGATGGTGATTGACATGGACGAAATACCAGCTTTTTCGGCGTTGAACGATATTAGTTGGGGCGACGATTAAAGGAAATGGAGAAACATGTGGGAAGAGTTATTCAGAATGGTCTTGTTAGAGCCGGGGTTCTATCTCCTGCTGACCATCTGTACAATTTCATTTTTTTATGGAGTTAAAGTGACAGCACACTATATTCTTGACGACAATCTACTTAGCGTATTGGGGTTTCAGCTTTCGCTATTTGCGGCTTTTTGTTTGTACGGTATAATGCTAAACACATACGCCGACGACCAGCTGGCTAGCTGGCTAAGCCGCTCCGCGCAGGCTATGCTAGCAGGCTTGATAGAGAGGTAGAATGGAAAAAGCAGAAGAAATAGAACTCATGGAAGAGAAAATGTATCTAGTAGCCAGGCTGATAGACACCTGCAAGGCAACTGCTCGTGCGGGGATGTTTGATCCACAAAGGGCAACGCACTACCTACAGAATATTATCTATCTCTGCGAAGACGCGCTGTCTGAGATAGGCGAGATAGGGGAGGAATAGTGAGCGAGGAAGAAAGCATCACCAGAACCGTAACCAGAGAGGAGTTTGATGTCATAGAGCTACTTGGTCTTGCATCGAATCGCATGAACAAACTAGACGAGTCGTACTCTGGAGAACGGAACAAGTTTTTTAGCATCGTCAGCATCTTACAGAATTCGATTCTGGCCAGGCCGGCTATTGAGACTATACCAGAGCTAATGGATCTCTATGGCAGGGGCTTTTATACGCGACTGGACTGGCCGTTTACCGGCGAGGACGAGGAAGAATAGGTGGGGTACCCCACTAAAGAGGAATCCATGACAGCGGTAGTTCAAACTGGAAGAGTGCATGAGGGCGATGACGATCTCCTACGCAAGATGAGAGAGTCTGACCAGTCGGCGAAGACGGCTTTTAGACTCCAGTTAAGCCATCACAGGTGGTCGAGAAAGCTAGCTGAGATATACCAAGTAGCGTACGACAACGATTGTGGCGTCAGATCGCACGTAGAAAAGCACTGGCTTCGTAAGGAAATGTTCGTTTGGATAAGCGGATACACAGCTAGCCTGATATGCGTATATGAAGAACTCGCAAAAAGGTGGCCCAATGTCCTCAAGTAACATCAACGATATGACCGACCAGCTAGACAAGGAGCTACGTTCCCTATACGAGAAGTACCCTTCGCTGAAGCCAACTAAGGCCGGGTCGATAAGCCGCTCGTCCATGGCTATAAAGGATTTGGCCGAGGCGTTCCGTAGCATGGAGAAGTCGCTTTCCGCAGTAACGTACGATATTAATTATTTTTCTGAGGTTGTTGAACGCGAGCGTGCCAGCCTGCCTGCAAGCAGGCTAGAGCGAGCAATGGGCTGGCTGAGGAGTAGACTGGGCAATGGTTAGGCTGAATAAGATAGTGATCTTCATAGCGGTGCTGCTGTCGTACTGGATAGCGTTGGCGGCGGGCGTTGGGCAAGAGGAGATTGGCTTTGCCGAGTTCTTGTTTGTGTGGTTC
>Ga0307378_10007567_pt1 | contig 14584 bp, 15 predicted proteins | sample UN1MG_FD_202238 | JGI IMG/M metagenome (GOLD analysis project Ga0307378, IMG submission 202238) | Soil microbial communities from Risofladan, Vaasa, Finland - UN-1 | ecosystem: Environmental > Terrestrial > Soil > Coastal area > Acid sulfate soil | place: Finland: Risofladan, Vaasa | collected...
TCATACCCTCGCTGACCAAATCAGGATTCGCCTCTACAGCAATAACATTAAACCCTTTTTTTAGGTAAAAATCAGTATCATCACCATTATGAAAACCTAAATCAAAAATCAAATTATTTTGAATCATAATACCTCCTTTTTATATCTTCCTTCTGGAATAGCATAAAAGACAGCTCCCGTTCCACCCCAAGAGTCTAACCTCATATAATATTTATAGTCTTGTACATAATTCATCAAATAAAGTGGAATTTTCGAAACTCCATCAGCAGTGTGATAAATGGTAACCCCCAAAATTGGACGATATTTTTTTATCGTATTTAATGCACCTCTTAGAGCAGATAGCTCTCCTCCTTCTAAATGTATCTTGATGAAAGTTGCTGGTATATTGAAACTATCAAGTGTAGCAACTTTTACAGTTACATTTCCAAAGTTGTTTAATTTCGATGCATAGTCAAATCCTTGATAAAATTTTTCTTCACCATTATTTTCGCCTAGTGCACATTTGATAGTTATAGTATTTGGAATATTTTTAAGATTATTCTCAAGTGCCGCAAAATTATCTTTGTCGGCTTCAATCGCATAAATTTTATTATATTTTCCGTTTATTACTTCAACAAACTTTTTGGTAACAGATCCAATATGAGCCCCACAATCGACAAAAACTTCATTCTCATGAAGAATATCTGTTACTTCCGGAATAAAATATCTATTGTTTATTATTTGAATATCTTTTAATAAAAGTTCGATTCTTAATCTCCGCCAAGCAATAAACTGCAGATAATGCATTCGAGATATATTATCTAAAGCGGAAAACACTTTTTTAATATCATCTAACTCATCATCACTCGGTTTATTTAAAAACCATCCGTTGCTTAAAGGGTAGCAATCGCTATAAGCTTCGCATACATCATAGAAAAATGCAATATCTTCCCACCCATCGGCTTTTAATTCATCTCGTAGAGAAATAAGTTGTGTCGTAACAATACACACTATAAGCAAACAATTTTTTTTATCCACTTCTTTTACTTCATTTGGTTTGACAATATCTATCCCGCTCCAATCTGCGTCAGATTTGAGTAGATCGGAATTTTTATCAACAAAATACAAAAATGGAATATTTAAATAGTCAAAAAAATTCTTAGCCATCTTACCGAGGCTTCCGGCGCCGTAGAATATTACTTGTTTGTCAATCTTTCTCGGTGAAATTTTAATATCAGACATTAGAATATTTTCTAAAACTTCGCTAACTTCAGCAAAGGTCTTAATGTCCAATATGACAGAGCTATAGGAATTAAACTCTAAAGATTTATCGTATATCATTTTTTTTCTCCAAACTATCTAATAACATCTCTGCATAGCAGTCAATATCGTCGGGTAGCCCGTGCGACATTTGACCGCAATTGCAACATACGGGATGTTCTTTTCTTTTTTTCTTTAAAAACATTTTTTGATAGTTCAAGAGCTTTTCTCCATTCCATATATCCTTGACGCTTTCGCATTTAGCATCACCGATAATGAGTTTTCTAGACCAGTCAAGGAAACATGCACTTGCCGCACCGTCAGAATTGATTGAAAAAGAATAGAAGACATAAGGACATACTTGAACTTCTTTTGTCTTTTGACCATATATACCAAACTTTTGATTAACCTCAACCCCTTTTAGCTCAAACTCAGGCCAGCACGACATAATATGTTCAATATACACGCCATCAGCTATATCGCCAAATATCTCGTAAAATTTCTTTTTATCATCATCTGATAATGTATCACCATTGATTTTTATAATTACTTCACAGTTTTTTCTATTTTCGTAAAAATGACGAATGTTTCCAACGAGCTTTTCAAAATCAATCTTATGATTAGAGAATTCTAAATACTGTTTTTCATTAATGCCCTCTATAGAGATATTAACCCTATCCAGCCCGGCCTCAATAAGCTCAAGGTTTCTTTTTGGATTAAGTAGTGAGGCATTAGTAGTTGTGTCGATTCTCTCTGAACATTTTTTTTCTTTGGCATACCTTACCATGTCTGTAAATCTTGGGTTAAGCAAAGGTTCCCCGTCTTTGTAAAGTCTTAAAACTTTGATAGGTTTTTCAAACTCACAAATATCATCTATTATCTTTTTGTAGAATTCAAAATCCATATTTTTAAGGCTTCTACCAACTTTTTTTATCAACTCTATATCGCCAGAAGGACAAAATTTACACTTAAAATTACACAAATCACTAGGATCTACAAAGATGATAAACGGAACGCTAAGCGGTATGACAGTCTCAAGCTTTGTTCTATTCTCTAAATCTATTCTTGGTTTAATTTTTGCTTTCATTTTATCCTTTCATTTAAAGACTTTTTTTCTTAATGTTATCTATTTGGAATTATTTATTTTTTATAATGTATTTTAATTTCGTGTTATCTCCCCAAAATGTCATAGGCTCATAATCTAAATATGGATAATATCCCAAATTTAGTTTTATAGTCTTTCCTCTATTTTTTACATGATTTTCAACTAATTTTCTAATAGATATTGGTTTTCCACTGCAACAATTAATAATTCCGAGAACTTTATTCTGAAGTGAAATTTTATTTATATATTCTGCAACTTTTTCAACAGGTAGATAATCTCTTAATTGTTCTCCTCCTGACATATTAAAATTTTCATCACCTCTGTCTAAAGCTTTATCTAATTGAGGTAATAAAGAAGTAGGATTTTGACCTTTACCATACATATAAAAAAACCTTATCCATTTAAACGAAAAATGATAATTTTGTTGTAATTGCTCTAAATATTTTCTGAGTGTATCTTTGGCAAGACTGTAAGGAGTGATCGGTTGCGTTGGAGTGTCTTCCGACAAACAACCATTTTGCAAACCGTATTCCAGACAAGTTCCAGTAACAGTGAGGCTTTTTAAGCCATCCTCAAGCAGGTTTTTCAAAAAACGATAATTTGCAAAAAGATTTCGTTCGAAATGAAACAAATCTTTATAATTAGGCAACCCTTCCCATGCAAGATGAATCACCACATCAGGTTCCTGAAAAAATTGAAACAAATTTTCATGAACAACATTTAAATCATAAGGAATGTATTGTACCTGAGAAAACCATTCATACATCCTAGCTTTCTCAGAATTTTTGGACGTTGTGATGACCTGATGGTCCTGCTTGAGTAATTCACGAACTACATAATTACCAATAAAACCAGTGGCTCCAGTAACCAGTACTCTCATTTCATCCTCCTTCGGTTCTAATCAAATTACTTTAACTTTAGGTATAGTGGTAACAAACTTCTCGCCCTTCTCTTTGAATTTGTGTTGTTGTTTCATAATTTCATCAGCAAAATTCCACGTAAGAATCAACATATAATCTGGCCTGGTTTCATATATCATTTCAGGGCTATATACCGGAATATGTGTCCCAGGAGTAAATTTATTTTGTTTCATCGGGCTTAAATCAGCAATAAACTCAATTAGTTCAGGCCCAATATTGTAATAATTTAATAAAGTATTTCCTTTGGCCGCTGCTCCATATCCAATAACCTTTTTGTTTTCGTTTTGTAATTTTTGTAGTAGATTAACTAAATCTTCTTTGAGTTTTTCAACTCGTTCAGCGAATCTTCTTTATGCAGTTACTTCATTTAACCCTTTCTTTATCTCAAATGAAATCAATTGATTTGCATTTTCAGCAATATCATATGATTTAATTGATTTTTATCCAAAAAGGTATTTGCTAAAGGAATCTCACCCAGGCATAATATTTTCTTAAATTTTTCATTTTTGCAAATTCGACATCTCTCAAGTTTCATAATTCCAATCCTCCGTATTTATCTACAAACTCTTTGAAACTTTTAGCATTTGCATCCTTCTCAGATATAGTAAGCGCATTTTTTATTGGCCAATCTATATTTAAATCTAGATCATTCCATTTAATATTCCCTTCATATTCGGGAGAGTAATAATTATCTACTTTATAAACTACCTCACAATTTTCGATTAATGTACAAAATCCGTGAGCAAAGCCTCTGGGGATATAAATCATTTTCTTGTTATCTGCTGAAAGTACGATACTGTCCCATTGTCCAAAAGTGGGTGAATTTTTTCTTAAGTCGATAAATACATCAAATATTTCACCGCGTACAACCCTTATTAACTTTGCTTCTGAATGCGGTGGAAGTTGAAAATGCATCCCCCGGATTACACCCTTTTCTACTGATAATGAGTGATTTTCTTGAACCCAATTCCTATGTATCTTATACTTCTCAAAAATATGGGTGTCATAAACTCTCATAAAAAATCCTCTTTCATCTTCATGCGGGTTTAACTGTATTTCAAATACTCCTTTAATCCGTCTTTCTTTTATTAACATCCTTACTTCCCTTATAACCAATATAGCTTACTGTCTATTAATTTATTTTTTATTAAAATAATTCTTATACCAATCTACTGTCTCAGACAAACCTTTCTTCAGGTCATATTTAGAATGCCACCCCAATATTTCGTGTGCTTTTTCTGATGATAATGATTGTTCAGGAATTTCTTTCAAGTATAAATTTAATATCTCAGGTTCTAAATCTACTTTACCCATTATTAAACGAATCGTATTAACAATTTCGATAACTGTCATTCGAGATTCGTTACTAAAATTAAATGCTTCCCCAGAAATATTTTTCTTAGTAATTGATTCTGCTAAATTGATATAAGCATCCACAATATCCTTTATGTAAATATAATCACGAATATATTTTCCATCACTTCGGATAACAGGTCTTTTATTATTAAGCAATGAAAGAATGGTTCCAGGAATGATTCTACTCCAATTTAGATCACCACCACCATAAATATTTCCACATCTTGCTATAACTATTGGCATATTATAAGTATAAGAATATGTTTGAGCTAATAAATCAGTACAACTCTTTGAAACATCATACGGATGAGATCCTTTAAGTGGCATATCTTCAGTATATGGTAATTTATCTGCAATTCCGTATGCTTTATCACTAGAAGCAATTACAATTTCTTTCACAAACTCTCGATGTCGTCTGCAAGCTTCCAAAATATGGTAGGTACCCCTAATATTACTTTCAAAAGTTTGTAAAGGTTCACGATAAGCTGCTCCAACAATTGTCTGTGCTCCTAAATGAAAAACGGCATTTATTTCATATTCATTTATCGCACGCTCTATTGTAGAAAAGTTTTCTAATGAGCCGTTCACTATATTAGTTTGTAAATAATCTCCGCTTCTATAAAACTCAGTTTGATAATCAATATCTCTCACCAGAGCCACAATTATTAATTTTCTCTTTAAAAGTGCTTTTACAAGCCATGAACCTACCAAACCGGTAGCTCCCGTGACTAAAACCTTCTTACCTTCCCAATCTTTCCAATTCGTACTCATTTGTTTAATCCTCCCATAATTTCCAGGGCGCTTTACCTTCATTCCATAATTTACGCAAATATCGCAAATCTCTTATATTATCCATACACTGCCAAAAGTCATTATGGCGATAAGCCATCAATTGACCGCTTTCTGTTAATTTCTCTAAGGGCTGGCGTTCCCAATAAGTATCATCATCTTCTATAAAGTTTAACACCTCTGGTTCGAGTATAAAAAACCCTCCGTTTATCCAACTTTCACCAATTTTTATTTTCTCAGCAAATTTTATAACTTTATCTCCATCAAATACCATTTTCCCGAATCTCGCTAAAGGTTGAACTGCCGTTATAGTTGCCAGTTTTCCATGTGAGCGATGAAATTGTAGCAAATTTTTTAAATTTAGATTTATAATTCCATCACCATAAGTCATCATAAATGTGCCATCTATAAGCCATTTTGAAAGTTTTTTTATCCTTCCTCCTGTCATAGTATCAAGACCGGTATCAACAAGATGTACTTTCCAATTATCTTTTATTTTATTATGCTCTGTTATTTCTCCACTCTTTGTATTAACCGTAAAGCTATCGCTCAGGAAATGATAATTCATAAAGAAATTCTTGATTATCTCTCCTTTGTAACCTAATGCAATAACAAATTCGGTAAACCCAAAATAAGCGTAATATTTCATTATATGCCATAAAATTGGTTTCCCACCTATTTCAACCATAGGCTTAGGTATTATATCTGTTTCTTCCGCAAGTCTTGTGCCAAGACCACCTGCAAGAATCACAACTTTCATCTAAAAAGTAACCTCCTTTTTAAAATATTATTTTAATTTTTATTTGGAGTGAACTTTGTAGTCCACCGTAAAAGCGGTCTGACTACGCCCGGTATATGCCCGCCATAATCTCCTCGCGCTGAATCACCCTCAAGGCTATCAATAACTTGAAATGCAACAGCATCACGCTCGAAAAAATGGACAATAGTTGGGGTAGCATTTGTACTGATAGCTACTCCTACAACCACACTTCCTTCTGAAAGAAAATTTCCCGGAATCCATGCAGTACTTGTATAGTGCCCTACAGGTCGAGTTCGCCTTCTCCACAAACGATCCTGATCACCTGCAATAAATATATTAATTCCTTCTTCATTAAAGAAGTGATAATTCGGTATTAACACATACCCTGATTTGAGCACTTCATATTCTATTTTAATTCCTACAGCTTTGCGGATATCTATTTTTTCCACTATTTCCTCATCTTCAGTGCAAACACAGACAGCTCGAAGGCGCACAACATCATTACCTGGAGATTTGCTCAAATCTGTCCATTTTCGCATTGACGTGGCCCCTATATCAGAATGTAAGTACTTGTTTATAACTTGGTGAGAAGGTCCATCTTGCAAAATATGTCCCCCATTTAAAAGAATTGTCCTCGGACAAAGTCGAGTAATTGCGGACATATTATGAGAAACAAATAATACTGTTCGTCCTTTGCCTGCCACTTCGCTCATCTTTCCTAAACACTTTTTTTGAAACTCTATATCGCCTACAGCCAGAACCTCATCAATCAGTAGTATCTCAGGATCCATATGCGCTGCTACAGAGAAAGCAAGACGTACCTGCATCCCGCTTGAATATCTCTTAAGAGGGGTATCGAGAAACTTTTTCACACCTGAAAATTCCACAATTTCATCAAATTTGTTTTCAATTTCTTGTTTTTTCATTCCGAGTATAGCACCATTAAAATAGATATTCTCTCTGCCTGTAAGTTCCGGATGGAATCCTGTACCAACTTCAAGCAGGCTTCCTACCCGCCCCCTTAGAATCACCTCACCTTCTGTTAGGTGTGTAATACGAGAAAGTATTTTAAGAAGAGTGGATTTACCCGCACCATTTCTGCCAATAATACCCAAAATTTCGCCACGGTTCACTTCGAAATTTACATCCTTTAGCGCCCAAAAAATATCGTTGTGCTTTCTTATGTTTTTTATCGTTTTTAAGGGTGATTTCAATAAATTAGTTACACTTTCGCTAAATGTCTTATAAGTTCTGTCCATACCGATTTTATATTTTTTTGATAGATGTTTTACCTGAATTATTGGATTTTCTTTAATTGTCATTATATCAGATCCGCAAAACCTTTCTCTGTATTTTTTAGAAATATTATGCCTGTAACAAATATAAATAAGGACATAATTATTGAAACACCAAGTGTAGTGAAATTAACCTCTTTATAACCAAGCAAACTCGCCCTATGTGCATTGATTAAGCCCGTCATAGGATTTAAATATAAAAGCCATCGGTATTTTTCACTAACAATATTTGGCGGGTATATTACTGGTGATGTAAACATAAGTAACTGAATAAAAAATGGAAGAATAAACCTAATATCCCGATATTTTACACAAATGGAAGAGAGCCAATAAGATATTCCTGAGGCCAATATGAAGGTCGTAAATACAACTAATGGCACTATAATGATTTTTATATTAGGTACGAACTTATAATATACCATCATAAGTACTATAATGCTCATTGCAACAGCATAGTTTAGCAATCCTGCTAAACAAGAACTTGTTGGAATAAATAACCTTGGGAAATACACTTTTGTTACTAAATTTGTGTTACCTACTAAACTATTTCCTGCTTGGGATAGCGAATTTGAAAAATAAGTCCATAACACTAAACCAGAATATGAAAAAATAGGATAAGGGATGTTTTCAGAAGGTATTTTTGCAAAACTTCCAAAAATTATTGTAAAAACAATCATAGTTAAAAAAGGTTGTAATATTGCCCATGAGGCGCCCATTATGGTTTGTTTATAACGTACTTTTATCTGTCTTAATGTTAAGAAAAATAGTAACTCTCTATACTCCCATATTTCATGTAAATCAACCGAGAGAAATCCTTTCTTTGCTTTTATTATTACTTCATAGTTATTTTTATTAGAAATCATCTATGACACCAACCTATAAACTTATAAATAATTATTTTTTTATGAGAACTAAAAGTAAAATTCAATATTGCTTATAACGTTTTATGATAAATCATAAATTTTTTATTTTCTCCCCACGCCCTCATAAATAAAACCTAACTTATTCACTTTTTCCGGTTCGTACAAATTCCTAAGATCAATCAGGACAGGAGTTTTAAGAAGCCTTTTTATTTTCAATAAATCCAGATTACGGAACTGATTCCATTCGGTAGCTATTACTAAAGCATCACTTCCAAGTGCAGCATCATACTCGTTCTCGCAATAAATGATATCAGGAAGTATTTTTTTGGCATTTTCCATTGCTAAGGGGTCAAAGCATTTGATACGCACGCCCTCTTTAAGTAAGAGCTTGATAATATCAATGGATGGGGACTTTCGAATATCATCGGTATTTTGTTTGAAGGCCAGTCCTAAGACGGCAATAATTTTTCCTTTAATGTTTCCTATGTTGTGTTTCATTTTTTCTACCATCAGTTCTCTTTGACGTTTGTTGGCAGAGATTACTCCTTTTAGGAGTTTAAAATCATAGCCGCAGGTAGAGGCAAAATGATAAAGTGCTTCAGTATCTTTAGGAAAACAGGAGCCACCGTAGCCGGGACCGGGATGGAGAAATTTGGGACTGATACGGCCATCAAGACCCATTGCTTTAGCTATCTGATGCACATCTGCCCCTACCTTGTCACAGAGGTTGGCAATCTCATTGATAAAGGTAATTTTGGTGGCTAAAAAGGAATTACAGGCATATTTGATTAACTCAGCAGTTTCAGGATTGGTAATCACAAATGGTGTATCGATTAAGTAGAGTGGACGGTAGATTTCTTGCATTATCTTTAGGGCTTTATCACTGGTGGTACCGATTACTATTTTGTCGGGATGGGTAAAATCCTGAACGGCAGAGCCCTCGCGCAGGAATTCCGGGTTGGAGACGACGTCGAAGGGAATAGGATAGACAGGCAAGACACCTGTCCTACGGTTGAGGTTGGGATTGCTTCGGTCGCTCTGCTCCCTCGCGATAATAGAGGGAGGGATTGCCGCGCTCCCTTCGGTCGCTCGCAATGACAAAGTCTGATATTTATTAATTATTTCTTTGATTTTGGTGGCTGTGCCAATGGGGACGGTACTTTTGTTGACTATTACTTTATATTCATTTAGGGAGGCGGCAATTTGCTGGGCTACTTCTTCAATCTGTTTGAGATTAGCTGAGCCATCGTGATTGGGGGGAGTGCCTACAGCGATAAAGATTACTTTGGATTCTTTTACCGCTTTTCCCAGGTCAGCGGTAAAGATAAGGCGGTCAGCTGAGATGTTTTTCTTAATCAAAGCTTCTAAGTTCGGTTCATAGATAGGTACTTTACCAGAATTAAGGCATTCGATTTTTTTATTATCTTTATCTACACATATTACATCTAATCCGAAATCGGAAAGACAAGTTCCAGTGACAAGACCAACATAACCAGTACCGAGTATTGCGATTTTCATTCTTTGTCTCCTTTCAGTCGACAAGATATGAGTTACAAGTTGCAAGTTACGAGGTTCAAGTTTTTAAATTTTTTAAAATATCTTCGAGATTGACAATCTTCAGATTATCTTTAATATCTTTATGTTTTTTTATTTCTTGCGAGAATTTATCCAGGCTAACGGTAGATATAATTACCAATTCTTTCAGAGATTTTTCAGAAAGCTGCTGGTAGTATTTTTTGATAAAATCAGATATAATCAAGACCTCGTGGCCCAGAAATTTCTTTTTAGAGGACGAGAGATCATCGGTTATGATTGAGTGTAATTTTAAGGGGCTATCCAGTAGAGAAAGATAGGTTATCTCGGCTAGATGGTTGGTTCCATAGATTACTGCCCTTCTTTTACCCTTGGTGTATAGGTCGATAAGATAGGAAGTGAGCAGTTCTTTGGTGTATTGGTAGTAGTTTTGGGTTTCCCGAAAACGGTCATAGACCAAGTTGGTTGCCTGGACTATCCCTTTAGGAGTGATAAGATAGAGAATTTTACGGCCAGTCATCTTTTGGGCTTTTACCCAGCCCCGATGAATGAGGTTTTGTAAGATTGCATTGGTAAGGCCCAGTGAGATGTTTAGCTTGTGGGCTAAAGAGCGCTGGCTTAGAGATGGGTTATCTTTTATTTCTAATAAAGTGTCTAAATGCTTGGATTTAGGCATTGGAAGTCTCCCTTTGGTCGAATAAAATTCAGTCTACCAGTCTTACTTGGTCTACTAGTCTACCGGTCTTCCGGTCAATTCAGTCTACCAGTCTACTGGTTTACTAGTTAATGTTCAGGATGTGAACTTAGGTAAATTATAGTATATTTTGGTGGGGAAAGTCAAGAGGAACAGAAATGTATCAAAATTATAAAAAAATGTTATTGAAATTAGGAAAAACATATTGTAATATATTTTAGAACATTTGTTTTAGATAATATCCTGCGCCTAAACATTTCTCTTTTGTGGGAGATAAATAATGAAAGGAGTTTGTTAATTTATAGGAAATATCAAATCAATACATAAAATTGTCCATAAAATATAAATATAGAAAGGAAGAAGATATGGAGAGAGAAATTGAAGATAATGAGGGAGAGGGTTCAAAAAACGGTTTTGTAATGATCAATAACAATTTTTTAGATTATTGGTCGGGTATTATAGGTCCGGGACCATCTGTCCTCTATATGGATTTATTAAGTTATTGTTATGGCAAAAAAACACATGCTTGGCCATCTGTGAGAACATTGGCCGAAGATCTCGGAATTACTAAAAATAGTGTTAGAAAATACCGTGAAGTGTTAATTAAATTTGGATTAATCAAGAAAATGTATAAGAGAAGATTGCCAGATGGAAATTATCAAACCAACGTTTATGAGATAGTTAGATCTGAAGATTTACCATATCCGGAGCAGAATTGTGAAGAAGAAGCATAAATACCCCATCGAAAGGAAAGAAGGGGGGTAATATAGAAATTTTTACACTAGGGGTAGTGCAAATATGTCGTAGTTTTCGCGTTTTAGTATCATTTTTGCACCAGGGGTAGTGCAATATTTTGGCGAAGGTGGTTCAAATCTTGACCCCTAATAATAACAATCTAATAAAAACAACAGCAATAATATAGGGCGTAAAAATTGGACTTGGGTAAGTCCAATTTTTACGCCCCAACACTAACAATACTGTTGTTGTTTTTTTAAAATTTAAGAGAAGAAGAAAGAAAAGAAGGTGGAGGATGTGAGCTAAACTTAGTTAGCCAGTTTGCAGGTTGGCTAGTTAATGTAGCGACACGGCGTGCCGTGTTGAATTAGTTAGGCTTGATTAAAGAGTTTATTTTTTGTAAGATTGTGGATTTTGAGAGATGGACTTTTTGCTGGGCTTCTTTTTTAGAATCGGCATGGAAAGATAAATACAATTTAATTTTTGGTTCAGTTCCGGAGGGGCGCAGGACATACCAGGAATTATCAGAAAATATAATCTTTAAGACATTAGAACGAGCCAAGGTGATCGGGCTGGTTTTTTTTAATTTTAAATCATAACTTTTTCCAATCTCGTAATCCTCGATTCGGACCATCTCCATATCTTTCACTTCGGGAAGCTTTTTTCGGAAGGCCTCCATAATCTCAGCTATCTTCTTCTCCCCTTCCTGACCTTCCAAATAGATAGAATGCTGGTCTTCTTCGTAGTAACCGTATTTCTTGTAGAGGTCTTCTAAGACCTGGAGCAGGTTAAGCCCATTTTTAAGATAATAGGCGGTCATCTCGGTAATTAACATGGCAGAAATCACGGCATCTTTGTCACGTACAAAATCTCCGGTTAGGTAGCCGATACTCTCTTCATAGCCGAAGAGGAATTCTTTACCTTCTTTTTCTTGAACGTTCTTTTCCATATTACAGATAAATTTAAAGCCGGTCAGGGTTTCGTAGGTCTTTACTCCAAAGTCGCTGGCAATTACTTTTGACATATCGCTGGTCACAATAGTCTTTACGATAAAGCCGTTGGGAGGGAGCTGATTCAGCTCTTTTTTACTGCTTAGGATGTAGTGGAGAAGTAAGACTCCTACCTGGTTGCCGTTTAGGACGGTATACACAATTGGTGGTTGAGTTGTACGGGAATCTATCCCTGACAGGCGAGACGCCTGTCCTACGCTTTTAATGTTAAACGGGATTGCTTCGTCGCTTCTCTCCTCGCAATGACGGAAAGGATTCCTTACCGCTAAACCGATGCGGTCAGCATCCGGGTCAGTGGCCATTAGAATTTCAGCGCCTACTTGGCTGCCTAATTTGATAGCCAGCTCAAAAGCAGCGGGATATTCAGGATTAGGGGATTTCACTGTAGAAAAATTTGGGTCGGGTTGGACCTGCTCTTCTACCACAAATACATTGGTAAATCCTCTTTCTTTTAAGATTTTTCTTATGGGGATATTACCTGCCCCATGAAGGGGGGTATAGACTATCTTGATGGTTTTGTCTAATTCTATCGGGTCTTTATCTCTGATGGCAAGCTCTTTTACTTTCTGCAGGTAAACCCGGTCTACTTCCTGGCCGACAATATTAAACAGGCCTTTTTGGATGGCGGCGGGGCGGTCAATTTTTTTAATCAGAGAATAATCTTTTATCTGGTTTATGTGATAAATTATTTTATCGGCAATCTCAGGGATTATCTGTCCGCCATCGGGCCCATAAACTTTATAACCATTGTATTCCGGCGGGTTATGACTGGCAGTAACCACTATACCGGTGATGGCATGGAGGTAGCGCACGGCAAAGGAAAGCTCGGGAGTGGGGCGAACATCCTCAAAAAGATAGGTTTTAATGATGTTGGCATTAAAGACTAAGGCGATGGTCTCTGAAAATTCGCGGGATTTGTGGCGGCAGTCATGGGCAATGACCACGCCTCGGGCGAGGTATTCCTGGGGATGAGGCTGCTTTTTTGATTCTTCGATAAGATAATCAGCCAGACCCTGAGTTGCCCGGGAAACAGTATAAATATTCATTCGGTTGGTGCCCATAGCAATTTTACCGCGCAGGCCACCGGTGCCGAATTCGAGATCTTTATAAAAACGGTCTTTGATTTCCTCTTCGTTGCCATTAAGGGCACTCAATTCTTCTTTGGTTTGCTGGTCAAAGTATTCATTTTCTAACCAGAAATGGTATTTTTCTGAGTAATTCAATTTTATTGTTCCTTTTTTTATTCTATATATAAGGCTTGGAGGATTTCTTTGGTTTCTGTGTTCTGGACAAATATTACCAGATGCAGAACTTCTTTTTCATCGTCAATCTCAGATTCCGGAATAAGTGATATTTCGGGAATAAATTTAAAGTTAAAAGTAGCTTCGGGTAAGAGTGGGGGCATATTCTGGAAAGGGAATATATCCTGTATATAGAAATACAGACCGGATTCATCTCTTTCTTTACCCACCATTCCGCAGACCGCTAAATCTTTTAAAGGGGTATCGCTTGTATTTTTGACCGTTCCTTCGATAATTATATTTAATACTTTTTCTTCTATTAACTCTCCTTCTTTATCTTCTCTTTTTGCCTCTTCTGCTTCTTGATTGTCTTCTCTTTCTTCTTCCCTCTCTCCTTGAGGGAGAGGGTTAGGGTGAGGGATTTTACTCGCAGAGAGTTCAAGAAGGGATGGCCGGGCAAGTTCTTCGTCGATAGCATCTTTATAACATTCATAGTTTCCTTCAACACAGTCACAAGACAAGCCCTGAAGCCTTTTAGTTAAGCCGTCGATAAATACATCAGGGGTACCTTTTTTACCATCGCCTACATACCAGTCATAGCGGGCATTGTTCTCGGGGGTATCGTAACCGTCTCCCCAGAGGTGTTCCTGTACCAGAATAAATTTGGAAGTGCCATATTCCCAGGATAAGTCTTCCAGGCAGAATTCAGCAGTAGGACAGGAAGGACAACCTTCCTGGACAAAAAGTTCTACCAGTACGGTGCGGGGAACAATTTTCGGTGAATCGTTATTTTGGGCAAAGACCCCCAGGGTTCCAATGGTAGAGATGCCACTGCCGGCAAAGGCCAATAAAAGTATTATTGAAAAAATTGATATTGATATTTTTTGGTTTATGTTCATTATTATAAAAACCTTTCGGACTCGGTTTTCAGTTTACAGTTTTCAGTTTACGGTTGATAGTTGCAAGGTGCAAAATGAGATTGCTTCGGTCGTTTCACTCCTTTGCAATGACTAAAATGGATTCCCTCTTTCGAGGGAATGACAA
>Ga0307378_10007568_pt1 | contig 14582 bp, 15 predicted proteins | sample UN1MG_FD_202238 | JGI IMG/M metagenome (GOLD analysis project Ga0307378, IMG submission 202238) | Soil microbial communities from Risofladan, Vaasa, Finland - UN-1 | ecosystem: Environmental > Terrestrial > Soil > Coastal area > Acid sulfate soil | place: Finland: Risofladan, Vaasa | collected...
GTTGACCAGACCGCCCAGCGTGTTCGGCCCGTAAAGGACCGATGAAGGCCCCTTCGTCACCTGGACCGTGTCGATGCCGCCGGCCGAGACCGTTTTGAGGTCGAAGGTGCTGAAATAGGGCTCATAGACCGGCACGCCATCGACGAGAAGGGCGATCCTGTTGGAGCCGACGCCGCGGAGTTTCAGGTTGTAAGTGTCCTTGTCGCCGAATGTGACCATGGAACCGGGGATGAACTTGAGGACGTCCGAAAGGTCGCGCGGCTTGAGCTTTTCGATTTCGGTCGAGATGACCGTCGAGACCGTGGCCAAGGGGACGTCTTTGGGGGCCCTGCCGATAACCAGGATCTCCTCGGTGATCTTGACCGCCTTTTCTTCTTTTTTTTTCTTGGCCTTCTGAGCGTCCTTCGCGTCCTGGGCTAGGGCCGGTAATAAGCCCAGGGAGAGAATAAATACGATAATACCGACGATGATGAGTTTGGAGTTGGAGCGCAAGGACCTGATGATCTCCTTTAGTTCCCCTCGGCCGGCTTCTGCATCTTGCTGTGACGGACGCCGTACATGAAATAGATCGCCAGACCCGCCAGCATCCAGATGCCGAACCGGATCCAGGTCACTGTCGGCAGGCTGGCCATCAGGTAAAAACAGAAGGCGACGGTGATGAGCGGGGTGAAGGGGACGCCGGGCGTCTTGAACTTCCGCTCGACCTCCGGCCGCGTTTTCCTCAGGACGATGACGCCCACGGAAACCAGGATGAAAGCGAACAGCGTGCCGATGTTGCAGAGGTCGATGATCATGGGCAGGGGGAAGAGTCCGGCGATGAGCGCCGTGGCGATGCCGGTGATCCAAGTGCAGACATGAGGCGTCTGATGCTTGGGATGGATCTTGGCGAAAGCCGCCGGCAGGAGGCCGTCGCGGGCCATGACCATGAAGATGCGGATCTGGCCGTAGAGCGTGACCAGCAGGGTCGAGATCATGCCGATGATGGCCCCCGTCGCGACCAGGGCCCCGCCCCACTGGATGCCGATACGGCCCAGGGCCGCCGGCAGGGCGTTGCCGACGTCGATCAGCTTGTAGGGGACGATGCCCGTCAGGACGAACGCGACGGAAATATAAAGGACGATGACGACACCCAGGCAGAGCATGAGCCCGAGCGGGACGTCTCTCTTGGGATTCTTGGTCTCCTCGGCCGCCGTGGACACGGCGTCGAAGCCGATATAGGCGAAGAAGATGATGGCCGCGCCGGCCATGACGCCCTTCCAGCCGAAAGGCATCATGGGCTGGAGGTTGGCCAGGTTGACGTGGCGGACGCCGAGGAAGATGAAGAGGAGGATGACGGCGATCTTGATGAGGACGATGATGTTATTGATCTTGGCGCTTTCGCGGATGCCGATGTAGAGGACCCCGGTGATGAGCAGGGTGATGACGATGGCCGGGACGTCGACGATGCCGCCGGACAGAACGATGCGGCCGTCGACCGTGGTGATGGGGGGCGTCAGGAAGGCCTTCGGCAGTTTGACCCCGGCGCTCTGGATGAGGCCGATGAACGTCGTCGACCAGCCCGAGGCCACGGCGCTCGCGGCGACGAGGTATTCGAGCATGAGGTCCCAGCCGATGATCCAGGCGATGACCTCGCCGAAGGCGACGTAGGAATACGAATACGTGCTGCCGGCGACCGGGAACATGCAGGCCAACTCCGAGTAGGTCAGGGCGCAGAAGCCGCAGGTGACGGCGGCGATGATGAACGAGAGCAGGATGCCGGGGCCGGCGAGCTGGGCCCCCTGGCCGGTGGCCACGAAGATGCCCGTCCCGACGACGGAGCCGATGCCCAGGGCGGCCAGGTCGACCGCGGTCAGGTTCTTCTTGAGTTGGGTGTGTGAGGCGGCCTCCTCGATCTGGGCCGGGGTTTTCGTTTTCCAGATGTTCATGCCGGGCCTCTCTTTCAGGCGGTAAAAAAAGGGATTATATCCCAGTCCGGGCGGAAAGCAACCCCCCGCGGCGCCCCGGCGGCTTTGACTTGCCGGGGGGGGTGTGCTATTAAAACCGGGATGAAGATCGTCGCCGTCGTCGGCTTATCCGAAAGCGGAAAAACCCGTCTCATCACCCGTCTCATCGGGGAATTGAAGAGAAGAGGCCTTCGGACCTGCGCCGTCAAGCGCTGTTCCCACGGCTTCTCCCTGGACACCGAGGGGAAGGACAGTTCGGACTTCACAAAGGCGGGCGCCGATGGGGTGGCCATGATCTCGCCGGAGGGCTGGGCGGCGCTGAGCAAGTCTCCAGCCGCGGACGTCGAGGTGCTGGCAAGCCGGCTTTTCCCCACTGCGGACGTCGTTCTGGTCGAGGGCGGGAAGGCGGCCGCCGGACTACCCAAGATAGAAGTTCTGCGGGCCGGCCTCTCCGATGTTCTGGTCAGCCGCCCCGGAGATCTTCTTGCCGTCGTCGCGGACTTCCCCCTCCCCGACGGGCTCATGGTCCCCATTTTTAGGCCCGAAGCGGCGGCGGAGATCTGCGACCTGATCCTGAGGCAAGCGGAGGGCAATATGGCCGACATCAAGCTGGAAGTCGACGGACGGGAGGTCAATCTGAATCCCTTCGTCCGGACGTTCATCGAACGGACCGTCCTGGCGATGGTCACTTCGCTCAGCGGTATCGACCCCGAGCCGAATAAGATTTCCCTGATCATCGAAAGGGGAGATGCGGCCGGGAAGAAGGGATGAATTCGGTGAAGGCCGCTTGGAAGCCCGGATCGGTCGCTTTCGCCCGGGAGTTCTTCTCTTGCCGGGAGCCGGATGTATTGGCCGTCCTGCGGAAGAGTTCGGTAGGCATTGCCGGCGCAGGTGGACTGGGGTCCAACGTGGCCGTCTCCCTGGCCCGGGCCGGGATCGGCCGGTTGGTCATCGCCGACTTCGACAAAGTCGAACCTTCCAACCTCAACCGCCAGCAGTACACAATCGACCAGGTGGGGGAGAGGAAGGTCGAGGCGCTGCGCGACAACCTGCTGGCCATCAACCCCTATTCGCTTTACGAAATCCACGACGTCCGGGTCAACCGGAGGAACGCGGCCGGGATCTTCGCCCGTGTCGACGTCCTCGTCGAGGCCTTCGACCAGGCCGAGGCCAAAGAGATGCTCATCGAAACGGGCCTGGCGCGGTTTCCAGGTCGGCCCATCGTCGCGGCTTCGGGACTGGCCGGCTACGGCATGAACCGCAAGCTCCACACCCGCCGGCTGGGGAATCTCTACATCTGCGGCGACGAGGAAAGCCAATCCCCGAAGGGGATCAGCCCCATGGCCCCCAGGGTCGCCCTGGTCGCGGCCATGCAGGCCAACCTCGTTGTCGAACTGCTGATCAAATTGAGAGGTCGTCATGTTACAGGGTAGGCCGGTTTCCCGGGCCTAAGCCTTTCATTCCCCTCATATTACCCTTCATTATCAATCGCTTATGGGTGCAAATGCGGCCCGAACTGATTAAGCGGTTTTAAGTCATTTTAAGCCGTTTTGAGTATCCAACTAGCCAAAAACTAGCCAATTTATCTGGGCCTCGGCCTGAAGGCCCGCGCCTCTTTCAACCTATTTCGTCCACGCTCCAACGTGGCGCCCGATAGCGGCGGCCCTCCCGCCGGATCGCTGGTCGGCTCACATCGGAAGGGTCGACCGGAATCCGTCGGGATATCCGTGGCCGGGGATCCCCCGGAATAAGCGGCCCTCTGGGCTCCCGTGAGGCCTGAAGCCCGAGGGGGGGGTATGGGGCCGTCGCCCGGCTCGCGCGCTGACCTGCGATCGTATATCTCTACAGAAATTTACCAGATTTTTTCACTAAAGGGGCCCTTCGAACAGGACCTCTGCTTTTTCCCTTTGTGGAACTGTTGACGGCGATACGCGCCGGTTGCTCAGAGGATAGGGCGTTGCACTCCGGACGCGAAAGACCCGTTTCTCTTAACCTCTATAAAACAAAGTAATAGTCAGTGCTCTCGGCAAGTTAGAAAGGATTTCTAGGTATGTCGAAGAATGCCAAAATATGTGGAAAACTACCCTGCATAGTCACAATTTGGTCACAGTCAGGGCCATGAGCATTTTTGACGTGACATGTAAGCCATGACCGAGCAGCTGATTCGTAATCAGCAGGTCGGAGGTTCGATCCCTCTCGCTGGCTCCATCGATTCCCCTATATAAAGCAGGTAATTCAATTAGATACGGGCGATCGGGGCAGAATTGGGCTTTAAGTCCGTTTAAGCGATTTTAAGGCGTATTTAGCTTCCAACACGTCATACGCCGCCATGGCCCGGGAAGAGGGATTCCCGGAGATCGCCGTCTCGTTCGAACAGGTGGCCAAGGTGGAGAGATTCCACGAGGCCCGCTACCGTAAGCTCGCGGCCAACGTCGCCGCCGGCGAAGTCTTCAAGAAGCCCGCCCCGGTGCGATGGCACTGCATCAATTGCGGTTATATCGTCGAGGGGTCCCAGGCGCCGAAGGAATGCCCGGCCTGTCGGCACCCGATGGACTACTACGAGGTCCTGGCCGAGAACTACTGACATTCCCCCGCCCCCCGCGAGGCGACTCCCCGTTGATCGGGCGGCGCGTCAAATTTCGACGTAAGGAGCCGAGATGGATAGCCTGAAAAACCTCATCCTGATCGTCTTTTTGATGATTGCCGTTTCCGGATGCACACCGTCGCGCAATGCGGTCCCGGGTCCGTCTGCGACCGACTGGCCGACGTCGGGTTGGCGGACCGGCGCGCCGGAGGAGAAGGGCTTCGATTCGCTCAAGCTCGCGGAAGGCCTGCTGGCCATCCGGCGGAACGGCCTGGACCTTCACAGCGTGTCGATCGTCCGTGACGGCGTCATGGTGCTGGACGCCAATTTCTATCCCTACGACGGGATAACCGTTCACGACCAAGCCTCGGTGACCAAGAGCATCATGACCGCCTTGATCGGGATCGCCGCCGACCAGGGCAAGCTGAGGCTGGACGACCCCATGCTGCCGTTCTTTCCCGGCCGCTCCATCGCCAATCGCAACGCCTCCAAGGAACGCATCACCGTACGCCATTTGGCTTCCATGTCCTCGGGGTTGGAATGCACGTCGGCCAACGACGAACAGACGCTCCACGAAATGGAGATGAGCCCGGATTTCGTGCAGTTCGCCCTCGACCGCGCGGTGATCAGCGAGCCCGGAACGCGATTCGTCTATTGCAGCCCGGGAATGCACCTTCTTTCGGCGATCCTGCAAAAGGCCACGGGGATGACGGCGCTCGAGTTCGCTCGCCTCCATCTCTTCGGGCCGTTGGGCATCCAGAATGTCATCTGGCCCACGGACGCTCAAGGCTTCAACCATGGCTGGGGCGATATCCGCCTCCATCCCCACGATACGGCCAAGATCGGCCTGCTTTGGCTCAACCATGGTCGATGGGAGGGAAGACAGATCGTATCCCGGGATTGGGTCGATAACTCGATCAGGATCCAGATCAAGACGGGCCGGGATGGCGATTATGGCTACGGCTGGTGGATCACGGGCGACGAAGGGGAGTTCGCGGCCATAGGCAGGGGCGGCCAGCGCATCCAGGTGTGGCCGTCGATCAGCGCGATCCTGGTGATGACCGGCGGTGGCGTCGATATCGACGACATCGAGCCCATGATCACTCCGGCCTTTGTGGGCCGGGACAAGCCCTTGCCGGCCAACCCCTCGGGCGTCGCCCGGCTCACGGAGGTTCTGGCGGCCGTCGCCGCGCCGCCGGCGCCCTAGCCCGTCGCGTCTCTGCCCGCGATGGCCAAGCAGGTCTCAGGCCAGGCGTTCGTCTTCGACCCGAATCCTTTGGAGATCGAGGCGTGCTCTCTGGAGTTCACCACGGATCCGGCCGTCGCCGTTTTTTGGATCACTCATAACGGTGGGAAGATCGAATCCTGGCCGGTCGGCCTCGACGGGGTTTATCGCATGTCCGAGGGTGAGTTCGGACTGCCGCAGGGTCTGCGAGGCGACTGGGTGGATGATCGGACCTTCGCCCTGGAGTACGACAACATCGGCAACAATGACCATGTCCATTTGCGGCTGAGCTTTGCCGGCGACCGGGTGACGGTCGAAAGCCGCGAGACCGCGCACGCGCTCGGGGCCCGTTTCGAGGGGAGGGCGGCCCGTCGATAGGTCTGCGGAGCGGCGACTTCCGGGCGTACTACAGAATCTGCGGCGACGAAGTCGTCATCCTAGCGGTCACCCGGCCGATGGAGGCCGGATCGCTTCGATCCGACAAAGGTCAGTTCTGGAGCCCGCTGCGGCGATTGAAGATCGCGCTGGCCGATTAGAGCCGGTTGTGGGACCGCCTCAGGGCCGTCGCGTATGCGAAGCCGTAGAAGTAGCTGCGCCAGCTCTTCCCGCTCGACTTGAACGCGTTATCCCCGAGGAAGAAGTCGAGAAGGGCTTCCCGCAAACGGGTCAGCTCCTTGAGGCGGTGCCGATGCCGGGGATCGGCAATGGTCAGGTTCAGGAGTTCCAATGCCCGGAGGAAGGCCAGGCGACTGTATTCGGGGTTGTGCTTGTCGAGCCAATTGAGGGCCCGTTCGACCTCGCTCCCGACATTGGCCAGTTGTTCGACCAGGGAGAACGCCTGCCACCGGCCGGCCGCGAGCGTTTCGTGCTGGGCCGGCGTCATTTCATCAATCCCGTGACGGCTTGAACGATCCTCTCTCGGATCATAGGGTCGTCGACGCCGCGAGAGCGATTTCCCTGAGAGGGGCGGATATTGATGATGGAGTCGAATTCGATCCGCTCCGGCCCTTCCAAGTCCGGATAGATATTGATCCCCCAGAGGTTCTCCTGGAGGGAGCCGTTCTCCAACAGGAGCGCTTCCTCGTCCGCATGAAGCTCTCCGTCGACGGCCATGATCTTCCGCTCGACGTCCACGACGGCTTTGACCAGGTTTCCGAAGCGTCCTTCGGCCATGACCTTGAGCTCGCCCGGGGAGATCGGAGAGTCGATGATCTTCATAGTCTAAATATATCATAGATGGCGAGTGTCAAAAAAGCTCAAGGGATACCGTGCTCGAAGCCGGCGATCCCATTTATCGCCCTCGCCATCCGGAGCGCACGGCCATCTACCGGGTGCTGTTCCATAACTTCGACCGGTTCCTGTCAGAATACGAGAGGCGTTTCGAGAAAAAGGTCAGGCTTTGCAGTACTCATGGCCATGAGTGCAGGAGGATGAGAGTCGTGGCGTTCCTGACCGAGTACGGGGTCGTCGACCGGATCATCCGTCACTTGGCGTTGACGTTCGTGGCCAAGAAGCCGCCTCCCGCCTATGCCTTCGAGCAGGTCGCCCTGGTGGCGGCCGAGGAGAGCGGGGAGCACGAATAGCGGGTGATCCAAGGGGAGGATGGCCTGCCGTCATTCGGGGGATTCCTCGGCGATCCGGACCGACAATCCGCCGGCGGAACCTCCCGCCCGTCAGCCGTTGGGTCATTGACGCAAGCCCGTGGCCGGGATATCCTTATTTTGTGAGGGGACGGGTAGATCTTGAGCGCGAAGCCGGCGATTTCGAGCCGGGCGAAAAAAGGAATTTCCTATCGGGCATTTTATGCCAGAGTTCCGCCGGAGACAATAAGAAAGGACCGCGGCCGGGAACAAGCGAAGCCGCGGGAACTGATTGAGGGCGCGACGACCCGTGCGACCGGGCCTCCGGTTCCTCAGCGCTTGACGGCCGCCGACGGTGCCCGCCGGTACTGCCTGAAGGTGGTGGTCACCTTGAAATGTCTCTTGATGAAGAGAAACCTGCCGGTTCCGGTGATGGCCATTTCCTTCACCACGCATGGTCCGGGTTCCGTCTCGTAGCGATAGACCATCCGGGCGCTGCGGATCTTGCCCGGCATGGGAGAGATCGAGAACTCTAGCTCGACCGGCATGCCGTTTTGATCTTCGAGCCACGCCTGGCCAAGCCAGGTCACCCGGCGTCCGCCCTTTTTCAAGCCCGAACTGAAACTGAAATCGAAAAGGCGGCAGGAACGGCCGCGGAGGACCTTCGTCCCTTCGCGCGGAGTGACCGAGACGGCTGCCTGTCGATCGGGGTCGAAAGGACTATCGGACATAGAAATCGCGAACGGGTTATTTTCTCCGTCGGCGATCCCTTCCAGGAGGTCGCGGACCTTGGCCTTGGACCTCGTCTTCGCCGTCGTGTCGACGCCGTTGCGCAGGGACCGGTCCAGACGTGCCGGTCCGCCCGGGCGAAGAGTCAAGAACATCTCCGTAAGCGAGAGGAATTTGTTGCGGCCGTTCCGCACTTCCGAGACGATGGCCGCTTTCTCAGGATACCAATCGCGGTTCGCGTGATAGATCTCCACCGCCTTCTGCCAGAGGCCGGGGCTGGGGCCGGGGGCGGCTTTGGCCGCAGGGCTTTCCCGGGCCCGTTCCGGGTCAGAACGCCCGCACGCAAGGCCGGTGAACAGGATCAAGGCGGCAAGCGCCGCCGCTCGCGGGAGTTTCATGCTCTACTTCACCTCAAACAACGATAGCCCTGGCCCTAACGAGTGTCAAGCGCCGGGACCGGCAGGGCGCGGCGGCTGGCCCGGTTGAAGGCCGGGGGTCGTTCTGCTATTATGAGGGGGCTTTAGGAACCTGCAAGCGCAGGCCGTGGGCGGTTAGCTCACTCAGCGCGGTTTCCGACCCTCCCTGAAAATCCCATATAAGGCCCTTCATCAGGGAAAAACCACTTACCGGATCGTTCCTATCCGTCCCGGGTCGTCTCGGTTTTTCCGTTGGTTTGGTCAAGACTTGGTCAATATAGATAAGCCACCACTCTTTCCCCGAAAGGCAGAGATCCGCGCCTGCAGAGTCTGGACGTCGAGATTCGAGACCTAGATGATTGACTCTCGGCCGAAGTGAGCATATCCTTTTTTGGGGGAGAGAAGATATTGGGAGGCCACATGCGAAAAGTTGTCGTCGTGCTGGCTTTGGCGCCGATCTTGGCAGTTGCTTGGGGATGCAAAGGAACCCCGGCTTGGAAGGGTTCGATCGAAACGGCAGACGGAGTTCAAGTCGTCCGGAACCCAAAGGTTCCGATTACGGCGCTGGGCAGATAAGCATTCCCAGGGCGCTCTTGTATTTTCCTAAGCCTCCCCGATCTCCCTCGGCACGCTTCTTGAATCAGCCTTCCCGATGTGCCGGGAATCTATCGCCCTCGCCATGCGGAGCACACGGCGCTCTACCGCGTGCTGTTCCATAACTTCGACCGGTTCCTGTCAGAATACGAGAGACGTTTCGAGAGGGAGTCCGGGTATTTCCGGCCGATCATCCAGGAGGTCGTCGAGCGTTACCTCGACTGCGGCAACCCCCGTTCGGGTTTCGCCCGCATCCGGTGTCCGGACTGTCGCGCGGAACAGCTGTTGACGTTCTCCTGCAAGACCCGGGGATTCTGCTCATCGTGTCACGCCAAGCGCCTGGAGGCGTGGGGCGAGTGGACGCGGGAGACGCTGCTCCTTGATGTGCCGCACCGCCAGGCCGTCTTCACGATCCCCAAGACGCTGCGGATCTTCTTCAAGTTCAGACGTCGGCTCCTCGGGGAGCTCTGTCGGTCGGCCGTCAAGGCCCTCACGGTCTACCTCGAAGCCCTAACGGGCGAAGAGCTCGTTCCCGGTATCATCGTCGCCGTCCAGACCTTCGGGGACCGGATCAACTTCCACCCGCACCTCCATCTCCTGGTGACCGAGGGCGGAGTCGACCGGGCGGGGATCTTCCACAGGCTACCGCGTCTAGACGACGCGCGGCTGGCCGATATCTTCGCCCGGGAGGTCCTGGCGCTTCTTGTCAGTAAGGGGCTCTTGAGCCCGGAGTGGGCTGAGCGGATCCTCTCTTGGCGGCACACCGGTTTCAACGTCCACGGCGGCAGGGGCCCCGGGCCTTGTCCCGGGGATCCATTTCCGCCGCACTCGCCCGTGGATAAGGACGCGGTCGAGTGGCGAGCCGAAGGCTCGCCCTTGGCAGCCGGGTTCGGGCCAGGACGAAGGTTGAAGCCGAGCGTGTCGGAAAATACATGGTCCGGCCTATCTTGGCCCTGGACCGCCTGATCTTTCTGGAAAGCGAGGGGAAGGTCGGCTACCGGCACGGCCCCGACGGCGCCGAGCTCGAGCGGATGGACTACCTGGAGCTCATCGCCCGGGTGACCTCTCACATCCCCGACAAAGGCCAGGTCATGGTCCGCTACTACGGGCTCTACGCCAATGCCCACCGGGGCAAGGTCCGCAAGGCCGGGCGAACGGGGTTCCCGGTGCGGTGGGAGGATGAGAGTCGTTGCGTTCCTGACCGAGTACGCGGTCGTCGACCGGATCATCCGTCACCTGGAGTTGACGTTCGCGGCCGCAAAGCCGCCGCCCGCCCATGCGTTCGAGCAGGTCGTCCTGATGGCGGCCAAAGAGAGCGGGGATTATGAATAGCGGGTGATGCCAAGGGGGGGGGAGGGGAATTGTCCAGGTTCGGGCGGTTATTTGGCCGTCCTGACCGATAACCCACCCGCCGGAGTTCGGGCCCGTTGGATCTTGAGTTCTTGACACGTGTCCGGGCCCGGGATATCCTTATTTTGTGAGGGGAAGGGTTGATTGTGAGCCCGAAGCCGGCGATACCACGCCGCGCCAAAAAAAGGAATTTCCTATCACACACACTAACACTATCGGCGTGACCAGCCGGCAGGCAAATCTGATCCCGGGGTGGGGAAGAGGAAGGTCGCCGCGCCGGAGGCGAGCACAATCTGAGCACAATTGATTGCGCTCCCCACATAATTGCCTATATTTTCAGCAACTTGAAACACTAGGCCAGTTGGTTCGTAATCAGCAGGTCGGAGGTTCGATCCCTCTCGCTGGCTCTCCCATATTCCATAAGATAATCAGCCGCTTAGGGCGGTATGGGGAAGGCCGCCAACGTGATCGACCTCGATAAATAGGCAAGAGCGCTGGGGCTTTAAAAACTGGGCCATTTGAACTAAAATAATTAGCAGCTTGAAAAATGCCGATTTTTAGGAGGGCTCGGTGGATATGCCTACCTCTAGACCGTATTTAAGCGCGGTGATTGTGCTGGGCACGCTATGGGGCCTCTCCGAAGCAGCCGTCGGTATGGGATTGCGGAGCTGCGCAGCCGCCGTCTCGGGATCACTGATGACCGGCGTCGCGTTGTTTTTCCTGGCCGCAGGGTGGACGGCTTCCAAGAGGGTGCTCGGCCTGGCCGTGATGGTCCTTGTCGCCACGCTTTTCAAAATGTCGGATGCCTTTCTCCTTTCCTTGCCCCTCAAGCATGGGGCCATCGGCAACCCCATTTTCGCCTTTGTAATGGAAGCGGTGGCCTTCGTCATCCTCGTTTCGATTATCAGGGAGAGGATCTTCCAAAAGCCGTCCGGGCAGGCGCTCCTCGGAGGATTGTCAGCTATCGTGGCAGCGAACCTGTTCCCTCTGGTCAAATACGCCACCGGGGTTGCCGCGTGCGTGGCCCCCGGGACAGGCTATCCTCTCTCGCTCTATTATGTCCATTTCGCTGTGCTCGCCTCGATGGCGACCCTCCCGCTGGGTGTCTGGGCCGGGTCGAGGATTACCTCCCTGGAAGCCCGACTGGCCGAGGCACGGGCGCATCGGCGGCTCGGCCTCATTCTAGCCCCGGCCGCCTTGATCATAGGTCTAGCCATCCTCGTCGCGCTACGCTTGGCCTGACGAAGGGGATCACTCATCGAAGGAGGATTCCATGAGAAAAACGGTTCAGTTCAAGCTTAACGGTCGACCCAAGACTCTGACCGTCGAGGAGGACCGCATGCTCCTGTGGGTCCTACGCACGGACCTCGGGCTCACGGGAACGAAATTCGGATGCGGCGAGGGGTACTGTGGGGCCTGCACCGTGCTGGTGAATGACGAAGCCGTGCGCTCGTGCCAGTATTCTGTCGCGGATATCGACGGCAAGGAGGTCGTTACGATCGAAGGCTTGGCCGCGGCCGGGAAACTGCATCCGTTACAGGAGGCTTTCGTCCGGCATGACGCTCTTCAGTGCGGGTTCTGCACGTCGGGGATGATTTTGAACGCTTATGCCCTGCTCTTGAGGAAACCCAAGCCGACGCGGGAGGAGATCGTGGACGAGATGGAGGGCAACCTCTGCCGATGCGGGGCCCACACCCGTATCATCGAGGCCATCCAAACCGCCGCTCAAAACATGGCCGGAGGTTCCAAGCGATGAAAAATAACGATCTTCAAGCCTTGGATTTCTATGATATCGAGCCCGCTTCCTCCCTGAGCCGCCGCCAGTTCTTGAAACTGACGGGGGGCGGGATCATCATCCTGTTCACGCTTCGGGACCCAGAGTTTCTGGAAGCGCAGGGCCGTCGCGGGCAGCCTTTGCCTGAGGACTTCAACGCCTTTCTCCGGATCGGCGAGGACGGCCGCGTCTCGTGCTTCACGGGCAAAATCGAAATGGGTCAGGGCGTGGTGACTTCGTTGGCCCAGATGCTGGCCGACGAGCTTGAGGTCCCCTTGGAGTCCGTGGATATGGTGATGGGGGACACGGATCTTTGCCCCTATGACATGGGCACGTGGGGTTCGATGTCGACACGCTTCTTCGGTCCGCCGCTTCGGGCCGCCGCGGCCGAAGCCCGGGCAGTCCTGCTCGACCTGGCGTCCCAGCGCCTCAACAGGGCGCCCTCCCAGCTGGTGGCCGAAGCCGGCGTCATCTATGATCGGTCGGACCGAAAAACAAAAGTCACCTATTCCCAGCTGGCCGAGGGCAAGCGCATCGAGAAGCACCTCACAGGGAAGCCGGTCCTGAAGAAGCCGGAAGACTTCGCCATCATCGGCAAACCCGTGCTGCGGCGCGACGCCGTCGAAAAGGTCACGGGGCGGGCGAAATATGCCGGTGACCTCCGGGAACCCGGAATGCTATATGCCAGGCTCTTGAGACCGCCTGCCCACGGCGCCAAGCTCGTCTTCGTGGACACTACGGCGGCCAAAGCCGTCGCGGGCGTGCGAGTCATCCAGGACGGCGATCTCATCGCCGTCATGCACGAGGATCCTGAGCAAGCCGGAAAGGCCCTGCAGCTGGTCAAGGCGGAATGGGAAAGACCGGAAGCGAAGGTCGACGACAAGACCATCTTCGATCACCTTCTCCGAGTAGCGCCGCCGGGCGAGGTCGCGGTCCAAGCCGGAGATCTCGCGGCCGGAGAAAAGCTCGCGAAGACCGTGATCGAGGAAACCTACCTCGACGGCTACGTCGCCCATGCCTCCATGGAAACCCACACGGCCTTGGCAAAAGTCGACGGGGACAAGGCCACTATCTGGCCCGCGACCCAAAGCCCCTTCGGGGTCCGGGACGAAGTGGCCTCGGCCCTGGGTCTCAAAGCCGAGAATGTCCGGGTCCTCATGCCGTGGGTCGGAGGAGGATTCGGAGGGAAAGGCAGCAGCGGCCAGGCGGTCGAGGCAGCACGGTTGGCCAAACTGGCAGGAAGGCCGGTTCAGGTGGCCTGGACGCGGGCCGAAGAGTTCTTCTACGACATGTTCCGTCCCGCGGCCGTGGTCAAAGTGAAGGCCGGGATCGATGGCTCCGGCCGGATGACCCTCTGGGATTACGGCGTTTATTTCGCCGGGGAGAGGGGTTCCCAGCAATATTATGATATCCCGCATCACCGGACGACCGTCTTCGGTTCGGGCTGGCAGGGACCGGCGGGGTCCCACCCCTTCGGAACAGGCCCCTGGCGCGCCCCAGGCAACAACACCAACACGTTCGCTCGGGAATCGCACGTCGATGCCCTGGCCGCGGCGGCGGGGATGGACCCTCTGGAGTTCCGGCTGAAGAACCTCAAGGACGAGAAGATGATCCGGGTTCTGCGCGAGGTGGCCCGGGCCTTCGGCTGGAACCCGGGAAAGGCGCCGAGCGGCCGTGGGTATGGACTGGCCACGGGCATCGACGCCGGCACGTACGTGGCCCACATGGCGGAAGTGGAAGTCGATAAGAAAACCATGGAGGTCCGGGTGAAACGGGTCGCCTGCGCCCAAGATATGGGATTGTGCATCAATCCCGAAGGGGCGAAGATCCAGATCGAGGGCTGCATCACCATGGGATTGGGGTATGCCTTGAAAGAGCATATCCGCTTCAAGGGCGGCGAGATTCTGGACCTGAATTTCGATACGTACGAAATCCCCCGGTTCTCTTGGCTCCCCAAGATCGAAACGGCCCTGATCGAAGATAATAACGCGGCCCCTCAGGGAGGAGGCGAGCCGGCCATAGTGGCCATGGGCGCGGTCCTCGCCAACGCGATCTTCGACGCGGTCGGCGCCCGGGTCCGTCAACTTCCGATGACGCCGGAACGGATCAAACAGGCCCTCGGCTGACGATTGAGCCCGGACTCTCGGGGATTCGGGGTCGCGACCGTCGGTTTGCCGCCGTTTTAATGGTCCCTATAAGCACAAACTGATCACAAACGATTTCTTTCCCCGTATGAATACATTTATTATCAGTTAGTTAACTGGCTATAGCAGTCCCTTTGTAATCAGCAGGTCGGAGGTTCGAATCCTCTCAGGCACGCACTCTTATTTCCCCAGATGAGGCATTTGCCGGACTTATCAGTGCCGCCCCCGGTGAATCATTGACAG
>Ga0307378_10007574_pt1 | contig 14572 bp, 16 predicted proteins | sample UN1MG_FD_202238 | JGI IMG/M metagenome (GOLD analysis project Ga0307378, IMG submission 202238) | Soil microbial communities from Risofladan, Vaasa, Finland - UN-1 | ecosystem: Environmental > Terrestrial > Soil > Coastal area > Acid sulfate soil | place: Finland: Risofladan, Vaasa | collected...
ATTCTGGCGAACTGCGCGGTGCTGCCCGCCACGTTCGTCTTGATCCTAGCGCGCGTGCGTCGACCCTCCGTCCTGGTGAGCCCCTCGGCCTCCATTCGCCCGCCGGACCCGAACGCATTGTTCGCACCGGCCATCCGGTTCATGGCTCGGATGTCGCCCTGCTCGCCGTACTTCTGCGCCTCGATGGGGACTTCCTCCATCTGGCGGCGTTCCTCGGGGGTGTAGCCGGGCGTCCGGTTCAGCTCGTCCTGGAGGAGAGCCCACGTCGCCTGGTCGGCTTGGTTCCCGCGGTTCGCGTAGCCCTTGGCGAACGGGTCCTTGGTCCGGTTCTGCTCGGTCTTCAGGTTCGGCTCGCCCTTGAACGGCGCGGAGAGCTTGCCCCAGATGCCCATGGTTGACCCCTTACTTGCCGGTTTCGAGCTTCGCGATCCTGCGATCGTGGTCGGTCACTTCGTCCCAGTTGCTCTTGACGGTCTTCTTCAGCGCGGCCAGGCGGCGCTCGAGGATGACCGCGTACCCGAGAGCGATCAAAGCGACGATGAGTCCGTGGATCCAATTCATGGCGATCTCCAGTCAGTTTCGATCGGTGAAGCAGACCGAACCGGCGAACGAGGACGCCCCAGCAGGCGTTCCGGCCGGTGTATGCCCGATCGTGACGATGCTTCCAGCCGCGACCGCGACCGCGAAACCAGAAGCGGAGCAGTTGTCGACCGTTCCGGTGATCGTGCAGGTGACGGCGGTGTCGGAGGCGTCGTCGCGCACGGTGAAGACGCGCGTGTCACCGACCCCTGGAGCGGTTGAGCCGCCGACCGAGATCCCCGTCAGCGTTATGGAAGACGGGACGATGAAGTTGTTGACCGTAGATTCGCTGGCCGCGCCCTCGCCCCAAGGCGGGCTGTAGAAGGCATAGCCGAATGCGTCGGCCGGGTTGTCCGCCCCGAACGTAATGAGGCCGGTGCAGTCCGCGTCAACGTAGTCGAGCTTCCCGGCGCCGTTGTTCCAGTAGACCAGATTCTGATCGGCCGGGGCGCTGTTGATGTCCAGCTTGGCCTCGGCAATCGTGGCGTCCAGGATGTCCGCGTTCACGATCGAAGCGTCCACGATCTTCGCGCTGTTCACGGAGTCCGAGTCGAGCTTCGCGAGCGTGACGGTGCCAGCGGCCAGCTTCAGGGACCCGGTGATCCCGTCGTTCTCGATGTTGGCGTCGTTGATGAGCCCGTTCACGATGTCTTCGATCGACTGGAAGTTGGAATTCCACTTGACCGCCGTGATCGTGTCGCCCGTGCTGACGTTGCTGTACGGGATGTTGAGCGTGTCGGCGACGAGCTGGCCCAGACCCATGCCTGCAACCACCGCGGCCGTCATCAGCAGGACGATCGACGCCCGCTGGAGAACGCTACGCTTTCGGTTCTTGAGAGTCCTGGTCCGCGGCCCGTGTCCCATGATGTCCTCCACCAAGGAACCCCCGCCAGAGCGAGCCGTGTGTCCCTAGATTAGAACAGTTGAATCCTCGCCGACAAGCTGGCCGTGTCGGACTTCAGCCAAATGAACTCCCTGGTGGCGATCGGGCTCGTGTCGTCCTGGTAGACCAGACCGGCCGCGTTCAGCCTGATGATCTGCCAGCCCGTGGGCACAATCCCCAGCTTGTGGCGCACACGGATCTCGGTGTCGGGGGTCGCCGGGAACTCCACGTCCACCCATTTCTGAAGGTGAACACGGGACTCGATTTTTTCTTTGATCCACTCCCGAAAACGCACGTCGCCAACAACCGCGTCGGTCGGGAGCTTAGTCGATCGGGTCATTGCGATCCCTCTCGGCATCCCACTTCACGACGAATCCGAACAGCGTGAACGGCTGACTGGCCTGTGTGCTGGAAAACGAGAACCGGATCCACTTGCCCAACGCGGTCACGCCGTTTTGGGCGATCTGGGAATGTCGGATCACCGTCTCCCCGCCACCGAAGGTCGCCGTTCCGAACAGGGCCGTTCCGAACTGCGACTGGGCCTCGGACAGCGACAGGACCGCTCCGCCGGATGGGCCGTTCCCGAACTCCGTCTCCCAGCTCACCGTGATCGTCTGGCCCACGTCGCCGGACAGCAGCACCCACAGGTCGGTGAACTCCTTCACCGCTTCCGGGACATCCATGTCCAGCCACGCCGTCCGGACCACCGCGTCGATCGCACCGCTCGCCAAGTGTTCGTCGGTGTCCCCGATGTCCTGGAGATAGAGCGTCCCATCGTAATCACCCGTGTACTCGAGAAGCGTGTTGTTCGAGTCCTGGACGATCCCGCCGGCCTTCGCGAGAAAGCCCTTGTGGAACGTCCAGGCGTGCTGTGTGGTGAATCCCTGCGAGTTTAGCGACGGCCTGGCGTAGTGATAGACCGCGGAGTAGTCGCACTCGGAGTTGTTCTCGAACGGGAAGAAGAACTTGACCTGGCGGCGCTTCTCCTGCGGGAGATGGAGTGACCAGACCCCGGCCAGCCCGACCTTCGGGATCGACTCGATGGCCTCCTCGATCCGCTCGCCGATGTAGATGAGGTTCTGGCCGTCGAAGATGTACGGGCCACGGTACGACCAGAAGATGTGGGCGTTGGGCAGTTCAGCCACGGCCCGCGCGGACGGCACGCCGAGGTCGTGGGTCGCGATCCGCCTGGCGTAGCTCTCGTTGTTCGCGTCGATGTAGAGCAAGTGGATCGATCGCCCGCAGTAGACGATGACGTACTCGCCGAGGACAGCCATCGCCTTCGGGGCGTCCCGGAAGTCCTGCACGTCCAGGTACTGGAAGTTAAGGGTGGGGATCGCTTCGGGCAGGATGCCGAACTCGTCGATCTCGGACCACACGATCTTGCCGAAGACGCTCGGGTCGTACCCAACGATCCGGTTCTTGTAGGCCAAGAACGGGAACAGCTTCGGCGGGATCGCCCTGGCACCCTGGGCGGGTGCGATGTCGTTCTCGAACAGGAAACCGTCCGTCTGCGTCACGTCGTAGACGGTCGTCACGTTGTCGCCCAGACGGCCGTCCTCGTAGAACGTGCCACCGGGGCTTGGCCCGGCCGAGGTCCGCTCGACCACCCGATCCACCACCGCATGGTCGATTCCGCTAGGCGTGTAAACCGGGATGTTCGTGAGGGTCCGTCCGCCAGACGCGCCGACCTCGATCTCCACCCCGTCTGCCGGGAACGGCTCGCTCACCAGGGACGGATCGATCGCGCTCACGAACCGGATCCGCACGAGGAACTTGTTCGTCGCCGTGAGCGACCCGGCCACGTCCGCGCCCTGGGTCACGGTCCCGGTGGGGACCGGCGTGCCCGATCGGACGACCCGCGGCGTGCCCGGCTTGTCCGGGTAGTAGACCAGCGGAACGTCGACTCCGTTGTTGAAGTAGCAGAGGTTCTTGAACGGGACGCCCAGCACCACCTTGTTGGCAGTCAGGCCGGTCAGGAGCGTTGAGAACGCGCTGCCGGTCCACTCGGCGATGTCCTGATCGTAAGCCACCAGAACCTTGTCCGTGTCCGCGGACGGCTTGAAGTGGAGGACCATCCCGAACTCGTGACCCGCGCCGGTCGGCGTGCTGTTCTGCTTCTTCGCACCCTTCCGCTTCGACACCGCGCCGTCCCGGTCGAGATCGACGTTCCAGAACCGATCGCCTTCGTTCGGGGCGACCTTGACGACCGAAGCGGTATCGTTCTGGCCACCTGCGAAGTCGAAGAACTTCGAGTAGAAGGACTGGCGTCCCATGTCAGTCGACCTCCGCTCCGATGAACTGATCCCAGAGCTGAGAGCCTGGCCCGTAAGAACCCCAGTCCGGCTCGACCCGCATCTCGCGCTGAGGGCTGTACTGATCGAGCGCCTGGCGCATGACCTCGACGCCCTCGCCCCACATCGTTTCGAGCTGCGCGTTGGTTCGATTCACCTTGATGAACCCGCGACGGGCGGCGTCCAGGCACACCAGCTCGTGGTACTCCTCGGGGATCTCGCTCTCGTCGGCGTTGTCCACCAGGGCGGCCAGCCGCTTGACGTAGTGGACCCGCATCTCCTCGCTCACAACCGATTCGGCGTTCGGCATGATCTTGAACGTCGTCCCGGCGATGAAGAAGAAGTCGTAGTCGGCCTGCTTGTTCGCCGCGGCGAGCAGCTCGTAAAACCGCCGGTCCTTCATGGGGACCTCGACTAGCCGCTTGCCCGTCGTGTCGGCGGAGTCCTCGAGAAGCTCCAGGCCCGCCAGCTTCACCATGTCGGCCGGGAACGAGTAGTACGCCTGGCCGGCCACCACGGTCGTCGTCGCGCTCGTCAGAAAGTGGGTACGGTGCAGCCGATTGATGAGCCCGGCGATCTTCTGCTGGGCGTGGTTGAGGTACTCGATGCACTCGGCTTTCGAGTAGTACTTCTTGGATCGGTCGTTCATGTACGACAAGACCAGCTCGACCATCCCCAGGGCACCAGTCGCGAAATCGGCGGAGTCGGTTGCGAGTTGCATGGTCAGGTACTCCAGGGCGTTGCAGGGTCCACGGCGGGGTCCCAGGTCGGTGGGGACGGGAAGCTGATCGCTACGTCATCGATCGTAACCTTTTCTATGAGTCCAGTACCGATAGACCCATTGTAGGCCCTCGCCGTGATCGAAACCGACGACTCAATGGCGTCGAACGAGAACGTCACTTCCTCGTAGCTCACGGCTCCCAGGAGGTCGGTGCGGCGCGTGAACTGGGGCACTTCGCTCTCGGACGGCCCGGCCCTCGAGTCGACCTGGAAAAACGCAAGGGCGTTCCCAGGGCTCCCTCCGGCGCGGCGGACCCAGAGCGCCACGTCCACCTGGCACGGAGCCGGGACCGCGAACGTCTTGCGGATCTTGTTGCCGTAGTTCAACGGACCGATCGTGATGTAGCGCGTCTCCAGCCAGGCCGCATACAGCCCGGTCCTGGGCTCCGCGGCGAACACCGCCGGAAGCAGCGTTGAGGAGTCCTCGATCGTCCAGCCGTCCAGCGTGCCGTCCTCGAACCCGTCCTCGATCGTTGCAAGCGCACCCTGGGTCGGCTGCGGGACGTAGGCCGAGACGGGCTCGCTCGGCGGCGTGAACGCCGGGGTGGGGATCGCCGGGGCGTCGTCCCAGGTGGTCACGGGACCGCCTTCGGCGTCCAGCTCGTCGCCGGGGCCGACGCGCCCGAGTAGGACGCGCCCACATCCTCGCTGTACCGCGTGACCCACCAGGCCCCATCGACGCCCTGCATCGTGAACAACGGGCGCATCGTGGCCCGATCGTTCACCTCTAGCTCGGCATGGCACTTCCCGTCCCGCCACTTGATCGTGAGCAAGGGAATTACATTGCGACCTAGACCGCTTCCGTCACCCCCGCTGTCCGTGGCGATCGCCCATGGACTGCCATCCCAAGGGCGGTCCAGCTCGAGGTCTCCGGCAGCAATCGGAGTCGCCTTGATCTCAAATATACGATGTCTGACTGCTACGGCCGCGCTGCTTTCGTCATCAAAACCGTTCCGGTAGCCTTCGCGCCATTCATGAACGTCCCTGGCAACGAAGTGGTGGTCGTCCCCGCTGATGAGGATGCAACCCTTTGCAGCGGCCGGATTATCTCGGAGCCACGCCATGACGAGGTTCCGTTCGGTGCGGTAGTAGATCCCTACCGAATCCCGCCTGGAAGCGCCGGCAAATATCGCTTGAACGTGATTGTCCGTCCACGTCCCGCCCGTGATGATGAACTTGAACGGCGCGTCCGCATTCGCCGTCAATGTCGCATATAGCCAGTCCCTCTGATCCGACCCGAGGAATACGGCTGTCTCCGGGTCGAACGCTTCCACAGTCGGGGCACCCCCGCCGCCGGTTCCGGGACAACTGGTCCGGTTAGTTCGTTCGTCCAGAAACACGAACAAGCACCCGGCAATCTTCTTCGAGAAATAGATCCCGTTAGAGGCCACCCAAGGCGCGTGATAGAACTCGCGCCACAGTTTGTTCCGAATCGGGACGCGGTTCGGGACGCTCTCGGATGATGCGTTGTTCCCGAAGGCGTCCCAATCGTCCCAGACGTTCAGCATCGGAACGCGAGCGCGGAAGGCTAGTCCCGCCGCAAGCTCATCCAGGCTAGAAACTCCGTCTCTTACCCGGTTATTATCGATCCAGTAGATCCGATTAGCGGACTCATCTTCGTATAGGGGAGTGTTGCGCGTTTGCCCTGTGACCTCGAAATCGCCGCCAATTAGACTGACAGAAGGAATACCGTCTCGCGCTGGAAGCGCAGCCATCATGTACGGATACGGCGGCCACGTCTGGTGGTGATCGAACTCGAGCCAGCATAGCAAGGCCGATTCATCGTCCTCGCCGGGTAGCGTCTGGAACTCATGGATCGACACGCCCACCCCGTCAGCGAAAGCCTCGTAGGTGTACCTGGTGGATGGCGACAGACCGCTTACAAAGACCTTCCCGGCGTTGTAAGTCGCGGCGTCTACGTCGGTCGAAAACGTCGAGCCGTTGACCCGGATACTGATCGTGCCTGGCGCGTCGAGCGCGAGCCAGAACACAGCGGACGTGTCATCTGCATAAAGCAACCACGGCCCGGCTTTCCCTTCCCGATATAGCTCAAGGATAGGCCACGCAAACTCGTCAATGTTGACTTGCGAGCTGTCATCCCTGACGAACGTCGCGACACGAAGCGCACTTTCCGTTATCTCGACCGTCTCGTCTACGCTCTCCGCCAAGTCGACATCGAGGCCGACGAGGTAGGAGTAGACGGCCTCTCCGAGTTCCATCTTCTCGTTGGCCCCACGAGGCATCGCCAGGAGGTGGTCGGCGTCCTCGCCGATCTGCTCCGTCGAAGCGACCTCACGAGGCATCGCGAGGAGATGGTCGGCGCTCTCTCCAATCTGCTCCGTTGTGGCGACCTCACGAGGCATCGCGAGGAGATGGTCGGCGCTCTCTCCAATCTGCTCCGTTGTGGCGACCCCACGGGGCATCGCGAGGAGATGGTCGGCGTCCTCGCCGATCTGTTCCGTTGTGGCGACCCCACGGGGCATCGCCAGGAGGTGGTCGGCATCCTCGCCGATCTGTTCCGTTGTGGCGACCCCGCGAGGCATCGCGAGGAGATGGTCCGCGTCCTCGCCGATCTGCTCCGTCTCGTCCTGGTTGCGGACGTAGGCCGTCCCAGCAGCCTCGTTGACCGTGATCGTTGGGGTGTTGGAGTAGGAGTCGAGGGCCGCAACGGTGCTGACATTCCACAAGCGGAGCTGGAACGTCTGCGCGTCCGTGACCTGGGCCGAGTCGATGGAGAGGCAGACTTCGATCTCGGAGGACTGGGAAAGCAGCGTGATGTTGCCGGTCTGTGCGGCCCCATCGAGCCCGTTGCCCGCGACGAACGACCCGTCCCCGATAACCTGCGTCGTCGCGGCCAGGTGGATGTACTGCGTCGTCAACGCGGTCTGGATCGCCGTCGCGGCGCTTACGTCGGTCCAGCCGCCGCTGGCAAGGTTGAACTGGACCCGGTAAATCTGGTTCTTGGCGTCGCCGCCGGCTGTCTCTTGGATCTCAAACCGGCAACGGAAGTTGACATCTACGTCCTGCGTCCAGTCACCGTTGAGCCCGCCACCGCCGTTCCACGTCCCGCTATTTAGCGCAACATCGTCGTCCCGGCCCCGGAAAGCCTCCTGGTCCAGTACTGGAGTGATGGTATCCATCTACCCCTCACAATCTGTGGACCGCCTCATCGGATGGCGCGAGTGGGGGAAGTCGGGGTCATGGGTCGCTCGCTCGAGAACGTCCTGCCACTTCTCTCGGGACAGCCCGACCCCGTGCTTCAACCACCGGCACCGCTTTCGTAGCTGCGGGCCGATGTCGTTGGTGTGGGTGATGTCCGTTCCCTCGGCGTCCTCGGGGAGATAGTAGAAGTTGAGGCCGTTGAGCGTGTAGCGCACGAAACCGTCCTTGGTCAGCACGTTGACGCAGACTACCCCGTCAACGGGAGCGTCCTCCCACGGCCCCACCTGGTCGTCCCAAGTGGAGCCGTCCGCGTAGTAGACCCGCCAATCCATCAGATCCCGGCCATGTTGTGGTTCACGAAGACCTTGAGGGTGTCCGCAGAGGTCTTCGTCACCGCGAGGGCCGCGTACATCAAGATGGGATCCGTACCTGAAGCGCCCGTGAGATGAATCGCCACGCGGACGATCGTACCGTTGGCCTCACCCGTGGCGTAGGAGACGAGGTACGTCACGGTATCCGTCGCCGCTGAAGGGTTGTCTGGATCCCCATCGTTCGTCTTTGGGTAGTTCGTGTCGAACGCCTGGGGGTTCCCGGTGCCAATAGCGGCCCCGATATTCGACCAGTTCGACGCCTTGCCAGGGGCGGCGCCTGCCCCATCGAGGACTACGATCTCCGAGGACGCGGCACCAAAATCATTGGTCGGCGTCTCTCCAGCGCCCATCTGAGCGTAGTACAGGTCTCCATCGTTCGTGACGATGTTGTCGGCCTCGTAGACCGTGATCTCGCCCGTGAACACGTTTCGCTTGACGGCGCGGACCCGGCCGGTCACGAACCTGCGAGGACGCAGGATCCCGTTGACCTGCTCCCCGATTCTCGAAAGCTCTCTCATGATTCGCTCCTCGGGTCAGTCGTCGTAGGTGTTGTAGATCCGCAGCCAGGCACGAACGGCGAGGTTATCGATCGACGAGGGGGAACCAAACCCATCGAGGATTATCTTGGCGCCCAGGCCGGGATGGACAGATCCAGCACTTGCCGGAACGATGTCAGCAAGGCCACCGATGACATAGCCATCCTCGAAAACCGCGAACTTCGGCTCGTCCACGCTGTCATCCCATGTGATCCCGCCCTCAACGTCTGAATGCCAGATGTTGCTGTGCCCGGCCTTGTGGGGCTGTATCCCCCTTGCCGAGAAATTGAGCATTCCACCGATGTCGATCGTCGCGTATGGGCTCGATCCACCAACGAACGTGCCCTCCATGGAGATCATCATCAGTTCAATGCGCTTGCAATTCGGGATCCACATCCCGTTTGCGATGGCGTTGACGCCCGGTGTTGAGAGTGACGCGGATCGGATCTCTAGGACATAGAGGCCAGCCCCGCTTAGCTTGTCGAACTTCTCTTGGCTGAACATCAGATGTCCGAGGCGAAAAAGAGCCGCAGCCAGCATCGGAACGACACATAGGCCATCGAGGACGGAGAGCCGGTGATGTCCAGTACCGCCCGGATCCCGATTCCGGGATAACCGGAGCCCGCTGTCTCCGCAACGATGTCGTTTTCGTCAGCGATGAGGAAGCCGCCGTCTTTCATGTCAGCGAAATTCGGTTCGTTCACGGAGCTATCGAACGTGACCCCGCCGTCGGTGCTGGACACCCATTTCGAGGTGAGCCCGGTCTTGTCGGCTATGTCCGCTCTGCGCGCGAACGTGTCCAGCGTACCGATCGTCACGGTCCCGGCCGGAGTCGTTCCGCCAGTAAACGTGCCCTCGATCGAGAACCGGACCAGCTCGGCTCGCTGGAGCTTCGGAACCCAGATCCCTACCGCCGCTTCGTTCGCTCCTGGGGAGGTCAGGGAGGCCGCCCCGTACTCAAGAGGGAGCAACCCGACCATGCTCCCGACTTCGATGTTTTTCTGACGAATCATGGTTCAGTCCTCCTGATAGTTGACCCCCGCGACACGCGGGATACTTGGATCAGTTGCTGTAGTAGACGATCGCGGCCACCCCGACCGCACAGACGACGTAGAGCGACCCGCTCTGGTCGGTCGGGACCGGAGCCCCCGGCATGACGTTGCCCTCGGCAGTCAGACCGGCGACCTTCTTCGCGAGGACCGCGGACGTTCCGACGTACACGTCGACCGCGCCGGTCCCGATCGCGACCACGCCGAGGAAGTGCTTGGCCAAGATGGTGCTGTTTCCTGAAGCAGCCTGATAAGCGGTCGAGGCAACGTACATCGCAACTCCTACGCGGTCGTCTTCGCCGCATCGCGGATCCGTGCCTTCAGGGTCCGCTGATTCCATGCGTGGTTCGGTTCTTCACCCACCGCCTCCTTGTACGAGGCGCGCAGGGCGTCGAGGTTGTCTTCGGGGATCTCCGCCGGCTCCTTGACCGCCATGGCCTCGAGCGCCTTGCGGGCTGCGTCCTGGGCCATGTTCTTCTCGCGCTCGGCCAGCTCCGGGTTGAGCTTTTCGAGATGCTCCTGGTAGATCGGCAGGTACGTCTCGGCCATGACGACGGCCTTCGATTTCACCAGGGGCGGAAACTTCTTCTCGGACTGGAGGCGGTTCGCGACCTCGTGGTTGTGGATGATCTGCGCGTAGTGCCTGGCGCGGGCTGCGAGCCCTTCCGCCTGGAGCGCCTTCACGTCGTCGTCGAACTTGATCTGGACCAGGCCACGCGGACCCAGCTTGGTCAGCATGAAGTCCCCGGTCGCCTCGGGGAGCGTCAGGACATCGTTCGGCTCGAACTGGTAGAACAGCCCGTCGTACCGTTGCTCCAGGATCTCTGCGGTCGGATTGAACAGCTCCATCGTTTCCCCCTCAGTTCACGAAATTCGGGAATTGGACGACCGGCGTGTAGGCTCGCAGGAGCTGGCGACGGTTGTCCTTTTGCGTTTCGCGGTAGTTGTCCCGCACCTTCTTCTGGGCCTGCACCCGGTTCCTCATCATCTCCACCAGGCGCTCGCGCTCGAGGTCCGGGTGACGCAGCAAGTCAGACTCCCAGAGCTTGCGGATCAAGGGCTCGGGGTCGTCCCTCCCGACCAGGCCCTCCTTCCAGTCGCAGACGTGGACGAGGATGTCGTCGAGGAGCGTCAGCCAGCCGAACCCGTCGAGCCAGAACCGCCTCGGATACGTCCTCCACCGCAGCACCTGGAAGGCGCTGTGCTTGGAGTTGAACACCAGGGTTAGCTCCGGATCGAACAGCTCGAGTGCCGCCACCGTGACCGGCTTGACGTAATCGTAAGAGTGTTCGGAACTGTACGAGCCCTGGATCATCGCGCTCTCCGGTGCGGCGGGCCGGGGGATCCCCAGCCCACCGCGTCTTCACCGGGCGTTAGGTCTTACCAGACCCACGCGCCCTCACTCGCCGGTTCCGTGAGGTCGATCAGGCGGGCATTGGAGTTCGGCTTCTTGCAGCCGAGGTTGCCGTACATACCCACATGACCGCGCCAGAGATCGTACCCGCTCACCTGGCGCAGCACCAGGCCATCGAAATCGAGCAGGCCGAACTTCCGCAAGCTGTACTTCTTGATCGAGGACCGGGTGAGCGCCGTGATCTCCCCGTGGGGGTGATCGATGTCGATCGTCAGCTCGTTGCCGTTGTAGTCGAGGCGCTCGTATCCACCGTCGATCTTGCCGGTCATGTACCGCTTGTCCGGCCCGACGAGATCGAAGTACTTGCGCCGCTGGCCGAGGTTCATCCGGATCCAGTCCGGCCGTTTGCCCGTCGCCAGGGTGATCTGGTCTTCCAACTGCTGGAGCAGGTCCAGCGTGAGGTTGCGGTCCGTGCCGCTGTTGTCGAGCAGGTGGCCCTTCCACAGCGGGTACGTCGTGCGGCTGATGTTCTCGTAGGTGACAACGGCGGTCCCGTCGTCGACGATCGCGCCCAGGCCGTCGATCTCGTACCAGGCCGTGTATGCGGCGTTCGCGGAGTCCTCACGGATGAAGATGTCGCCCGCGGCGAGCGTGACGGCGATGTTGTCCGTGAGCGTGACCTTCACCCGGTACGGGTAGGTCGTGGTAGGCGCGGCCTCGACCGCGGCGATCAGGTTGGAATCGACGTTGAACGTCGCGACCGTGCTGGCGTCCTTCACGTCCACGATCATGTTCGATCGCAGGTACTGGCCGTCCTGGACGTAGCAGATTTTCTGGCCCGATGAGGCGGCCTCGGACGCGAGTGCGAGGACGCACTTCCCGTCACCGTAGACCTGCCGGTTCATGTCCTTCATCGTGTCGCGGGTGAGCCCTTCCATCTCCTCGGTCTTGGAGTTGGCGAAGGCTTCCACGTTGTCCTTGGCCGCCTCGATGACCTGGCCGGTCAGCTCGAACGTGCCGTAGATGTTGGCCCAATAGATCAGGCCCTGGACCCAACGCTGGTGGCCGGCCGAAGGCAGGGCGCCGCGTTCCGCTCGGGCACCGATGCCCTCCTGGTTGCCGCCCATCTTCGTCTCGAACACCCAGCCCTGGCCGCCGAGCTTGTCGTCGCCCTCGTCGAACTCGTTCCAGGTGAACGCCTCGAGGTTCTGTTGTTCCGCGATCACGGGGTCGTAGACTTCCTTGAGCAAGTCGCTCAGGGTCGTCAGGTCGGCCGACGTGACGGCGGGGACCGCGAACGCGAACGGGCTCAGCAAGAGCCCGATCACGAAAAGAAGAAATCGTTTCATCGATCTATCCTCCAGGAACGCTCAGCCGCGTCCCCAGCCCATGCTCCGGAGCCGGTCACGGAGGCGAACCTTCGCTTCCGCATACGTCTTCGGAGCTGCTTCACCGCTCGGTGTACCCGCGCTCCGACTCGGATCGGGGGTGTTCGGCGGCCGGTTGCTTGACATCGCCTTCAGCTTGCGTTGGTGGTATTCCTCCAGGCGAGCCTCGTTCGTGTTGTGGGACGCCGCTGCGATACGGTCGAGGTTGACCGGCCTGTCACCGGCTGCCGCGACCACCATCAGCACGTCCCGTCTGCTCATCTGCGGGTACTTGACTTCCAGTCCGCTCACCTGCTCGTTCAAGGACTGAACCTGCTCGCGGATCTGCCGGTCCTCGGCGTCCTTTCGGAATGCGCCCTCGATGTAGTCCAGTCGCTCCTCGAACGTCAGGTCATCCTGGTCAGTCTCAGGGTCCGCGTAAGGGACCTGGACCGACCGCTGATTTTCGGCCTGCTGCGGGAACACTTCCAGCAACAGTTGGTTTGCCCGAAGCTCTACCTGGCGCTCGATCTCGGCCTCTCGCGCTCTATCGGCCTCGTCAACGCGCAGATTCGTTGATTCCAGCTCCGCTGCTCGCGCAAGGTCGGCCTGTTCTGTGCCCGCTTGCGAGGGAATCCCTTGCTCTACGGACGGTTCGCCCTCGGCGGGGGACCCGCTTTCAGGGATCGTAACTTCTAATTCATGTTCCATTGGTCGGTGCCTCCTCGTTATCGCCTCCAGGACCGATGTCCTGGTCTTCCCCCTCGTCTCCACCGCCGATCTCGTTCGCCGCGGCCTCGGAGGTCGCCATCGCGTCCTCGCCACCCGTGGTGATCGGCCGGCCGCCGGACATCATCAACATATCCAGATGCTCAACCTCGTGCATCAGGTGGCGTTCCTGGACCGTGAACGGCAGACGCCTCCATTGGGCCGTCTTCCTGGCCTGCGTGTGAACTTCCATGTGGATCATGTCGTTGTCACCGGACTCGCGCTTGACCTGTTCCCAGCCGGTCGTCCGGGAGAGCATCTCGTTCTCCCACTTCGCGCGCTTGTGGTCGAGCGTCATGGTGGTGTCGAAGCCGTCCACCCCGATCCGGTCCAGGAACTCCCGATGGTGGCCGGGATCGGTCAGGACGCCGGGCAGGATCCCCATGTTCAATGCGTCGAACAGGATCTGCTGCTGCGCGGCCTTCGACCGCGGCCGGTACGATCCGGCCTCGATGCGGACCTTGGTGTTGCCCTTGAGCTGAGTGCCCACGAAGTCCCGGATCTCGTCCAGACCTCCGTCGTCGCCCTCGATCGCCATGTAACGCGGGTAGGTGTAGTACCGCTGCACGGCCTCCAGGATCGACTCGAACAGCTCCTCGACGCTCCTCGAGTACCGCTTCTCGATCGGCGCGAAGATGCCCTCGCTCTCCTCACCGAGACGGTTGAGCGCAACGCCCGCGGTCACTCCTGGGGGGGCGTCCCCGGTGAGGACGTGCCGGACGCCGCTGACTTCCTCGGCGTACTCCATCTGGAGCTGCTGACGCTGGATGATCTGGGCGGGCATCGACTCGCCTGGGATCCGGCGCGGCTCATACGGGTAGTCGTACTCGACGACGTTGCCCGGCTTGTTCTTCAGCCGACCCTCGGCGATCCCGGCACCCTTCGGCACGAGCCACATCGGGTTCGTGTTGAAGCCGTCGTTCACCTGAAGCATCTGCTCGAGCTTGTTGATCTGGTCCTGGATCGGCACCAGGTCCTCGACCATCCCGCGGCACCAGAACCGGCCCGGCACGCGGTAGTACCCGAAGTGCGTGTACGACAGCCGGCGCCCGAGCGGGAGATCCCCGATCAGGAGCGGCGTGCCCTCGCTCTCGACCACCAACAGGCCGTTCGGGAACTCGGGGTCCGGGGCTCGCTCGTAGGTGTTGACCACCGCGAATCCCTTCATGACCTGGGGATCGAGCGATCGGATCGACCCGGCCATTCCGGACCCGATGATGTTCGTGATGCGGTGCGTGTAGAGGTCCGACGTGAGTACCGAGCCTTCCAGCGAGATGTACTCGGCCTTGTCCGGGTACGTCTCCCGCAGGTAGTCCACCGGGTAGATCCCCGTCTCCATCATCCACGGGCACTTCGCCGTTCCGCGAGTCGAGGGCAACGGGACCGTCATGTTGATCGGCCCGAACACGTCCACGCTCACGTCCGGCTG
>Ga0307378_10007577_pt1 | contig 14570 bp, 18 predicted proteins | sample UN1MG_FD_202238 | JGI IMG/M metagenome (GOLD analysis project Ga0307378, IMG submission 202238) | Soil microbial communities from Risofladan, Vaasa, Finland - UN-1 | ecosystem: Environmental > Terrestrial > Soil > Coastal area > Acid sulfate soil | place: Finland: Risofladan, Vaasa | collected...
AGAAGAAATATATCCTTAATTCATTACTCATCGAGGTTTCCTTGAGTGAAATTGCATCTCATTGTACTGATAACCATGTGGGTAAAAAATATAAACCTTAAAATTGACCCCCATCGGGAATTGCTGGTATTACCTTAAATCAGGCAATAATATTTGACTTTTTGCCGAAAAATTAGGTATAATAATAACATGGCAACAAATAAAGAGAGTAATATGCCAAAAGAAAAAGAGCAACAGACTGAGTGCAGTGATAAATATGTCGATATCCGTTTTCAGCATCTTGAAAAAATCGTTGATCGGATGGAACGATCTTTTGAAAAAACGGTCAATGAAATCAGGACGGAAGTAAAGGAAATTAAAGCTGATAACGAAAAGACGAAGGTTGAAGTTAAAGCTGATAACGAAAAGATGAAGGTTGAAATTAAAGCTGAAATAGCTGAAATCAAGACTGATGTGTATGAAATTAAACGGGACAATAAGGCTACTCGTTGGTGGGTGATCGGTACTGGGGTTGCTGTTGTCTTTGGTATAGCTACCATTTTTCTTACTTTCGCCCAGATTCAAACCTCTTGGATGCAGCAAGTTATTACCTTCTCATTAAAAGCAATAAGATAATTTTAACCTGTTATCCTCCCTAACAGATTTCACTATTTCCCTATCCTCAATACATCGATAATGGCGGCAGTGCAGAGCACGATGCTGATTATCCCATTGGAAAAAAAGAAGGAAAGATTGACTCGAGACAGGTCGTCGGGGCGGACAATCCAATGCTGATAGAGAAGAAAAAAAATCGTTACCACGTAACCGATAAAATAGACCGTCCCTAATCCGGCCAGGGGCAGGAGCGAGAAAAAACAAGCGGCAGCTCCAATGTGCAGGAGTGCGGAAATCCATAATCCTCCCCGTATGCCAAATACGCGGGGAATGGAGTAAAGATTTGCCTGCCGGTCAAAGTCATAATCAGGGCAGGCGTAAATGACATCAAACCCGCTCACCCAAAGCAGCACACCGAGTCCAAGTATCACGGGGAGCCAGTCGGCCCGTCCGGTAATGGCTATCCATCCGCCCAGGGGAGACAGACCAAGGCAAAGCCCTAATACCAGATGGGCAAGGAAAGTAAACCGCTTGGTGTATGAATAGAGGAGCAAAATGGCTAACACAAAGGGAGAAAGAATCCAGCACAGCCGGTTCAGGCTGTGTGCAGCGTAAAAGAACATAGCGCAGGAGATCAAGAGGAAAAAAGTTACCTCTTTCTTTCGGATTTTTCCTGATGGGATGGCCCGGCCTTTGGTTCGGGGATTTTGAGCGTCAAAGCGAGCATCCACTAAACGATTAAAGCTCATGGCCGCACTTCGCGCTCCCATCATAGCGATCAGAATCCAGAACAGCTTCAGGGGAGCAGGCCACCCTCCCGCTGCCAGAAAAGCGGCCAAAAGAGCAAAGGGAAGGGCAAAAATAGTGTGCTCAAACTTGATCATCTCCAGAATAATTTTTACATGGTCAATCACTTTGCTCATACATAACCCTCACTCATACGTAACCCACACCCATACATAATCCACGCCCATATCTAAATTCTGCCCATGGTGCTCATGATGCTCATGGTGCTGGTGCCCATGGTGCTCATGGTGCTCATGGTGCTCATGGTGTTCATGATGCTGGCTTCTCATGGCTCCATATCCCTTTCCCTGGCATAAGCCTCAAAGCAGGCAGATGCCTGGCCAATCTGGTCCAGGATTCTCTGGACAAAAAATTTCACCAATTCCTCCAGGTCCTTCGGGTGATTGTAAAAGGCAGGGCTTGCCGGTAGGATAATCGCTCCATCCTGGGAAAGGGCCAGCATGTTTTTGAGATGGATGCTGCTCAACGGGCTTTCCCTCGGCACCAGAATCAGCTTTCTGCGCTCCTTTAAACAGACCGCAGCCGCCCGGTGGATAAGATTGAGCGAAAGACCCTGGGCTATGGCTGCCAGGCTGTTCATGGAGCAGGGGAGAATGATCATCCCCTGAGTATGGAACGAGCCGGTGGCCAGGGGAGAGGAAAAATCCTGACAATCATGATAGACCACAGGCAATTTTTGAAAATACTCCGGATCAAGCCCAAGCTCAGCTTTTATGACTACGGTTGCCTGCCGGGAGATTATCAGATGCACTTCGGTTCCCGATGCCCCCGATGCCCCCGATGTTCCCGATGTTTCAGATGTTTCAGATGCTCCCGGTTCAAGCAGGTGGGCCAGGAGCCTTTGAGCGTAAATCATGCCGCTGGCACCGGTTATGGCCAGAATGAGGCGTCGGGGCGCAATAGTGGTGCGCCGGGTCGAAATGGCGGTTTGGCGTGATTGATCGGCATGGGAAGCAAAATCAGCGGACATATTCCTTTTCTCCTACATGCAAGGCCACAATACCAGCGGTCAGAAAGGAAAAGCTGACTTTGCGATATCCATTTTCTTGCATGATTTCCTTAAGCTGTTCTGCCGTATAGAATTTCAAAACCGATTCCGGTAAATATCGATAGGCTGAAGCATCCCCGGAAATCAGTCCGCCAATGAGAGGGAGTATATGCAGTGAGTAGAAAAAGTAAAGAGACCGAAAAATCTTGGACTTGGGCTGAGAAAATTCCAAAATAGCCAGTTTGGCTGAAGGTTTCATTACCCGGTAAATTTCGACCAGACCCTTCTGGCGGTCGATCAGATTGCGAAGCCCAAAGCCCATGACCGCTCCTTCTGCCACATCGTCCCGTAGCGGCAGGTGCTCGATATCGGCACAGACCAGGCAGATTCGGTCACGCAGCTCCGGCGGGATCTTTTTTTTACCCTCAGCGAGCATCCCTGAGCTGAAATCCAGAGCTATCACCTTGGTATTGGGGCCACTGCTTTTCAATACCTGAAGGGCTAAGTCAAGCGTGCCGCTACATAAATCCACGATAATCTGTTTTTCCTGCCTATGGCACTGCTGGCTGAGGGCTGACACGGTTTTTTTTCTCCAGTACTTATCGATATTAAAACTCAACACTGAATTCAAAAGGTCATAGGTAGGAGAAATGGTCTGAAACATTTTTTGCACTTGATCTTTAGTTGCCATTATGGTTTTTCCTTAACTGCCATTTTGTGTGCCACTTTGGATGCTATAGATCTCCAGAAATTAAGTTGCAGTAAGATATTAAAAGTTTTGGGAAGATGGTTTGGAAGAAACCCTTTTTCAAAAGGGTTTCTTCCAAAAAAGGGTTTCTTCCAAGAAGCCTTCTTTTGTCCTGCAACTATTTACCTGGAGATCCATTATGGTTTTTCTTTAGCTGAATTAATACCTTTAACCGGATTAATCCCTAATTTTGGCCACAGCCGATCCACCCGTTCCACTACCGCGGGGTCCATGCGGATCACATCAGGCCATGTACGGGTGAATCCCTCTTGAGGCCATTTGCGGGTGGCATCGATGCCCATTTTCGACCCAAGATGCGGGCTGGAAGCAGCATGATCGAGCGCGTCAACAGGCCCTTCAAAAAAGACCACGTCACGCCGGGGGTCAATATCATTCCCCAGCCGCCAGAGCACATCCGCCATGTTATGCACATCCACATCGCTTTCAAAAACGATGATGATTTTGGTGAACATCATCTGGCCCATGCCCCATATCGCTGACATTACTTTTTTGGCCTGACCGGGATAGGTTTTATTGATGGAAACCAGGGCCAGATTGTGAAATACTCCCTCCATAGGCAGGTTAAGCTCCACAAGTTCCGGCAACTGGGTCTTGATCAAAGGGAGAAAAATTCTCTCCGTAGCTTTGGCCAGATAGCAATCCTCCATCGGAGGTTTGCCTACGATGGTGGCCGGATACACCGGGTCTTTTTGATGCGTGATGCAGGTCAAATGGAAAACCGGATAGAGATCGGCAGGTGAGTAATAGCCGGTATGATCGCCAAATGGCCCCTCAATGCGCCGTTCTCCAGGCGCTACGTATCCTTCCAGAACGAATTGGGAATTTGCCGGGACCTCCTGATCGATAGTCAGGCATTTGGCCATTTCAATGGGTGCGTTTTGGAGGAAGGCGGCAAATTGAATTTCATCAATATCGGGAGGGATCGGCGCAGTGGCAGCATAGGTGACCGCAGGTCCAGGGCCGATAGCCACAGCCACTTCAAGTCGCTGATTCAACCGCTCGGCCTGGCGGTAATGTTCCGCCCCCCCTTTATGGGTATGCCAATGCATGCCGGTGGTGCGATCGTCATAGACATGCAACCGGTACATGCCCACATTCCGCTTTCCCGTGACCGGATGCCTGGTAAAAACCGTTGGCAAGGTGATGAATCTGCCCCCATCAGCGGGCCAGCTCAGAAGGACGGGAATGCTGGACAGGGATAATTCGTCAGCACGGTAAATGACCTGTTGGCAAGGGGGATTTTTCACTACTTTGGGTGTTACGGAAAGAAACCGTCTTAATTTCGGCAAGAGTCTCAATTTGTCCAGCCAGCCGGCAGGCACCTTTACGTCCATCAATCCACCGAACAATTGCCCGAATCCTTCTACATCATCGAGGCCAAGTGCCCTGGCCACCCGTGGCATGGAGCCAAAAGCATTCATGAGCACCGGCACCGTATGCCCCTTGACCCGCTCAAAAAGCAGGGCAGGGCCGCATGGCCCGGACTTTGACACCCGGTCCGTAATCTCGGTTATTTCAAGATCAGCGCTCACTTCCTCTCTGATCCTGACGAGTTCACCTCTTTTTTCAAGATCAGCAATAAACTGTTTCAAATCGTGGAAAGCCATAGGCCTACTTTTCCCCCTTTACCCACCAGGGGCTCTCTTTATCCTGAAACCACCAGTCATTCGAATCGGTCCTTAAAATCTCCAGAGCCAGTTTTTGTGCCTCTTGGCTTTGCAGCCGTTTCAAAACCGCCTGAATCCAATCCTCGGCATATTTATTCCCAAGATCCCCGGATTCCTTAAGTTCAAGCAAAAAGTCAAGTTGGTCCGCATCATGGGCCAGCCTGGCCTCCAGGGTCGTTTGCTGGATAAATTCATGGATCAACTCAAGCATTTCACCACCGAACGGCAAATGGGCAGTCAAGTCGTGGGCGGCTTTTTCTTCATCAACGGAAACATATTTTTTATTTACATAATTATGATCTCCGGTCCGGGCTTCAGGAAGATCATGAAAAAGGCACATCTTGAGCAGGCGGTTCTCATCCACAGGCTGCGCAACCAGCTTAGAGAGCGTGTACCCTATGCACACCACCCGGAAAGTGTGCTCGGCCACCGACTCCGCTCCTGACCCTAAAAACTGATATCCGGTCCTGGGAGTTTTCTTTAACATCCCAGCTTCAAACAAAAAATTAACGATTTCTTTCATTGTAGTCTTTCATTCATGGTTATTGTGTCATCTTTGTATGCATTCTCTTGTACTTCTCCTCAATCCTGACTCCTGTCTCCTTGAATTTAGGCTATATCATACTAAAATAGGGTTTATCTGACAAACATTTTCTCATTCTTCATATTTCGGAAGGGATATTTCCGGCTTTGGGAATGACTTGAACCGATACTTTTTATGGAGAACTGACAGAACATGAGCAGCACTAAAAGAGCAAGCTTTGACCTGAAGTGGCCAGCGGCATCTCCCCTTGAGAAGGAAGAATCAACATGAATCAGATAAACGAGAGAATCCAGAGCGCTCTAGATCTTTTTCTCCACGGTTGTCAAACCTGGGCAGAAATTGTTCATAATCAGCATTTTTTAGATGAGGTGGAGAACATTAAGTCAGAGTTTCAAAGGATCAGCCAGATGCCCCATGACGAACAGACCGTAGGCTTGGTCGAAACAATGGCTGTTCGCATCCTGTCAGATCTGGATCTGGCTATGAAAGATCTGGGACTGGATGGGGTAAAGATCGCGGGAAACCGCCATTAACGCTTAACATATTCCAAAGAGGCGAACTTTTCGACAGAGAATGTAGTTGACTTTTCCGGGCTGCTTTATTATTATAAGCTCTTACCCTTGATGCGCCTGTAGCTCAGGGGATAGAGCGCAGCGCTCCGGACGCTGAAGCCGAAGGTTCAAGTCCTTCCAGGCGCATAAAATTTGCCATTAGCAGAGGGTATCAAAAGTCATGCTACCCTATTGCTACCCATAGTTTGATTCCCTCAACCATGATTTATACTATCTTGCGTCTGAACAATGTAGCGGTCAAGAAATTCTTGAACATCAGCGAAAACATAGAGAACCTTCCTCCCAATTTTGCGGTATTTCGGCCCCCTGGATTGACATCGCCATTTTGCCAGAGTGCCAGCATCCAGACCAAAAACCTTCTCAACTTCTTCAGATGTGCCAGATATTTTCTTGATGTCATCAGCTATGTGGTTCATTGTTTACCTCGTTAACGATTTGTGGAAGAAGGGTATTTTGCATAACTTCATAACTTAAGGCTTTAATCGCCCTGGTTTTTACTTGGCTACATATTTATCCCAGCTTATCCCAGGACTTGCTTTTCATACATTCATCGAAAAAGTTAGGTGTTTCAGGATTATATCAATTCAATCTCGATTGCCATTTGATCTTGGCTTCAAGGGCCATAAAGATGGTTGTATCCTGAAAAACCGGGAGTAAGTCAAATTGGTGAGAACATGACCTGCAACTCCCTTGGCGGGTCTGAGGGTAGATATCGATTGAGTGGCTGCCACAATGAGGGCAGCGATCCTGGTTATTCATTTGCATTTGGTTTCACCCCATCAGGATTAAAATGGCGGCCCTTCTTCCGGTTCGGTTTTCCTTATTTCCTCAAGATTGTTCAAGGCCTGAGTAATGAAATCTCTAAGTGCCTGGAGTTTTTCCTTGCCGAAGATAGATATATCACCAGGAGGAATTATGCGGCCGTCTGAATTTGCTATTCTTGGACAGACAATCTCAAGATGGATGCTGGACTCATAACTTTTGTTTATGACAATCCTGGCCATAGGATCGCCTAAATCAATGAAATGAACCTTCCTGATTTCCATTTACTTACCCTTTCCTTCTACGGATTTACTTCATAACCGGCTTTTCATCCGGTGTATCGCAGCCGGGTGTATCGCAGCCGGGAGTGTCGTAGTCGGGGATACCGCGGTCTGGGATATTTTCAATGTCTTCGCACACTGGCACACCATCTACGGCCACCAGTTCTCCATCGATAATGTGAAAGCCTTCATGGCCGGGTTCTTCCCTTACCTGGGTTACCCAAAACTGCGCGCCGGTTTTGCGGGAGAAATCACTGAGGGCCTTTTGTCCATCCTGGTCCAGTTCGCTCCAGCCGACATCGATGGTTATGATGCCGATCTTTGGATGCTGGGCCAGGCAGATGGCGCAGGAAATCTCGATCTGCTCTCTGCCGCTTGCCTGGTCCAGGGGCAGGCCATTATAGGTGACTTTGCCATCTTCGAACCCAAGGCCGGGGAGCGGGAGCTTGGCCTGGCTGATAAGCCGCAGCTTATAGGCTTTGAGAGCATCGATCTGGTCGGTGAGCTTTTGTGAGTCTAACCGGGATACTTCAAGGTCTGATTTGGCTTTGCCAAGGGTGGACTTGAGTTGGGCGATCTCGTTGGCGACTTTGTTTTGTGAATCCGCCTCTGCTATACGGCGATTGATATCGGTGAAATCAGGATCTGTCAGTTTGCCGACCTCATCGACCGCCTTTAGATATTGGTCCATAGAAAAATCAAGCTCTTCAACCAGCCGCTTTTTTACTTCTTTCAGCATGGTGAGCCTTGCCTCAAGCTCTTCGATTTCTGTGTTTTTCCGTGCGATCTCATCTCTCAGGACTCCAAGGCTGGAAAACAGTTTATCTGACATGCTGCGGGTCTCGTCGTTTGCCCGCTTCTCCGCCTCCAGGCGGTCTTTTTCCGCTAATAGATCGACGATTGACACCGGCTGAATGTCTGCCTGATCTTTCGGGATATTGATCGAGACCACCACTCCTTCGATCCGCTTTAATTCGCGGTTTACCTCTGTGCGCTCTTCAAAGAGTGCTTTAGCCACGTTATCGATGACGAGCATGGGGTCATCGCCCTGGATTTTCCGCGTCCATGTTCCGGCGATACGCTCGATCTCTGCTCGGTCGAGTTTGAGGGGGTAGAGTCCCTGGACTATCTTGAGCTGCTCTTGTGGTTTCAGCCGCATGAACTCCAGGGGATTGTGGGCCAGGTTTGCCAGGAGTGAGTTTAAAAACACTTGAGGGCTCGTAGTCGAAAAGCCATCCTTATTCTTAACCTTCAGGGACTCACCTTTTTCCGTAATCTTGCGGGTTACTGTAAAGGCTCCCAAATCAAGGTAGATTTCAGCCGCATCCTCTCCCCTGCGAATAGGCATATCCGAGATGTGCTCTTTTCCTCCAAGCGCCATCCAGATACTGTCAATGACGGAAGATTTGCCCTGGCGATTCTTCCCGGTGAGGATAACGATGTCCTTATTCTCCGGGAAGATCTGAACCGCCTTGAGTATCTTGCTGTTCTGCGCAAGAAACTCAATGATTCGTATGGGCCTGTCTGCTTTGCCGCTGCCATTGCCACTGACACTACCACTGTGACCATTGTCATGGTCACAGGTGTCACTGCCATAGCCTTTATGGCTATAGTTGCAATTAATGATGTCGTTATGGCCATTGCTACCGTTGCCGTTGTTATTGATGCCGTTATGGCCATTATGGCCATTATGGCCATTATTACCGCAATTACTGTTGCCATTACCATTGCCATTATTGCTCATGGTTCTCTCTTCCTATTTAAGCCCTGGCCACCCTTTTCAGGGATTATGCGGCCGGGGCGAAGTGAGGTCTTAGCTGGGATTTTTCCCGCTCTTCCATTCCTCGAATTTTTTGTCTACCGCTTCGAGGACGTTTTCGAGCTGATCGGCGCCGAGATTATTGAGGTCTTCAACTCCTGTGAGGTTAAAGTATTGCTTGAGCCACCTGGCCATGCCTTCCTGGGACCTGCTAAAGATCGTCTCCAGCTTGGCCATGATACGCCTGCGAAGTCCTGCCTCTTTCCCATTGCCTGCAGGAGGCGCTGGCGGGGTTTGCCCGTTCTGTTGACCGGCATCCTGACCATTACCATTGTTCTTGAGCGGAAGAGGGTCTTCCTGCTTTGGCGGTGAGGCTTGCTGCCGCTGCCCTGATTGCTTTCCCTGGTTCTGTCTTGCCTGCTGCCCTTTCTGTTGGCTGACTTGTTTCCCCTGGTTCGGGCTGGCTGGCTTTCCGTTCTCCAGGCTGGCCTGTTTGCCCTGGTTCTGGCTGGGTTGCTGTCCCTGCCACTGGCCTGGTTGCTGGCCATTTTCCGGGCTGGATTGCTGCGCCTGGCCAGTTTGCTTTCCCTGACCATGGTCGGCCTGCTGCCCCTGCTCCTGATCCAACTGATTCAATTGGTCATCCGGTTTGCTATCGCCGCCGTTCTGGGCTGCCCAATCAGGATAGGGGTCGTTATCATCATCCAGGCGGCCCTCGTATGCATGCCTGCCTACTCCCCAAAAGGCGGCGGTCTTTTTAAACCCATTGGTAATCGCTCCTTTAAGGGCATCGCCATAGGTCCTGCTTATATGGCTTCCAACGCAAGAGCGGGTATTATCCTTTTTTTCTACCCAGATATCCATCTTGACTGTGATATCAAAGAGTTGACTGCCGCTCTTGGATATGCTTTTTTCCTCATGGATCACCTCCCAGGAGAAGCCCCATTCATCGCCAAACTCTTTATTCAGCCTGTTGACACAGAACTGATAGCCGTATCCGTCAGTATCATACCCCTTATGGGTTTGCCGATCCCTGGTCCTCTGGATGGCCTCCGTATGCAGGGGATATCCCAAACGTTCGATTAAATCGATCATGTGCTTTTTTTCTTCTGATGCTGGCGCTGATACTGACGATACTGATATTGCTGATGTTGGCGCTGATGATACTGGTGCCGATGGTGCTGGTGGTGCTGGTGCTGGTGATAATGTTAATGCTAATGACGTTGTTGTTGCTGTTACTGTTGTTGATGCTTCCACGGTTTTCTCACCTCACTACCTTACCTGTCTTATTTCCCTGTACGATAACGTTTGAACATGTCTAGGGATTCCTGCCCTCTGGCAGCCTCATAAGATGTCTCGCTGGGCGATGGCAGATAGGTTCTTCCCTGCATGATGGTACTTATGGCCCTTGTCTTAGCCCTGGCTACCGCTTCGGTCACCGGATTTTCTTCCGGATTCGCTTCCGAATACGCTTCCGGATACATCTTTCGCTCCATGCGGTCCCTCGCCGCCTCTGTCATGGGCGGCCTGCTTGATTGCTGAAGGCTCTCTGCCAAGGATGGCATGAAGGACGGCATGGTTGATTGTTGCTGGCTCATTGACTTATCCCTCGCTGCTTGTTATCATACATTCATTGTTTTGGTTGGGCGGCGTTTACTGGAAGGGTTACGCCGTCCGGCTCAATCTCAGTGATTGCAGGCGGGTAATGACATAGCCGATTTCTTTCCCAGGCTGTTTTGAAATGCGCAATATCCTGCTCCCATCAGAGATATCGATCCGGTTTTGACCGCCAATTCTTTTCCCTGCCATGCCTACGCCCGTGTTTATTACCTTTTTCTTGCCAATGTTTCTGACTCCCATTGCTCGCTACGCTCCTATTTGGCGAAGTATGAAGATTTGATTTGTTGCTGGCTCACCAATACACGCATCGATTGGTGAATTCTGATAGATCCGAAGCATTTCCTTCTTTTTTGCATGATTCATTTTTCATCATTTCCTCCTATTTCATAATTTCCTTCTAATTCTAAAGTGGCCGCCGCTTCCTCCCCGGCAGAGGCCATAAGTCATAAGATCGCGAATCAACCTCGATTCAATTCCAATTCAATTCGATCCAATCCAATTCAATCCAGTGTAGTTCAGTCTCTCCAGGAGATTCATTGATTTGCTACTTTCCTCTCTTACCTTTATAATCAAATACTATACAATCTGTATTTATAAGTCAAGGTTATATTAATAATTTGAGTAGAAACATTATAGGTAAACTTCTACGTAAATCAAAATTGATTCTTGAATTCGTACAAATTATTTTTTATTCGGGTTATTTTGGAAGATTCAATAAGGCAATATCCGGGATATATGGACTGAAATCTGTATGTAATAATTTGCACAAATTGAAATTTATTTCATACTTGGAGGGATATGGGGGCGGCCAACATTTTGACCCGATTTTACTCTGTTTGTGTTTTTTGGGAGTGGTTAAGATAAGCAATTCATAATGTTAGAGACTGGCCAATTTTTTGACCTTTTTGATGTCATGGGTCAACTTTTTGACCAATTATTTTTTATTTCCTAAATAATAACCGATATTTGAAATATAAACATGTGGCATTGTTTTTGTAATTATCCAGTGTTACAGGCAGGTATCCAAAAATTTCTTTTCCAATCGGGGGGAGTAAAAAATGACTTTGGACATACTGGATAAATTGATCCGCCACTTCGAAGCCTTGACAGCGATTAAAGAATTATTAAGAAGACTGCCAGATCCAAGCGCTATATTAGAAGATCTTCATAAAGAGAGAGCGATAATAGTCAAAAAAATCGAATCGATTACACCAATTAATTCGGCCCATTCTGATCTTGATCCAAGAGCAAATTGAGCAACTGCTTGTACAAATCGAGTATTATTCCCTTTCGATGTTCCGGTTTGATCGATGCCAGTAAGTAAGCCTCAACTCCCTTTAGATATTCATCTTCGACATTGCTCAATAGTTGGATTACATTTCTCCTCTCAGTCGTTAGTGCTTCAAGATTCAAGTACTTCTCAGAGTGCTCGGCGATATATTCTGCAATCGGCTTATTGATTCTCTCTTCCTGTACGAATAGATCCCAGGGATCATCTATCCCCATGACCTGAGCAAACAGATCGAGAGAATCGAAATATGGCATCCTCTTTGACCGGGTATTATCGTCACTGCGAGGAGTAATCCATGATTCGATAGTTTGCATTGAGACCGACTGGCCGGGAAATCTTTTCGATATTTCCGCTGAAATCTTTTCAATTCTTGCCCTTATCCCCTTTGGCCCAAGGTTAGGGTTGAAATACCCTAACCTTGCGGCTATGTTTTTTGACAAGGGATTATCGGCAATTTTCCCTTCTTCTTTTTTTCTTCCGTTCCTTCCCATTTTTGCTCCCATAATTGATACGATTATTCCATATTATACCTTTTCCTTATCTATAAATGCAACATAAATTATTGTTATCTATTAAGGTATTGTATAGAACATTTAAAATTATTATATACGTATAGTATAAATTTATTTGACAATTATTCCTACAAATTGTACCATAAAGGCAGGGAGAACTGAAAAAATCTGAAGAAAGAACTCTGAAGAAGGAAAAAAATATTGCAGGCCGGATTACTGGTGGCTGGCATCCTGCGCATAGCTTAATGATTGATCGCCATCGATTACATATCATCCACGGTATGATAGGTCGTAACAATCTGATAAGTCAACAAGTGTAGGTATCCAGCCAAAAAGGCCTCAATCCCGTCATTCCCGCGAAGGCGGGAATCCAGAAGTAGTTGTTATCCCAAAGACTGGATTCCCGCCTTCGCGGGAATGACGGGAGATACTTACACACTTGTAGACGTATGCGGTAAAAATAAAAAATGAGCGACAAAAGTTCAGGTAATGACCTCAACGCAAAAATTCAAAACAAACTCGACCAGGAGCAACGTCAAATCGGGGCTGCTCTTGCTGAGTCTGACAGCCGCTTCTCCGAGGCTGATATTTATAAGGCCGCTGTATCTCAGCAGGATGGCGATGCCTGGCTGTTCTGTCAGCTTTATAAAAACATCCTGGTCTATGACCATGCTGCAGCCAAGTGGTACGAATGGAAGGGCCATTACTGGGAGGAAGATAAAGTTGAAGAAGTCACCAGAAAGCTTGATGCGGTTATAGACATTTATGGCAGGGAGGCATCTGAATGGTCCTGGAAAAAGCTTGCGGCGCTGAGACAGGGTGAAATGCAGGATGCTGATAAAGCCGAGAGGCGGGAAAAGGAATATCTCAAAAAGATATCCACGCTTCAGAAAAGGCGATGGAAGGAGGATGTTCTCAGGCTTGCGGCTGCCGGAAAGCAGTCTCTTGGCATTACCGGCGAGGAATGGGACAATATTCCCTACCTTCTACCGTGCATTAACGGCATCATTGAATTACAGACCGGAAATTTTAGACCAGGCAAACAGACTGATTTCATCAAGACTGTTTGCCCCTCCCAATGGAAGGGGCTCTATGAGCCGTGTCCGGCATGGGAACAATTTTTACATGAAATTTTTGGCGATTCTTCTTTGCCTCCCTTCCTGAGAAGACTTTGTGGTTATGCCGCAGCCGGGGTCCCGACAAAGCATATCCTGCCTATCTTTTGGGGACATGGCCGAAACGGCAAGGGGACTTTTTTCAATTTGCTCCATCATACCATTGGTCCATTGGCCGGGCCGGTTCAAGCGGAAATACTCCTTGAACAGAGGCAGTTTCGATCCAGTTCCTCACCAAACTCGGATATTATGGCTCTTCGGGGCAAACGCATTGTCTGGGCATCTGAAACGGATGAAGGTCGCAAACTGAATGCAGGAAAAGCAAAGTGGCTATCCGGAGATGATCTGCTTTGCGGCAGGGAACCATACGGAAAAAGAGAAATCAATTTCAAGCCAACCCATATCCTCTTTCTCCAGACAAACCACAAACCAAAAGCTGATCCTAATGATTTTGCGCTTTGGCAGCGACTGCACCTTATCCCGTTTACCATGTCTTTCATCGATAATCCCAACCCCTTAAAACCAGATGAGAAGAAACAGGATCACATGCTGCCTGAAAAACTGAAGGCGGAAGCATCCGGTATCCTTGCCTGGCTTGTACGCGGCTTTTTGGAGTGGCAGGAGCAGGGACTGAATCCGCCCAAAATCGTACAAGAGGCTACGGAAGAATATCAGGAAGGGGAGGATATACTGGGACATTTTATCAGCGACAGTTGTATCCTCGGCTCTGGAAGGCAAGTCAAGGCAGGAGATTTATATCAGGCATATAGCCAATGGTGCAATGAGAATGGCCATAAGTCTATCAGCGGAACCAAATTCGGAGAGCGCATGAAAGAGCGATATGAACACAAAAAAACAATGGGTTATATTTTTTATTACGGTATTGGCTTGAAAATATAGAATAAAGACAGGGAGACTCAAGAGATGGTTAAGGGAAACTTCAGGGAGACTTATATAAAAGATAACTATTTGATTAATAAAATTTTAGGGAGGCTTAGGGAGACAGGGAGGCATTTACCAGCAAACCCCTATAGGAGATTATCCTGTTGCTCTATACTTTCCCTGTAAAAAGCCTCCTACTCTCCCTATGTCTCCCTAAGCCTCTCTCCCTCTCTATTATTATATAATTATATATAATAATATTGATAATATATATAATATAAAGTATAAAATAAAGGGAGAGTTAAGGGAAACCCAGGGAGACTAAGGCAGCGTAAATTTTTAACTCATCGGATATTTTTTAGGTTTAGCCTTATATGCCATATATACAAGGATTCCCCACGTGATAA
>Ga0307378_10007580_pt1 | contig 14565 bp, 6 predicted proteins | sample UN1MG_FD_202238 | JGI IMG/M metagenome (GOLD analysis project Ga0307378, IMG submission 202238) | Soil microbial communities from Risofladan, Vaasa, Finland - UN-1 | ecosystem: Environmental > Terrestrial > Soil > Coastal area > Acid sulfate soil | place: Finland: Risofladan, Vaasa | collected...
CGGAGGAAGGCCCCGCGAAGAACTTCGACGAGGTGACCTGCCCGCGTTACACGATGGACGGCAAGCAGAGCGTCACCAAGCCGCAGTTCCGCCACGAGCGGACGCGATTCCGTTATCGCTTGCAGAACTTCAAGACCGAGAAGGGCGAGCCGATCACGGTGCCCTTGACGGTCCAGGAGCACGTCGACGGCGAATGGATCATCGAGAAGGTGGTGTTGAAGGAACTGGAAGGCGAGCGGAACGAGCTGGTGGAGAAGGAGATCCCCCACGCCGACATGTTCGTCACGAAGCGGATCGACGTGGACAACGTCGAGTTCGAAGTGCAGCTCCCGCCGACGACGATCGAGAAGAAGTACGATCTGTACATCACGGTGCTACGCAAGTTCCGGCGGTATTGAGCCGGTTCGTTGCGAAGCCGCAAGCGGCAGTTGGGGGATTTCCGCGGGTACTGGGAGTCCGGCAATGCGGAGGAATCCGGCTAGGAGCGGATAGCCGGCTTCGGTGAGGATGGACTCGGGGTGGAATTGCAGCCCGACCACCGGGAATTGGCGGTGTCGCAGTGCCATGACCGTCCCGTCGCCCAGTCGGGCGGAGACCTCCAGGCAGTCGGGCAGCGATGCTTCGTCCACGACGAGCGAATGGTAGCGGCAGCCGACGATCACCTCGGGCAGCCCGGAAAAGACGCCTCGCCCATCGTGCCGGATCGGTGCGCTGCGGCCGTGTACCGGTTCTCTTGCCCGAACCACTCGACCGCCGAGCGCCTCGGCGATCGTCTGATGTCCCAGGCAGACGCCCAGTATCGGCAGCTTCATGTGGAACTGTCGGACGAGTTCCAGCGAGCAGCCCGCCTGCTGCGGCGTACACGGTCCCGGGGAGAGCACGATCGCTTCGGGCGCCAACTCGCGCACGCCTTGGGTGTCGATGGCCGTGTTGCGAACGACGTGCGTTACCTGCCCCAACTGCTGGAAGTATCGGGCCAGGTTGTAGACGAAGCTGTCGTAGTTGTCGATCAGCAGGATCATTTCAGCGAGCGAATCAGCCCTTCTGCCTTGTGCCAGGTCTCTTCGTATTCCGCCTCCGGCACCGACTGGGCCACGATGCCGCCGCCGACCGGGGCCTGCCACCAGCCGCGGCCGGCCGTGATCGTGCGGATCAAGATGTTCAGGTCCATCGTCCCGTCGAACCCGAGGTAGCCGAGCGAACCGCAATACGGACCCCGGGCGACCCGCTCCAGCTCGGTGATGATTTCCATCGCCCGGACCTTCGGGGCGCCGGTGACCGAGCCGCCGGGAAACGCCGCCCGAATCAGATCGATCAAAGAACACTGCTGGCGAAGCCGGCCGCAGACGGCCGAGACCAGGTGCGACACGTATTGGTAGGTCTCCACTTCGCAGAGCTGGCTGACTTGTATGCTATCCGGCCGGCAGACGCGCGAGAGATCGTTGCGCAGCAGATCGACGATCATCACGTTTTCGGCCCGATCCTTCTCGCTCCGACGGAGGTCGTTCTCGGCGGCCCGATCGGTTTCCGGCACGTCGCATCGCGGACAAGTGCCCTTGATCGGGCGGGTCTCCACTTGACCGGCGGATACCTTGAGGAACCGTTCGGGCGACGCGCTGACGATCTGGAAATCGCCCAGGTCGAAGTAGCCGGCAAACGGTGCCGCATTACGCTCGCGCAATCGCAGATAGAGAGAAACCGAATCGTCACCGGCGGGATACAGCAGCCGGTGGGCGAGATTCACCTGGAACACGTCGCCGGCAAAGATGTACTCGATCGCTCGTTGGACGGCCTGCAAATAGGCCGGCTCCGTGAAGTTGCTCGTCAGGCCGCGGGGTCCATCGACCGGGTATTGCGGGACAAGTTGGCCGGGCGAGAGGATCCGTGCGGCCGAGTGCGGCCTGGACCCTATCAGCGCGCCGGTCAGCAAACCGTGCACTTCTTCGAGCCGTTGTGCCGCCCGGCGACGTCTGCGGTCGGGATGGAGTTCCGGGAACCCTTGCGAGATGACCCAAGCGCGGTCTTCGACGTGATCGAAGGCGAGCGCCCAGTCGTAGAGTCCCACGGCCAATGCAGGGACTTGAAACTCGTCGGTCGCCGGAAGGGGCAACGTTTCCAGGCTGCGTCCGAGGTCGTAGCCGAGCAGCCCGGCCGCTCCACCCTGGAACGGCGGCAAACCGGTAAGCGTTTCCGTTTGGAATCGGGCCATCCGCCGCTCCAGCAAGGCGAGCCCATCGGTGCCGTCGGGGGGCAGTTCGAGATAGTCGAACGGATCGGCCGTGACGAACGAGTAGCGGCCCAATCGGGGGTCCCGAAGTGCACTGTCGAGAAACAGGCAATGCGGCAGCCCGCACACGCACAGAAACGCATACTCCGGGTCCGGCGCCGGCACGAGTTCTTCGACCAACGTGCCGACGGCGGGCATTTCCACCGTCGGACCGTCGTTACCATGACCCAGGGGGATAGAAGCTGTACTCATTCGGGGTAGACGGACCGCCTGGAACTCGACCGTCCGGCCTGGAGGGAGTTGCAGGGAGCCTCGATCCGAGTCACGCAAGACAACCAGGATACGGAAGGCCCCAAATCCTTTTTGTAACGGCCCGGCGGCGTGATGGCAAGGAGGCCGCCAAGGAAAGGGTCAATTCCGGAAGGTGAATCCCCAGTTGAGGTGAGATCGAGGAGGCTGGTGATAATAGGGGCGATGGTTGTACGACGGGCCCCAGATCACCGGCGGGCCGTAATGGTACTGCTCTACGATCACCGGAGGCGGTACCGTTTCGCGCACGACGACCGGCCGTGAAGCCGGGGCGCGTGGCGGTTCCTGCATGGCCCTGATCACCGCCGTGCTCACGTTGCTCTCCTTCAGCGAAATCAGGTCGGAGGTTCCCGGCGGCGAGACCATCCCGTGGGCACGGATGTGGTTGACGATCAACTCATCGTCGACCCCGGCCTGGGACATGGCCACTACGTCGTCGAAGCTGACGCGCCCGGCCGGCACTTCGCGGCCGAGTTTCGCGGCGATCATGGCCCGATTTTGGGCTTCGATCTCGTCGAGTTCGCTTCCGATCGCGCCGCCGCCGAGGGCGCCGATTCCGGCTCCGATGGCCGCACCGGCACCGGCGTTGCCCAATTGGTCGCCGATGATCGCTCCCGTGCCGGCTCCCAAGAGCCCTCCGAACAACGCGCCCTGGTCCGCCCGATATGGGGATCGGCATCCGGCGGTCAGACCGACCATGAGCAGCACAACCGTAACTGTGCCCGAAATCCTGTGATCCATGTCTCGACTCCCAAGAAGAACAACCCCGACCACGAAGATCGGCATCGGCCGGCCGGGAGATTACCCGCATCGGTCTCGGCCAGCCTGGAAATGAGGAGATGATTATTCGGAGGGCGGCGGTTGGCGTCAAGAGAGGATAGGCAAAACGGGCAGCTTCCGACCCCGCTCGACCTCGACAGCGCGTCGTCATGCCGTACAATGCCCTCATGGCCATCGATCTGATTCTGGGCACGGCCGGGCACATCGACCACGGCAAGACGGCGCTGGTCAAAGCGCTGACGGGCGTGGACACCGACCGCCTGCCCGAGGAGAAAAAACGCGGGATTACGATCGAGCTGGGATTCGCCGAGTTGGTGTTGGGCGAATACCGGCTGGGGATCGTCGACGTGCCGGGCCACGAGCGGTTCGTGCGGAACATGCTCGCCGGGGCCACCGGGACCGATCTGGCACTGCTGGTCGTGGCGGCCGACGATTCGGTGAAGCCGCAGACCCGCGAGCACCTCGAAATCCTTCGGCTGCTGGAACTCGATGCCGGGGTGATCGCCCTGACCAAATGCGATCTGCCCGACGAGGAGTGGATCGAGCTGGTCGAGGAAGAGGTCCGCGAGTTGGTGGCCGACACGTTTCTGGCCGAAGCGCCGTTGGTGCGGACCAGCGCGACCACGGGCATGGGGCTCGACGAATTGCGCTCAGCGCTGGCCGACGCGGCGGAGAAGGCCGCCCGGTCGGTACGGCGACGCCAGGCGGGTCCATTCCGAATGGCCATCGATCGAGCCTTCACCATCGCAGGACACGGCACCGTGGTCACCGGCAGCGTTCTCAGCGGGCAGGTGGCAACGGGCGATGAGTTGGCCGTCGAGCCGGGCGAAATCCGCGTCCGGGTGCGCAGCCTGCAAAACCACGGCCGCGAGGTCCAAGAGGTCCATCGCGGACAGCGGGCGGCGATCAATCTGGCCGGCGTACACCATGAGCAGTTGACCCGCGGACACGAGTTGGCCTCGCCCGGCCATCTGGTTCCCAGTCGGCGGCTGTCGGTGCGCGTGAGCCTGTTGCCGTCGGCTCCCAGGGCGCTGAAGAATCGTGCCCGGGTGCGATTGCACGTCGGTACTGCGGAATTGATGGCCCGTGTTGTCCTGCTGGATCGCGATCAGCTCAGCCCGGGCGATTGGGCCTTCGCACAGGTCTTCCTCAGTCAGCCGGCGGTGACGACGTGGAGTCAGCCGTTCGTCCTTCGCAGCGAGTCCCCGGTGGTGACGATCGGCGGCGGTCAGGTCCTCGATCCGGACGCTTTGGGGCTGCGGCGCAAACGAGAGCCATCGTTGGCCCGTCTGTCCGATCTCCGCTCGGAGGATCCGACCGTCCGGGCGTCGGCCGCGTTGTACTTTGCCGGTTGGCGGCCGTGGCAGCTTGGGAATTTGGCGCGAACCGCCGGCGTGGACGACCCGCAGGGCGTCTGCCGCACACTGGTCGAACGGGGCGAGTTGTTGGAGGTCGAAGTCTCGCCCACCCGCACCGTCCGCATTCACCGACAGGTGGTCGAGGAACTCTCCGCACGGGTGGAGACTATCTTGGAGAAGATGCACCGGCAGTTTCCGCTCCGCGCCACGTTGGACCGGGCGTCGCTGGCCAGCCGTTTCGCCTATTTGCACGACGATGCCTTGATGGGAGTGTTGTTCGGGCAGATGGCCGCCGCCGGCCGCATCAAGCTGACCGACCGAGGCGTGGCGTTGGCCGGGCAGGGACCGCAATTGTCGAACCAGCAGCAGGAGATCCTCGAACGGATCGTCGAGATCTATCGCCGGGCCGCCTATCAGCCGCCGTCGCTTCAGGAGGTCAAGCAACAAGTCTCGCGCAACCAGGCCGTCGCCGCCGAATTGATCGCGTTGGCGGTCTCCGAAGGCCGATTGGTGCCGATTTCGCCGGAGTTCTACCTGGAAGCCGAGGCGGAGCGGCAGATGCGGGAAGACCTCAAAGGGCGGCTCTCCGGCGGCGAAGGTCTGACCGTGGGCCAGGTTCGCGAGATCCTTTCAACCACCCGGAAATATGCGGTTCCCTTGTGCGAATACCTCGACCGGATCGGGTTCACCAGGCGGCAGGGGGACGTGCGGGTGTTGGCCCAGTAACAAAAAGCCGCGACCGTTGGTCGCGCCGTCCAGCGAGTCCCGCGCTTCGGCCGGCGAGGTTTTCTTGGGCGTTTCTTGGGCGCGACCACCGGTCGCGGCTTTATGATTTTTTGCCCTACGGTTTTCCAGGTTCGCTCTTGGGCTTGCTGCGTGGTTCCACGGCTGGCGGCTCGTACTCGAACTCCTTCCAGACCATCGGGCGTCGCATCTGCGGTTCGATCCGCAGCACGACTTCGCCGTTCTGGAAGATACGGACCGTACCGTTGGTCTGGCTGACGGCCACGGCTACGGCGTTGGTGGCCCGGCTCACGGCGGCCGCGGCCCAGTGCCGGGCACCGAGGCCCTTCGAGAGCGTCACGTCGGCGGCCGAGCAGTCGAGATAGCGGCAGGCCGATTCCACCGTCCCGTCGGCCGAAACGATCACCGCACCGTCCATCTGGGCGAATTCCTTGACGCCCTCTCGCACCCGGGCATCGCCGAGGTTCCGCTCTTTGCGGCTGTAGCCTTTCACCGGATCGAAACCGGCAGGCCGGCTGCAGGTGAGGACTTTTCGGGAATCGCCCACCACGAACAGCGTACCCACGGGCTTACCCTCGCGCCCGTCTCGTCCGATCTCCACGGCCAAATCGACGACGATCTTGAGCGTGTCGAGCGGAACGCGGGTTTCCAACTGCCTGAGGTCGCGGCTGGTGAGTCGATTGAGGTGTTCGCCGAGATTGATCAGGCTGACCGAATCGATGGCGTCGGCTTCGAACCCGCTGTAAAGCGACACCACGCACGAGCCCGGCGCCAGGATGTCGTCGGCCACGGCTTCCAGCACGGATTGGGTGAGCCGTTCGTAGACGGGGCTGTCGGGCATGTCGATGCGGACGGCTTCCAGGCCCGCCTCCCGGGCACATTCCACCTGTTCGGCCGTATCGACAGCCACGACGATTTTTTCGTCACCGGACATCTTCTTCAGACGCTGCCAGTCGGCCACCCCTTCGAGCAGCAGCAGGATCGCGTCGGCCCCGGCCGATTCGGTCAGATGCAGCGCCAGTTGGTAGAGGGTCTTGAATTGTTCGGTGAATCGCAACGCCTGCATGCCCGGTTGGCCTGTTTGTTGTCGGGTTTCTTTAGCGTGTCGGGCTGGCCAGCGACTACCATGATGCGGTTCGTGCCAACGTTTACCCGACGAAGCCATTTGGGAGTCTCACCACCCGTTTCCACGTGTCCGAGTCCCTCTGACAGCGGATCCGAGGCACGACGAATCGTCCGCCCCAAACGGCGGAGCATTCCAAAACTCCACATTATCGTACGGGGTTTTGGCTTTTGAGGCAACGGCAATGGAGGGAAGAGTGGTGTGTAAACACTGCAACTCCGGGAAGGCGACTCGCCCGCGCCTGAGTGCGTCGAGGTAGACACGGCGATCTTACCGCGGCGGTGAGAACCGCAGCAAGAGCCGGGCGGAACACCAGTCCGTCGAGGCATCCCTGCCCACCCAGGCAGACCATCGCCGAGAGGGAAGGTCCGAGACGCTGAAAGTCTTTTCTCTATAAGGTCTTGCGACCGATTGCCCGCAGCAGCAGCCTTCCCTGATAGTAGTCATTGGGGGCCTAAATGTGCCCCTATCGGCAAATTTTTTCCTAAATTCCTATCTTCAAAGGCGCAAACTACTTGACTTCGAAGAATAATTTGTTCAACAATTAACGTTTGGCGTGGGATTGTATACGCAATCTAGCATATTGGCTCGGGGTCGCCCCCCCGTCGCGGATAATTCTCAGGCAAATCAATCTCCCTCGTCGCATATTAAGGAGACCCGCTATGCTGTTCGCAGTACCATTGAATCGCGTGCGCAAATTGTTCGATCGCGCCCTGTTCGGAGGGAGTGGCCGAAGAGCAAGTCGCCGCTCGCCGGACAGGTTCTCGCCACAGGTCGAGGGACTCGAGCAGAGGCAATTGCTTTCGATCGTACCCGGCGCGATGCCTTTGGAACTGGACGTCCTGACCGACAGCCTGCTGAACGATCCGCCCGCGATGTCGGCCGAGGGACTCTTGCCGGCCGAGGACACGGCGCTGATCGAAGGCTTCAAGTGGCACGACTACGACGGCAACGGCCTGTGGGACAAAAATAGTGAGGTCGGGCTCGCGGGTTGGACGATCTACGTGGACCTGAACGAGAACGGGAGTTTCGATCAAGGAGAGCCCTCGGACACGACGGGAGAACTGGGGCAGTACTCGATCGAGGTTCCGGCCCCCGGAACCTACACCGTGCGGGAAGTCTTGCAGGCGGATTGGAATGCGACGTATCCGACCGGAGGCCCGGGGCCCGCCGGGGACATGGTGTTGTATCCGGATCAAAACGGAACGGAAACGGGTTCGGGAGCAGTTGCCCTTTTCAACGAGGCCACGGGAAATTTCTGGGTGTCGGTGAATAACGCGTTGTCTTGGCAGTTGAGTTCGCACTACGAGGTCATCAACAACGTCGACGTTTACGAGGACGTATTCGATATCGTCGAGTTGACCAAGCTCGTCGACCATTGGATGTTTCCAAATACAGCCTCTATTTCTCGCTCCATGGTTGGCGAATCCAACCTCGCCATGGAGACATTCAGCTACACCGATTTCGACCTGGGGCCAATACTCGCGGAGGGCGTAGACATTACCGCAGCCAACGTGGCGGATCGACTCGAGTTGACGTACTTCATTCCCCTTCACGCGCCGGATGGGTCGTTTCTTGGGTACGAGCAGTTACTAGGCGAAATCGTGACCGAAGGCAGAAGCGCGGGTACGCATGTGGTTGAAGTAGGCATAGGCGACACGGCTTCCGACAAAAACTTCGGCAACCGCCCCGCACCCGCCGTGATCAGCGGAAACGTCTTCCAGGATCGTGTCCGGAACGGGGTGCCGGACGCCGGGGAAGAGCCTTTCGCCCAGTGGATGGTCCAATTGCAGCAAGTCGGCGGCGATCTCAGTCTGAGCGTGATCACCGATGCGAACGGGGCTTACTCGTTCACCGTCCCGGCAGGCGAGTACGTCGTTTCCGAGCTGTTGGAGGGGATCTGGGTGCCGAGTGTGCCGGGCAACGATGCCCAGACGGTCGTGGTTGGTCCGGACGATCATTTGCCGGTCCACTTCGGCAACCGGCTTCCGCCGGCCACGATCCAAGGCACCAAGACGATCGTCAGTGCGGACCCGAATCAGAACGCGTCCGGCTGGACCATGTACCTCGACATGAACGATAACGACACGCTGGACCCCGGCGAATTCACGTCCACCCCCACGGACGCCCAGGGGAACTACACCCTCGATGTCGACTTCACCGTGTTGGGTTACAGTGACGTCGATTTGCCCGTTTGGCCGCTCGATTTCGTCGTGAGGGAAGATATCGATACCGGCCCCGATTCCCGCTGGGTACAGACGGGACCGGCCGGGGGTGAACACGTCGTTACCGTCAGCCAACTGGGGGAGGAGATTACCGGAATCGACTTCTCCAACAAGCATTTTGCCCCGGGCAGGATCGAAGGTCAGAGATGGGACGACGCGAATGGTGACGGCGTAAAAGATCCGGGCGAAGGTTACGTCGGCGGCTCTTTGATTTACGTCGACCTGAATCATAACGGCCAGTTCGACGACGGTGAACCTTCGAGCGTGACCAGCCCGGCAGACGGAAGCTATTCGATCGAGATCGACTTCAAGGCGATGGGGCTGGTTACCACTCCTCTGCAGGTTGCCGGTACGCTGACCGCGCGGACAGCCGACTACCAGGGCGAGATCGACTTGGGTACCGCCGACCACGGGGTGCAAGTCTCCGACATAGTCGACGTCGCCTGGGAACCCGGCGGAGCACGCACCAACATGGTAGTGACCACGGTCACGGGCACGAAGATTATCGTTTTCGCCGGCGAAGGCGACGTCTTGCCCGCCCAAGACACGGCCGTGACTGCATCGGTGCAGTACGTCGGCGACTACTTCAACGTGCGTGAGGACGGTTCGAACCAGACCTACCCGGCGCTGTTCACCGTGAGCCATCCGATCGAGGGCGATTGGCGAAACCTGGTGGACTATAATACGCATGTGCCGTTGGCCGGGCAGGCTTGGGCGATGGCTGCCGTGGACCCGGCTACAGGCCGATTCGTGGTCTCGGGGGAAAACCTCCTGACCTTTAACATCAGCGCAGGGGATTACTATAACTTCTTCCCCGGATGGGGCGCGTATGAGGGTCCCGACGGATTGACGGACGCACTGTTTACCGCCGATGCACCAAACCTTGACCGGGTTAATCGCTGGTTTACGGATACAAATTTCGATGTTGGCGAGGCGAGTAAGAAACTTTTGCCCGACACATACGGCCCCGAGGCGAGATTCAATCACACCAATACCAATCTCGGAACCATTGCGGACGTGGTCAAGCTCGTTTTCTTGAGGCCGGACACCGTCGAAGTGGGGATGGGTTTAGCGGGGGGTGGGTACTTCTCTATGCAATTCGCGCACACGACGGCCGATCAGATTGGAAGTGGCCAGGGCCGGGTCTTTGTCGCCTCGCCGGGCACGCACGTGGTTGGCGTGGGACCGGGACAAACCGTCACCGGGCAAGACTTCGGCGGCACGGGCGGCGTTGTAAACAACCCCCCGGTGGTGGTGACGCCGATCGACGACGTGGCGGCCACGGAGAACGATCTGCCGGTGGCGGTCAACCTGTCCGGGGTGTTCGACGACGCAGACATCCCGCCCGACGCCCTGACTCTGACGGTCGCGGGCAATACGAACGCGGGGCTGGTGACCACCGCGTTGGTCGGCACGCAGTTGACGCTTTCGTTCGTGGCGAATCAGTCCGGCTCCGCCCAGATCACCATCCAGGCACAGGACCTTGTCGGGGCGACCATCACCGACACATTCCTGGTGACGGTCGATCCGCAGAACGACGCCCCGGTGGTGGCAACGCCGATCGACGACGTGATCGCCACCGAGAACGATCAGCCGCTGGGGCTCGACCTGTCCGGGGTGTTCGACGACGCGAACATCCCGCCCGATGTCTTGACTCTGACGGTCGCGAGCAATACCAACGCGGGCCTGGTGACCACGACGTTGGTCGGCACGGATCTGACGCTTTCGTTCGTGGCGGATCAGACCGGCACCGCCGAGATCACCATCCAGGCGCAGGACCTGGCCGGGGCGACGGTCACCGACACGTTCCTGGTAACGGTCGAAGCGGCGGCTAATACCGCCCCGGTGGTGGTGACGCCGATCGACGACGTGGCGGCCACGGAGAACGATCCGGCGGCGGTGGTTGACCTTTCCGGGGTGTTCGACGACGCGGACATCGGCGATGCGTTGAGTCTGACGGTCGCGAGCAATACCAACGCGGGTCTGGTGACCACGACGTTGGTCGGCACGGAGTTGACGCTTTCGTTCGTGGCGGATCAGTCCGGCACCGCCGAGATCACCATCGAGGCGATGGACCTGGCCGGGGCGACCATCACCGACACGTTCACCGTGACGGTCGAAGCGGCCGCCGAGCCGGCAACGGTCATGAAAAGCCACATCTTCTACAACAACTCGGACTGGGACCTGTCCGGAAACAACGCCGCGATTGCCACGAACAAGTGGGAACTGCTGCCCGGTGGTGTTGCTTCCTTCGCGAACTACACCAGTTACGAGAAGGGCATCAACGGCATCATGATCGACGTGGTCGGCCTGCCTGATGGGGCCAGCGTCGGGCCGGAGGACTTCCAGTTCCGCGTCGGCGGGGCCGGCGTTGGGACTGAGGATCCCGGCACGTGGGCCCTTCTTGCCGCCCCCGCGCCTACCATCACCGTCGATCCGGTGCCGGTCTCCGGCACGGGTCGCGACGGCGCAACCCCGTATCAGGATGCCGACCGGATCATCATCACCTGGCCGGACGGAGCGATCAAGAACCAGTGGGTACAGGTGACGGTGCTCGGCGGCACCGACTTGGGGCTGGCCGGGCCGGACGTGTTCTACTTCGGCAACCAGGTGGCCGAGACGGGCAACGGCATAGACGCGACGGTCAACGTGCTCGACGAGTTCGAAACCTGGAAGGCCATTCGTTCCGGCAATCCGGTAACCATCGAGACCATTTTCGACTTCAACCGCGATGCGAAAGTGAACGTGTTGGACCAGTTCATCGCCTGGAAGAGCAAGATGCCCGGTGCCCAGGGATTGAACCTGTCGATCGACACCGCGGAGGCCCTGCCCGCCATTCTGCCGGCCGACGGCGGGCCGGCTCGGGCGACGATTACCGTCGGATCGCACGAGTTGCTGGCCGACACGCCGAATCAGAGGATTCCGATCTACCTCACCGCCGTAGACGATGGAGATATTCCCAATCTGGCCGGCGTGCAATTGAGCGTTGAGATCGTCGGCGGTGCCGCGCCGGGTGTCGCTCCCGTGATTCAATACGTACAACTCGTCGATCACGAGGCGGATGTCGTGCCGTTGACGGACGGGAACGGAAATCCGATTGAGGACCAGAACGGCGACCCCGTCTTGACGGCGATTCTCACTCAGCACGAGTTGTACACGGACGAGTTCGGTCCTACGATCTTCGGACCGGCGCAGAACTTTGGGCACAATCCCACCGACGAAAGTGAACGAAGTCTGACGGACCAGAGGTACTGGGTTGAAACGGCTCTGTTTCCCGACCCTCAGTTGTCGGTTCCGGCCAACGGACTATTGGGCATCATCACCGTGGACACGACGGGGCTTTCCCCCGGCGACGGCCCCTGGGAACTGAGCCTGACCGGGTTCACCCACACGGTCGGCTCGCAAACGGGGACGTACGCGACCTATCTGGCCGAGAATCTCATCGATCCCCCCGGCGATACACCGGAAGAGCAATGGGCGGCCATGCAACTCTCAATGGAGATCATCAACGGAACGATCGAGTTGCTCCCCGTGCCGAGCACCGAGGTCGCCAGGGCCTATGTCTTCTACAACAACTCGGACTGGGACCTGTCCGGAAACAACGCCGCGATTGCCACGGATAAGCAGGAACTGCTGCCCGGTGGCGTTGCTTCCTTCGCGAACTACACCAATTATGACAAGGGCATCAACGGCATCATGATCGACGCGATCGGCTTGCCCGATGGGGCGAGCGTGGGACCGGAGGACTTCGAGTTCCACGTCGGCGGGGCCGGCGCCGGGTTCGAGGATCCCGGCACGTGGAGCCTCCTTGCCGCCCCCGCGCCCACCATCACCATCGATCCCGTGCCGGTCTCCGGCACGGGTCGCGACGGCGCGACGCCGTATGCGGATGCCGACCGGATCGTCATCACCTGGCCGGACGGAGCGATCAAGAACCAGTGGGTACAGGTGACGGTGCTCGGCGGCACCGACTTGGGGCTGGCCGGGCCGGACGTGTTCTACTTCGGCAACCAGGTGGCCGAGACGGGCAACGGCATAGACGCGACGGTCAACGTGCTCGACGAGTTCGAAACCTGGAAGGCCATTCGTTCCGGCAGCCCGGTGAACGTCGAGACCGTTTTCGACTTCAACCGCGATGCGAAAGTCAACGTATTGGACCAGTTCATTGCCTGGAAGAGCAAGATGCCCGGCACCCAGGCGTTGAACCTGTTGATCGACACCGCCGTGGCGTTGCCGGCGGCCAGTGCCGACGCCGTCTTCGAAGCGGCTGCGGCGAGTACCCCGGCCAGGATCGCTTGGCTCAGCGCACTCGACCAGCTCGACCAGAAGGAGTCGTCGCAGGACGACAATTCGGTCGAAGTGGCGGTTGACCTGTTACTGGCCACCTACTAGATCCATGGAGAATGCAGCCGTATGCGATTGTCGCTGTGAGACGGACAGCATTGGAGGAATTAGCACCCCCCGAAAGATTTTTCTCCAGAATACCCCATCTGCATGTGGTCGAGCATGTACCGCACATGTGGGGTGTGTTTTTTGAAGTTGTTGCAAAGTGTTTACTTTCAAGCACTTAAGGCAAACGGAAGATTCCATGACAGACGGAGCCTGCACGACCGAAAAATCTCTTACAAAGCGATTTTTTTCGTCGTTTTGGCGTGCAATTCTGGATGGACGTGTTATAATAGAAACCATGAAGAGAAGGGCTCTGTGAGATTGGAGGGTTAGAGATCCGATCGGTAGACCTTACCGTTTGGTTCGTCTCTTACCTTCAAGAGAGCACCGTTGGAAGTCATCAACCCAGAACTTGACTCTTGTTAATTTCCCGGAGGCAGCGAAAATTATGGCGAGGCCGTCGCGGACGATGGCGAGATTGCAGACGGATCGGTCGATGCGTCTGCCCAAATGAAACGCTTGTAGCCCGGCTCACGTGAGCCTCATTCGTGCTTGTTCTTTCAGGAGATAACCAAAATGAAGAAAACCGTTATTGCAAGCTTAGTGATGCTCCTCTTCGCATCTTCGCCGGTGTTTGCGGGATTTATCATCTACCCGATCTTGGATGGCACCCCGGATACGGTTGATTTCAACAACCCCGTCATTGCGCCGATCGTGTTGCTGCCCGACACGCCGGACCAGAGGATCAACGTCATGATCCTCACCGACACGCCGGGGAACGCCGCGCTCGGGACGTTGCTCGAGGTTCGGGTCGGGAACCCCGCAGATCAGAACACGGTCCCGCCGGTCGCCCCGTGGATCCAGAATCTGCAAATCGAGGGACCGCTGCCTCCGCGAATGCAACAATGGACGGACACGTCGAACGGACAGAACGTCAGCCCCCCCTGGAATCCCGACCCGGCGCCACTGATGTTCTTCAATCACTTCCAAGAAAAGGGGCCTTCCCAATTCGTCGCTTTTGATGCCCCAGTGTTGAAAAACGAATACCCTTGGCAGCGCAGACTGAACACGGGGATACCAATCACCGAGATCGACGCCTTCCCGCCTGGAGGGGACGGGATCGATGCCAACCCGCTCTTCGAGTCGCGCGAATCCTTCGACGGCAACGATACGAATGGCCTTGCCGCGAATCGGCCAATAATGGGCATTCTCACGGTCAGCACCGTGGGCATCGGGCCGGGCACTTGGGACCTGGGTTTCGCCGGGTCGGTGCTTCTCCCCACGCCCGATCCGGGCAATGCGAACCCCGCTCTGCAGTTCCCCGGGTTCGACGCCCAGTTCCTTGGCACCACGCTCACGATCGTGCCCGAGCCGTCCACGTTCGTGCTGCTGGCCATGGGCATCTTGGGC
>Ga0307378_10007582_pt1 | contig 14561 bp, 5 predicted proteins | sample UN1MG_FD_202238 | JGI IMG/M metagenome (GOLD analysis project Ga0307378, IMG submission 202238) | Soil microbial communities from Risofladan, Vaasa, Finland - UN-1 | ecosystem: Environmental > Terrestrial > Soil > Coastal area > Acid sulfate soil | place: Finland: Risofladan, Vaasa | collected...
AGCCGCCATCGCGTGTGAGGCAGGGTTGCAGTTGCTCCACTGATAGCGGGAACCATCTCCCTGCTTGCGGAAGGTCGGTCTGTACGGCACTGCGCTCACCTTCGTAACCACGGATGAATGGAGCCACAGGCCACCGTTCGTGGATCCGTACCAGCGGCGGCTCCCATTGACGAGCTGTCCCTTGTCGGTCGTCTGCCCGTTCTTGAACAGCGTTCCTGCGGATAGCTGGCGAACGACGTTCGTGGACTTGATAAAGGGGCTGGAACGCTGGTTTGTTCTGTTTTCCTTCACCCGGTAGGTGCCGATGCGCCCGACGTAGCCACCGTATCTGAGGGTCGCCATCAGCCCTGGATCTCGTTGGCGAGGACCTCGATCTGATGGGCCTTGTCCTTCGCCACCCGGAGGTCTGCTTCCGCCTTCTCTGCCTGGGCCTTGTACTGGTCACGCTCCGCGACAACCTTCTGGTATTCGGCGTCCAGGGCCGCGAGAAGCTCCTGCCATGTCATGCCGCTCTCCACTAGGGCTGCCTTGATGGTGTTGGCTCGGCTGATGATCGCCGCCACCCACGCCTCGGCCCCGGCAGCGGGGACTGGATCGTTGGGTCGGTTGACGGAGTCAATGTCAGAGTGCAGGTGGACGGTGGCGCGGCTGATCGGGATGCCAGAGTCGATGCTGTCCTGGGCAATGAGGGAGGCGATGTCCTCTTCCTGGTCGTTCGTGATCGGGTAGCTGGTGAGGTAGGCGCAGCACTCGACCTCTCGGACGTAGGCCTCATTGGGGTTCCACTTGGCCGCGAAGTCCACCACGGCCTGGATGCCAGGAACGGTTGTCTTGGGGCTCCGGAGTACGCCGTTGCTCCAGCCCGCATAGGCCGTCGAGTAGGCATGGACGCCACCGCCCGCACGGTCGACGTAGGTGTGGGCCGACGGCCCAGTGGACCCGGCCCGGTTGGCGTAGTCCCGCTCTTCTCGAGCTGTTGCGACGGGAGGGCTGTTGCCGGTCTGGTGGATGCAGATCAACGCGATGGGTGAGACGCGTCGCGACTGGCCTCCTGGGTAACCGTAAGCCCCGTTCGTCAGGTACACGTCCTGGAACGTCATGTCTTCCTCTGACTAGAGGTTTGGAACGATGAGCGCCTTGCGCTTGGCAATGGCCTGCCAGAGAGTCCAGGGATCCTGGACCTGGAGGCTGAACACTCCCTCGAAGCGCACGATGGTGTTCCCGTCAGCCGTTCCTGATGGGAAGGACACGGCAATCGAGCGGCACGGCAGGATGATCGGATCAGCACCCTCGACAGTCCGGCCGAAGACGTGCAGGTCCAGGGTCGTCAGATCCCCAGGCTTGATGAACTGGAACACCCCGCCCGACTTCGGGACCTGGGTGTGGTGCCACGCAACGGTGTAGGTCTCATTGGGATTCTGCAGGCCACGGTTCTGGTCATAGACCCGGTTGCCTGTCTGGCCCTTGACGATGACCTTGGCTCGCAGATCGACCTCAGCCTGGCTGGAGTAGTTCAGAGCATCGCCGAAGTGCGTCTCCGCCCATTGCCATCGACCGTGATCGGTCACCGATGTGCTGTTGGTCTCACGGGCGAACAGGACACCAGCCGTCGGCCAGCCATCGACATTGGAATACTCGCTGCCGCCCCAGACAAGGGCATCGTTGACCATGCCTGATGCGTCTTCGACGTACTGGAGCTCTCGGAACCCCTGCTCGTCTCCCGTCGGCTTGTCAGAGAGCACGTATGGAGCGACCACATCCTCAACCGCCCGCCACACCAGATCGGCTCCGGTTCCGTTCGGCTCGATGTACCAGATGGCTCCAGTCAACGCAGAGAAGGACTGCATCTGCTTGCGCCATGGTGTGCCCTGGGTGACGTAGCCTCCCTTGTAGGTCACGGCTGCCTTGGCAGTGAGCGCCGTAGGGCTGGACTCGAGGATCATGAAGGTCCCGCCGCCAGCGGCATCCGGGTCAACCTCGTAGTGCCAGATCCCGACCCCGTCGTCGTAGACCGCCAATGATCCTGGGGTGTAGGACATGGAGATCTTGTAGAGATAGCCGACGATCTCGCTCCACTGGTTCAGAACGTTCTGGACGAACGAGGGGCTGAACTCTGCGGCGTCATCTCCAACGCTCTCGGGGATGTGCCCGACCTGCTCCACCCTGGTCGAGGTGTCCAGCCACGCCGGGAGGTCGAGATAGTTGTCGCACACCGCCTCGACAGCCGTCTTGTCCCAGGTCCGGTTGAACTGCGGGATCGCCTCCTGATAGTTGGTGGGATACCGCATGACCCGCTTGTCGAACAGGATGTTGTAGTCGACGCCCTTGAGCTGGAACTGCCTGGTCAGCACTGATGCCGGAGCCGAGGTGTCATCGACGGGGACGGCGAACGTCTTGATGACCTGGGTCAGGTACCCGGCGTAGAACGTCGTTCCATCCAGCTTCCAGATGATCCGCTTCCCGGTGACGAAGCTCTGGTTCTGAGCCGTATCCCTGACGGTGGCCTGCCAGATGCCGGGCTGCGCCCAGCTCGCACTTTCGAGGCGAGACGAACGGATCAGCACCATGTTGGTGATGTCGCGCTCTTCGTCATCGGGGTCGTAGATGATCTCGAGGCCAACGCCCGCCATTGATGCTCCTAACCGGTGACCCTGGTGAAAGCAGCGGCGCAGTTACCACCGCCCCACGCCTCGGCATAGTCCTGGAGGATGGATGCTGGCATCCATATCGGACCGCCCGCCAGGGGGTCGTAGACGAGGGCATCCCCGTCTTCCCTGAACTCGTTGACGTACATCGCATGACCACCGTCGAACGATGGCTGTGCTGAATACGCATTGGGGATCTGGCTATAGATCCCCTGGAGGATCGCGCCACGTCCGCCACTGACCCTTGCCACGAACGAGGACCAAGAGATCCCGTAGGACACGCTCAGCGTTTCACTCCACCCGTGAAGCCAGGCATATCGAGCATCGTTGAGATCCGTTCCGCCAACCTGGTCGAGCTGGGCCGCTCGCATCTGTGGTGGCGTAGCTGTCTTGGCACCCATGGTGTGTCGATCAAGGGCGATGCACGCAGACGCCATGGTGCAGTTCTCGCCATCGAGCGGCGTCCCCCAGCCAAGCTGACGAACATGCCTCGGTCGGTAGACCGGACCTCCGTCATACCCGCCGGGAGGAGTGTCAGAGTCCGTGTCCAGAAAGCAGACGATGACGTCGCCCGGAGGATCCCACGAAAGTATCCCTGCCGCCGGGTCGACTTCAGTGACCGTCACTGGATCACCATGGTTAGCAGCGATTGCTGTCAGGGATCCAGGACTGTAAGGGCGGGAGAGATAGCAAAACGACGTGCCAGGCTTCCCCGTATAGTCAAAATCAATCGAGTCCCACCACTCCTCGAAAGGCGTGGTGGACGAGTCATCGTTGGCCAGGATGAGGGGGCCAACCCTCGCGATCCCGACCTGGATCGGAGTAAAGGGAGTGTCTCCGTTCTCCTCGATAAGCCAGCCGGAAGGCTCTGCTGACCCGTCAGGCCAAATCTGGACCTTGTTTGTCGCTCCGCCGTCCGACCTCTCCCACTTCACCCAGTACCACTGACCCTCCGTCCAGAAGTGCTGGATGGCATTGGTCGTGGCGCGATCCTTCCGAATGAAAGTGATGGTGTCGGTGTAAGACTCATACGGGTTGCGGATCTCAAATCCGATGATCTGATCGCCCGTTGCATCACGAAGCCGGATGGAAGTAGATGCGTAATGGTTCAGATACTGGGAAAACTGGTTCGTGTAGGGCTGGGGCTTGTCAGCGATCTTGAACTTGGCGGTCATCACCCAATCGTCAGGGATGTAGTCGTACAGGTTGCTGCCTGAGGGACTCCTAATTTCTGCCTGGCCGCTCGAGTTGCTCGCTCCGCTCTGATAGCCCCAGCCGTGATTGTCTTGAACCTGCCAAGCAGCACCGCCCGGTCCGTAGCTACTCCAAACAGCACCGATCGTTGCCGTACCCCATCCATACTGGAATGGCCGGTCGAAGACGTCGTATGCGAACTCTGTTCCATCCGTTCCATCCGTGCAGACCGGCTGCTCGCAATGCCTGTCCTGCTCTGGCTCGCCCTTCAGGGGTGGGAACTCTGCCGTGTTCCAGGCCTCGTCAAGATAGTGCGCCAGGACGAGCTGATAGACCGCATCGGTGCTGTTTACGAACCGAATGTTCATCGACCGAATCGGGATGATGTCGTCGTAGCCGTGGATCCCACAGATGAAGTGGACCTTCATCCCGGCCCGCAGGCCTGGCTTTGAGGTCGTACAGCGGATCGTGACGGCTGGATCCTTGTGGCCCCGGTTGTTCTGGGTGGACCCATCAACGTAGGTTGTGGCGCGCTTCAGAACGGACTGCGGCTTGTAGAGATCCTGGCGATAGTCAGCCCATTGCCAGACGCCATGCTCTGACTGCGACGTTTCGTCCTCGTACCGCTTGAACGTCATCGAGTCCTGGCCGAGCCCCGTCCCCCAGACAAAGGCGTCGTTGGCCAGCATCGTCCCATCCTCGACGATGGACATGTCCCGGTAGCCAAAGGACGTCGTGTCGTTGGGCTCATCAGAGAGAGCGAACGGGGCGTTCGCCACATCGACGTCAGCGTAGACAAGATCCTTGTCCGCATCGATGTAGAAGATCGCTCCAGGCAGCAGGGCGGTGTTCTTCATCGCTGTGGCCCAGTCCATCCCGGGAACAGCAGGTGAGCCGGGGTTGTCTTCCTGCGGGGTGCCGACGTGGTAGACCTGGGTGTGGGTCAGGCCGTCACCCTCGAGGTTCAGATAGTTGGCAACCAGGTCATGGACGATGACATCGTCGTGCTTGCCAGCGGGGTACTTCGGAACCCTGGCCGTCTCGTCAGCCTTGTTGACGATGAACCTCTTGGAGAAAAGGATGTTGTAGTCCGCGCAGTCGAGAACGAAGTACCGGGGCGTGTCTGCAGGAACGGCGGTGTCATCGACCGGAAAGGCGAACTCCCTGGTGATGGACATGACGTACCCGCCCCATTGGCGGACACCATGAACGTCCAGGGTGATCTCTGACCCTGTCGCAATTGAGACCGTATGACCGACGTCCTTGACGTAGATCTTGGCGGTACCAGCAAGCGGTCCAGCATGCATCTCGAACACCGACCGCTTGATGTCGCAGTAGGTCGTGATGTTCTGGCCGTCCACGATGATCGTCGCCGTTGAGACGATGGCCCACGACATGCCCAGATCGCTGTGGAGCACATCGATCACCCATGACGTATCCAGATCAGAGACCAGGGCGTTCTGGATCGACCATGACATGTCGAGTGCTGACGTCACGCCACCCGTGACCTCCCACGACGTGGCGAGGTCAGTGTCAACCAGCCCTCGGATCAGCCATGAAACATCGAGGTCGGTGTCAACGGCACTGGAGATCGACCATGACGCGTCGAGGTCGGTGTCAACGGCACCATCAACACTGGAAATCCACCATGACAACCCAAGGTCAGAGTCGACGACACTGGCGCAGTTGTTGACACCGTCAATGTCGATGTTGTCGAACGTGACCGTCAGTGCTTCAGTGAACGGCCATCCCGCATACGCAGTACAGAAGAACCCATCGTTCATGTTGCTGACCGAGATGGACCACGTCATATCCCACGTGGCAGGCTCTGCGTCGGATGCCTGCCACACCTTTCCCTTGACGTATCCACCTTCGATCAAAGCCCGCAACTTGAACGGCTGGTATGGATCGACGCTGACAGCGACTTCATCCCAGTCTTCGTACGTGCTCAGGGAGAACATCCCCCCAGGGGTCAACTCGACCCAGATACCTTCCTCCACGGCATCCAGGCGATAGCTTCCGCCAAAAGCCACTGTCTTATAGGGACCAGGATCTCCGTAGGTCACCTGAGCCGTGACGGTTACATCTGAAAATTCACCACAGTCAAGGTGTACGAACGGACCATTGGAGGTAGAACCCGGGACCATGGCCAGGACCCCGACCCCATTGCTCACGCTGCATCCGACGGTGTTCTGCCACGTGATGCCGCTGTCGCTCTCTCCCCAGTAGAGTGCGGAGACCCGCGTGAATGTGTCAGTGATGCAGCAACCGTCAATCGACCATGACGAAACAAGGTCGCTGGTGACCGTGCTCATTGCTAGATCGTGTCGCCCTGGACCCGCAAGGTGGCTGCATCAGAAGAGTCGGGGTCGGCTCCGGTACTGACCGTCCGTCGGATCCAGATCCCGATGTACTCGTTCTGGGTGTAGGGATCGCTCGGCAGCACCAAGCCCCCCGAATAGTCGGTCGGGGCAGAGAACGAGACCCCGGCAGGAGCACTGGTCTCAGACCCGATCGTGGTTGCAGACGCGCTCTTCCCGGCGGGATCGAGCCCGATGGCCAGGGTGGTGTCGGCCGATGACGAGTTCGACTGGATGAACACCGCCGGATCGACCAGGCCGTTCGCGTCAGAGTCCGTGTTCTTGAAGAAAACGCACCGGTATTCGATGCTTCCATCGGTGGCCTCAGGTCCCGTGACCCGATCGAACAGACCGTGGATGCTGGTCGAGACCTCGACCGAAGAGATCACGCCGCCAAGAGATGCATCGGGATCGCTGTTGCTGGCTCCACCCGAGTAGTACCACTTGAGGTTGGTGTCTGTGATCGCCACTGGATCTCCTAGCTCGCCACGGGAGCACGCAGCCCGTACAGCGATGACTTCTGGTTGAGGGCACGCTCCACAGCGCGAACGATGTCATCGACATCCGTCTGGCTGCCGACGGACCCGACGTTGATGTGGACGGTCGGCGAGAAGCCAACGCCAGAGAAGGAACCTGTCGGACCAGGGCCACCAGTGTCCTCGCCGAAACCGCGACCACCATTGTTTGGATCGTACGAGTCGTCGCGACGGGACGCTTCCGGGACATAATCCCCGCCCTGATAGACAACAGACAGCATCCGTGCGTATTCGTCAGCCACGTCTCCAATGGCCTTTGTTGCGTTAGTGAACACGGTGTCGAAAGACTCTTTGCTCGCTGTAGCAACGGATGCAGCCATCGAGATCATCGCGGACTCGATGCCCTGGAACTCTCCAACAACGATCCCAGCCTCTGCAACGGTGTCTTCCTTGAGCTGGGTGATCTGGGCGATGACGGCATCATTGCCCCTGACCTCGAACGCGATGATGTAGTCGCGCTGGAACTTGTCGAGGTCGAACATGGCCTGCTCGAGGCTTCGCAGGTTCGTCTCGTCGACGATCTTGAAGCCGGTCAGGGTGATGTCCTTCTGAAGGTTGAGCTGCCTCTGTGAGATGTCCGCCACGTACTTGGCCTGATCCTGACGGGCTGCGATCTCCTCAGGCGTCAGCCCCTGGGACTGGAACCCGGCGAGTGACGTCTGGAAGCTGATCTGGCGCTGCTGCAGCTCCTGCCCGAGAAGGGTCAGCTCGCGACCCTTCAGCATCACCGACCGCTCCTGGACACCCAGGTTGGTGGACTGGACCTCGCCAACGTCTCTCACCTGTGCGGAGAGCTGACCGGTAAGACCAAGCATGTCGCCAAGCTGACGCTTGCCAAGCTGCAGGCTCCGGTTGTAGTCCTCGAACCCAGCGGCTGCCTGGCGACCAATGTTGTATGTCTGGAGACCCTTGATCTCATCGCCGTAGGCCTTGATCTTGGCGATCTGCTCGTCATTGAGACCGTAGTCTTTGAGCCTCTCGATGCCCTCCTTGGCACGCATGTTGATCTCGGCCAGGGTCGGGGTTGCGATTTTCTCCAGACGAGCCCAGCTATCAAGTGCCGCCTGTGGCACTTCGCTGCTCATGATCGACGGGATTCCGCCTGCGGGAGCCGGAGCAGGGGGTCCAGGAAGGACGCTGCCGATAGCCTGTGCTCCGAACAACTGCGTCGAAACAGGAATGGGAGGGTTGGCGAGGAAGTTCATCCCGAAGTTTGCCTGGCGAGCCTTCTGGGCAAGCTCAGACTGCCTTCGCATCGAGTCGATCTGGACTTCCAGGCTGTGCTCCTGGCCCTCAAAGAACGTTTTCGAGTCCGGAATGCCTTGACCGATGCCAATGGCCGTCAATAGATCGGTTCCGACCTCTTTGCCGCCAGCCTCGACCTGCTCCTTGGTCAGGGGAGTGCCATCATCGGAAATGCCGATGCGGAGGTCTCTCCACCTCTTCCTGATCTCGTCGCCAGCCCCCACGTTCTCAAGGGCCTTGTCCGTGGCTTCGATCTGTTCCTTCGTTGCCCATGTGAAGAGCCGAAGACTCGATCCGCCCTGATCGAGATCCTGGTTCCAGCTCTTGATCATTGCTCCGAACTGAGCGTTCGTCTCATCATCAGGGATGAGGCGAGTGAACCTCATCATGGCGGGTGCCATGATGTCGTCGTAAATCTGGGAAAGCTTCAGAACATCCTGGAGAACAGGTGTTGCCTGCTGCCAGCCCTGAACCTCTGTCCCGTTACCGCCGGGCATCATGCGAGACATTGCCAGCAGAATGTCCGAATCGGACCCGAGATCTGTCCCCATCACGCCACCGGTCGAACGGGTCAAACCAGCAATACCGCCGTAAGGCTGGAACGGACCGGTCTGGAAGTCATTCTCGCTCTTCTTCCCTTCGTTCAAGCCAGCTCGTGCAAGATCTGTCTGGACAACCATTGCCTTGCTGCCAGCCGTAAGAGCAGCTCGCTTCTCAAGAGCGGGAGCGATATTGGCGTACAGATCCGAGCCCATAGCTGCTGCATAGGCAGCTTCACTGGTTGCCAGGCCAACATTGCCGCCTGCCTTGAGGGTTGCTTCGCCAAGAGCAACACCGACCTTGGCTGTCGTGTTGGCAAAGCCAAGCATGCGATCGGCGGTCTCATCGATCGTGGGTCCAAGCTGCTCCGCCAGGACGCCCATGAGCTTCATGACTGCCTGGTTGATCGCCATGCCAACGGCAACGGAACCAGCAGCACCAATAGCACCAATGCCAAACGCCACTGCACGCTGACCACCGTCAGGAAGATTTTCCTCAGCCTGGTCGACGCGCTCCTCCTGGAACTTCAGCTCAGCTTCGTACTCTACGAGTCCCTTCCTGGCCCTCTCGACCAGGGTGGTCGCTCTCTCGTGCTGCCCTCCAAGCTCACCAATGGCCTGGTCATATGCCTTGATCTGGGCAACGGTCAGCCCGGTGGCACCGGCCTTCTCCTCGGCCTTCGTGATAACGGGAAGGTTGTCCTTGATCTCCCGGAGCTCGGCCATCTGAGCATCAATACCCGTGAGCTCTTCTTCTCTGGAGGCCATGGTTTTCTTGACCTTGGGACCACGCCTGAGAGCGGAGGCAAGCTCTACACCCTCAGCCTGGTACCTCGTTACGGAAGCAACCTGCTTGTCCAGGAAGCCACCGATGTTGCTGAAGATGTCCGTAACGGAAGCGGTGAAACCACGCTTCGGAATGCCGCGCTCAGCTTTTCGAGCCTTCGCAGAAAGCTGTGACCGACGGGCGTCTCCCTCATCTACCTCTGCGTAATACTCCTCGTCCCGGGTGGACTCTGCGGGCATGCCAAGACGACGACGGATGCGCTCTGTACCAGAGCCACCACTGGCTGCAGAACCGTAGCCGCCGCTGCCTCCCGTCTCGCCCGTATTCATGTAGGAGTCAGCCATACCGGCAAGGGGGTTGCCCTTGAACCTGCTCCTGATCTGGGAGTCAGACAGACCCTCCAGCCGCCAGGCATCGATCTTGCCCTGGACGAACTGTTCTGAACGCTTGCTCGTTCCATACGCGAGATCGGCACGGCTCTGAGCTGATCGACCACGAGCAATCCCAGCAGCCTCATCGGCATCAGCAGGTGTTCCACCGGGTCCGGATCCTACGCCGCCCTGAATGGCAACCTGAAGCAGTTGGTTCTCAACCCAGACGCGGATGATGCCACCGGTGGGAATGCGATCGTCCCCGCCAGCCGCCGTCCGATCCCTCGGAGGAGGCCCACCAGCGGCTCCGCCTGCAGCGGCTCCGCCAGCGGCTGCCGCTGCGGCTGCTGAACCAAAGGCCGTCCCACTGGCAGGAGGACCCTCAACGGGCCTGGGAACACCAAGGTTGGAGCGTTCGTCGAAGAGAGCCGCTTCCTCGAGGTCGATCTCCTCCAGCCTCTTCCGCAGACCGATCCCCATCGTCCCCATGCTTCCAGGGGTCTGAAGAATGGAGGTCCTCTCATCTGAGAGCTTCTGCCGACGCTCATCGATCTCTGCCGTCCTGGCAGCGATCTCCTCAGCTCCACGAACCCTCCAATCCTGGGGCGGCGGGAACATCGTTCCCTGAAGATCCCCACCTGACAGCGGCTCCGGCGGAGCACCGACCAGTGTTCCATCGCGATTGATACGCCCGCGCCGAAGATCATTTCCCTGCTCAAAAGCAAGCGAGGAATTGCGGGTCACAGGAGAGACAAACATCCGGCCTGGCGTCGTATGCGTCAGGGGTGTGACCGCACCAGGAAGCGGGTCTCCCTTTGCGTCGGTGGCCGTGACGGTCATCGGCTTGCCATCGACATACTGGATGTCGTGGACCCGACCTCCCTGACCCATCTGCGAATACAGATGACCAGGAGCACGGAGCTTGAGAACCTCGAGTGCTTCCTTGCGAACCCTTTCGTCTACGTCAGGCCGCTCGGCGATAGCCTTCGAGACATCCCCTCCGCTGGGCTCCCCGCCGATCTCTCCCATCACCTCCTGGACCAGGTCCTGGACCTGCATCCGGATGGCGTTGACGTTGGGAAGAGGGATGTCCTCCCGCATCTTCGCCAGACCTGCAGTCCTGATCCTCTCGTTCTCAGAGTTGGGAGCCCGCTGCTCAGGAAGCAGGGAAGATGGGTCAGTGACATAGGTCGGCAGCTTGGCTCGAATTTCATCCCGCTTGCTCACGGCATCGAGAAGCTCTTCGTCAAGGCTGGTGAACGGGATCTGGGCCTGCTGGAAGAACGTTGAGACCCTGGACCTCTCCAGGTCTCTGGCCGAGGCACCCCTACCGCCCGGGGCAACCCCTCGCGCAGCTCCCGCATTGCGAGCCACGGTACGACCACCAGGGCGGTTTGAGGTCATCTCACGCCTGGTCTCGAGCTCGTCGTTCGACTCATCGAGGAACTTGATGGTCCCAAAGAGGTCGTTGTGGAACTCGTCGAGCTGGTGCGTCATGGCCCGCTTGACCTGCTGGCCTCGCTTGTCGGTCTTCGGGATGTCATCCAGGACCTTGGTGATCGGATCGACCACCTCTGCCCAGATCCTCTTGGACAGCTCGTACAGGGTCTCCGGACGCATGGCATCAGGGTTGTCGACGATCGCACCCGTGACGGGATCAGTCTTCTTGGCCCCAACGTCAGGAACGGCAACGTGCTCGGCCGTCCTCATCTTCTCGGCGTAGGGACCCATCATCGACTTGGTGAGAACTTCATCCATCTGAAGCTTCTCAGCCTTGCTGATCTGTACGGCCCCTGCACCCTCGTCAAACGCGATCGAGGGCAGCTCGAAGAAGTCGGCCAAACCTCGACGTGCCTCAGCACCCTGCAGCCTGGGGACCTGGGACCCAGCGGCGGCACCGTATCTGCCGCGACCCTGGCCATATGCCTCTGCGTATTGACCCTCTTCGACGATCGGACGGGTCAGGGTGCCAATGTGGGTATCGACACGACCCATGCGCTGTGCGTCAGCCGCCGTTCCGGTGATGGGCTGTGCGCCCATTGCCCAGAGCTGCTCTGCCCGGTTGGCGGCTGCGATGGCGTCTGCCTCAGCCTTTTGGTAGAGCCGTTCAGTGCGATCCTGATCGACGTTCCCAGCCCGAGCCCCGGAGACAGGATCGATATCGTCCTGCAGGTTGTGGTACTTGACCGCCCGCTCTTCAGCCAGCCTCTGCTTATGCAGTTGCTCCTGAAGGTCAAGGTCAAGACGTGCCTGTCGCTGCGGGTTGCTGCTCCTGACTGCCGTATCACCAGAGAAGCTGGCATTCGGACCGGGCAAGTTGGCTGACAGGGCAGCATTGATCGCCGTATCAGCTTCCCTGACGATTTCTGCGACCAGATCACGCGTAGCCGGATCTCCGCCCGGCGCTGCAGGGGAACCACCACTGGCCTGGTTCTGAGCCATCCGCAGGATGGCTTCCTTCTTGCCGAGGGGAACTACCTTGCCGCTGACCTCAGAGACACCGGGCAGCTCGAACGGCTTCTTCGACGAAGCGAGCTTCCTGATCTTCTCTTCGCGAGCGAGGATCTCGCCGTAGGGAAGATCCTCTCCCTCTTCGACAGCAGGGATCTGGAACGCCCCACCCTCGCCAGAGGCCAGACCAAACCAGGGCGACGATCCGCCACGCTGGACCTCACGCACAAAGGGAGCAAGGTCGACCTGGATGCCCTGACGCTCAGCCTTGAGCCTGGCATCGCTGTAGATGTCGACCTGAGCCTTGGACCTCGAAGAGATGCCCGGGCCACGGGCGCGACCCCCGCCGCCACCCTGGACAAGGTCCCCGTGACCCTTACGCTGATCTGCCTCCTGCTGCGCTGTGAGCGCAGGGTCATTGAGGCTGGTGATGTTCGGACCAACCTCAACACTGCTCGGACTTGCAGATCCAAGGAGAAGCTCGAGCTGGGATCGCTGAGCACGAAGACCAGCCAGATCCTCTGCGGCTGGTCCGCCAGGCTGGCCAACCAATCCCTCCAGATCGGCAATGCGACCGATGACACCAGCAGGCCGACCACGCCTCAGGTTCTCTTCGAGTGACCCACGCAGCAATCCCTGGAGCCGCCCAGCCTCGCTGAGATCAGGGCTGCGACGCCGACCTGGATCACGGCCAGGTGTAGGCCCACCCTCGAGAACAGGCCGACCACCGCTGCGGTCACCGACGACATCAGGACCAACGCCGTAGCGAGAGGTCCCCTCCCGGCTGGTCTCCAGCAATGCCCGGTCACGCTCATCACTGGCCTGGCGCTGCTCGTAGTAGCGGGAGTCCGAAGACAGGGGGTTACGAGCGTGATCGGTGAGCCTGCGGCGTGCGAGACGAGCGGCAGCCTTCTCTGCAGGAGTGAGCGTCCGCTGCTCTTCCTCGAACTCTTCACCCGGAGGACGCTGATAGGTGCCGGTATACGGACCAGGCTGCGCGATCCCTTCACCAAAGCGAACGGACTTGACGGTCTCGGCGAACGCCTTCCTGTCGGCCAGGAGATCTTCTCTGCTCTGACCCCTCGGTTCGTCCCCGCCGTGGAGCTCTTCCAGGGAAGGAAGATCTGCGCCCGTGTACTGAGAGGTACGAGCAGCAGCAGCCTGAAGGTCTGCGAGGTTACCGGGTCGGACCCGCTCAAGCGGCTGGGCAGCAGGCGGAACGCCCTGATCGTGGTTCTTGTACCACTCCACATCAGCGGCAGACGTCCCTGAAGTGAACTGGGCATTGGCCACGGTCTGGGCGAACGACGGCCGACCGGCAGCCGTTCCATCACTGGTCTGGAAGAACGCTCCACCGGTGTGTTGAGAGGGAGAACCATCCGGCCTGGGGACCTGACCCCAGACCGCCCGTGCGTTGGTGAGCGGCTCCGTCTGCTCAATGATGGGCTTACGAGCCTCTGCTGGAACGCCAGCCTCGATGAGCCTTTCCTTCAGCGTCCCTGTGTATTCCCCCCTGCCCTCCGCATTGGGAGTGATCTGGACCCACTTGGCAACGTCCTTGCCCAGGTAGCTGATCAGCTCTCCGACGCGCCTGACATCGTTGCCATCCTCGTTCGGATCCAACGAGCTGAACGGGTGCGGGGTGGATGCCGTTGCCGCAGTGATGCTCTTGTGCAACTCCATGAGGGAGCCATGCAGAGTCGGGATCCGACGCATGGCTTCGACGACTTCCTGGGGAACACTCCGGCCTGCCGTCGGTCCCTCATTCGGAGCCGCAGCAGGAGCTTCACGACGACTGGTGTCATCGATCTGCTCCGCCTTGAACTTGACGACGAACGGGGCCTCAAGAGCCCTCTCGATAGCGCCACGGATATCGCCGATGTTGAAGTTGATGTCGTAGGTGCCGGACCCGCTCTGGCGACCCTCGATGCCAGCAACCGAAGACAGGTTGGAGTCATCGACGGACGACGGGCGCTCTGAAGTACCGCCACCACTTTCGCCAGGCTTGGCGTTGATGGTGACGTCGAGCTTGACGCTCTTTTCCACGTTGGCGATGGCATCCCTGACCTGCTGATCAAGGCTCGCCTGGAAGCCAGAGGCGTCAGCCTCAATGGTGATCTTCGCGCTGCCTACGACGTTATCGGGCACGGGTTCCTCACTCGCCGAGAATTGTCGCGCCGTCCTCTGGCATACCGCTTTCGGTGATGTACACGCCAGGGATCGTCGGGTGAGGCGTCCCTTCCTCGTCGTCCCGAGAGTTCGCCTTCTTCCAGAGGAGCCAGTAGGCCCTCCGCTTCAGGTACTCAGAGCGAGGAAGGTTCTGAAAGTTGGTGGGGTCGGTCGAGAACAGTCGAGCTATCTCGAACCTCTCAAAGTCCGCGACCGAAATCAGTTTCCCGGGTCAGCCTCAAAGGTCGCCGGGTCATTGAGCTC